>Ga0208958_1000366_pt1 | contig 54789 bp, 53 predicted proteins | sample RifOxyB1_FD_184032 | JGI IMG/M metagenome (GOLD analysis project Ga0208958, IMG submission 184032) | Soil microbial communities from Rifle, Colorado - Rifle Oxygen_injection B1 (SPAdes) | ecosystem: Environmental > Terrestrial > Deep subsurface > Rock core/Sediment | place: Rifle, Colorado...
TGACCCTAAAAATAGCAGGCGCTTCGGCACAGGACATAGCCTATCAAAAAAGCCAGGTGGAAAACGCCCGGGCAAATGCCGATTATTATCAGACACAAATCGACAAGACCATCCTCAAGGCGCCATTCTCAGGGACGGTAACCAAGATCGTTCCAACGATAGGGGATATCGTTTCGCCCAATGCACCCGTGATCTCGGTCATCGGCTCGGGGCGCTTTCTTATTGAATCCTATGTGGCCGAGGCGGATATCGCAAAGGTCAAGGTTGGCAACACGGCAAAAGTGACCCTCGACGCATATGGCTCGGATGTCATATTCGATGCGCAGATCATATTGATAGATCTATCGGCAACCACACTTGAAGGCGTTGCCACCTACAAGACCACGTTTGAGTTCGTACAGGAAGACGCCCGCATTCTTTCGGGACTTACGGCAAACATAGATGTTCTGTCGGGTGAGCGCGCAAATGTGCTCTATGCACCAACAAGGAATATCATCTCGCGAAGCGGAGCAAAATACGTAAAACTGCTCACTAACGAAGCAAAGGGAATCGTAGAAGAAGTCGAGGTAATTACCGGATTGCGCGGGTCCGACGGGCGCACGGAAATCGTTTCAGGAGTAAAAGAGGGCGACACCATAGTAACAAATTAATAGGCACATATGCATGAAACAAATAGCGCAAGCAAAGAAAAGCATTCCCATAAGGATCGCCCGCGCGTTCTTTCGACAAAACACCTGCGCAAGGTGTATATGATAGAAGACGTGGAAGCGGTGGCGTTGCGCGATATATCCCTTGATATTCACGAAGGGGAATTTGTATCCATCATGGGCCCGTCGGGGTCGGGAAAATCTACGCTGTTACAGATCCTCGGCTGTCTGGAGCGGCCGACCGAAGGAACGTACATGCTCGACGGAAAAGATCTCGAGCACTACTCCGATGACGAACTTGCACGAATCCGCAATAAAAAGATCGGGTTTATATTTCAGGCGTTCAATCTCTTGCCGCGGCTTTCGGTCATTGAAAACGTAAAACTTCCGCTTGTGTATGCCGATGTGCGCGAGCCGGAACGCACGGCCATTGCGCGCGAGATCATCGGAATGGTCGGCCTTGCTGAACGGGAGCAATTCCCAACGGTCAAGCTGTCTGGCGGTCAAAAACAGCGAGTGGCCATCGCACGCGCATTGGTAAACGGCCCGAAGGTAATCTTTGCCGATGAGCCCACCGGAAGTCTTGATTCAAAATCGGGAGCCGTTATTTTGCAATTCTTGCAGGATCTGCACGAACAGGGGCACACCATCGTTATGGTCACGCATGAATCATATGTTGCGGCCGCTGCGGAACGCATCATCCACATAAAAGATGGGCTTGTTGAGAGTGACGAATGGGTCGAACATCGCCATCACATTAAAAATAACGATCTGATCAAATAACTCCATGCGATTATGGGACACGATTCACATGGCGACCGTTGGTTTGGCGACGCATCGTTCGCGTTCGTTATTGACCATTCTCGGCATCGTCATCGGCATCGGGGCGATCATCGTGGTCGTCGCATTGGGTGAAAGCGCGAAACAGCTTATTGTAGGCGAAATCCAAAACATGGGCCCCAAGAACATATTTGTCGTTCCCGGTCGGGCGCCTACCGACATCGGCGGAGCAGGGTCGACCCTGTTCATCGACTCGCTTCGGGAAAAGGACCTAAATGATCTCAAAGAGCGCGCAAACGTTCCAAACGCGGTCTCCGTAACGCCGATCGTCTTCGGCAACATTACATCCACATACGAAAATGAATCTTATATGGGTTTGATCATGGGCAGTACGCCCGATCTTGTTCGCCTGTTCGACCTGACCCTCGCAAGCGGGGATTTCTTTCCCGAAGAAAGTGTGCGACAAAAGGAGGATGTAGCCGTGATCGGGAAAAAGGTTGCGGACGAATTGTTTCCGACACAGGACCCGATCGGCAAGAAAATAAAGATCAAGGGGAAAAATTATCGCGTCATGGGCGTGTTTGGACAAAAGGGCCAAGGTTCGTTCGTCAATTTCGACGAAACCGTGGTCGTTCCCTATACGGTCGTACAGCAATATATTTTGGGCATAAAACATTTCCAGCGCATGGTCGTGGAAGTAGATGAGGAAGGAAACATTGCGAATGCGGCGCGCGACATAGAAACGCTCTTGCGCAATAATCACAACATAGATGATCCTGAAAAGGACGATTTTTTCATCATGACGCAAGATGATATCGTACAGCGCATCGGAAATGTGACCGACATCATGACACTGCTACTGTCCGCGGTTGCAGCCATATCGCTGATCGTCGGCGGTGTGGGCATTATGAATATCATGCTTGTTTCCGTCATGGAACGTACCCGCGAGATCGGGCTACGCAAGGCGCTTGGCGCAACCAACAAGGATATTTTGCGCCAGTTTCTTTCCGAGGCGATCATCCTTACGGTCAGCGGCGGCATCATCGGCGTGGGCATCGGAGTATTTATCGGCATTACGCTTTCGTTGATCATCAATTATGTTTTTGGCATTGCCTTCTCCTTTTCATTCCCCGTAGGCGGCGCGATAGCCGGACTCATCGTTTCCACGCTGGTCGGCTTTGCCTTTGGCATCTTCCCCGCACGACAGGCATCGCGCAAAAGCCCCATGGAGGCACTTCGTTACGAATGATATGACAAACAATGATCGGATCAAAACCGCATATGAAGGGGTCATCATGCATCGCTCGCGTTCATTATTGACTATTTTAGGCATCGTCATCGGCATCACGTCGATTATTCTTATTCTTGCGATCGGAGCCAGCGCTCAAGAGCTCGTACTGCGTGAAGTGCAGACCTTCGGGCCAAAGAACGTATTCGTACTTCCGGGAAAACAACCGGAGGGTTTTTCAGGGTTTGCCGGATCGATCATGAATGATTCATTGCAAGAACGGGATGTTACGGCGCTCAGAAGAAAGGAAAATGTTCCCGATGCCGCAATGGTCATGCCATACATGGAGGGGAGCGTTACGGCAACATATCGGTCGCAATTGTTCAGCGGTGCGTTGCTGGGCGGAGAAAAGGACATATTCCGCTTGTTCCAACTTGAGCTCGCCGATGGGGATATATTTTCCGATGAAGATGTCGCACAACAGACGGGAGTGGTCATACTCGGTACCCGCGTCGCAGAAAAACTGTTCGATACCGAAGACCCGATCGGCAAACATATCAAAATAAAGGATAAAAATTATCGCGTCATCGGAGTGTTGCACAAAAAGGGCCAGGGCGCGGCGGCGGCATACGACGACGCATTCATCATGCCGTACACGACGGTGCAACAGTATGTCATGGGCGTCCATTATATCAGTCATATTATCGTCGAGGCCAAAACGGAAGCATCGATTCCCGCGATGGTGCGTGATATCAAAACGACCATGCGTGAAAGTCACGACATAAAGGACACAACCAAAGACGATTTTTATACCATGACCATGGAAGACGCGGCGGCGCTCTTTACGACCATTACGGATGTTCTGACGATCCTACTTACGGCGATCGCGGCCATATCGCTGGTCGTCGGCGGTGTGGGTATCATGAACATCATGTTCGTATCGGTCACCGAACGTACACGCGAGATAGGACTGCGCAAGGCGGTTGGCGCAACGGATCAGGACATACTGCGCCAATTTTTATTTGAAGCATTGATACTGACACTGACCGGAGCGATCATCGGCATCATGATAGGCTGGGGCGGAGGCATCGTCATTACCTTTATTCTTGGGGCGGCCTATGGAATGGACTTCAACTTCTTCTTTCCCTTTCAAGGCGCGCTGGTCGGCGTGATCGTTGCCATGTCGATCGGTTTTATATTTGGCATCTTCCCCGCACGACAGGCATCGCGCAAAAGCCCTATGGAAGCGCTTCGCGCAGAATGATATGCGGATCATAGCACACATGGACATGGACGCGTTCTTTGCCTCCATAGAAGAACGGGACAAGCCATGGCTCCACGGATTGCCCATCGTCATCGGCTCCGACCCGCAAGACGGCAAAGGAAGGGGAGTGGTTTCGACTGCGAATTACAAGGCGCGGGAATACGGCATCCGATCGGCATTGCCTATATCGACCGCATGGCGCCTATCCGAAGCGGCCAAAAAGCAAGGAAAGTCCGGCGCGACATTTATTACGCCGAATATGGAAAAATATGCCGTCGCATCGGAACGGATCATGGCGATAGTGCGTGGGCATGCCGACCACATCGAACAGGCGAGTATTGACGAGGCATACATCGATCTGACCAATGCGGGCAGCTATGAACATGCCAAGGTCATCTGCCGCGCAATTAAAAAAGAAATAGTGCAAAAAGAATCACTTACGACATCAATCGGCATAGGACCGAACAAGCTCGTCGCAAAGATCGCTTCCGATTTCAACAAGCCGGACGGACTTACTGTGGTGCACGAAGCGGATGCGGAAGCATTCATGGAACAGAACAAGTTACGAAAGATCCCGGGTATTGGACCAAGAACCGAGCAAACACTCGCTGCCCATGGTATCACTACCATTGCAGAGCTGAAACGATATACACGGCAAGATCTGCAAAAGCTACTCGGAAAGTATGGACTTGATCTCTATGAAAAAGCACGGGGCCGGGACAATTCGGAATTGGTGGAGGAGTGGACGGCGAAATCGATCAGCGAACAGGAAACGTTGCAGCACGATACGTTGGCGGGCGACGTTATCATTGCATTACTGAAAAAACTGGCAAAACAAGTACATGGCCGGTTTGAGACAGAGGGCTTCACGTCATTCAAAACGGTTGGCATCACCGTACGTTTTGAAGGGTTCGAGACAAAGACCCGGGCAAAGACGTTGCCCGCTCCAACGGCAGACATCACCATATTTGAATTTGAAGCGCTTAAATTATTGTTGCCATTTCTCGACCACCGGGAAAACCCGCACCGCAAGGCAATACGCCTTATCGGCGTAAAGATGGAAAAGTTGGCATGATATACCCACGTCATCCCGTGCATGTCTTGCGCTGATCCGTCGGTTGACGGACGAAGTGATACGGGACCCGGTTTTATCAACATATATAATAGATTTATCAATGAGGCTACTTTCGGCTATAATGGACCCATATGGATCAAGTGCACGATGTTTTTGCTCCGATAACAACGGAAGGGGCAGGAGCATCATTGTTATAAAAAAGATTGATCATATTTCACTCTTCGCACCCGCACGATCATGATCAACGACAAACATCACTTTCACCTGTTCGCAAATACGGAAATGAACGCGCTGTATGCAACACTCGGGTTTCTGGCTTTTGCCGAAGGCCTTATCAGCGTGTTCGTACCCATCTTTTTTTGGAACCTCGGCTTTCCGATGTGGAAAATATTGCTGTTTTATTTTCTGCACTCGGCGTTATTTTTATTATTCGCGTTTACACTGTTGCCGGTGATCAAAAAATTAAGCGACAAGATGATGATGTTTCTCAGCATCCCGTTTTTAGTGCTCTATTTTTTGGGCCTTGGCATGATGAAAACGATTCCCATCTTTTTCTTTCTATTGCCGATCGCAAGCGCACTGCACGGGCTGCTCTTTAACATCGGCTACCACATCGACTTTTCAAGCATAGCCAACAAGGAGAAGATAGGGAAAGAAGTGGGCACGCGATTCGTGCTTGGCTCCATTCTTGCGCTCTCGGCTCCGTTTTTGGGAGGCGTATTGATCGAAGCCGCAGGATTTCAAAACACGTTCTTCATTGGCAGTGCCATTCTGCTTGCATCGGTCCTACCGCTATTCTTTTTCCCAAGGCGCAACCCATCGCCAAACTTGACCGTCAGATCGATCATCCCGTTCTTCAAGGAATCGGAATTGCGCCCCTTTACCCTATCGGGGATAGGATATGCCATAGAAGCGGTCTTTGGCCGGGCAATTTGGCCGCTGTTCGTATTTCTCGTCATCGGCGACATAAAACAGTTCGGTGGCATCATCTCGATCGGATTGATCGCGACTGCGATCGTGACCTATTTGGTAGGCTATTTATCCGACTACGGCAAGCGTCGCAACGTCATCACCTTGGCGTCCATTGGCAATGCATTGGTTTGGTTCATCCGCCCGTTCATAGCGCAAGCGCCGTCGGTAGTTGGCATACATATCGGCGGCAACGTGGTGAACTCGGGGCTTATGGTAGCGTGGACAAGCCAATACTATAAGATCACCAAAACGGTTCCCAACGCCACGGCGTTCATCATTAGCAGAGAGTTGCTGTATAATGCGGCGCGCGTCATCATTATCCCGATCCTTATGCTTGTTGCATATTACCTCCCAACACAATCGTTCTTCTCTGTCGGATTCGTAGTAGCGGCTTGTGCCTCGCTTTTGTTTCTTACGGCAAACAAAACGCATACCCATCTTTTAATAGAACCGACAAAGCTCACCCACGACCATGATACAAGTACAGTGGCATAACCTCACATCCGAAGAACTCTACGACGTGACCGGTAGTGGCCCCGGCGGCCTTTCCGATGCCCGCGCCCGCGAGATTGCAAAAACAACAGGGACAAACAGCATCCCCGAAGGCAGGCGATACTCCCGCGCCAGGTTGTTTACGGAACAATTCAACAATTCCCTCATACTTATTCTGCTTGGCGCGGCCATTATATCATTTTCACTGAATCACATTATCGATGGCATTTTCATGCTGATCGTATTGCTCGTCAATGGGATCGTCAGCTTTCTACAAGAAAACAAGGCAAACACATCATTGCAAGCATTGCGCAAAATGGCGCAGACGATGGCAAGCGTGGTCCGTACGGGCAACCGCAGGGAGGTGAACGCCACGGAGCTTGTTCCGGGCGATATTATCATTGTAAAAGCGGGCAACAAAGTTCCGGCCGATGCGCGCATCATCGAAGCGACGCGATTGACCATCAATGAAGCGGCGTTGACCGGAGAGTGGTCACCCATAGAAAAATATCCGGACAAGGTCGCGACCGATGCCCCGGTATTCGAGCGGCACAACATGGCATTCATGGGCACGACCGTAGAAACGGGCCGAGCTACGTTGTTGGTGGTGGCGATCGGCGCGGAAACCGAGTTCGGGAAAATAGCGGTATCGCTACGGGAAGCGGAGCGCAGGCCAACTCCATTGCAAAAAAAGATAGCGCACATGTCGCGCATACTGGGGTCCGTCATCAGTGCAATCATCGCGTTTATCATCGTGCTCGGCGTCATGCGCGGAGAACCATTTGCGGACATGCTCATTGCTTCGCTTGCCCTTGCCGCGTCTGCGATACCGGAAGGATTACTACCGGCCATTACGATCGTATTGGTCATGGGCATGCAGCGCATCCTTAAGGAAAAAGGTCTGGTGCGCAAACTCGCCGCCACGGAAACGCTCGGCAGCGTGACCGTTATTTGCACCGATAAAACGGGAACCCTTACCGAAGGCACCATGCAGGTGAGCCACATTTTGACCGCGACGCACGAGCTTCCAATAGACGGCCCCGCGGGCATGCGCGAAGTGGCTAAGAACGGAGAAAAAGAAGATTCGCACATGACGGCATTGCGCATCGCGGCAATGGTAAATGAAGCGTACATAGAAAATCCGCAGGACGAATTGCATAAATGGATCGTTCGTGGCACGCCGACCGAACGGGCGCTGTTACTCGCCGCAATCCATGCAGGCGTCGATCGCAATAAACTTTGGCAAGGCCGTTGGATCGAAGACATGGCGCTATTTGATTCGGAAACAAAATATGCGGCAACGTTGTTTGGTACCGCGGAAGGAACATTTGAATTATTAATAGTGGGAGCGGCGGAACAGCTGACCGCGCTCTCGAACTCGGTGGACAAAAATGGCGCACACCAGCCAATCGGCGAAAAGGAACGGGAGCGCATCATCCGTCACATGGAAATGACGACATCGACCGGCTTGCGTGTCATCGCCTGCGCAAAGAAAACATTCAAAACACTCCCGAAGTACAAAACAGTGGGGGAATTGGTAAGCCATCTTACATTGGTCGGACTAATAGCCATCAAAGACCCGCTCCGCTCCGATGCACGCCATACGGTCAACATCGCAAAGGAAGCGGGTATTCGCATGGTACTGATGACCGGCGACCATCGCTTGACCGCACGCGCCATCGCACAAGAGGTTGGTATCCCCTCGGAAGAAACGTGTGTCATGGAGGGGTCGGAAATCGACATAACTACAGACGAAGAACTCCGCGAAATAGCAAAGAGTATCTGCCTGTATGCGCGTGTTTCGCCACACCACAAACTGCGCATTGTACGGGCATTGCAACACAACGGAGAAGTAGTGGCGATGATCGGCGACGGCGTGAACGACGCCCCCGCGCTACAGGCTTCCGACATCGGTATAGCGCTCGGTTCGGGAACGGACGCGGCACGGGAAGCATCCGATATCGTATTGTTGGACAACAGCCTCAAGACCGTACTGAAAACGATAGAGGAGGGGAGGATCATGTTCAACAACATCCGCAAGATATTCATGTACTTGATCGCGGACAGTTTTGCCGAGCTGGCTCTGTTTATCATAGCGATCTCGTTTGCCTTGCCCATTCCGCTTTTGCCTACGCAATTGCTCTGGATCAATGTTGTGGAAGACGGCTTGCCCAATATCGCGCTCACCACCGAGCGGGAAAAACACGGCATCATGCAAGAGCCCCCGCGCGACCCTGCGGAACCGTTTTTGAACAACCAAATGAAGCTGTGGATGCTATTGATATTCATCGTGATGAGTACAACTGCGATCGGCATATACATGGCCTTCATCGCAAAAACAGGCTATGTGGCATTGGCGCGCACCGCCGTATTCGCATTTTCTTGCATCGACTCGCTGCTGTTTTCCTTTAGCGTGCGCTCGCTCAAAACGGGCATGTTTACTCGGAACATATTCGAAAACAGATTTGTTACCGGGGCCGCAGTCCTCGGCCTGTTGCTATTGGGCGCCGCGATCTATGTGCCTGGAATCAGCACGATCGTGCGCACGGTACCGCTCGAACCGATTCACTGGGCGATTATCGCCGGAGCCGGATTGATAGAAATATCATTGATCGAAATCGCAAAGTACTTCATATTCATTCGCAAAAAAGCGCAGTAGCGGTGCGTGCCCGTGGCGCGAAGCGCTTTACGGGGTTACTCCATATTCGCGCATTGTCATTCCTAAGCCCTCTCTGTCATTCCTGTGGAGCATGCCCACACACCAACTCGTGAAACGTTTTGGTGTGTGGGGCGGGAATCCGGCGCGCTGTCATTCCGTGCTCCGACACGGAATCTCGCATACTTACCACGAGATCCTGAATCGAGTTCAGGATGACACTGCAGGACATTTGATTTTTCCCTAATTTCCTCCATACTACTAACCTATGATCGAATTCAAAATCAAAAAACGATCGACCAAAAGCAAAGCACGTGTTGGCATGCTCAAAACCTCGCACGGAACCGTGGAAACGCCTGCGTATGTTTCGGTTGCCACACAAGGGGTCATCAAGACTTTAACCTCGGAAGAGGTAGAAGCAACCGGGGCCCAGCTCCTGATCGCCAACACCTACCACTTGCACATTCGTCCCGGCGAACAGGTGCTTAAAAAGCACGGCGGTTTGCATAAGTTCATGAACTGGAAACGGCCCATTATGACCGACTCGGGAGGCTTTCAGGTCTTCAGCCTTGGTTTTGGCCGCGACTTTCAAACAGGGAAGATACTGAAAAAAGAAAATGAGAATGTCATCGAGCTCGGCCAGCAGCCGAAACTGCTAAAAATCACGCCCGAGGGCGTCATGTTTCGCTCATACCACGACGGTAGCGAAATGTTCCTCGGTCCAAAAGAATCCATCAAGATACAGGAACAGATCGGCGCCGATATCATCTTCGCGTTCGATGAATGTACTTCGCCAATGGCCGACCACGCCTATACCAAAAAGTCACTCGAACACACCAACGAGTGGGCAAAAATATGCCTAAAGACCAAGAAGTCAAAGCAGGCGCTCTATGGCATCGTACAAGGCGGCAAGTTCAAGGACCTGCGCACGGAAAGCGCAAAGTTCATCGGCGATTTGCCGTTTGACGGCTTTGGCATCGGCGGTGAGTTTGGCGCGGACAAAAGTTCGATGACGGGCATGCTCGACATCGTCACCAAAGAACTGCCCGAGGGTAAGCCGCGCCATTTGCTCGGCATCGGTCATCTCGACGACATCATTCCCATTATGAAATCGGGCATCGATACGTTCGATTGCATCGCACCCACGCATTACGCGCGCCATGGTTACGCATTCACCTCAAAGGGAAAGCTTGATCTGAAAAAGAAAACGTTTTTGACCGACAAAAAACCGCTCGACCCGAAGTGCTCCTGTTTTGTGTGCCAAAATTACAGCAGGGGATACATTACGCATTTGTTGAAAGCAAACGAGATCACTCCACTTAAGCTCCTGACCTTCCACAACATGTATTTTTTCCATGGCTTCGTGAAAAAGGTACGCGAAGAGATCAAGAAAGGAAATATATAAGCGCCAACTCTCTGTCATCCCGGCGGCCTGCTTCGCGTAAGAACAAATGCTTCGCAGGCATTTCGGCTCGTTGCGACACTCACCCTCCGGGGCTCGTGGGCAACGCCAAGTCAAAGGCCGGGATCCAGTTCAATGTTGTGCGGAACGCACATTAGTATGAATCTCACGCAATTACTCACTCAATATGACTACGCGCTTCCCGAAGCGCGTATTGCGCAAAAGCCGGCGTCACCCCGCGATAGCTCCAAGTTGTTGACCTACGATCGCACGCTCGGAACGATAAGCGAAACCACATTCGCACACATCGGCGATCATCTGCCAAAAAATGCAGTGCTCGTATTCAACCAGACCAAGGTCATTCCCGCCCGACTTCGCGTAATCAAACCAACGGGAGGCGCGGCCCGCATATTATATGTGCAAGCGGTCGACGGGCTCATGCAGGCAATGTCCGACAGAAAACTGACGGTCGGCACCGATGTGTCCATTGCAAATGGTCTTTTTTTGACCGTCGTCCGGCAGGAAGAAAAATATTATTTTCTTAGGCCGTCATTCCCGCTGAACAAACTCGATATCGTATTGCACAAGCACGGCATAACGCCGATTCCGCCCTACATCAAGGAATCACCACTCAAAGAAAGCGAATTGCGCAAAAAATATCAGACCGTATTTGCCAAACACGCCGGATCGGTCGCCGCGCCGACTGCCTCTCTGCATTTTACGAATAGGCTACTTACGAAGCTACAAAAGCAGGGGATTGATATTCGCTTTGTTACGCTCCATGTAAACATCGGAACATTCGCGCCGCTCACCCAAGAGCACATCGACACAGGCGCGCTCCATACCGAATCGTACGAGATCGATAAAGCGACCGCCGCTTTTTTGAACAAGGCAAAACACCAAGGCCGTCCCATTATCGGCGTCGGCACGACCGTGGTCCGCACGCTCGAATCAGCGACACAACAAGGCGAACTTAAGAAACTATCCGGAGAAACAAACATTTTCATCCAAGAAGGATACCACTTCAAGTTCATAGACGGCATGGTAACCAATTTTCATGTCCCACAATCAAGCCTGCTCATGCTTGTCGCCGCACTCATCGGCAAGGAAAAACTGTTCGAACTCTACCGCCTCGCAATCAAAAAAAGGTATAGATTCTTTTCCTTCGGTGATGGGATGCTGATACGATAATTGCATAACTAACGCACATTTCGGACAAATTAGGACGGCATTTTTGCAGTTTGGTTTCATACGAGAAGATCTATGGTTTTTGTCATTCCGAGCGAAGTGGTACTCCGCGGAGTCGAGGAATCTGTAGCTGTTAGTGGCAGCAGATTCCTCGACTCCTCCGTCAGCCCTGCCTGCCGGCAGGCAGGTGACGGATACACTCGGAATGACAAACTACTTTAATGTGCGTTAGTTATGCAATAATTGACGAAATAATACGCATGTGCTATATTATTTTTTAGTACTATAGGGCTCATAAAAAGGAGGTGATTGGCGTGCACATCCAGAAAGATAATGTGGTGGTAGTTGAAGAAGGCAAAGAAATCAGACTTACCGTACAGGGAGCACAAGGAATTACCTGCATTTACGTAAGGGCAGAAAATGGCAAACTCGTACTTACAGGAGGAGCATCCATCGTAGAACGCATAGAGGGCGAGGGGTTTCGAGGAAAAATAGTGGGCCGTTAATTTTCTTTTGCCCACAGGAGCACCAACCAAAAGCCGCCGGTTTCCCGGCGGCTTTTTTATTTACTACCACACAAAAACCCGCTATACTTCTTGTATTGTCATTCCGGCCCGGAGCCTGCCCCGTGCCACGATACGGGGAGCCGGAATCTCATCGCATAAAAATAACTCGATAATTACCATGACCGAAATCCAATTTTACATTCTCGCATTCATCATCACGCACCCGTTTGCATTTATGCTGTTGGTCGCATGGTCGTTCCTTGCAAAAGGCGCCGCATTGCTCCGCGCTTTCGAACGCAAGGAAAAGGGCTGGTTTGTTGCATTGTTACTGATCAACACCGTCGGTATTCTTGAGGTGTTTTATCTGTACACCAAACGAAAGCCAAAAGCGGCGACACATAAGGAAGTTACGAAAGTAGCCGAACTAATAAAAGAGGGCGGCGAAATAACCTACGATGACTTCGCAAAGGTTGAATTGAAGGTCGCCAAAATAAAAGAAGCGGTGCGCGTGGAAAAATCAGAAAAACTCATCAAGCTCCAGCTTGAGCTCGGAGAAGAAAAACGCCAAATAGTCGCTGGCATCGGCAAGGCGTACGCACCCGAAGATCTGATCGGCAAAGAGATCATCACCGTCGCCAACCTCGCCCCCAAAGCACTTATGGGCGTCGAAAGCCACGGCATGCTCCTCGCCGCCGGAGGAGGGGAGAACCCGGTCTTATTGACCCCGGAAAAAGAGATGGAATCGGGTGCGAAGGTTAAGTAAAAAGACGCACAATGAAACTCTTCCTCGCCTCATCACTCGATAAAACTCTTCCGTTCCTCAGGCCACTTCTCGGAAACAAACCCGCAACAAAAGTTGCACTTATTGCGAATGCTTCGGACAACGCAACGGAAGAAACATGGTGGGTAGATGCAGATCGAAATAAGTTTAAGGAACTCGGCTATGTAACGACAAATGTCGACCTGCGGACCATCTCGGCAAATAAACTCACGCAAGTCCTCAAAGAGGTAGATATCCTTCATGTCGCAGGCGGGAGCGTTTTTTATCTCGTCGGACTGATCAAAAAGAGGGAATTCGAGAATATCATTACAGACGCCATAAAAAGCGGTTCCGTTATTTACACCGGCACCAGCGCAGGCTCCATGATTGTTTCACGCTCAATCGCAATGTTTGCGTTCGATGAAGAAGAAAAGGAATTTCTTGCCGATGTTCCCGATCAAAAGGGATTGGGACTGATAAACTTCGGCATCGTTCCTCACTGCAACAACGCGGAATTTATAAGTGAATACGGGAAGATAGTAGAACACCTCCCCACACATACCGAACCGCTTATATTCCTACAAGACACCCAAGCCGCATGGGTAGAGGATGATATGATCAAAATTATTTCAGCACAGTAAAAACGCCCACAGGCGTTTTTACTGTCCAAAAGGACGATCGTCCTTTTGGACAGCAAAATTTTTATTCCAAATATGCCGCATTTTTCTATGCGAACCTGTAAAAATGGATTCCCGCCTCCGCGGGAATGACACACTCTTTGATTTTCTTTGCCAAACAAAATACAATAATAATAGTTCATGGTGTTCTGCAAACCCCCACAAGGAAGGAGGCCGATATGGACAAGCTGGCGGTCATAGCAAGAATTTCTTGTATCAGCGGTCTTGATCAGTTCTATGCATGGGCGATCGAACAGGATAAACCGACGGGTATCGAACCACCGATGTTGAACGAGCACATTAAGGAGCAGGTCATGGAAACGCTCGAGTATCTCGAGGATATCGATATGCCTGAACTTCTTAACTCAACCGGAGTGCGCTCATCCATCATCAAGGAAATAGAGCATTTCGAACGCTACGGCTGCATTCGCCACTCATGCTGATCGACACCCAACCCAATAGCCCCGCCCCGCGCGGGTCTATTTTTTTATTTGACTTCGCAAGGAGGGCTATGCATAATAAAGCCAGTTCCATCAACCTCAAAAACGGACAAAGGAGGCACCCAATGAACGTAGAGATCCACGGACATGACAGTCGGGCGGGAGCCGCGATCCAAGCAGCCCTGCGCAAACACCTACACCACCACGCGATCAACCGTTGCAAAGTTACGGTCGCGGAAAGCCGCTGTATGGAAGTTCCGCACCCGCACGACGCACCGTTCTTGCGCGTTTACATTGAACCGGACGATGACATCGACAATCTCCTGCGGGAGATAAATACATGTCCTCATTTGGACATCCCGCACACGCATGACGTCGAGGTCATCGAACTTCGTGCGTTTTATCCGAAGAGAAAGTGACACCCCGGCGCATCAGCGCCAACCCAACGCCCCCTGATCGGGGGGCGCTTTTTTAACTGTTGATTTAAGCGTATCGGGTATATAATTAAAGGAGTCGAGAAGTAATGGATTCCCGTCTGCACGGGAATGACAATGCCTATGAAACACGAGCTCCCGAAACTTCCATACGCATACAATGCACTCGAGCCGTTCATCGATGCAAAGACACTTGAAATCCACCATACCAAGCATCATCAATCATATGTCGACAAGCTCAACGCCGCACTTGAAAAATATCCCGAGCTGCAAAGCAAAACGATCGAGGAACTGATCAAGTCGCTCTACGATATTCCCGAAGCGATCCGCACCACCGTGCGCAACAACGCAGGCGGACATTTTAGTCACACGCTCTATTGGAACACGATGAGCCCTACGGCAGAAGAATACGTTCCCGAAAAACTCGGTAAAGAAATCATAGGAACATTCGGAAGCATCGTCGAGTTCAAGGACCAATTTTCAAAAGCGGCCGCAAATGTATTTGGAAGCGGTTGGGTATGGTTGATAGTTACCACGAACGGAAAACTCAAGATAGTTTCCACGCAAGGCCACGACAACCCGCTCATGACAGGGGATAGACCGCTTATGGTCATCGATGCTTGGGAACATGCGTATTATTTGCATTACCAAAATCGCCGACCCGAATACATCGAAAACTGGTGGAATGTTGTCGACTGGAAAGCGGTCGAAAAAAATTACAATTCACCCGAATGAGGAAAAGTATTTTTCTCGCGATCGGCATCGTGTTGACCATAGGCCTCATCGGCGCGATAGCTGTATATCGCACGCACCTGCAGGGGGTTTGGCCGGCGTTTTTACAGCCCGAACAAGACATTGTGCAAGTGCTCGAAGAAAGCACTTCAACGCCGATGGGGGCCCCGCACACGCAAACCGAAACGCAAGAACCCGAACAGCAATCACAAGGCCCGCTCATATTGCCAAGAGGTTTTTCCATTTCCATATTTGCAAAAGATCTTGCCGATCCGCGCGTACTTGCGTTTGATCCGAACGGCGTCCTGCTCGCAAGCATCACCGCGCAAGGGAAAGTGGTCGCGCTCATCGACAAGAACAATGGCGGCAAAAGTGAGAAAACGAAAGTGGTCGCAAGCGGACTCAATAGGCCGCACGGCATCGCCGTGGAATGCGCCCAAAATGCATGCAAATTATACGTCGCCGAAAACGACAAGGTAAGTGAATTTGTCTATGACCCGGCAACCTTAGCGGCGACCAAAAAACGGGCCATCGCTCCGCTCCCGACCGGGGGAGGGCACTTTACCCGGACCCTGTTGCCCTACGAAAACAGCCTACTTGTATCGGTTGGTTCCTCCTGTAATGTATGCGTGGAAAATGACCAAAATCGGGCCAAAATACTCGAAATAGACATCGCCTCAGGCAACGTAAAAACGTTCGCCACAGGGCTCCGTAACGCCGTTTTTATGGCTTTTCACCCCTTTACGCGGGAGGTTTGGGCCACAGAAATGGGGCGGGACCTGCTGGGGGACAATACACCGCCCGACGAGATTAACATCATCAAAAAAGGCGCCAATTATGGTTGGCCAATTTGCTACGGAAAAAACATCCACGACGCGGAATTCGACAAAAATACCTACATCAGAAACCCGTGTATGGAGCCGTTCGAAACCCCAAGTTACATAGACATCCCGGCGCACTCCGCTCCGCTCGGACTTGCGTTCATTCCGGACAGCTGGCCGGCGGAATATCGCAACGATCTGCTCGTCGCATACCACGGCTCATGGAACCGCGGCGTACCGACCGGCTACAAAATAGTCCGCATGAAACTCGATGCAAACGGTATTTATCAAGGAGTAGAGGATTTCATAACTGGGTGGTTAACGGAGGAAAATGATGCACTCGGCCGCCCCGTAGATATTCTCTTCCGCACCGATGGCGTCGCCTTTATTTCCGACGACAAGGCAGACGCAATCTACAGACTGCAACCTCCTAAATAGCACCCTTTGCATTTCGCACCCTATCTGCGAGCCTGTGAAAATGGCTTTTGCATTTTATTTACGAACATGGAGAATAGTTCGGATAAAGGGAGCCGGAAAAAGAACGGAAGAAACTCCGTTGTTTGAGTGCGCTTATGCAAAGCGCGCGAGTTCGGAGTTTCAGCCCTTTTGGAGGCGACCCCGAACTATTCCCGGTTCGTGATTTTTTACTCCACTTTTTATAAAAAAAGTGGAAAAACGTTTATTTAAAAATTGAACTTGACTCCTCGGCCCATGGCAGACGGGAATGACAAACACAGGGGTTACAGTGTATAGTTAAGTACATGAGATCACGAGCATTCTTCTTCACCGCAATGGCGCTTATCGGGGTTATTTTGATTATCGGGGCAAACACACTATGGCAAAACCGTTCACGCTTAATGGACAATTCATCCCCGCAAGAACGGGCCAATATCCGCATGAACAAGACCGTGACAGGAACGGTGACCGAAGTCATGACAAGTGCGAATATCATAACTATACGGGAAGCATCCGGACGGGAAACGCACATCGCGATCGTTTCCGAAACAAAACTGCTCGATGAAAAAAACAAAACGGCCACGATCAATGCCATATACAAAGAATCAACGATCGAAGCGAAAGGGGAGGCAACCGCAACAAATGCGCTCCTTGCCGGCGAAGTGCGCATCGTAAGCACGCCAAGTCTTATCATAACATCGCCCACGGAACACGAACCCGTTCGCAGTCCGCTTGCCATAACAGGACTGGCGACCGGCCCGTGGTACTTTGAAGCAACGTTTCCGGTAACGATAACCGATGCCGATCATCGCTCGCTCGGACAGCACTATGTAACCGCAACCGAAGAGTGGATGTCGGAATCATTGGTCCCATTCACGGCAACGGTGGAGTTTTCGCAACCAAAGACCAAGACCGGGTATCTGATCTTCAAAAACGCAAATCCAAGCGGTTTGCCCGAGCACGAAAAAACATTTGAAATGCCGATTGTATTCGAAGCGGACGCTGCAAATGTAAAAGTGTTTTTCAATAACAGCGAACTCGATCCTGCATTTTTGTGCACCAAGGTATTTCCAACCACCCGCACGATCCCATGGACCGAAGGCATCGGCCGCGCCGCGATAGAAGAATTGCTCAAAGGCCCGACTAACGAAGAAAAGACGATGGATTATTTTACGAACATCAACCCGAATGTGCGCATCAACTCGCTTACGATCGAAAATGGCATTGCACGCATAGATCTTTCGGATGAATTAGATAGAAATGTTGGCGGCTCATGCCGCGTTACGGCCATCCGTGCGCAGATAACAGAAACACTCAAGCAATTTCCAACCGTGCAACAGGTCGTGATATCGATCAACGGCAGAACGGAAGATATACTGCAACCGTAACATGGAACACCGACTTATTATTGCAATAGATATTCCGGAAGCCGTTCGGGTGGAACTCCGCAAAATAATAAAAGGGGATGTTGAAGCAAACAACGAGCTGTACGCAAACGCCCGCATGATGGACGAAGAAAGCTGGCACATCACGCTTGCTTTTTTGGGCGAAAAGTCAAAAGAGCATATCGCGACGATTGAGCAAGTACTCCAAGAAGTGGCAAAGGCGACACCCGCCCCGGAAATCGTCATCCGCACGGTAACAACCGCGCCTCCACAACGGCCTCCGCGCATGGTCTGGGCAACCACGACCACGGAAACAAACCTTGCGCTTGGCCCGATCAAAGACGCAGTCATCAAAGGCCTCGCGGCACATGACATACGCCAAGAGGGCGAGGTGTTCCCGAACTACCATGGGCATATTACGCTCGCGCGCCTCCCGGAGGGCCGGCGCATAGCCAATCACATCATTTCCCTTCCAAACGCATTGGCGTTTCAGCCGAGGACCATAGACCTCATGGAGTCGCACCTTGAAAGCTCGGGAGCAAAATACAAAACACTGAAATCAATAGACTTTAAGCCCTCCGTTTGATATAATTTGCCAATGAAGAACATGGTGAAGCGAGTAGGTTTGATCGCGATTGTATTAGTGGCATTGGTCCTCGTCGGAGGATCTGCTTTTTATTATGGTTACAAAATAGGGGCAGAAACTTCGGAAGTCACGGTTCTTGAGGGGGTATCCAATCTTGGCGAAGGCAAGGAAACAAGAGCTGACTTCAGTCTGTTTTGGGACACATGGAATGTGCTAAGAGAAAAATATGTCGACTCAGAAAATGTGACCGACCAAGACATGGTCTACGGCGCCATTTCGGGCATGCTTGCCTCGACCGGCGACCCGTATTCCGTATTCATGCCACCAAAAGAAGCCGATGACTTCAGCCAGGAGATCAGTGGCGAGTTTGGCGGCATCGGAGCGGAGATAGGAGTTCGCAATGAACAATTGGTCGTCATAGCGCCGCTTAAAAATACGCCCGCCGATCGCGCGGGTCTTAAGGCGGGCGATGCCATTCTTAAGATAGACGATGAAAGCACCGAAGATTTCTCTGCCGACAATGCGGTCAAAAAAATCCGCGGCAAAATAGGCACAAACGTAACACTGACGGTCTTTCGCGGTGGATGGTCCGCCACGCGCGACTTCAATATAGTGCGCGACACCATCCAGATCCCTACACTCGACTGGAAGATGCTCAACGACGAAGGCAAAGAAGATCCGAATGGAAAAATACTCTACATCCAACTGTATAATTTCTACGAAAAATCACCGCTCCTCTTTTATGAAGCGCTCGTCGAATCGATCGACAATGACCCAAAAGGCATCATCCTCGACCTGCGCAACAACCCGGGCGGCTATCTCGACGCAGCCGTAAACATAGCGGGTTGGTTCATAGATAGGGGAAGCGTAGTGGTCACAGAAAAGTTTCGCTCCGAAGAGGACGGACATACCTCCTTTGAAGCGCAGGGCATGCCCATATTTAAAGATATGCCGACGGTCGTGCTGATCAACCAAGGCTCGGCATCCGCATCGGAAATCCTTGCCGGCGCATTGCGCGATAATAACGACAGCAAGCTGGTAGGCGAGAAAAGCTTCGGAAAGGGGAGTGTGCAAGAGCTGATCCAGCTCAAAGACGATGCAATGGTAAAAATAACCGTAGCACATTGGCTCACCCCAAAGGGAACCGTCATCGATAAAAACGGCCTCACCCCCGACGCAGAAGTAAAACTAACCGAAGAAGACATCAACGCAGACAAAGACCCACAACTCGAAAAAGCAGTAGGAGTATTGAAATCGGAAATGTAATCGCTAACATGTCATCCTGAATTTATTTCAGGATCTCATGTTTAATCGTTAAGATTCCGATCTGTCAGCCGACGAAGGAATCCAGCATTCCCGCATTGTCATTCCCGCGGAGGCGGGAATCCATTACAATAAAACATATGAAAGTAATATTACTCACAGACATCAAAGGCATCGGCAAAAAAGGCGAAATAAAAAATGTTTCCGATGGCCATGCCAAAAATCTCTTGCTCCCAAAGGGGTTGGTTAAGATTGCCACAGGGCAAGCAACCCACATATTGGAAGTACAAAAAGAAAGCAAAGCGAAACAACAGGTCGCACTCGAAGCAGAATTAAAGACGATTGCAAAAGCAACCGCAGAACAGCCACTCCCGTTTTATACGAAAGTAGGCAAGCACGGCGAAGTATTCGACTCCATAACAAAACATGACATCGAAGAAGCCATCAAGGCAAAGCTCTCGCCCATGGCGCTCGAGCACTCAACCATAAAAATCGATCTCGAAAAACGCATCAAATCACTCGGCGCACATGAAGTCGAAGTCCACTTCGGCCACGGCATCACCGCCAAGCTGACCGTTACGCTTGAGCCGGAGAAATAATATTCCTAAAACATAAAATTCTACTACGATATGGACGCAATCTATACAGCAAAAAACGCAGGCGCAAAAGTATGTATTTTTGATAAATATATTACCGTCAAAAAAAATATATTTGCAAAGGATGTTATGATTCCATTTAAAGAAATTTCATCTATTGAAAGCGGGATAATCGCACTTGAAATCAATACAAAGGATAAGCGCAGTTACAAAGTTTCTTTACAAAACGCGGATAAGAAAAAAGTGCAGGAGTTAATATACGAAAAGATCTCGGAATGAATTAAATTACGCCCGACTAAAAATCCACCTTGCGGTGGATTTTTAAAAAGCTTTTATGCTTCGATTGCTTTCGGAACGATGGTCAACACTTTGACGCTTCGCTTGTTTCCGTCGAACTTTACTTTGGTGCGGGAAAGGAACTGCAAGGTTCCCGGGATCATCGCGTACAAGGTATCATCCTTTGCGCGGGCAACATTGAGGCCCGGCAAATATTTGGTTCCACGCTGGCGAATCAAGATCTCGCCTGCGCCGACAGTCTGGCCGTGCTGTCGCTTTACTCCTAATCGTTGTGCCTGGGAGTCTCGGCCATTTTTAGTAGACCCCTTGGCTTTAGTATGTGCCATATGCCTGTAGAGAAAAAAGGATCATGGGGCGTGTCAGAGTCGTGCGCCGCATGATCGATATCTGCGTTAACTTTTGTTACACCCCAGTATACCGTATAATGAAACATTCTGTCAATGTATCTAACTTCCTCCACACCCCCTTATTTCCTTGCTCATTTTTCACGCCCATGACCATTCACGACCGCATTTTTGTCTACAAAGCAGCCTACAAACGGCGCAAACGGGATGTTGCCGTTGCCGGCCTGCTGTTTTTGGCAACGACCTTGAGTTTTGCGGCCGGCTATATCATCGGGCAAGATTCCCGCCACGCACCCATTATTATCCAAAAGTGCGGGGCTAATTCCATAGGCGACTAACATCGTCCATCTGTCATTCCCGCGAAGGCGGGAATCCAGTATTATATAGATTCCCGCCTTCGCGGGAATGACATACAAACTGAAGCCACAAAGCCGTCCGCAGCCGTGCTCACAAATACCCAACCTGTCGCAACCAATAATCGTTTTCCCATTCCCATAACTTCTTTGCGGCAAGAAACGCTTTGTAATCGTTCTGCCAATACGGAAACTCTTTCAGCTCGACGATGCCTTTCATGTCGGACCATTCGTGCTCGCACCGCGGATCACCCTTGCCGAAGCCGGCACGCACCTTGTCTCGTCCGCCTTTTTGTCGCAGCGACGCGCCGCACTTCACGCATTCTTTTGCCTGATCGACGCGCAATATCCAACGTGTCTGCAGGTTCTTAAACTCCTTTTCCAAGGCGCCCATATACGCGGCGGTCTGCAGGTTATAATCGCGATAAATGGATTGGGATGTCTTGATGTCCAACACGCCAAACTTGCCGTCGATCATCGCCAACGCATCCAGCGTGCCTGAATAACGCTCGCCAAAATGGGTCACGCGCTTTTCGATATATTCCTTATCGACCCGAATGTTGTTCCGTTCAAGGAACAAATTCAATGCGTCGATGGATGGCTGTATGGATGGGTCAACGATAGGGGACACACCCGCAAAGATCTGCTCGGCAGCCTCATGAATCAATGTTCCTTCCGAAGCAGATTTTTCTTTGATCTGCTCGCCTTCATCAAAGCTCGAAAGTTCGCCGTAAAAACGATACAGGGCTGGCTTCGCTTTGATCTCCAATATCTTTGTCACGCGCGGATACCAGCCTTGTTCAAGGTCATATCCGGAAACCTCTTTAAACTCTTCGCCGGTCTTGTAGTACATAATGAAAATTTTTGTCATTCCTATGCCTTTAGTCCGTCCGCCGGCTGGCGAACGGAAGGAATCTTTATCGATATGGATTCCGGCTCGGGGGCCGGAATGACACAATCCCCAGTATAGCAAAACCGGCCCTTTGCCGAAACCTTGACTAAACCAAACAAATATGTTTTACTGAAACCAGTGCATTTTAAACCTTTTCTACTATAAGGAGGCTACGGTGAAAACAGGACGCAAGACGGAGATAGCAGCGGTGGTGCTCATTGTAACACCGCTAGGGATTCCGTTGGTACGGGACCCCGCAAAACCAAGTCCGATCTTTTGGAAACTTCCGGGAGGGCACGGCGAAGCAGGGGAAGACGCACGCATGTGCGCCGTCCGCGAGGCAAAAGAAGAAACCGGCCTCGATCTGAGCGACTCGGAGCTCAAAGAAGTCGATGTGATGGCGAAAGATAGTCACACGCTGACCATCTTTCAGGCAAAGCTATCATCGCTCGAGGGCCTGCGAAAGCAGGGGAACGAGGGAGAGGAAGTGCGGGTGTTCAGCCCGCATGAAGTCCTCTTCCTTAAAGACTTCATGCCAAATCATTACAGTGCGGTCTTGCACATCCTTATGGAGCTAACCAAAGCCACATAAGGAAATATTTCGGCAGCACCCAACCCGCCAACGGCGGGTTTTTTATTGGTAAAAATTGTTTTTAAAAACACACACCGCCAGACACAAGAGGATATGACAAAACCCGATCTATCATCTGTCATGAAATGAAGGTTTTACGACAGGTAATTAGTGGGCGTAGAAGAATAGCGCTATATATTGTTTTGCGCATGATTATGTGTTTACAATATTAGGCAATAAAAAATCTCCCTTGAAGGCCGCTTGATTCTCGCGCACCATAGGGAGATTTTTTATTTTATTATCAAAACTTTTTTATTTTGATCAAATAAAATAATTTTCAAACTTTGGCAATGGCCCACTTGACCGCCATAATGCTCAATTCGAGCACCTTCACGAACAGCATTCCGATACTTTTGAGCAACACCACCAAAGGCGGCCAAATGCTTGTGTCGAATACATGCCCGATGTTTTTGGCAATATCTATGATTTGGTTAAAGAGTTCTAACATATGTATACAGTATACTCTATCGGAAAAAATAAAAAAATCCGCCACAGCGCCGTGTAGCGGATTTTTTGTAAGTAATAGAAAGAGTTCCTTTTTCCCCGCTTGTCATTCCCGCGGAGGCGGGAATCTATAGGGGTACTGGATTCCCGCCTCCGCGGGAATGACACAAACTCAAAAATCTTTTTAAAATCGTACGGCAACAAAAAAGCCACAGGACGGATGAAGTACGCGGCGCAGGAAAATTTCCGAGGAAGACGTACTTATTGGTACGACGACCGAGTAAATTTTCCTGCAACAAAGTAATTCGCCGTCCTGTGGCTTTTTGTTATTTGGCAAGGTAATCAAACGGGTTGAGGTCTCCACCAAACGGCATCTTCGGGCCGCACGACAAGGCCGCCGGAGCTATCTTGAATGTCGGCGTCGCGTACACGGTAAAGTGCAGATGCGATCCGGTGGAAAATCCGGTGTTGCCCATATAGCCGATCAGATCGCCTTGTTTGACTTCTTGGCCCTCGTACACCTTCCACAGCGACAAGTGCGCATAGAGCGTCGTAAGACCATTGTAGTGGGTTATGGCGACAAACTTGCCGTAAGCACCCCTGCGGCAATACAGGTCCTGATTCGCAACCCCCACGACTCGCCCATCGGCCGCCGCATAAATGGGAGTCCCTAACGGTGCGGCAATGTCGATACCGTTGTGCCGCTTGCTCGCGTAGTTGCGCAATGCGAACGGCGTAGAACCATATCCTTGCGTAAGCTTGCCCTGCGTTGGCATCATAAGCGCACCGGAACTCGGCAGCGCACTAACGTTGATGTCTTTACGTGCGGCAGCTTCCAAGCGCGCGATCTCGGCGTCGATCTGATCCTGCTTCTTTTTTAACTCCACAAGTGAGCTCTGATAGATCTGCTCCTTGTTTTTCGTTTGCGCGAGTAGCCGCTGTTGATACTGCTTCGTTTCATCAAGAATGATCTTTTTGCTTTCGTATGTTTCAGTCTCCAATTCCTTTGCGCGCTTTTTTTCCTCCGCGGTCTTTATATGGCCATCAAGCTCAATGGTATAGTCCTGCAACTCGCGGATATCCTTGGCGAACTTATCTTGAAACTCGAGCAACGCCTGTATCTCGCCAACGGCATCGGTCAAGCTTTTGCCGCTCAAAATAGCCATAAGCGGACCTTCCGATGTATCTTTGCGTTGCACCTGTCGAAGCATCTCGCTGATCTCAACTTTGCGCAATGCAATGCGTTCCTCGGATTCTTCTATCGTGTATTGTGTATCCTTTATTTCATATGTTAGTTTTTCGGCGACGATCTTGCTTTGTTTGATGCCAAGATCGAGCTGTTTCACATTGCCGGTGATCTGGTTCAATTCGCGCTGCAATGTTTGTTTCTCACCCGCGGTTGTTTCCAATACGCTTTGCACGGCCTTGATCTGTGTATCCAAAACTTGTTCTTCTTGGCGTTTTTTCTCGATAGCGGCCTTGAGCTCCTCGGGGGTTTCAGCGCCATAGGTGGTAACAAAAGACCCCGCCATGACGATCGCGATCAGCAACAATGCTATTCCTTTGTATTTCGCACTATCCATAAAGTCTTTACAAAAGTATATATTTGGTTCGTATTAAAGTTTATCGATCGCGTTTTGCACGCGGCGTATCGTTTCAGCCTTGCCGAGTGCCGGCATGATCTCAAACGGCCCAGGGGATGCCTTTTTTCCGCTCAAAGAGACCCGTAGAGGCCACAATATGTCTCCCCTGCCCTTCTCTTCGGCCAGCGGCATAAGTGATGCCTCAAGGCCTTCTTTCGTGAATTGTTCTTCGGGCAACACCGTTAATAGAGCCAAAACGGCCTGCAAATGAACCTTAGTGGTTTCGACAACGGCATCTTTCCATACAAGCAATGCAAGGTCATAATCCGGAAGTTCGAAAAAGAATCCGGCCGTTTCGGCAAAGTCAGTCAGCCGTTTCATGCGCTCCTGCTCGGCCATGACGGCGTTGTGCAGCGTCTCTTTTTGCGCGCCCCACGCAGACGGAATAAACGGAACAAGCGCATCGATCAATGCATCGATCGAAAGCCGCTTGATGTGTTGCGCATTCAGCCATTCCAGTTTTTCAAGATTAAAAACGCCGCCGCCTTTTTGCACCCGCTCCATGTCAAACTCGGCGATCAATTCTTCACGCGACATAACATCCTTGTCATCTTTCGGATGCCAACCGATGAACGCCATAAAGTTGACCAACGCATCAGGCAGGTACCCCTGCGCCTTAAAATCATTCAATGATGTTTCAATGTACCGCTTGGAAAGCTTACTGCGGTCGGGCGCAAGAATGAGCGGAAGATGCGCATACAGCGGAGTTGCAAACCCAAGCGCTTTTTGTAGCACAATCTGTTTAGGCGTATTGGAAATATGATCTTCGCCACGAATGACATGCGAGATCTTCATTTCATGATCGTCAACGACGACCGCAAAGTTATAGAGCGGAAGATCAAGGCTGCGCGCAATGATGACATCGCCGATCAGCGACGACTGCACGGAAATGGTATCGCGAATGATATCATCAAATGCGATGACGCCCTCGGGCACGCGAGCGCGAATGACGCTTGCTTCGCCTGTGGCGATTCGCTCAGCTTGCTCTTCTTTCGAAAGCGCACTGCATCGGCCGACATACACAGGGGTCTTGCCCTGTGCCTGCATTTCCTGCCGATCGGCATCGAGCTGTTCCTTGGTGCAAAAACAATGATACGCCTTGTCCTCTATAAGAAGCCGCTCGAGATGGGTCCGGTACAAAGGCAACCGCTCCGACTGGCGATACGGACCATACGGTCCGCCGACATCCGGCCCCTCGTCCCAATCAAAACCAAGCCATTTCAGGCCGGTCAATATGTCTTCTTCAAATGCCTTTGTCGAGCGCTCCGTATCGGTATCTTCGATACGCACAATGAACGTTCCACCCGCATGCCGGGCAAAAAGCCAATTAAAAAGGGCGGTACGGGCTGTTCCGAAGTGGAGTAATCCGGTCGGAGACGGCGCAATACGCACCCGAATAGGGTCAGGTATGCTCATAAAGTATGTCCTTACTGTACCATATTTTACCCCCAAAATCCACCCAAAAGGCATAAAAAAGACCCCCTTGCTTTCGCAAGGGGTCATTGGTTTTCTAAGGGCCTCAGCGCAAAAGCTAAGCGCCTAAGCGTCACAGGGCTCGATAACGTCGCTAAAGGAGAGCAACGCGTCGTCGTCGCTCCAGTCAAGCTCGAGGTCGCCAAGGTAGACGTGGAAGTCGCCGTCGGAGTCCGCATCCACGTGCGGGACCCCGTGAGAACCGTCGGGTTCCTCCCAAAGATGATCTTTCTTGTCGAAAGACGCATACCATTTGCCTTTCGGCAGTTGGTCGCGCTTCTGTTCGAAGACATGAACGATTCCTTGGGCACCGGCGTAGAAGTTGCCTGGCTGTTTTTCAAGAAAAGCCATGCGCTCCTCTGATGTTGTCGTTCCGGGCACGATTTGGTGAAACGCACGGACGCGCACCCTGTCGCCCGGTTTCAGGATACGGCTCGGGTTGGGAAAATTCTCATCAGTGATGCCCTTACTGTAGTCGTGAAGCTTCTCGCCGTTCTCCGAGAAAAATACATCGAGGCTTATTTCCTTAGTGATTGTGATAATACCGAGATCGACAAGCAGGGCGAATTTTTCTGCGGGCTTAGCCACGATCGCATGTTTTTTGCCAGGCTTCCCAAACTCCACCACAAGCGCATCCCGCTCGAACATCTTCAGACCCAGAAACCACTCAAGATGCTCCAACGAAAGTTGCCCTTGCCGAAACTTCTGCAGCATGTCAATTTGCAGACCAGCCAATTTGGCCGTTTCTACGCCGATAGGTGCCATCGTTTTTCTCCTTTTTCTAAAAGTGCTTTATCAACATCCTGCCAATCAGGATGAATTATTGATACCATAAAAACCACTGCGTGTCAAAAAATAAAACCTGGTGTCCAAAAGGACGATCGTCCTTTTGGACACCAATTCGCATTCTGCGTACTACACCTTGAATTACGAAACTCGCTTTGCTGCTTTAAAATAGCACTGTCATCCTGAATCGACATGTACTCATGTCGCCCTGAACTTGATTCAGGGTCTGGAGCCTTTTCAGGATCTCTCAGTAATATCAACCAGATTCTGAAACAAGTTCAGAATGACAAAGCGAGTTTTGTAATTCAAAGTACTACATGCTACGCGCTACTTGCTACTTACTACTTGCTACTTGCTACATGCTACTTGTGACATGCTACTTGTGACATGCTACATGCGACATGCCACATGCTACATGCCGCACATCTTCGCCTCATACCCCTTGGGCAGTTTGACCACTTGGTTGCACAGGTCGATAAGGTGCGCACTGTCGGTCAAAATATGGCCTTCTTTTTCGTAGGAAACATTCGTTGCGGCAATACCCCTTTCCAGCAGGGCATCGTACAGCATGGCGGTCTGCCGAGGCGGAATGGTAGAATCGTCCTCCCCGGTCACCAACACGATCTTCTTGTCTTTTAGATTGTTCAAACGCAAAAAAATGGAAGCTTGATCATACAGCGTTTTATTTTTTTCAGACGGAGCGCCATTGAAATGGATCCTGAATATGGAAGAAGGAATGTTACGGATCAACGTCCACCAATCCGTAACACCGTTGATGGAAATGGCCCCGGCAAACAATGCCGGTTTTCCGGCAAGTGCGCGCAACGCAAGATATCCGCCATAGCTGTTGCCCATAGGATAAACCTCGCCAATGGGCATGGTCTTTTTAAGGGCCGTAACGGCATCGGCAACATCTTTTACATCGAGGTTGCCAACATTGCCTTTGAGATCGGTAGAGAACTTTGTGCCATACCCATAACTGCCCCGATAATCGAGCTTCAAAACAATAAATCCATTCTTGCGCAAATGCTCCAAGACGGCATCGTATGTTCCGTAACTATGGTAGGAATGAAACGATGTGGATGTTTGCCGATTGGGTCCACCATGCAACCACACGATCAGCGGATATGTTTTTTGGGAATCATACCCGTCCGGCGTGTACAGCACGCCATACCGTCCGGCAAAATTTTTTACCGTCCCCGTGGCAAGCGAAAACGATCCGCTTGTCGGCACCGGCAACGGAGCAACGGTCTGCGTGTCTGTATGCAAAGCATGCAACATCGGCACATCGCCCTGCGAGCGCAAGAAAACAATATCTTTCCCCATGCGTACGGGTGGCGGATAATACAGTGCATCATCAATAACCCATTGTACCAACGGATCGGCCGGGTCGTACCGATACACGGACCACGTCAACGGATTCTTGCGATTGGCGATAAAATACAGCGAACCGTCGGCGCCATAGAGAAAATTATTTACGGTAAAATTCGAAGGGAATATACGCTTTCCCAGCCGTCCCCCCGAAACACCGTCAAGTAGCCAAAGGCGCGTCGAGTACAACGTTTGCACGCCATCGCGATCGCTCAAATGCAGAAAATACCGCTCATCCGGAGAAAAATCAAACACCTTTTCTTCTTCGCTCAGCAGATCCCAATAATCGTTTTTTTCTTTCCATGCATACGTTACGTTGTGCGCAATATCGACCAATGTATAGGTGCGCTCCTTCGTCCTTGCCGTGCTCGCTCCGTAATACGCAATATAATTTCCCTTGGGCGAAAATCGGATAAACGATGCACCACCCCTGATGAGAACACTCCGCTCGACAACGTTGTCTTTGATGGAAAACACGACAAACCTCCCTCTTGTGGTAACGAAAAGGATCCTTGTATTGTCCGCACTGAATATGGCCTTTCTAACAGGGTCGGTAAAATCAAGCACGGTCTGCGTGCCCACTCCCGCCGCATCGAATGCATGCAACGTATAGATAGGAATCGGGCCTCCGCCATCGACCACCACTGCAAGTGTCCGGTCGTCGGAAAGATAGTACAGTTGCTCCGTCAACCCGGGAAACAATTCAGGCGTGCTCGTTCCCCTGTCTTGGCAGGTCCATAGATCAAGATCGCATTGCGCATAGCGGGAAGACTCCCCTGCCCCGTAAATCTCGACCATGACGGTCGATCCACGATGCTGAAAAATGCGCTGATAGGGCACCTCAAATGCACCCGCGGAAGCGGGAAATGATAGCAACAAACAAATTATAGAAATGAGGTATCGAAGCATAAATCCTGTCATTCCCGCGGAGGCGGGAATCTATTTAATACTGGATTCCCGCCTCCGCGGGAATGACAATGCACCGTTAATCAAGTAGTACTCCGACCAAGCCAACGGGGGGGGTAAGTTCACCCTGATCCGCCAGCTGGCGGACGAATGGGCAACACAGTAATTTGCTAAAACCGTAAATTATTGACCTAAGCGAATTATCTCCTTCGCCAACACATCCGCCGCATCCGGTTTCGCAAACGCCTTTGCGGCGCTCGCCATGGAAGCCAACAGAGCGGGATCGGCCAACAGTTTATCTACCTGCGTAAGGAATGTGTGCTTGGTAAGATTCGCCTCTTCGACCGTAATGGCCGCCCCGGTCGATGCATATTCAAACGCATTTTTTACCTGATGGTCGCGGGCCGACTCGGGCAGCGGTACCAATATGGCCGGACACCCCATTGCGGCTATTTCAAAAATGGCCCCGCTTCCTGCGCGGGAAACGACGATATCGGCGGCAAAAAATGCATCCCTTATCTCTCGTCCAAAATATGGAACGATACGATAGGCACGGCGGAACGTATCGGAATATTTTTGCATGATACCCGCAAGATCGACTTGCGTCGTGGCCGCGTTATTCAAACCCGCCTGATGCAAGACTTGAATATTTCGATTGAGCAACTCCTCCGCAATGGACATGAGGAAATCGTTCATCCGCACCGATCCCTGCGAACCGCCAACAACAACGATAAGCGGCTTCGCCGGATCAAAATCAAGCACGCGCTTTGCATCGGCCTTGATCGCGGTTTCGCCTGGCATGAAAAAGAAATCCCGAATAGGATTGCCGACCAACGCAAGCTTATGTTCCACGGCCGCTCGCTTACGCTCCGGCATGCCCTCTTTGATAAACGATTCTTTTGCGGTGGCAAATGCGATACCAATCGCATCGGCATACTTGCCCGAGACACGATTGGTAAATCCGGCAACAGAATCTGATTCATGCACGATGATCGGAATGCGATAAAATGCGCACGCCAATACCACCGGCAACGCTCCGGGGCCGCCCTTGGAAAACAATACATCGGGCATGATCCAAAACACTCGCCATAGCGCCTGCAATAATCCGATAAAGAAAAATGGCACGTCCAACAGATTGCGTAACAATTCGCCGCTGCGCAGTTTGGCGGATGCGACGCGGAATACGGTCATCCCGCGGGATGTCAGCTGTTGTTCATAAACACCCGGTACACCGACATAATACAGGTCCACAGGTTCGCTACTTGTCTGCAAAAGCACTTCCGCAACGGAAACGATCGGGTAAATATGCCCCCCTGTCCCCCCTCCGGTAAAAAGTATTTTCATATGTTTCTATTTAAGTTATTGGTCATCGGTTATTGGCCATAGGTTATTCTACGCATGTTTTGATATGTTCGTCACGACTCCCATCATGGTCAGAAAGATAGCCAACGCCGTTCCACCATAGCTGATAAATGGCAACGGCACGCCGGTAAGCGGCAGGATGCCCGAGATCGATCCAATATTGATAAATGTTTGAATGGCGACCACGGAAATGATACCGATCACCGCAAGCTGTCCGAATTTGTCTTTGCATCGGTTGGCTATGGCTAACCCGCGCGTAAAGAGCACAATGAATGTGGACAGTACAAAGAGCGACCCGATAAACCCGAACTCTTCGGCAATGACCGCAAAGATGGAATCGCCGATCGGTTCGGGAAGAAACTTGTACTTCGTGGTTGATTGTCCATAACCAACACCGCCAATGCCGCCCGATCCGATGGCGATCTGCGCCTGGTCCAAATGATACCCCTTACCCAACACATCGGCCTTTTCGGGATTGAAATAATTTTTAACGCGCTCAGCGCGATACGGCGTGGTCATAACAAGCATGGCAAGCGCAAGAAATCCAAGCACCACGGTCAACGCAATATAGCGGAACCGCGCACCGCTCATGAAGTAGACGATCAGACTGGCGAGCATGATGACCACGACGGTCGTAGTGGCGGGCTGTAAAAATATCAACGCCGCGATAAACCCCGAGATGGAAAGGAACGGCAGATACCCCTCCTTAAAACTGGTTTGCCGTTTGGTCCGCTTTCCGCCCAGCCATGCCGCCATGTAAAGAATAAATGTCAGCTTTAACAGTTCGGCTGGCTGCAAGGAAATGGGTCCCAAACTGATCCAACGGGTGGCACCGCCCGAATGGATCCCAAGCGGCGTAAATACAAGCAACAGCGCCACAACACTCCCGATCAGCAAATACAACGCATAGGTCTGCCATTTTTTATAGTGCACAAAGGAAGCGATGAGAAACCCTACGATGCCGGGGAAAAGTCCGTAATAGATCTGATGCTTCAAATAATAAAAGGTGTCGTTGAACTTTATCTTCCCCAGGTCGGAAGAAGCGCTCGAAAGCATGAGAATGCCGAACACGACCAAGATCCCCAAGGTCCACAAAAACACGTAATCCGGCGCATGTCCCGCCCTATTTGATTTAAATGGATTATTCATTCGCATGGATCAAAGTTCTTCCGTTTATTACGTCGGCATATGCACCCTCGCGCACTGCCATGGCACCGTTCACGAACACGGTTTCGACATGTGCATCACGAAACAAAACAAGATCGGCAAAGTAGCCTTCCCGCACAAAACCGCGCTGTTTCAGACCAAGGAGCTGCGCAGGCAATCCGGTAAGCTTATGGATAGCAGCTTCCAATGCAATCGGTTTTTCGGCGAGCATCTTTCCCAAATAGGCCGGGATGGAATCCGTAAACAGTTGCAAGCGGGTTCGCAAGCGCTTGTCTTCAAAGCTATCCCCGGAAGAAGCGATGAAAGACCGATCGCTTGCCAACGCATGGCTGAACTCATCAAGAGAAAGGTTATGGTGGACGAGCGAAGCACGCAATTTGGTCAAACGCATAAGCCCGAGTAACGTTTCCGGCATGGTGGTACCACGGTCTTCACCGAACGAGCGGAGCGTCTTGCCGACCAAATAGTCAAACTCGGGGGCATCATGAATGACGATGTCGTCGCCCGAAAAACCGGACAGGTCGGTGATTATTTTTGCGGTCAGCTCGGGAGATTCAAGATTTTTAAGTATTTCTTCCGCACCGCCCCGCTGCGCCCAAACCGGCAAAAACGAAACGATCGGCACGACGGAATACCCAAACGGATGCATGGAAAAATGGACATCTGCGTTGGCCGTATTTGCCTCGATCGATTCGATCGCGGTGCGATACGATTCCTCAAGGCCGATAAGCGGTGAAAAATTATTGATCACTACCCGCGCACCGGTTTCTTTTGATAGGTTAATGAGCTCCATGACCGCCGGGACAAAATGTTCTTTGGTATCGCCCAAATGCACGGTGGAGTCGGAACCGCTTCGGATTTTAAAAGTGGCAAGGCCCCGATATTTTTCGATCGTTTCCAGCGCGAGCTTGATCTCTTTCGCAGGAGTCAGCGAGGCAATGGGAGATTGCAGATCGAATGAGATGCCAAAGGCGCCCTCGTGCATGGCTTGTGCAAGCATAGAGCGAAACACATCGAGCTCCTTTGCGGTCAAGTCGCGAAAATCGTTACCAATAATGGTATGTCGCAATGTGGAATGACCGACGAGCGTTCCAAAGTTCACCCCCAACGGGCGCCGGCGCAGGACATCAAAAAAATCTTCCACCGTATGCCAATCAACATTAATCGCATATGGATCGGTCCAAAACTTTTGCAGGTCCAATGAGCCGTACAAAAGCGGGGCGAGCGACAACCCATCCTGCCCGCCGATGATCGTCGTAATGCCTTGCAACAAAAACTGCTTTTGCGATGGATCGGAAAAAATGGTCAGATAGCGGTCGGAGTTTGTATTGATATCGATAAATCCGGGAGCAAGATAAGCCCCCATACCGTCGATGATCGTATCGGCTTGGTAACGAGGAAATAGGCCGACGGCGGCGATCTTTTCGTTTTTAAGAAGCACATCCGCCTTTACCGCGGGCTGCCCCGAACCGTCTATCAGTAAAATATTTTTGATGAGTGTGGTCATTGACACAAAAAGCGGGCGAGGCCCATTGATTGCCCGCGCATATGCATACAGTATACGGCATTTGCCGTATCGTTTCCACAAAACACATCCCATGATTTGACAAAACATATCACTCGGGCTTATTATTTATTTTAGTACTTAACCGTGTTCCCCTTTCAATTTTCTTTGGAGGCAGTACATGCGACAAAATTCCATGCAGTGCGGCAAGTCTGGTCAAGACCCCAAATCGTCAAAATACCCGTTCCTGACTGGCAAGAAAAATGACCCGGCCAAACGCACTGAGTTTTATCGTCGGCAGGCACCTCGCACCGACAGAAACGGAAAACCGTAAAGACTCCACTTCCTTACGACATGGCACAAATAGTAAAGCTCCGCGCAATGCGGAGCTTTTTTGATCACAAAAACTTATGCAAAGGCCACGTAGCGGCCTCGAGTATTTTACGCATCAAGGAGCGTCGCTTCCATGCGGTAAAAATGACTTCATGGGACTGCGTGATGTCCTCCATAAAATGCTCCCGAAGCTGGCCCACGAATGTACGGTTCGTCCCCACCAGCGTTGCCTCATAATTGAATAGCAGGCTAAGATTGTCCAAGTTGGCGCTTCCAACCGAGGCCCAATCATCGTCAATGACCACTGTCTTGGCGTGTAATATGTGGTCGCGATACAGGTATATCCGCACGCCCGCCTTCAGCATGATCCAAAAATAGGATTGCGTGGCGCGGTCGACAAACGGATGATCCGATACATCGGGAACAATAAGTCGTACATCAACTCCCCTGCGCGCCGCAAGGCGCAACGCGCGCACCAATCGCAAGTCGGGAATAAAATAAGGCGTGGTCAAATATACGCGGCTCTGCGCACTCCTGATCGCATCGATCAGGCTATGGTAAATGAACCGCTGATGAAATCGCGGAGAATTGGTAAGAAAATGAAAATGTCTGGTGGCCGAAAATGGTCGGCCCTGCTGGAGCTCCGCGTCCAACGATGGCTTGCTGAAACGAAAATATTTCCCCTCCCGCGTGCGATCCCACATTTGATCGAATGCGTGCCCTAACTCGTGCACAACGGGCCCCGCAATGCGAACTTGCGTATCGCGCCACCGCTCCATGCGCTGGTGGATGCCGACGCCGCCGATATAACCGATATGCGAATCGACAACCAGGACCTTTCGATGATCGCGAAAAAACCATGACGAGTAGTTATTGATACGCCATGGCTTGATGGGATTGAAAAAAAGCACCTCGACGCCGCTTGCCACAAGCCGCTTCGCATGGACGGAATCAAGAAAAGGCGAGCTCCCTGCGGCATCGCATAGCAATCGAACACGCACACCTGCGCGCGCCTTTTGCTCGAGCACATCGGCGAACTGCTTCCCTATCGTATCGTACGAAAAAATATACTGCTCAAGATCGATCGAAACCTGAGCAGCACGGCAATCCGCAAGCATGCACTCCCACGCATCGCTCACATACAGAAAGAATTCCCATTGATTTGTACGCTGGATTTCATCCATATAATACATAGTATACCAAAAATCGGCCGGTCAGACGACAACCGATTTTTGGTATACACCCCGTATGCAAGTCCTTTCCGTGGCACTTTTTATACTTTTCCCCATTTCCTCATAATTTCTTCATTATGTGAGGTATTATCTTTACCAAATAATTCCACACTCTTAGCGTCACTTTTTCTTTTCATCTCATCGGACATCTCATTCCAGTTCTTCCATATTCTTTCCTGCTCCTGTATGATGGGTTCTTTGTGAATCAATTCTATTCCTGTCTCGGCTCGCCATAAATGAACACGGTCGTTTAATAGCTCCTCGGCTTTATCGGGATAATTTTTTTTAATTTCCTTAATTGTGTGTGGCCGTTGATACATGGCGTTATTTTTCGCGTGGTATACCAAATTCCCCATCAGGAGGTGTTATTCTTTTTGCCGATCACTTCGATCCATCGCGTATTTTCTGCGGGAATCACCTGCTCGAACATAGGCACAAGCCCCGCATCTTGCATATAAGCTATTATCTCATCAAGGGTAAAGTAGCTAAAGAACCGTTCATACGGATACCCATAGTCATTTTCCTGCACAAGCGCTTCCTCTGTTTGCCCCGGTCGCCGCTCCTTGACCGCAATATACAAACACCCGCCAGGTGCAAGCAGTTCGGCCATCTCCTTGATGACGGCACCGGCATCGGCACGCGGAACATGCAACAGAACGGCCTGCATAAAGATGCCATCAAACATGCGTCCGAGTGTTTTTGCATCGCGCAGATCAAGCGCATGAAATTCGCCGGAAGGCACTTCCCGTTTTGCGATCTCGATCATCTTTTCGGAAAAATCGACGCCGACCACGCGAAACCCTTTTTCAACAAGATACCGGGACTTTCTGCCGCCACCGCACCCGACATCAAGCACAAGTCCGCCCGGCTTGATCAGCGGCGTAAATGCGTCCGTACCTCCGGCCCACCAATTGTCATCCCGATGGTCGTTGTGCCAGTCCTCGGCTATCCGATTATATGTATCCTTAAGATTCATTACTGTTAGTATACCCAAAATCAGTCCGTCAAACGACGGACCGATTTTTTTAATCACCCTGTATGCAAGTCCTTTCCATGGCACTTCTTATGCTTCAATCCCGATCCGCAATAGCATGGATCATTGCGGCCTATCTTACCCGCCATGGCTTCCACGGCGGCAGGTTGCAGGGTGACCGCAGGCGTTTCCGTAGCGGCGACCAACTGCGGCAACAACTTCCATATGTTATAGAAGATCCAATCATCGTAGTTGCGGATCATGTCCTGAAACAAATGATAACTTTCGCGGCGATACTCGACAAGCGGGTCATGCTGCGCATAGGCGCGCATGCGTACCGACTCACGCAGGTCTTCAAGATTTTCAAGATGTCCCATCCAAAGTCGATCGATGATCGCAAGCAAGCGCATGCGCACATCCGCCTCCCCTGCCGGCTCGATGAGCTGCTTGATCTTGGCATCCAAAAATTCTTTAACATCATCGACGCCTTTAAGCTCATCGGCGGAAACGATCTCGGCATTGACCAGTATTTCTTCGAATGCCGGCCGCTCGATGGCCTGCGCGGCAAGCACATCGGCTATTTTCCCGACCGTCGCGATGACGGCCGCCTTTGCATTGCCGTCGAGCACTTCCTTTCGCTGTTTGTACAAAAGCGTGCGCTGTTTGTTCAATACGTCGTCATATTCGAGCAAATGCTTGCGCGCGTCAAAGTTCAGGCCCTCCACCTTCTTCTGCGCTTCATTCACGACACGGGAAATGATCTTCGATTCGATCGGTTCGCCCTCGGGAAAGTTTAAGGTTTCCATAAAGCCCTTTACGCGCTCACCGCCAAAAATACGCAAAAGGTCATCTTCCAACGACAGATAGAAATGGGAAGAACCCGGGTCTCCTTGTCGTGCCGCACGACCCTGCAACTGATTGTCGATGCGGCGCGCCTCATGGCGATCGGTACCAATGACATGCAAACCGCCCAAAGAACGCACAAGCTCCCCTTCTGCAACGGTCGGCGGGTTGCCGCCTAAAATAATGTCAACGCCACGACCCGCCATGTTGGTGGCAACCGTCACGGCCTTCGGCCGTCCGGCCTGGGCAATGATCTCGCCTTCACGTTCATGGTTTTTTGCATTCAATACCTGATGCGGCACATGCGCCTGATGCAATAATTGCGACAACAGTTCATTGTGCTCAATGGAAGCGGTGCCGACCAATACCGGTTGCCCATCGGCATGGCGTTGTTTGATGTCGGCGACCACGGCATGATATTTTTCCGTTTTGGTCTTATAAATGACATCCGAAAGATCCTTGCGCATAGGCGGCTTGTTTGTCGGCACGCTGACCACTTCAAGGTCATATACCTTATGGAACTCTTCCGCTGACGTTTGCGCCGTTCCGGTCATGCCACCGATCCGCTCATACAAACGGAAATAATTCTGCAATGTAATTTGTGCGTATGTCTTTGACTCCTGTTGTATCTGCACACCCTCCTTTGCCTCGATTGCTTGGTGCAAACCACCTGAATAGCGACGCCCCGGCATCATGCGGCCGGTAAATTCATCGACAATAATGACTTCGCCGTTTTTAACCACATAATTTTTATCTTTATGAAACAGCGCACGCGCCTTCAACGACTCTTCCAAATAGTGGACGAGCTGGAAGTTTTCCGGATTATAGATGTTCTTGATGCCCAAAGCGGTCTCCACCTTGGATATGCCGCTATCGTTGATGGACACGCTTCGCGCTTTTTCATCGAGTGCATAATCATCCTTGGCAAGCATGCTCGCGATGCGCGCGAAGACCTTATAGTATTCGCTGGACTCGGTATCCGGTGCCGCAATGATGAGCGGCGTGCGCGCTTCATCGATCAAAATGCTGTCGATCTCATCGATGATCGCGAAATGATGCCCGCGCTGCACTTGGTCTTCGGCCCGATAGGCAAGGTTGTCGCGCAAATAATCAAAGCCAAATTCGTGGTTGGTTCCGTATAGAATATCAAGCTGATAGGCTTCCTTGCGGGAAACAGGGCGCAAAAACTCTTGCACCACCTTAAAGTTGCCCAGTGTATCGCGGGTTGCATCGGCCTCCGCTTCGGCTTCTGGCAATTCGGCCTTTGGGGCCACAAAAGAAGGATCATATATGTATGCGCCGTCATGGATAAGACATCCAACGGTAACGCCGAGCGCATGGTACACCTGCCCCATCCACACCGCATCGCGGCGCGCCAGATAATCGTTCACCGTAACGACGTGCACACCTTTGCCGGTCAGCGCATTCAAATAGACCGGCGCAGTCGCGGTCAATGTCTTTCCCTCACCGGTGCGCATTTCGGCGATTTTTCCCTGATGCAATACGATGCCGCCGATCAGCTGCACATCAAAATGACGCTGGTTGAGCGTGCGGTGCGAAGCCTCGCGAATCAATGCAAACGCTTCCGGCAATGCGGCATCAAGCGAAGCCTGTCCACCTGTAATCCGCTCGCGTAATGCGCCGCTGCGTGCTCGCAAATCGTCCACAGAAAGCTGCTTCATGTCGTCTTCCCATCCGGCGATCTCCGCGACTATCGGATCAAAATCATATTTACCAAAAATATTTTTTAAAAAGTCGAACATAGACGGATCTGCTGTCATTCCGGCGGAGGCCGGAATCTATACAAATGAATTCTCTGGATTCCCGCCTCCGCGGGAATGACAATGTGATATCTTTTTTCAATAAAAGCAGAAACGAATGCAGGAAGCATTAACTGCTCCCTGCATTTCGCTATCGAGCCGTTCCCCCACCCCCCGCATCCCGCTCCCCGTTATTAGTCATCGGTTATCGGTCATAGGTTATTCCCCGCATCTCGTTATTGGTCATCAGCTATCAGTCATCGGTTATTCTCCCGCTCGTTGTGCATCGGAGATAGGCTTCTCCACGTGAAGGTCCTTATACTTTTGAATCTCGAGCTTGAGAATGTCCTTTACTTCGTCGATCGTCGCGTACATCTCTTCACCGTCACGCGCCGCGCGGATGACATCGCCGTTCATATGCAGGTTGACCTCCACGTTGAACACGTCGCCATTGCGATGATGCTGCGTAGTACGGGCAAGTTCTACACGGGCAATCGCCTCCCCCTGCGTCTCAAACCGTCCGATATACTTTTCGAGCGACTTGATGCGATCTTCGGCGTACTGATTTAAGGCATCGGTAAGCTCGAGCTGGGTTGCTTTTATGATGATTTGCATGGTCTTTTTCGATTGGTTAATTTCCCCTTTATTTACCTGCATTCTACCACAAAAAAACAGCCCTGGGAAGACTCCCGAGGACTGTTTTAAAAGGGTTATTTCCTTTTTGCGGTTTTCTTTTTAGCCGCTTTCTTTGCTACTTTCTTTTTGGCAACTTTCTTAGCTACCTTCTTTACCACCTTCTTCTTAGCAACTTTCTTTGCGACCTTCTTTGCTTTTTTTACTGCCATATTTTTTGTTGCATCCGACATCCGAAGATGCGGATATAAAAAATTATTTTTTATATTTAAAATCGATTCGTCGACCAATCAAACCGTTTTAAATCGATGACTATGGATAAAAAAAATATAAATTAAAAATAAAAAATTATTTTTTTATTTTCGATCTTTTATTTTTCTTATACTCTAATTTTGTAACAAAAAAATTATTTTTACAATGTGGATAACTCGAAAAAATATTTTTTACGATTATTTTTAAAAATATTTTTTATAATTGCATAAAAAAAATTAAATGCGGTGCGATCGCATGAGTTTTTTATATGTACACATAAAAAAAGAAACGATCGTCAAGCGACGATCGTTTCTTTGAACACGATAAATTTGTAACCGAGAAAGTTCCACGCAAGTCCGACGATACTGCCGATGGCGGCGCCGACCAAACCCCATTGATCGACATTCATATTGGTGACGGGATCAATTGCCTTGAACACATACGAAGCAATGCCCACATTCAACAAAAATCCGACAAGGCTTACGGCAAAGAATTGCAGAAACTCGGCCTTCGTTTTCTGTGCAAGACTGCGCGCAAAGGTCCACGACTTGTTCCAGTAATAACTGTTGATGTTTGCGATGATGAACGAGATCGCCTTATAGATGGTATAGACCGTGATCGTCGCGGCGCCCATGGCCACAAGCGCCTGCTCGGTTCCCACGCCAAACCAGCACGGCCCGACCGCAAACAACACGGCAAGCACTCCCCAATCGACAAGCGTATTCAGCACGCCGATGACGCCGAATTTTCCGATCTGCCACACGACGGATATTTTCCTGCCGATCAGGTAGGCAATGTACAGACCCAACGGCGTAGCGATAAGAAATAACGGGACGATAGCCCACCAATATTGCGCATGCAATGCGGGCTTTGCGGTACGCAACACGGGAAGCGCAAGCAGACCGATGAGCAAGCCGGCTGAAATGCCGAAAAACATATCTTTTTTATTCATGATTGGATAAATACTAAAATGGATTCAATGAGTTCTGGATTATGGCCAAGAATATTTGTGCCATGTCCGCCGACATCGACGATTTCTTTTTGCACGTCGACACCGTAAGGCGCGGCAACATAAAGCGTTTCGACATCCAAAGCATTGTCGTCGGAGCGATCATCGTCACGCGACCCGATAAACAACACGTGCTTGTCTTCGGGCAATGACTCAATCAACGGCTTGGTTACGATACCGTGGTAATCCAATCCCGGAGAAAATGCGATGCACCGCTTGAAGCTGCGGTGCCGCGAAACATATTGCAATGCAAGATTCGCACCGATCGAAGCGCCAATGAGCGTAATGCGATCCTCGCGCGCACCAAGCCCTTTTAGCACGTCGATCGCCGCGTCAATGTCGCGCGAACTTTCCTGATGCTCCGCGTCGGAAAATCGGGTATAGCCATCGGGCCCGCCACCGGAAGCACCATGCCCTCGCAAGTCGATTGCAAATCCTGCGTAACCTTCTTGCTGCAACCGATCCGCCAATGGATTCCACGATTCCTTCGTTGCCGGCATCATGTGCAAGAAAACAACCCAACCACGCGGGTTGGGGTGTTTTGTCCGGTTGACCGGAAAATAATTGGCTACGATCTTTACATTATCTGCAGTTGTAAGATGAAGCAGTTCCATAAAATGATACGGGTAATATGAAGATCGAATCAAAATAGACCCGTCATACCAAGAATGGTGACGATACCGATAATAATGATGACGGTCTTTTGAACGCTTTTAGGGATTTTCATAAAAAATATATTCGTTAAAATTTTACGGCAACCGGCTCAGCTTGAGCCTTATCTTCAAGCTGAAAGAACTCTTCAATAGTGAACTTAAATAGTTTCGCGATGACATTGCTCGGGAATACATGGATGCGGGTATTGTATTCCATGACATTGCTGTTATAGAAACGCCGCGCAGCCTGGATCTTATTTTCAGTATCGGAAAGTTCGCGCTGCAACTCCATAAAATTCGTATTTGCTTTCAGTTCGGGATAGTTTTCCGATACCGCAAACAATGTCTTAAGCGTAGAGGTCAGCTCACCCTCCGCAGCACCTTTTTCAGCATGTCCTGTTGCGGACAACGATTGTGCGCGTGCTTGCGTTACTTTTTCGAATACATCCTTTTCGTGAGCCATATACCCTTTTACCGTTTCAATAAGATTCGGAATGAGGTCATAGCGTCGCTTCAGCTGCACCTCGATATCGGACCATGCTTCGCGCACGCGAAATCGCAAACGGATAAGGCCGTTGAATACAAATACAATCCAAAGGATCAACGCTCCGGCAACGAGCAAAACGATGTTTGTTGTAGTGATCATAAATAATGGTTACTAATACTATATAGGTAAGTGTAGCAAGGTATTACCGTTTTGATAAGAGGGCCTTCAACCGGGGCAATTCCGCCTCCATGGAATCCTGGCCCTTTTCAATAAGACTCTTGGCGTGCAGGAACTCGCCCCACCCGACCAAAACTTTCGTATCAAACTGGGGGGATACGGTAATATCCGCCGTCTGTGCCTGCGCTTCGGACAGGTTGTTGCGCAAGATTTCCATGGTCATTTCAATGATCATTCTTACATTAGGTTCTGCGGCATGTTCCTTGTGGATACATGTCGCATCCAAATTGACCCCGATCACGATGTCCGCTCCCATATCGCGCACAAGACTGACCGGGACCGGCATGACCAAGCCGCCGTCGACAAGCAAGCGTCCTTCATGTACGACGGGCTCGAATATGACGGGTACGGAAATGCTCGCACGGATAGCAGAAGAAACATCGCCGCTTCGCAGTACGACCGCCTCCCCCGTATGGATGTCCGTGGCGACCGCGGCGAATGGAATATGCAATGCATCAAATGCAACATCGTCAAGCGCATCACGAATGAACTGTTCCACCGTGCTTCCGCTCAGCAATCCGCCACGCGTGGAAACATCAAACATAAAGCGGGTCAACAGATTAAGGTCGCTGGTCAACGCGATGCGTTCGACCGCGTCAATATCCTTATGCACGGCATACAGCCCGCCAATCAACGCACCAGAGCTTGCGCCTGCGATATAGTCGATAGGGATATTATTGTCGAGCAGCGCCTTGATGACGCCAATGTGCGCCAACCCATGTGCTCCCCCGCTTCCCAACGCCAGTCCGATCTTGGGCCGTTTATTTTTTGAGTTCCATAATTTCATAGAGGTCTACTGGTTTCCATTATTACGTTTAGTATATCACAAAACCGACTCCCGATTGATGTCACATACGCCGATCACGCTTGCGCCGACTGGCGCGAAGCGCAAACCGATGCGCCTCATCACGAACGCGCAGTAAAATAGGTTTCAGTCCACGCGCAAGATCCTTGACCGAGAGCTTGGTACCGCCCGGAAACACGAGCGCATCTCCGCCATACTTTGAAATGCCGACAAACGGAACTGCAATATTATATTTTTTGAATACGCCCGCAATATGATCGACCTGCGGCCTACCACCATCGATCATGACCAGATCGGGCATGTCCCATTCTGCGTGGCGAAACCGTCGCACCAGCATTTCCTCGAGTGCATGCAGATCGTCGCCTGCCACGGCTTCTTTTATGGCAAACAACCGATAGGCCTCCTTGTCTGGTTCACCATCGGTGAACACGACCATCGAGCCGTATGTTTCCTTGCCGGTCAAATGCGATATGTCATACCCCTCGATGCGATGTGCGCCCACTTGCCTGCGCACCAGTTCGTCCCGCGTGATCAATGAAACATCCTGGATATGCTTCAAACTCGCCGCCCTTTCGGGGTTTGCCTTTGCAAGCCGCTTGAGCAACAACTCTTTTTTACCCGATAACAAAAGCACGATGCTGCGGATATTTTTTTGATACTCTTTTTTTGAAATAGCACCAACGCACGCCCCCGGACATAATCCGATCTGATGATCGAAGCAAGGCCTACTTGCCACGTGGTCGCCAGCCGGCGACTTTACGGGGTTGCTATTGGGCGTACACGTGCCATACGGGAATATTCTGCGAATGATCTTTAGCGCATTTTTGATCAACGTAACGCTTTGATACGGCCCAAAAACATCCGCTTTGACCGCGGAAAACTTTTCCAGTTCACGATGCCGAACGATGAGCGGTTTCGGATAATCGGCCGAGCCCCCTCTGTCATTCCGAAATTGCGGGCCCCGTGTCACAGCACGGGGTAAACTCCGGCGGGAATCTATCCCCGCTTTCGGAATTACGATATAAAGAAATGACCTATTATCCTTATCCTTCACATTGTATTTCGGCCAATGCTTTTTTATGAGGTTGGCCTCAAGGATGATCGCTTCCAAAACGGTATCGGTCTGTTCGTACCGCACATCACGTGCAAGCGATACCATTTCCGCAATGCGAGAATCAATGCGCTTGGTAAAATAGTTCCCCACCCGCTTGCGCAATGACGTAGCCCTGCCTATGTACAAAATACCCCCTTTTGCATCAAGGAATCGATAGACCCCGGGGCTGTCCGGAAATTGCTTCACTTGTTCGAGAAGATTTGACATATATACACAAATAATGTACTCTATTTTCAGCTCACATTCAACCCTATGGAGGTGCCCCATGAAACAAGATCAGAATCTCCTGATCGATCCGATGGCAACGATGTCCGGTTTTAATTACAATTTTTGCAAAGCGCTCTACAAAAGTGTAGCCACGCTGAACCTTACGGGAGAATTATACACGCGTAACGAACAAGATCGAACAACGCTCAGCGGCATGGGCGCTGCGTGCATAAATCACCTACAAAACCAGCTTTTTACTGAAAACGAGGGCTACAGCACAAACGCGCACATCGCAGAAGAAGACCTTGCCAAGCTTCTTTTAACGGCAAAAGCATTCCTCGCCATCTTCGAAAAGAAGGGTGACTAAAAATTTTACGAAAAGGAGGTTCGCTATGACGAAGTCGAAAAGGCAAGAATTCCCGGAAGAAGCTAATGCGATCTGGGAGTTCTACCGGTTCTGCGCCATCCTACTGGATCAAGTCCAAAAAATGGACAAGGCTGGAACGCTCTTCAAGGACACGAGCGATCCCACAGACATGCCCTTGACGGCCATGGGGGCGGCGCTCATGAACCACCTCATGGAACGGATCATGCGCCGGTCCCCCAAGTATGCGGAAAACACCCGTATAGCAAGAGAGGAATACGACGTCATGGTCAAGGTCGCGTCAAAGTTCCTCGCGCTCATCAAGAACTGACCGCTTCGGCACAACGAAGCAAACCCGGTCCGCCACATAACGGACCGGCTTTTTTATCCCCCATCAATATTGAGCGACATCGAATGTCGCTCAATATTACTTTTCCAAAAGGACATCCTGTATGTTCTCGATGCTAATATCCTTCACCCATTGGTCCAGCGCTTGCGCGTATCCTTCCTGTCCTCCAAAAAACTCGGATAAAAACTCCCTTTGCGTGACCGATGGAAAATTCTTTTTTCCGAGATAATCTAAATGGCTCGACCATCGGTAATTCTCTAAATAATGCATGGCTTCCACATGGTTGTGCACAGCCCTTTCTCGCCATCCATAATCGAACATGTCCAGCGGGTTTAGATGGATATAATATGGCAAATGAATGAAGTGCGATTGTGCCGTAACCGGTACCGATTTATATCTCCCCTCAAACAACGTCCCCTTTCTCTCATATCGCTCGTTGAAATACTTGGAATATCCCATATTTACCTTCTTCATGAATCTCGGGATGGCATTTTCCGAATTCGCGCTTACTATCATATGATAATGATTCGGCATTAGGCTGAAGGCATGGATATCAACCAATAATTTTCTCCTTTCTCTCGGCGATTCCCCATATGAGCGACATTGAATGTCGCTCATATGGTCGCTCTTTCGAAATCTGCGGTAATTGTTTTCTGCTGAGGCCTCATCATTAAATTCGAAAAGATTATGAATAAACCTAAAATAATCGTGGTCATCTATAAAGATTTTTCGCTTGTCGACTCCTCTACTGAGCACATGAAATATCTCCATATATTTATTATACAAGCTAATCCGAAATTGAGCGACATTGAACGTCGCTCATATCATCCCGCAGTGACAAGGCGTAGGGCATGCGGATGATGTTTTACGCGCAAGAGATTGAGGAAGACCGAGGCGAACGCGCCAAAGAGGAATGTCCATTGCAACGACATGAACAGTGCGGCAACCATGACCGCAAGGATCATGAGCACGCGCCCCATGTTGATCGCCATTTCATATAAGACGGTATATTCATCGATGTAATGCCCGCGATCGGCGGCGCGTTCATATGTCATGGCGGCAAACGGAATGCGCATGATGATCTTGGTGAACTTATGGTAGGTGTCCACGATGAATATTTGAAATGCCGTGGCGATGAATATCTTTATGACCCATCCGATCGCGGACAGGATACTGCCATACTTTACCAATTTTTCTTTTCCAAAACGGCCGTCGGTATATTTCCCCACTGCCAATTCCAGCACGACCGTCGCGCCGACGATGACGGTGGAAATAACGCCGACCTTCAACAAATCACCATGCAAAAGTTGATAGATCACAATGGGCCACACAAGATACCCGACAATCTCCTCTGCGCCATCGGCCATGAATGCCAACGTCGGTTTACGATTACGTTTTGCAAACAGCTCGCGAATGGTCCTTCGATATGACCAGCTGAACCGCTCCCCGATTTCGGGAATGAAATGGTACGGTACCAGCGCCATAAGAAAAATGATCATCGAAAGGGCGAAAAGTGCATCATATCCGTAACGCGTAATGATAAAACCGGCCAAAATAGGTGTGGCGATTCCGATGACATTGACCGTCGCGTCAAAAAACCCGATCTCACTCCCACGCTTGCTTGCATCGGAAAACTCCGCAAAGTCGACGTGGAATGGCAGCCAAAATAGCAATCGATAGAGCGTGGTCGCGGCGATCTGAAACGGCAACAGGTAGAACACGTTTTCCGGCCGCATGAAATACAGGAAGGCAAACGAAGCCGCGGCAAAGAACGTGCTCAAGCGGAGCGAATGATTGAATCCATACCGGTTTAGAAAGAAACCCCCGATCGGAACGGAAAGGCCATAGGCCAAATACCCAAGTAAAAATTGCAAGGCGACCAAGGTAAAATTGCCGTCAAACAACGTGTACAAAAAAATGGGTAAAAACATTCCCAGCAAATTTACCGCAATGTTGGAAATTGTCTTGCCGGTATACAACGCCATAAACCCTCGCATCGTATCCCCTTCAAAATATCGTTTTCGTAATGATAAGATCATTTACCTATCATATCAGATTCAGCACCTCAAATAAAACCATTCCAGAAACCCATAGACACCTGATGAAATTGCTTTTCGGAAACCTGAACGGAAGCGCAGGCCGGTACTTGCGAAGTAAGTACCGGGCGTGAGCGGGTTTCCGGAAAGCAATTTCATTGAACGTACTAGGGGAAGTTGCGAGGCATTTACTTTTTCAAGAAATGCTTCAAGTAACTGCCCGTGATACTGTGTTTGTTTGCGGCGACCTCTTCAGGCGTACCCTTGGCAACAATGGAACCTCCCCGCTCGCCGCCCTCCGGCCCGAGGTCGATGACGTAATCGGCCGATTTGATGAGGTGCATATTATGCTCGATCACCACGACGGAGTGTCCTTTGTCCACCAGCTTGTTCAGTACGGTCAACAGCAGTTCAACATCATAGTAATGCAACCCGACGGTAGGCTCGTCGAGCAAATACAACACGCGTTTGCCCAGCGGGTGCGTCAATTCACGCGCCAATTTGATGCGCTGTGCTTCACCACCCGAAAGCGTGGTGGCGCTTTGGCCCAACTGCAAATATCCCAACCCGACGGATTGCAGTACCTTCAATTTGTCGGTAATCTGCCAAATGCCGTCAAAAAATTCCGCAGCTTCATCGATGGTCATGGCAAGCACATCGCTGATGCTTTTCTTGTTGTGCTTTACCTGCAATGTTTCGCGGTTGTATCGCTTGCCGTGACACACTTCGCACTCCACTAATACCGGCGGCAAAAAGTGCATCTCGATCAAGTTATGTCCCGCCCCTTGGCACGACTCGCATCGGCCGCCCGCCACATTGAACGAAAACCGCGACGCGGTATAGGCCCGCTCGCGCGCTTCGGGCAATTGCGCATAGAACTCGCGGATCGGCGTAAGGATGCCCGTGTAAGTGGCAGGATTGGAGCGCGGGGTGCGCCCGATCGGCGCCTGGTCGACCGCAATGACCCGATCGATATATTCGGAACCGGTAATGTTCGCGACACCCGTAAGCGGTTCATTCATGTGTGACTTCAACGAATTCAAATTTTCATACAGCGCATCCTGCACCAGGGTCGATTTGCCACTGCCCGAAACACCCGTAACGCACACCAACTTGCGCAACGGAATATCCACATTCACATTTTTCAAATTATGCGCGGTCGCGCCGACGATCGACAACTTTTCGACTATCTTGCTCCGCCGCTCAGGCACCGCGATCTTTCGCTCTTCACGCAAGTATTGCACGGTCATCGAGTTCATTTCGCCAGGATTTTTCAACAATTTTGCCGTATCGCCATGTGCGACGACCTCGCCGCCATGCTTGCCAGCAAACGGCCCGAAGTCGACCAAGTGGTCGGATTCAAGGATGGTCAGTTCGTCGTGCTCGACAATGATCACGGTGTTGTTCTGCGCCTTAAGTTTCTTTAATATTCCCACCAATCGGTCGGTATCGCGTTCGTGCAAACCGATCGTCGGCTCATCGAGCACATACAGCGTATTGGAAAGCTGGGAGCCTATTTGCGAAGAAAGCCGAATGCGCTGTGCTTCACCGCCCGACAATGTTTCCGCTTCGCGCGTCATGGTCAAATAATCAAGCCCCACTTCAAGTAAAAAGTGCAGCCGATCTGTGATCTCCTTTACTACGGTCGCGGCGATGGTCTTTTCGCGCTCGGTCATCTTTTTTTCATATGCCGTAAAAAATGCATGCGAATCGGCGTTGGTCATGGAAGCCACTTCATAAATATTTTTTCCGTCAATGCGAATGGACAATGCTTCGGGGCGCAATCGCTTCCCTTTGCAATCGGGACAGATGGTCTTTAAGAAAAGATCGGTCTTGCCAAGCCCGGAACAGGTCTCGCACGCGCCATGCGGACTATTAAAAGAAAACAGCCGCGGCTCGATATCGGGAAATACGAAATTATCCACCGGACAGGTCCACTTCGAAGAAAGCATGAACTCCTCCGGAGCTTCCGTCTGCTCGCCCATCAAAATGGTAGCCAGCCCTTTGCTTTGATCAAGTGCGCTTTCGACGGCCTCGTGCAAGCGCGCGACATCCGTCAAAAGAACCTTGTCGATGACCAGATCGATCGAGTGTTCCTTGTAGCGCGACAGTTCGATCTTGTCATGCAAAGAATGCATAACGCCATCAATGCGCACCTGCGAAAATCCGAGCCCAAGATAATCATACAACTGTTGGTAATACTCCCCTTTGCGTCCGCGCACCACCGGCGAAAGTACGGTGACCATGCTCTGCTTCGCTTTTTTTGCGCGCGCGATCACAATGTCGATCATTTCATCGACGGACAATTTTTCTATTTTCGTGCCGTCATTTGGACAATGCACATCGCCCAAGCGCGCGAACAAAATGCGCAAATAATCATAGATTTCCGTCAATGTTCCCACGGTCGAACGCGGGTTGTGCGAAAGCGCCCGCTGGTCGATGGCGATGGCCGGCGACAGGCCGACGATCTCATCCACATCGGCGCGTTCCATTTGGCCCAAAAACTGCCGCGCGTATGGCGACAATGATTCGATATAGCGACGCTGCCCTTCGGCAAAAATGGTATCAAAAGCAAGCGACGATTTGCCGCTGCCCGAAACACCCGTAAATACCACCAGTTTGTTCTTGGGTATCTCGAGATCGATATTCTTTAAATTATGGACGCGCGCGCCCTTGATGCTTATTTTGTCTTCCATATCGTTAGTACTTACTTATGACACCGCCAATGAGGTTTGTCAACACAAGTTCCTCGTAGTAACATGCAAGCCGGTAAATTTTTACGCCAACGCAAAATAAAATTGTTTCCCAGAAACCTAAACGGAAGCGCAGCCCGATGTTTGCTTTGCAAGCATCGGGCGTGAGCGGGTTGATGGGAACAATTTCATTTGGCGCTCCACGAAAAATGGCGAAGCCCATACTACTCGCCCGCCGACCCGCTGAAATCAAGCATATACTCGATGGCCTTATGAATTGTCTTTGGTGTAATGCCGTGCTTCTTGTTGTACGCCATTTGCAATTTTCTTCTCTTATCGACGATGTCCATAGCCCGTTGCATGGAACCCGTTACCTTATCCGCATACAAAATGACGGTACCGCTCACGTTGCGCGCCGCGCGTCCCATGGTCTGTATCAACGATGTTTCGCTGCGCAAAAACCCTTCCCGGTCCGCATCCAAAATAGCGACCAAGGTTACCTCCGGCAGATCGAGCCCTTCGCGCAAAAGGTTCACACCGATCAACACATCGAATATCCCCCTGCGAAAATCCATTAATATCTCCGTGCGCTCGAAGGTCTTTACTTCGGAATGGATGTAGCGCGATTTGAATCCTTCGTTCGTAAAATGATCGTTCAGGTCCTCGGCCTGCTTTTTCGTAAGCGTAATGACCAATGCACGCTCCCCTTTTTTGACCACGCCATGCAATTCCTCTATGACATCGATGATCTGACTGCGGTTCTTGTCCTTATTGAACACCGGTCGCACTTCGATGGGCGGATCGATCAATCCGGTCGGCCGGATGACCTGCTCCACGACGGTCTTCGAATGTTCCAGCTCCCAGTCGCCCGGAGTGGCCGACACAAAGATCGTCTGCCCGATGCGCTGTTCAAATTCCTTGAACATCAGTGGCCGATTGTCCATCGCCGACGGCAAACGCCAGCCGTATTTTACCAGCGTATCCTTGCGGCTCCGATCGCCCGCGTACATGCCGCGCACTTGCGGCACGCCGATGTGGGATTCGTCCATAACCAGCAAAAAGTCGGGCTTGCCCTGTTTGTCGCGCGGAAAATAATCCAGCAATGTATCGGGTGCTTCGCCGGCAAGCTTGCCACTCAAATGGCGCGAATAGTTTTCCACGCCATGGCAAAAACCGAGACTCTTCAACATCTCCATGTCATAGCGCACGCGTCGCTCCAAACGCTGAGCCTCAAGATACAGCTTGTGTTCGTTAAAATACGCAAGCCGGTCGTCCAACTCGGTCTTGATATCCTTTACCGCGCGCGCGATCTCGGGCGCGCTTGAAATAAAGTGCTTCGGCGGAAACAAGGCGACATCCTGAGGATGGTCGACCATGGTCCGCGTCACCGGATCGACGATCGCAATGTCCGTAACGGTCTGGTCGGAACCCAGCTCGATCGCATAGCTCATGGTCTCGGATGCGGGCATGATCTCGAATACATCCCCACGCACGCGAAACTCACCGCGCTTTAGCACGCCTGCCGTTCGGGTAAATTGGATCTTGATCAATTGGCTAATAAGATCGCCGCGGGTGATCTGTTGCCCGACCGCCAAGTGGATCGCGGATGCGAAATAATTCATCGGAACGCCAAGTCCGTAGATGCACGAAACCGATGCGACCACGATCACATCCTTGCGGGTCAACAATGCGGATGTGGCCTGGTGGCGCAACCGATCGATCTCCTGGTTGATCATCGCCTCCTTTTCAATATAGGTATCGGTCCCCGGCATGTAGGCCTCGGGCTGATAGTAGTCATAATAGGAAACAAAATAATTCACCGAATGCTCGGGAAAATAATTCTTATATTCCCGATACAGCTGGGCGGCAAGCGCCTTGTTGGGCGCAATCACAAGAACCGGCTTATTAAAATGCCGGATCACATTGGCGACCGTAAATGTCTTTCCCGACCCGGTAATGCCGAGCAAGGTCTGATATTGCTCGCCCCGATCAAGCCCTGCCTTTAGTTGCTCGATCGCTTCCGGCTGGTCTCCCGACGGCCCGTATTCGGATGTGAGGTTAAAGATACCCATAGCGCACTATATATAGAACATTCTCCCGTGGAATACAAGGCCTCCGTGATCAAAAATCAATCTCTGGTTCCCAAATAGACCGCGACGATGGCCGCAGTTTCCGCGCGCAATGTCAACGGACCCACCGATACAACAGCACACCCCGCACCACGCGCGGCAGCCGCTTCTTCTTCGGTCCATCCGCCCTCCGGTCCGATGAAGATTCCCCTACTCTGCTTGCCATGCAGGTCGACGGTTTCGATGGATGTTTCGCTAAGGGCGAAGAACAAATTAACGGCATTGCGTTTTGCATCATTGAGCGCATCCGCGAATTGCATCGGGGCATGCAATATCGGCACGCGCCCGCGTCCCGATTGCTCGGCGGCCTCCGCGATTATTTTTCGCAAACGATCTTCCTTGATATCCAACTTGACCGTACGCTGAGTAATGACGGGAACGATTTCACTTATGCCGATCTCCGTAGCCTTTTGTACGACAAGCTCAAAGTTCTCGCGCTTCAAAATGGCGCAATACAGCACGCTTGCAACGGCAGACTCATTGGTATTTTTATATCGTTCGACGATATGAATGGTCACGCGTTCCTTTTGCCGTTCTGCGATCTCGCCGATACATTCATTCCCGGCGCCGTCGCTCAAAATAAGCCGATCACCGACGCCAAGCCGCAATACGCGCAAAATCTGACTCACGACATCCGCATCGGTGATCTCGATATGGTCGCTGCCGCAATCAAAGTTTCCAATAAATCGATGAAGCTTCATATGCTAATTACTATACTACATAAGCACAACGATACACAAAAAAAATCGCACACGACTGAATAAAATACAAGGCGCGAGTCCGCCAGCTGGCGGACAGGGACCCGCAATAAAGCATTGCTTACCGGCCGTGTGCGATTTTAAATTATTTGATAATGACCTCTTCCTCCTTCTGTCGTACGAAGAAATGATAGATGCCGAAACCGATAAGCAATCCGAGGATGAGATCGACGAACCAATTGGTGAACAAGTCGCCGAGCACGCTCAGCAACGACGCCAATCCTGCGACACCCGAGCCGACCACAACGGTCAGATAGGCGGTCGTCGACTGGAATTGCTTCTGTGCGTTGACGTAGGTCATGGTCGCGCCAAAGATCAATGCGTCATCCGCATCGACACTGCGGTCGATGGTCGCCTTGATAGTGATCACGCCCTGCGTGTTTCCAGCTATGGTGCCGAGATCGAATATGGCCATGCCATCGGTCGATGTGCTCGCGCGCAATGATGCGCTCTCGAATGTTACCTCGCTCGGCAGATCGATCTTCAGCGTTGCGCCGGTGATCGGGCTATTGGATTCGTTGCGATACTGGATCGAATATTCGACCGTATCACCTGCATTCGGATTCTTTTTATCTATCGAGGGGGTCAGTAATGCAACAACCGATCCGGATTCCGACGGCTGTTGCACCACGATGACGCGCGGTGCCACCGAAGCGGTACCGGTCACGGCCACCGGAATGATGGCCGCTCCCTCCGTGGTAAGACTCAATGTATTGCCATAGGTCGTGCCATATGCGTTCTGCGCGACGGCGCGATAATAATAGGTCGTGTTCGCCTGCAATCCGCTCAACACCGCGGAATAGCTGCTTGTATAGGAAGCTTGCCCTACCGGCATAATAATAGTACGACTGCCAAAACCCGTCGTTGCTCCCCAATCAAACCATGAGGTCGTAAGGGACCTATTCGGATTCACATTGCCATTGATCAACGCGGAGTTGCGGAACACGGATTGCGCGGCATAGGTCGTGACATACGGAGTATTGCCGTAACTATTTACAGAAGTTCCTCCGGTCGTAACGCTCATCGTTGTGCCATAGGTCGTGCCGTATGCGTTCTGCGCGACGGCGCGATAATAATAGGTCGTGTTCGGCGCAAGATTATACACGGCCGACGTCAAAGTCGATGCATGATTGCCCGATCCGACGGCCTGATAACCGGCTGTATATCCCAGCGACTGGGTCGTTCCATATTCAAACCATGCATTGGTATTTCTATTATTCGGATTCACGGACCCGTTAAAGACCGCTGAATTGACAGCTACGGAGCTCGCGCCGCTGGTGTACACGAATGGAGCGCTGTCATTCGAACCATAGTCGGTCGACTGGGTCATAAAACTCATCGTTGTGCCATAGGTCGTACCATGCACATTTTGCGCGACGGCGCGATAATAATAGGTCGTGTTAGGCGCAAGAGCATGAAAATAGCCCGTAATATTGATCGAATCATTCCCTATCCCTGCGTTTTGATATCCGGTAATGGAACCGAGCGACTGGGTCGTTCCGTATTCGAACCATGCGGTCGTGATGAGATTATTCGGATTTACCACCCCATGCCCCACAGCAGATGCCTGAGTGACCGAAAAAACGGAATTAGTGGTCACGATCGGAGCGGATCCACTCGTGCCGATCACCCCGTTATTGGTTATCTGAGCACGAAATATCACATACCCTTGGGTAGACCATCCGCCGGAGATGTCACCGACAAAAAGCCCATTCGAAACGATCTCGCTCCCGTTTTGTCCATTCAACAATGCGCGGGAAGTGGCACTTCCATCCGGATACCAGCTGACCGACCCCGGAATGAATGACATTGACTGCCCGGATGTAAGATTGACGGAAACGGAGCTGTTCACGGTTGCGGCATTGCTTGCCCGCACCTCGCCGGTTACTGTGGTCGATGTGAACGTTCCGGAAGGAAGCTGTACGCGTACGGTAGTTCCGTTTGCAATATCAGAATCGGTGTTATGGTAATATACGATAAAGCTAAGAACCTCGCCGGCGTTTGCGGAAACGGAGCCGGACCAGTTAATGTTGCCTCCCGGATTTCGTGTGTAGTTGGAAACCCGAAGAGTAGGGTGGTCTTGCGCATCGTTATTGAATGTTGCCGCAAGCACGCCTGCGGTCGGCACAAAAATACCCGTCACGACAACGAGACTCAAGATAATGACGATGATTTTTTTGATGATATTCATCATGTTTTGGTATATTTTCCAATGCACGCACCTCGTTGAACGGATACGCTTGCCACGGGTTTCCCCTTCTGCAATTCCTTATGGATTAAGAAACTGTAGAAGAGGGGGGTGAATCACTTCACCCCTTTTGGCGCACGAACTACGGCTTGGTCAGGCCGAAGCCCGCAATACCCCACCCCGCCGCAACGGCAACGTCTT
>Ga0208958_1000368_pt1 | contig 54710 bp, 75 predicted proteins | sample RifOxyB1_FD_184032 | JGI IMG/M metagenome (GOLD analysis project Ga0208958, IMG submission 184032) | Soil microbial communities from Rifle, Colorado - Rifle Oxygen_injection B1 (SPAdes) | ecosystem: Environmental > Terrestrial > Deep subsurface > Rock core/Sediment | place: Rifle, Colorado...
CGTTATACTCACCTCGATCTTAATAAACTTCAGTTCAGGTTCACACATGCTTATCCTGTTATACCATATACCCTTTGATTGCAATAGCTTTTCAAGCTCGGCAGCGATAGCCAGCGCTTCGCATGGCTTCATGGCTCCGGTGATTTCATTCGCCATCTATCGCCCTCCCATCATCCTGAGCGTATCAATCACAACTTGTTGAATGATCGGTATCATCTGCGCAATCTGCTGCTGGCCCTGCATTTGGTTTTGGACTTGCGCGGCCTGCATCGACTGCGCGTCTTTGGCAAGGTCGATCTTCTTTCCTTCGATGTCGAGCTGCCCTTTGGCCAGATCTTGCTGGCCTTTCTTCAGGTCCTGCTCACCCTTCATCACGGCTAATTGAATGCGTGGGTCGGGCGGGGGCGCTTGAGCCGGTTGTGGCTGCATCAGGGCTTTGATCTCTTCCCCGATCTCCTGGGCTTCAGGCCAGTCCTGGGCCTTTGCTATCCTGGGGATGAGTACGGGCATCACCTGGGGAGCGCCCTGGCCAAGCTGAATCATGCCGTCCGCGGCTTCCTGGCGCTTGGTCAGATAGCCGGGGCCGGCGTCACAGGTTACGTCGAACTTGCCGGTTGACAGGTTGTTGTAGATCGTCTTTTCGCCAGTGATGGGATTTACGTAGGTGAAATTGACCCGCGCCCATGCTTCGGTCCCGTCCTGATTCGGATTGACGAGTGGCTTTCCATCCGGGCCCGGCTTGGCATTGGCGAATGTCTTTTTTAGGTCATCGCCCATCAGCCTTACAACCCTGTCGCCGTCGTAGATGTTTTGGATCAGGTCCACCAGGACTTTGCCGGTGTACTTGACGGCTTTGATTTGGTTGTCAGGAAATTCGAACGTGGCAATGTCGCCTTCGGCTGCTCTGGCACGAATAGCTTTTCCGCTTGTCTCGTTGCTTCTCGCACCCAAGGAGGCGTCATAGACTCCGGTTGTGACCTTGATATCGTCGGCTGAGATTTGGGCAAGCTGGAGGGCTCCTGAATCGCTCACGGACCCACCAAGGCGCGATGGTGATGCTTGGCCCTCGACGTGCTTGTAAAGCAGGTAGGGCATCGGGGTCGTGTATGCCTTATCCCAAAGTGCCTGGTATTCGCCAATTTGTTCAGCCGTCAATATCCACGGTTGTTTCGGTGACAGGGCCAGTGTTTCCATGTTGTTCGACATGGCCCAGTTGTAAATCTTCTGCGGCTCCATGGCGTCTTTAATGGCGCTGTTTAAGATGCGCTCACCTTCGATCCATTTTTCTTCGCCCAACTCTGGAATGATCGGGATGTATTTTCCGGCCCACTCTTGCGGACCTTCCAAGATCTCCCTTCCAGAGATTTTGCACCACATGACTTTGTGGCTCTTTACTGAGCGGGTGCGCTTGAACGGTGCCTTGAACCCGTTGGAGTCTTCGACCATTTCAACCGACTGGCCGGTTTCGTCTGTCTCCTTTGTAACCTTGGGCTTTTCGATCTCGATTACATTGCCGTCTGGTAGTTCGTAGATGTGCTTAGTAACCGGCTCCTTGTAAAAATACTCAGCGATTCTAACCGTATCGGTAGCGAACCAATCGGACATGGATTCGCCTTCGCCCTTGTCGATACCTCCAAAGTTGGCGTCCTTGTAAGATTCTTCGGCCTTTTTGCGTTTGATGTCTGAAATTATGAAACAAAAGTCTGCGTCGCTGTAGTCGGCTTTGATCGCTGATTGGTCGTAGTAGACAGAGAAGGGGTTGACGATGCGCTCAATGTAAATATCCTGGTCAAACGTATTGTCATCAGCGTACCTTGTGAGCGCCCTCCAATATCCGTAAGCCCCACGGACTGAGCAGCTTGCCCCGTTATCATAGGCTGAATCTGCATCGGATACGTTTTCTATGTTGCGAATCAAGCCCGTCATGAGTTCGGCCACCATTGGATCGGTTGCGCTATCCTCTGGTCTGATCTTGATGCGCGGTCGGTTCTGGCGCATGGAATTAACGATTTTCTTGGACGTTCCCGAAACACGGTTGACCGTGCAGCATGGCCTTCCAAGGCGCTGTTGCTTTTCAGCCTCGGTCCATTGGTCGCCGTTTTCAAAGGCCATCGATGCGCGAGCCCGCTCCCGGTTCGCCTGCTCTGCGGTCTTTGATTCCTCGAACTGCTCAAGGGCTTTGGTTATGAAGGCTTGTTCTTTGTCTTTTTTCATTGTCAATCCAGCGTTATTTGTAACGGTTTTTGCTATTTTTGCAACATACTGTTTTTGCTTTGGTTAATGCCAAGTGCTCACGGGCGGGAGACACCTGTTTTTGAGTCTCTGTTTTATAACGCATACGCGCTAATCCTTGGTGCCGTGAACGCTTTGACCGGCTTCGGTGCGCCCTCTACAATCGCACCGAACAGATCGGTGAAGGCCCATACATAGGCATCTGCCCGGTTGGGTGAATTTGCGCCCATATAGCCGCGAGTTGTGAACGCACAAAGTTCGTCTTCCAGGTCGTAGAAGTTGCCGGCGTGCCTGATTTGGCCTTTCTCGGCCAAGGCTGAAATCGGTTCAGCCCGAACGACTTTACCCCTTGTTGCTGTAACCTTGCGAAATGGCGTTCTTTTCCTGGCTGTCTGGATTACATGCTCAACCATTGCGCCACCATAGTTTCCTTCAGCTACTATCGCGTCTGCCTTGTGCCGCTCGTATGCCTGGGTTGCTATCCTCCCCCAAGTTACCGGGCCAGCCTTGCAGGTTAAGTCCTCCAGAAGATACCCGTTGCCGTCTACTCCTAAACCAGCAACCACAATGCCTATTGCGTCGTTGTCGGCGTTATCTTCGTCGCCTGAGCCTGAAGGATCAACCGCGACCACAACACGCTGCATATCTGGGAGATTTGACGTGGTGCGCCATGTTTCGATGCCCTCTACTGTCCATAGTGCACCTTCAGCGACCGGCGCGAATGTTCCATCCATGAACCTGATCCGCATTCTTGCCGGTAAGTTTTCCAGGGTCTGCATGTAGCCCTCTGGTAAATTGTCGGTGTTGTCTGCGGGATTGATTACCATCGAAGCGTAATCGTCGGGATTTTTAAGGGGCTGCTTTGTATCTGGATCGCGTTTCTTTTCGAATAGTTGATAGGTCCAGTGGGCTTGAGAAGGGGGGTTGCAGTCGTACAGCATCTTCAGGCGAAGCTCGCCTTCTTTTTTTCCGAGTTTGTACGAAACTTTTTGAGCGAGGCGGGTAAGGGCCAAATTTCGTGAATTGTATGGGATTTGAGAACATTCATTCAGGTAGAGCGTTGCATATTCCTGGCCTAAAATCTTTTCTGTTCTCTCCTTGTCGTCAAGCCCGCCAAACCATATCTGTGACCTGTTGGGAAATTCTGCATACCAATCGGTCCTATCAATGTTGTTGGCGCTGAGTTCAGGGAAGCATAAGCGCATGACTTTGGGGTAAGTATCGTGAACGATAGCGGCTTTAACGTGATTGAAGCGAAAGCGGAGAATTGCATGACGCGATTCCGCCGCTGCAAGTGCGCGGATTATTACGGTTCTGACGAGTTTAAAAGTTTTGCCGGATCGTGATCCACCAAAGAGCAGGCAGTGTGTGGCGTCTGAGCTAAGTACCTTGTTGGCCTGGCGCTGCTTGGCTGTTTCTTTGAAGGTTACAGACACTCTGAATCCTCTCCGGTGATCGATATATTGACCGTTCCAGAGTGTTCAATCTCTTGTTTTTCTCGCCAAACCTTGGGCTTACGGTTCTTGAGCCACATTGTCATAGCGGGCGTGTCTGGAGGGTAAATCTTTTTTAGTTCTGCGTACTCCCATCGGCCACCATTATCGTCCTGAACCCATTGCGCCTTGGTGTCTGGGCACTCGAAACCGACGGCTCTTTCGTACAGCGCACGCTCTACTTTTGCGTCGGCTTCAAGCTTCCAGTCTATGAGTGACTTGAAAAATTTAGGATCTTTCCTCTTCCAATTATTCAGAGTGTCATCTGTAATTTGAAGCGCTAACGCTGTCTCTTTGTCCGTGAACCCTTTAGAGTAGCAGAGTTTTAGGCCTTCGTAATGGATCGAATCTTTCTTCGATTTCCTACCGCGTTTTTTCAGGGTCTTTGGGTCTTTGCGTTTTGTTGCCATACCTTAAAACCAATCCGGTGCCGGCTTCTTGGTCTCGGTCATTCGCCGCCCTCATAGTGGTATTCAACCCACCTGTTGAGACCGTTGCGGAATTGTTTGGCGACGTAAAGGTGCAGATTGATTGTGTCGCGTGCCTGGATTTCCGAAATCGGAGTGGCTTGTAGGCTTGGTATCTTGGCAGCGTAAAAAACCTCCTGGTCAGGATGGACCAATACGGTTTGACCGTCGCACGGTCCACCTGCCAGGCGGGTCTCATAAAAGCGGGGGCCTCCGACAAGCCCCGGGGACATCTGCCGGAGGCCCCCTTCCTGTGGGGTGTCTTGGTTGGTGGGGGTCATTCTCTTGCCTGCCAATGAGTCCCGAACAATCCGCAAAGGCTGGGGTCATTGCGAACCTCACTGCACGGCGCGATATCGTTTGTGGCTACTCTGCGGGATATACCACAAAACAGACCTGGGATGGAGACTACGTGGCGGCATTCGGTGCAAGGCTTGATTGGTTCGCTGTTCGGTAGCTTCATGCGGATTGGTTCACTCATTTCCGGTTGGTCCCTTCCACCCCTCTTAGTTGCCGCTGGCGTGTCCGGTGTTCAAGCCAATGAAGGGCTTCTTCGCATTTGGTAAGGGCCAGGGCGTTTTCACGGCATGCGAAAGGGCCGTTCTGAAAACAGCGCAGCCGGTCAATCACGATAGCAAGTAGGTCTTCCTGGTGGCATCCGTTGACGCCGAACTCTTTCACCGGGCCGTTTTGAAAAACCACATCGGCAAAGACGGCCGATGGGTCGTTACTGCCGATATTGTTGCTCAAAACCTGGTAGCGGTGATGGGCGCCGCCTTGACCTGGTTCGTCCAAGACCGCAATACTTGACTTGGGATTTCTGGCGATCTCTCTCATAAACCACCTCTCTGTTGCGGGTTAAGGACTTCTCCGCTCCCTCGATTCCAACGGGAGCGGTCCACCAAAAAAGGAGTTACGCTGGCTGATTATATATCAAGATCTTGATTATAGCGCAAGGGATTTATTCGATTTTCAGTGGTAGGCTAAAACTATCAATCTTTTTGTTTGACATGTCTGTCTTGTCGTACTAAATTGAGGCTAACAATCAAACAAGGAGGACGCCATGTCACAAGTGAATTTTGTAGCAAACTTCAAGACCCTACCAGAAGCCGGAGCCGTTCCGAGCTGCGTTCGTGATGCCCAGGATACTTTGAACGAGATTTATGCGCTGGATGCTCGCCGTATCGAACTGTGCAAGCGGCTACAGCGAGAGGTCGAAAAAATGCAGCAACACCTGCTCCAGTTGTGGAACGCGACGGATTGACATCACCCTATCAACCGACCACCCATCATCAAGCCACGGGCTACCGGTAGCCATTATCGAAGGCCAAGCTTACGGGCCGGAAGATATCTATCGCGGCCTGCCGGTTGCGTCCTACATCGTCGTCAATATAGACCCGGATCGGCCCGACCATGCCGACATGATGCGGTTTTTGTCGCAATCGCCCAAGGCACACGCCAGGGCTTTGGCGGCAGTAGCGCGGCTCAAGAGCGCCAGCGAATCGGATTAACCCCAAAGCCCGGCACGACCGGGCCAGACAAGGAGGACTCTATGGACGACCGTATAACGATCAGGGGCATAGATCCAAAAGTATGGCTGCGAGTCAGGGCCGAAGCGATCCGTCAGGGAAAAAACGCCGGCCAACTCATGACAGAGTACGCCGAAAAAGGGCTGAAGGTTGACGAAAGGAAAAAGTCATGATCGGACACCGCACCCAATATTTTTTGTCCCTGCGTCTTTTGCGATATTATGATGCCCTGACCATTCAACAGCGGTTCGGGTGCTCATTGAGTTACCCTGAATGGCTGCTTATTCGAATCCACGAAGTCCGCGATCTCGCCAACTAATCCCACCAAAAAAACCCGCCCAGGCTGCACACCCGGGCGGGCCACTTCATCAAACCGTTTTATGTCGTCCCGGTTTTAGCGGGTGTGCATGGTGGGGCCTCCTTTCTCCTGGTCGTTACGGAGCCTAATCCATGCCCTTAATCGCACCGAGCAGATAGGTTGCCCTTATGACGGCTTGATTGGTTTTGTGGTAATCGCATAGCAATTCGTAGCGGCTGATCAGATTCCCGTTTTTACTGTAGAAATTCCCGTCTCCGCTCAACAAGATATTGTCTTGCTTGCGGATATCTACCAGCAAGTCACATGCTTCTTTTATTAGTTGCTCTCGTTTTTCTGACATACTGCCTCCCGTGTCTTTGGTGGTTCGCAAGGTTCGCAAGTGCAACAATATCTCCGGTCTTGCATCACGCACCAGGCCCAGCCGGTTTTTGAATAGTGGCAAGTGTCTTTTTTCCATCCATCCCTGCCGTCGATGCGTCGGTTGACCATGATCCGTTCTCCCTATCCCTACGGCACCAAAGCCCGCTGTAAAATCATAAGCGCCTGCGCCTGAACCGTCCGAAAATCGGCCTTGGCCTGCTTTGCAAGTTCGGACATCAACTCCGGATAATCATCGAACCGTAACTCCAGGGACTTGGCCGAACGCTCCTTAAGCCCCACCCGGTCTGTGGCCTGTATCCGGTAACATACTTTGCACAGGTGCATGTAGCCGTCCGGCGACATTTTGGACCTCATAAATTTTTCAATGGGCTGCGCTTCTCTCGCGTGTGCGCAACGCTCGCTCCTGCAAATCTTTTCCGTGATCTCCTGTTTCTGTTCCATGGTTTGCGCTTTCCCCTCCTGTTGTGGTTGCTCGATGGCCTCCTGCCATTCCTTGACAGGGTAAGATTTGACGGCGATGGCCAGCAGATCCCGCCGCTTCTGGTCGTATATTTTCTGTTTCCTGATCATGCAGACCTTGCAAAACCATGCTTTGCCATCAGCATTGTTCTTGTTGTTGTAAAAATTATCTAGCGGCTGCGGTGCTCCTTTGGCCTCACAATCTGGCTCAGGGCATATCTTTGTAGTCGCCGGTTCCGCTGCGGGCTGATCCGGTTCGATGCCGGCCGCCCGGTCCAGCCGTTCGCGCAGGTTCTTTTTGAGGCCGGCGAGCTTCTGCTTGCGTTCTTCGGCCATGTCGCGCTGGCAATCCTTGCAATATCCGCACAGGCCGTCTTTTCTGCTGCCCTTGTGAAAATTTTCGGCGGCCTGGGGCCGGCCTTCGTGCTTGCACTCTTTGCGGCTGCAAACCTTTCCGGCCGGCGCCGGTGATGGCTCTGTAATCTGACCGGGCTTCGCCATGGCCCTCTTGTCCCATTTCCTGCCGCCCACGCGCATCTGATACGCCTTGACTGCACCGGGAGAGACTTCTTTCTCAATCTCTTTACCCTGTTCGCAATCACGGCAGGCTGTGTCTCCGCTTCCTGGCTTGTTTCCTGATTTACCTACTATCCAATCCTGTACAGAGTTTTTGCGCCGGATTACACAGGCGGCTTTTTCCATGCGGCAACCAGACTTGTCGCACTTGAAAAATGTTTCGCTGCTGAGGATTGATTCCATTGCGGTTTCTGTGGTCATTTGGATACCTCCATAGCGTATGCCAACATCCCCAAAGCATCAGCCGTTTTGAGCGTAACCTTAACCCCAGGAAACAACGCTTGAGCCTTGGCCTTGATCTTGGTCTTTCTCTCGCGCTTGCGCTCTGCCAAGAGCCTCCTGCGCTCTGCTGCGGGCGTTTCCTTGGGGATCTTCGGGTAAGACGGCTTACCGATGAACCAATGCTCCCATTTAGCCGGCAGGATCGAACTATGAGAAATCCCCAAGGCCAGCAGCGCCATGTCAAGGTGGCCGCAATGTCGGGCAAACTTGACCGCAGCCGGACCAGAGTTCCCTGGCATGTACCCGCCTACCTGCTCAATCAGGCATGAGGCACTACCGATGCCAAGAGTAATCGCCTGGATTGCTTTCAATACGTCAAGCGGGGTGTCCGGCATCTCTATGCACTCGACTGTTCCATTTCTTTTCCAGGCTATGCCGCCGCTTTGTCCTGGGTCGATTGCTATCAGCATGGGGGCTTTCCTTTCTGGGGTCGGTTGCCGGGTCGTTACGAGCCCTTTAGTATTTCTCGCACCTTGTGCACCGTAAGCCCTTACGGCTCACGGATGATTCAAATCCTGGCTGGCCACCGCACCATGTGCAGTAACCAAAGGTCTTCCTTGACGACCAGCGCGCAAGGCGGAATAGCCTTTGCACCACAAGAGGCCCCCATATCTTGCGCCACTTAATACTCATTGCCTCTTTTAACCTGAAAGATAGCGGCAGCTTATACGTTTTTGGCTTACAATCCCTGCACACCAAAACCATTTCATCCATGCCGGTGTCTGGATGCTCTTCGCGCCAATATGTATTCGTGCCGCCGCATTTTTCGCACTTATCTGATTTCATGGTCCGTTCTCCTTTAAGGCTCGAAATTCCTATCATCGCGGCCCCCGGCGAACCAGGGGCGGCACGGTTATCTCACTTTGCAGACATCGGCCCAATCGGTGCCAGGGGCTTCCGGTATCTGAACGTCAACTATCCTATCGTGGTTTATGTGTAGCTCATGAGCTAACCTAAACGCGGCTTTCTGGCCGGTGAAGGTAAAGTCATTGTCTCCAAATATAACGATTTTCCTTGCTTCCTCTGGTGGTTTGAACGACTCAAGCCCTGTCGATGAAATGCAGGCCCATGTTGGAATATCGAAAATCTGAGTGGCGGCAATCGCGGTTTCTATTCCTTCCGCAACCCCCAAAACTTCCTTGTGGGAAAACAATCTTACAGCGGACCCAGCCATGGTCCCGGTATGCGGCATGAGCTTCTTTGGGCTTTCGATCTCTGCCTTTTTGCCGTCTTGTAGGTAAGTCCTGTGGATAGTAACCGGCTTGCCATCAGGTCCGGTGACCCTGGCTACCATGGCGTGCATTTTGGTCTTGGTTTCTTTTTCCCAACAGGCCGGGCAAAAGCGTACATCTTTGGGGGTTAATGATAGGCCGCGAGAATGAAGGTATTTTGATGCTGGATCGGAGCCGGTAAGAGGTGTTGATGAGGTCCATAGTTCGTTAAGCCACTTCTTGATATTCGCTTCGCTGTGTTGGTCGCCCTGTGGCATCTTGAACTCTACCGTGCCGACTATCTCGTTGATTCTTTCCAGGGTTTCGGGGAAGGTCAGGCCGAGGGTCTTTTGAACCAGACTAAAGCCGTCGCCAGCTCCGCAACCGTTGCAATAATACATCCCCGAGCCTTGGTCATCGAACCGGAAACGGTCCTTCCCCCCGCACGATGGGCAGGGCGCATGCTTTTTTGGGTCTTCTGGAACCGTTATCCCAAGGTTTGACATTATTCCGTACCATTTTCCCTTTGCAGCTTCCTTGACAACCGATGCTTCCATGGCTCACCTCACCAAGCGGCTACTTGCTGTTGTTTTTCGCGCTTCTCTTTTCCCTTAAAGTACTTGATTCTTTGATATTTAAGCCAGTTTTGACACTCGATAGACGGTGTTACGGGGCCAATTTCATCCATTTTCCTGGGCCACACTCCGAACTTTGATTTGTATTGAGCCAGCAGCCAAGATTCAGTCTTTCCCAACCTTCGCCGTTCATGTTCGAACATACAGTACCATGCGCGTTTTTCGTCCATCGTGTACTTGGCCTTTTCGCCCTTCAGCTTCACCAAGTCACCCTGAACGACTTCGATCTTTTTCCCATAATTATTGATCTCATGGCCGCATTTAGGGCATCTCGGCCCGGTGAAAAGATGCCGGCACATGGGGCAATCGATGATCGTCTTTTCTTTTGTTCGCGGAGTGTAGGGCTTGTTTGCAAGCGGCTTTCCGCTCAAGCTCCAATCAATCTCGTCCTCGTAATAACCAAGGCGCTTAACATTCCCGCCGTGGTCTAAAACCATGAAATCCTTTTTTCCTGGGTATGGCCTAGCCCCTCTACCCAAAATCTGCCTGTGCAGCCCGAGGCTTCGCGTGGGGCGGGCGATCACAAGGCACTGTATGGAGGGTATATCCGTGCCTTCAGTGAAAAGTGCCACCTGACAAATTACCTGCGTGTCGCCATTGTCGAACCGTCTTAAAACGCCGCTTCTTTCTTCGTCGTCGCTATGGGCATCCAGATATTCGGCGTTGATCTTGTGCGATAGGAACTCGTTGCAGAGGGCCTTGCCATGTTTGCGGTTGATGGAAAAGACCATAGTCCGTTTGTCGCCGGCCAGCTTCAGCCAGTTGTCAACTACATCTCCGACAATCCGAGGCTTATTGAACTTTTCGTCAAGTCCCTTTTTCTCATAGTCACCTTGAACGATTTTCAACCCTGAAAGGTCTGGATCGGAGGGGCCATAGTAATCTCCCGGTACCAGGAAGCCCCCGTCAAGCAGTTCATCCATGGTCACGACGTTGACAAGACTGTCGAAATAATCACCCAGGCCAGCGCCGGTCGAAAGGGTAGGGGTCGCGGTAAAGCCGATCACAAAGGATTTTTCGTAATTCTTGAGGATTTTCTTATATGTGTTGTTTAAGGCATGGTGGGCTTCGTCAATTAGGACAAAGGGTGTATCAACCCAAAAGCGATTGAAATCCTTTTCGGCAAGATTCAACCGACGAACATACGTCCAGAGGGAAGCAACTTGGCATTGACAGTCAAGATTCGTTTCTTTGCCTGCCATAATACACCCGGTTTCGATTCCGCATGAGGCGAAGCGCTCCATCATCTGTTCAACCAATCCGCGACGGTGCATTAGAGCCAAGGTTCGGTTGCCTTTACTCATGGCCCCCATGGTAAGCTCTGACATTGTGTGGGTCTTTCCGGCTCCCGTGGGCATCACAACAAGGATGCGCCTTTTCCCCTTGATTGCCTCTTGCCTTACTGCCTCTGCGGTGCGGGTCTGGTATTCTCTTAGCATCGTTTTCCCCCTACTCCCCACTAATCAAGTAACTAAATATCCCCCTGGTAAGAGAAAGAGATAGAAAGACAGAATACAGATAGAAACCGTCCCGAGTCACTCCCGAGTCACTCCCGAGTATCTGCATTTTTTGTAGATGCCCTTTGTGTCCATTCATCCCTATATTTCACCATGTTAGGAATGTTGATCGTCAAATCGTCGCCGCCATTTTCAAGTATAATAAGTTTTTTTTCTTCCAAAATTCCGGCGAATTTCCTGAACTTTTTGGCAGAAATTCCGGCAAATTTTCCCCAAGTTTTGTCAGAATAACGGCAAAAAGTCTTAGGGCTTGAGTCCATTTGCTTCCCGATTATTTCCAAAAGTCGCCACCAAAAACCGTAAATTTCAAGGCCGTGGTCTGCCGTTATTGCGGCGATTCGTTCGTCTTCCCATGAGCATGTCAGATGCTTAAGCCAGCGCATTAAGATCCCCGTTTGTTATTTTTACGCCTTTCATAGTGTTGCATTTAGTGCATAGGCATCTCAAATTCTCCTTTACGTTTGTTCCACCTGCGCACCTCGGGTAAATATGATCGATGCTTAAATAAACTCCATCAATATCGGTGTGATGGGTGTATGTAACCGATCCAGAAGGGCCTTTATTCCTGACGGCATGTCCTATAACTCCGCAGATTTGGCACGTGTATTTGTCACGCTCGAATATCGACCTGCGATATTTTCCATAAACTCCATTGTTAGACGACATTGTTTGCCCTCAAAAACACAAAAAGCCACACAAGCCGGTGGCTGCTGACCATGGAGTATGGTAGGCGGGACTTTCACCCGTACCCCGGCTTGTGTAGCGTTTTCTATCTTCGATTAGCATTTGAGCACTCCATGTCAGCGTTTCAAACATGTCACGCAATGAACTTAAAGTCAATAGTTTGCCGCAAGATTAAACCCTCCCCGTAATCTCCAACGCCCGCCGCTTCAAAGCCCCCTGGACCTCCTCGTAAGCCTCGCGGTACTTTTCATCGTCGCGGTACTTGCGGAGCCTGCGGGCCTGCTTGCTTAGGTTTTGGAGGCGTTTTTTGGTTTCGGTATCAATCATCATCGAAGCACCCGTTTCCTTTTTCCCAACAAAGACAGTTTTCGATTCTTTTGGTAAAAGGCACGCAAACATGGCGCAAGCATCGCCATTCATTATTGTCTGGGCTAAGCCGCCTAACCAAGTTGTTGCACGTTCCACAAGACTTGCGCTCAGGATTCAACCAGCATTTCTTTTCGTGGTTACGAGCGCCGCTTCTGGAAAGAAAAAACCGTGGCCTTTTGCAATGTTCGCACTTATAGGCTGTTACTTTTTGCATGGCGAGACCCTCTCGCGTTGTCCAGATGGCGCTTTTTGGTTTCTGGGTCCATGGGTTGCTCCCTAAAAAGTGCACATTGGTCTGTATGGTCCACAATGCGGCAGCACCTTAGCTAGTCCATCTTTAACCGCATGTTGAAGCAAGATTAGCTTGGCGTGGGATGCGCACATATTCACGCCGTCAACCAATACCGTAGCCCTAAGTTTGCATCGCCAACCTTCAGCCTCTCGAAGTAGTTTTTCACGCTTCAGGTAGTGAGTATTTTTGCACGTGCACTCACAGCGGGCCGCGTTCGGCTTTTCTGATTTTGTTTTAGTGCTGACATAAAGGCTTGCGTGAAGGTGGCAATACTTGCGGCCGTCGATCTCTATCCTGGCTGTATTTTCGCATCTCGGGCGGTCAACCCAACCAAGGCTTGCTTCGCATCTGTGTGCGTTTTGCCAGTCCATTGCTTAGCCCTCAAAAACTAAAAACTCCCTTGAAATGGACTTTGACCGGGGGATAAGTCCCGCCGCTGCGTTACCACAGCCGGAGTCCATTTCAAGAGAGTCTTTAATCTTCGAGAGCATTACAGACACCTTATCCTTTGTCAGTTTTTACTTTTCCCCAAAATGAACCATTTGTCAAGCACTGAACTTTAAATTAAGAGCCCGGGCAAAAATTTTTCACGGCCCTGTCGCAGTGATCGGCCCGCACAGTTTCAGACTCCAGCGGGTGATCGGCGGCCAGGCGCTCGGGGATCTTGCGAGCACAGGAAACAGAATCAGGAGCGGTGCATTCCAGGTTTTGCGTGAGGAACAGGTAATGGCAGGTGTACGGGGTGCGCGAACCGCAGAACACTCTCCTGTAGTATGGCATGGCCGCTCCTTTCGATTGATTATCAGTCATTTGGCTGCGTTATTATCAAGTGCTGCTTGAACTTCTACCCGAACGCTAAAACCTTATCCACCAGGTCGTTGACTTCCTCGGCGCTCATCTTGTCCAGCACGTTGACCCGCTTCAGAATCACGTTCAGCACGGCGTTGTAGAGCTTTTCGAACTCGGTGTCGTCCATACTCGAAAAGCTGATTGATTTTGCTTCCGGCCTTGCGGTTCCGTCCATACGGATAACGATTTCATAATACCCGGCAAGTATGATCAAGTCCTTGCGGAAGCGGTCGAAGTTTTTCTCAGGGACACCGTACTTGCTGTCGATCGCTCCGGGCTCCCAATAATCGAAAGCCAGATTCAACAAGGCGAACAGCTTTCTATGGAAACGAGGGTTCCGCATCTTCTTGAAATCGCCGTGCAAGACTTCACCGATCTTCAGCTTTGAATGAAGGGCTGCCGTTTCAGTATCAGCGGGGGCAAAGCCGTTTGGTAGTTTGGCAATCGATACGTTCATCTCTTAATCCTCTTGCGACGGTCAAGACGCGCTCCCAGCACCGTGGCCCCATATGCCGTGTTACGCTCTGGTGATCTTTCAGGGGCCGGCCGCATAGGGCGCATGTGACCGGCTTGTTGGGGCTTTCGTGGAAGATTGGGAGTTGGTTCATGGGGTTGCTTTCCATGTCGTTACGAGCCGTCTTTGAGGTAATTAAAAATGTCTCTGAGCAGCGGATTTAATTGCGGCCATTCAGCCACACTACCAGAAAGACAACACTGCGCGTATGGTTCAAGCCGTTTAATCAACTCATCTTTTTTGAGTTTAGCGCTTTCTCTTTGGCGAGCGTCCCTGATTGATGCCTCTGCCGGCGTTTCGTGCATTTCATCTCTAAATCCCATGATCCTTTCTCCCCTATCGTTAAGTGTTTAAATCTCCAAAGCCTCGAAAACCACCGCCGCTCTATACCCATCCGGCGCTGAATACTCGCAAGCCGGGTCGAAGCACACTAAGAGGTTTTCAGTTTCATGCAGCAATGTTTCAAAGGCCGCTTGCTTCCGTCCTTGCTTCATAAATGATAGCTGATCCACTATCAGGCAAATGAGCATCGAAAGCGGTTCCTCTGCCGTAAACTCTCCACCAGGAAAGCACCGATCATGGAACAGGTCGATAGCCCGCTTGATACGCTCAATGTCCCTTTGGGATAGTCTGCCATTAGGTTCAGCCCTGAGCAGCCCTACGGCCTCGTCGCAAGCATTGATCGCGTCGGTTCGCAGGGCTTGGAACATTTCGCTTTCGCCTGCTCCCTGATCGGCCATCATGTTCAAAAATCCTTCGAGCAGGGCGCATATCGTGCTTTGGCGTCTTATCGCTTGGCTGGCCATTACCGCCCTACCTCGGGTTGATCGATCCTCCGTGCCACACGGTCCTTCAGCATACCCTCAAGGAGAATGAGGTAATTGATATTGTCGCCAACCTTTTCATAGATCAGCTCGTCCGTGAGCATTTCCGGGCAGTTCTCGGCCCAATCTATCAAGTCGGCCACAGATACCTCGTGTTTCAGCATCATGCCCTTGAGCGCCCGCTCCGGTGTCGTGTCGGCTATCCTGGCAGCGACGTGGAAGTTATGGAAACGGTCGTCACCCGTTGCGTACTCCTCGGCCTTCTTGGTGAGGATTCTTTTGATTTCGTGGCACCGATTGTTCACCACATTGTTGAATTGCTCCGCGTTCATTTTTCATCCTTTCGTTGTATTGGGTTGCGATCCTCTTTTCACACTCAGGGCAAAGCCACTGCTCGGTTTCTCTTATTTCCTGATAAGATGCGCGGCACCGTAGGCACCAGATCCAGCGGTTGGTCATCTCAGCTTCAGAACTCCTTCCTCGACAGCGCGTCCAAGCGTCCTTGCGATCCACTCCCATTGATGCTCACCAGATCTGTTTCGGTGAAGCTCCATATGACAATCATGGCAAAGCGGCATCGTCGCCCAGGAGGGGGCCTTCAATCCTACACCACTTAGATTACCGACACCCTTGGCGTGGTGAACCGTAGACGGCCGGCCGCACTTGATACAGGGCTGGTCGCGTACCCATGCTTCGTATCGCTGGCAGTTCCATCTAAGCGTCTTTGGATGTGGACTCATGGTTTAAACACCTTCCCGCAATGCGGGCACTTCACCCGGTCCTCATCGTCCGTGCTGGCGGTCTCGAAGTGACAACCGGTCCTCTCCCTTTCCTGATACTCTTCGTCGGCAGCGAGGCAGATTGAACGCTCTCCTTTGTCCTCGTCGTCGATGTTCTCAGCCAACCACTTGAGATAGGAAGAGGGTAGGGTGTCGATCTCTTGGTTTTTGAATTTTCCGAATGAGACTTGCATGGGTGCTCCTTTTATCCAACCATGAATTGCGGTGGCAGTTCATACTCCTGGCCCTGCTTAAGCCACATGTGGAGGCATGTTTTGCAGCGGTCAACATACTGGCTTTCTTTCGGGTGGTACTGGATCACGGTTTCCTCGGGATCGAAGAACAGGCGCTTGATGAAATTCATCTCGTCCCAATTCGGACAACGGTTCTTCAGGGACACGCTCACATGGTCCCAACCTTCTTGATCGGAGATGATGACCATCAGTTCGTTTGTGGTGTAGGGGATCACGAAGGCACCGTTCATGCCGAAGGATTTGTCGGATCGCATCGGGCCGGTGGTGATGCGGAACTTTTCTATGTTGGGGGGGACCTGGGACTTCATGATGTGGGGTGCTCCTTTCTGGTCATTGCGTGGCCTAAGCCACTTTCAAAATAAACCTAAATTTTGATACACGCGGTACACGGCAAACAACAGCGTCTTGTGGCATATTTCCGCGCCTGCCATACTTTTTTCCTGATCTTTTGTCGTAGTAATCGCACCTGGGGCTCTTCCTTTCGTCGTCTGTCATCCCGTCTTGCTTCCAGTTCGCGGCCTTGTAAATTGTTCCCCGGTGGCCTACCGATGGGTCAGCGTAACTTAGGAGCAAACCAACATCTTTATGGTTCCGCTTTATGTATTTTACGCTCTGGCCGATAAGCCATGTTTCTGCGTTTCTCGGTATTTCATCGAGCAGGTAAACCCTTGCAAGCTCCCACACGTTACAACCATACCGCTTATTGGCTTCCTTTGGCGGCGCTGAGTAAATAACGCATCCTATCGGGACTCCGTTCCGTTCGGCAACCAGGCACAGCAGAACGATTGCCGGGCGCTTAGAAAGGTAATGGGCTTTAACGAAGCTATCCACTTCCGCCACAGAGCACCTTCTAACAGAGCAGGACTTTCTCCATAATGAGTCGAAAAGTTCTGGTCTCGAAGATGGGCAACATCCCATAGAACACTCCGCGCTTTTGTTTCCGCGTTCTCTGCGATGCACACTTTCGAAATAACTCATCAAATCACCCTTACTTTGTGTCTGTGTTTTGTCTGCTTTCGCAAAAACCACATCTCATCGTTATCGGGATTCTGCGACGGAGCCCGCCCAAATATACAATATGCCCGCAATTCAACTGCAACTCATAGCCATAACCTGCGGAGCCGTCTACCCTCCACCAGGAGACTACCCGCTTGCGGTTTTTGGCCTTTATTTCAAGCTTAATATTTTTCAAGGCTCGTAATCCCTATCATCTCCAACCCCAGGAAGGCGCGGGGCCGAACAGCACCCCGCGCTTGGGGTGGGGTTTAAGCGGCCTGGGAATTGGCCGCGGGGTTGGTTTTCAGCGCCCTGATCTGCTCGGCAAGTTCGATAAAATGATCGGCGCCGTAGGCTATCGAATGGCCGCAAGACATGCGGTGGTTGTTTTCCGCTTCGTACCCCGCACGGATGGTTAGCAGGGCTTCGAGTTCGATGCGCTCATCGAGGTCGCTGTCTTGTTTTGCGGTGGTCATTGATGATCCTCCTTGCTCTCCATATACCTATTGACTACTTCGTCACGATACATATCGCCCAATTTGGCGGCCGATAGGATCGCGCACAGGCCGAAGCCGAGGATGAATCCTATGGTTATGCAGCCTAAGTAAATCATGTTACCCCCCCGATTCTCTTGACAAGGCTTAGTAGTTCTTCAATAAAAATATCAGCCTCGCCCTCAAGTTCGCGTATCTCTTTTTCGTCCCTACTTACGCGGGTCACAAGCATATTGTCGCCCTTCAAGCGCCCCTCCAAAAGATCACAATAGACTATAAAGTCGCACCATGCCCGCCCGCTTCGGTTTAATCCCCAAAGAATTTGACGACGGTAATCGGTAGGGATCGATTGGCCATCGCAATAGGCAACAAAGGTTGAAGGAATTACGCACTTTATTTCAATCATGCCGTCTTCACCAATCAATCCATCGGGGCTACAGTGCTTGTGCGGCGCATCGCTGATCAATGCTACTTGCCGGACTTCGCAAAGGTTTTGTAGGCAATAGTGGGTTCTGGCTTTATCCTCAAGTTCAACGCCGTCTTCCATGTACTTGTTGGTGTATCCGTTCTTTTTGACACCGGAAAGGATTTCTCCGGCCATGTCATAAAGGAGTTGTTTGCGACCCTTGGATTCACCATTACGGCCCTTGGCGGCTACGGCCGAAATGCTGGAGCCGCCAATCGAGCCGATGCGAAGCAAATCCCATTCAGGCGTCCCTTGCTGTATGCTTTCGATGATTTCAATCATTTTTTTGCCGCCTCCTTTTTGGCTTTGGCTGCGTTCAAGGCGCCGATGGCTGTCTGATATTTTGTCGATGGTATTTCGTCTACGGCTTCTGCCCCTATCCATTTGAGCCATTGGGGAAGAAACTGCGCAAGCTTGTCTCCGTAAACATCGGCCAGCAGATCATCGATTTCCGTTGCCTGATCGGTAGTGATGGTCCCCGGTTCTTGCCTTGGTGGCGCACCATCGTTGTCCTGATCGTAGGTGGCAAGCCCGGTAAGAGCGAGAAGGGTGTACCTGCACAGGTACGACACCGAAGACCCGATAGCTTGAATGGAGTTTTTCCCGCCTGAATCATCTGGAGAGGCGGAAAGGCCTGTGCTCTCTGAGTGGCCGAGTTCGTGCGTGATGGTGCACGTAACGGTGATCAGCTTGTCCTTTTGTTCGGTTCGCCATGAGGCATGAAGGCCATGGGCGCTTAGGGCCGAGTTGATTTTCTCGGTAACGTTCGCAAGGGTAGCGTGATTGTAAGCCGTAGTTCCCTTGCTGGTCTGAAAGCTTACGTGTTTGTCCTTATTGATCTTTGGCGGGTTCTTTTTGAAAGCCGCCATAGCTGCGGTGTAAGCCTTTTTCGCTTCGTAGGCTTCATTCTCGCGGCGCATATCGAGGTATTTTTGTAGTTGATCCAGTGGGGCCCCTTGCGTGATAGCCAGTTCAAGGATGCGCTCATGGATCGGCGCGGTTGCCGGTATGTTGCAATGCGATACTTGCACTTCGTTTTCCATTATTCCACCTCCTCCATTAAAACTTGTTCTGAAAAATCCTTATCCTGAGAGTGAGCCCAGGCTTTCAGCTCTTCCCAGGAGTCGAACTCCTTAGAGATCAATCCCTGTGTGTGAATGTAAATCTTCCAGATTGTTTTGTGTTCTGGCTCTGAACCACTGAAAACATAATAGTTGAACATCGGATGAATGAAGACCGAAACGCCTCCGAACATATCGCTGATGCACTCTTGCATTGCTTGGATATCATGATTGGTTACTTGCATTTTTCACACCCCCCTGGTACTGTTTTGTTGTTCGTTTTTCTTGGGGGCTTCGATCATTCGCGGTGGTCGGAGCCCCGTTTCATTGCCTGGATCAATTCGAAGTTGTCGATCATCTGAACCCTACGCTCCATCCTTTCGGCCTTGCGGTTCAGCCAGCGGTCACAGGGGATAACGATAGCCGCAAGGATGCCGATGCCGATCACAAGCCTGAACGGTGTCAGGCTGCCGTCTGTGATGCAGGTTAAGAAGTCCATTACGCCACCCTCCTTATCCCCGCTCGGATGCGCCGGCATTCGTGCGTTTCTTTCAATTCGTCCTGGGCGTTTTCGACCAGCAGGCGCATATCCGTATTGACCTCAAGGGCTTTGCCGAACAGCTTTGACAGTTCAAAACCAAGATCGGATGCGATGGTTTCCAACTCCCGGTCGTAAAGGTCGGGATCGTCGGTGCCCTGCCGCAACTGCTTGGCGATGGCGTCAATTTCTCCGATGAGGCATGTCACCGCCCCGAGCTTTCTGTCAATTTGTTCCAGGGGGCTGCCTGTTGCTATCGCCGCACAAGGGCCCCCAAGGAACTCGGGTCGGTCTTTGTCTATGAATTTTTCGCACATAATCCCTCCTATCCTACCCGGTAAGTTTTCCCCCCGCGCTTGAACTCCAGCGGGGCGCGCTTGGCCTTCTTCTTTTGCCCCTGGTCCTCGTTGATCAGGGTGTTGATCTCTTCCTGAATCAAACGCATCCCCTTGATGTGGGCTTCGATCTTTGCGTTTAGGGTTTTGAGTTTTTGAGTATTTTCTGACATTTGCGCAACCAATTATTTAATAATTCATTTTAACAATTTTTAAGAGGACAGATCATCCAGGTTTTGAGAAAGCTTTCTCCAGGCCAGGGGGTTCTTGAAAAATTCACGACTGATTTTCTCCCTGATGGCCTCGTCAACGAACTCAGACTTATTGGTGATTTCCATGATGGACATAAATTTTTCCAAAACCTCAATCGTTGTTGATCGGATGTTGACGCTCATTCCCTCTTTGCCGATTTCTCCTTTCTTTGCCATGTTACCCCTCCGTGAGTTCGTGCAACCGGAAGAACCGCTGCTTGATGGAAATGGGCTTGGCTCTGAGGAGTTGATCGACTTCCCAATCCAGAATCTTCGCCAGCTTTACCGCGTTCTCGGCGGTCATCCTTTTAACGTCCGCTTTCCCGTTGAGGGCGCGGTTCAGAATGTCCCGACTGATTTGATATTTCGTTGCAATTTCGGACTGTTTCACAAAATCACCCCCTTTCATTGGTTACGAATATATTCGGCGTTTGCGTTTATGTCAATACTAATTTGCGGGGAGGGCTAAAAAATGAGTTTGTCAATGCAAAATATGTTTGTTAATGAAGGAAACATGCCGAAAGAATTAGACTATTCAAAGATCATCTATGACAGGTTCTCAGACCTGCGCCGCCGCAGAGATCCACGGTCTCAGAAAGACCTTGCAGACGTGCTCGAAATCCACGACACTCAGCTATCACGAATGCTGAGAGGGGAAGGAGGCTGGACAGTTGAGCGATATGTGGCCGCACTTAATTATCTGGATATTGATCCGCACACCGTATTTTGCCCCCGTAGCAAAACTACATCGCATGGAGGCGATGAAACCACGGCTCTCATACTATCCATACTGAATAATCTTGGTGCCCCTGAGACAGTCCTTTCCTTGCTCCGCATGATTAAAGAGGTGCATGAGCAGCGCGGCGACATCGACATTATCCTTGATGCCGTCCGCGCAGTTCACAAGGCGGCAGTTCCCGAAAAAAAATTGTCGGCGGTTCCCACCAAAAAGTCATCCCGATAGGATACCGTGAGTTGGTAGTTGCTATGAACGGGGAAATCCTCTCCATGACCCAATGTGGAGTTTTCAGGGGAACCGTCGAACCAAATCGAAACGTGATCGGGATGAACTTTGGGACACTGATACATTATGGGCATGATAAGTGGCGGATTTGGTCCGAACGGATAGAGCGAGGCGAGACAGCCCATGGGCATATCTACTGCAAGCGGTTCGATAGGTGGCTTCCGGTGATCGTGGGACCGCACAAGAAGGGGGCTTTGGTGCGGGTTTATGATAGGGGTTGAGTGATGGGGGTCCACCAGACACCCGATGGCCGATGGTATATTTGGTATCGGGATCGGGAAACAGGGAAGGGCAAGAAAGAGTATTTCGGCCATGGCCTGCAAGCCGAAGCTTCAGCCCGTAATCGGTTTAGTGACCTTGGAATCAGAGGTTACAGCAAGGGAGAACGACCATCAGTTCCTACCTTTATAGAGGTCGTCAAGGCATACCTTTCGGATAAGGCCGAGTCGCTGTCGAGTTCCACTGTCGCCGGGATGGTTCCAAAGATCAACGCGATATACATTCCAGAGTTTGGTCGTCTGGCCGCAACCAGCCTTGATGAAAACCGACTTAGGCAATTCATCGACAAACGAGTTAAGACGGTCAAGCGAACCACAGTCCATAGGGAGTTATCCGATATTCGGGCGATCCTGAATTGGGCGGTCAAGAAAAAGATCCTCATCCACAACCCCATGGTTGGGTTGACCTTCCCACGGAGAGATGACGAGCGCATACGACCCCCCTCAGCCGGTGAAATCAGGGCTATCATGGAGCATGCCCAGGAGCACTTGAGGCGATCCATTATAATAGGGTGGTATTGTGGGTTGAGAATGGGCGAGGAGTTGTTTTCCCGTAAATGGTCTGATGTCGATTGGGAGGCGAGGACTATCTATATTATATCAGCCGAGAAGGGCGGTCTGGACACAAGGCGGGTTCCTTTAGCCAATGAGCTATGTTCCGTTATGCTCCGCTGGTATGCCAACGATGGGGAAAATGACCGCTTGCCAATCATCCATTGGCGTGGTAAACGCATCGCAAAAATCAAGACCGCTTGGCGCAAGGCGCTGACCAAAGCGGGGATAACGAGACGGATTCGCCCTTATGATCTACGTCATTCGTTCTGTAGCGACTTACTTGACAGTGGGGTTGATCCTCAGACGGTCGGAAACATCGCGGGCCACAAGGACAAGAGCACGACGCTCTATGTTTACCACCACACCACAAGCGAAGGACAACGTAAGGCGGTCGAGCATCGTCGGTCTATTTTGTAGGGTGCAAAACGCCCCCCAAAACTAAGGGGCTGAAAAACTCAATCGGGACATGGCTCAGTCTGGTAGAGCACAGCGTTCGGGAGGTTAGGTTTTACCTCTAAAAATCCTCAGTAAAAACAGCGCGATATAGTAAGTTAGAAAAATTGGGTTTGGGGTGATGAACCCCAGAAGGGCGGTTGCCAAAAAGCACCGCCCTTTTTGCGTAGGCCACTGGTAGGCCCCTTTCATTCCTCGCACTCAACCGGCATCTCAACCTGATGCCCACAAGACTTCTTGCCGCACCTTAAAACGATCCTCTTGGGACGGTCTATAATCAGGATTTGATGCAGCCAGAAGCCGCACTTTTCGCACTCTAATTGCATTGGGTGGTGCTCGTATAGGACTTCGATTTTAGCCATCGCAGAATCCCGTCCTACCCATTATATGCCTTGCCCTTGATTATCTTGAAGTTATGGACAAGGAATCCGTCCTCTTGAAGATTCTCAACCATTCCAAAGCCGTGGTTCCACTTATTGATTGGGGCATAGTCTGGATGCAGATCGCACGCGCAACCGATGGACCAAGTTCCAATGGTCTTGCCGTCCATGTCTGTTTCTGAATGCCCTGACGTTCTGTGCCAATGGGCGCACATGCAATGCGCCTTTCCTCTGTTATAGACCCCTCTTGCCGGGTTTACTGGGTCGGAGAACATCCTTCCGAACTCATGCCCATGGATAAGGTTTAAGCTGTCTATTTTTATTATTCTGCGCTCTTGGATTAATTCGATGTCGTGCTTTTTGAAGTGTAAGAAGTTTTCATAGTTGAAGTCCGGGACTTCAAGCAACTCTGGAGCTTTTACCCATAACCACCTTTCGTATCGTTCGTCGTGATTGCCTTGCTTGACTCTTATTTTTATTCCGCTAAACCCTGCCCTTATTGATTCAAGAATTGACCTTGCAGCCTGTATCTCCCCCCACAAGTCCCGCTTGCGTGGGTCTGTTTCCCATCGGCTTGAGGCATAAAAATCAACAAAATCTCCAAGGATAAGTATGCCGTCAACGCCTTGCTTGTATCCGTACTCAAGGGCTACCGTTAGAGCTTCTTTGCTGTGGTATGGGGCGTGGATATCACCTATTATGAGCGTTTTTGATTCTGTGAGATTGATCGGAAGCCATTCGTCAAAATGCCGTATGCCCTCTGGCATTGATTCAAATGGATTTGTTCTACCTGTATCCTTAAAAAACTCTTCTGAAGCTATATTTTTTTTTAGCGCTGACCCTCTTTGACCTCTTAAATATCTTATAATTTGGCGTACATTTTCTATATTAGAAAACGCCGATGGTTCTTTTTTATAAATTAGTTTTGATAGTGTGAGGGAAGGGGTGTCTGGGTAAAGTTTAAGATACCCCCTAACGATTTCATTTTTTACTGTGGCAGGCACTATAAACCTTCCGTATGGGTTAACTACCTCATGGCCCCGACGAAAGCTTCGGCCACGGAACGCACAGCTTCGGGAGCGAACTGCCGCATCCACTCCATGTCAACTTCTTCTGCTGAAAGCGGCATGGGGATATTCAGCAGGGCAGAAAGGTCTTTCGCATCGGCAAGTAGCAAATCCGAGTTTTTCACGTCCTCGTCCATGAGCATCTGGCTCAAAATAGCCTCCACGCTCACCAGATATGGCTCACCTGTGGCTTTCTGGATGGAGTCATAGGCTACCACTACCGTCTTAGCCAGCGCCGGATTATTGGCCGCTACGTGCGCCCCTGCGTGCCTGGCTATGATTCTTGCGGCCATAAGTTTGTTATCCTGTGGCGTGGCGCACCCATTGAACGCGAATACGCAGCAAAATGCTACTAAACACAGCCCCATGATGGCTACGATTAGAGCTGTGATCGCCCTACCTGAATTACTGGACATTGGGCTCCTCCTCTTTGGTTTCTTCTTTAGGTGTTGACCTGGCCTTGTTCAGAGCCAGCGTTGCAACAGCGATAAGCAACGTCTTGGCCTCTCCGGTCATGTCGGTCAAGTACCAAAAGCCGATACCGAAAGCCGTAGTTATGGCCATGAAAACCAGCCTTACGCCGTGATCGTTCCAAAACTTAGAAAGCCATTGCATAGAACCTCCTTATTCCCACATGTGTCTGAACCACTTATGATAAAAGTTTAACGAACCAAGACTCATATCAAAGAATACGCGAATATCAGATTCTTCGTCTTCATTCCACCATGGCCTATTTCGCGGGTTGTATCTCATCCCATCTTCCTAATACGTTTTTCGACATTGAAAAGTGTTTGTTCTCTGTCCTGTATGTCACGCAGTACTTGGGCCACAAGTTCCGGCTTTTTGTTCTCTGCCCTGAGAGTTGAAAGTACCATGTGAAATGGTGCGATCTGCCTCTTTAGATATGCCGCTTTCAGTTTCAGTTTGTTGATCTTGCTGTTTCTGAAGTATCCGACAAGCGGGAACATAGGGCCTCCTTATTTAATCATTGTCCTTTTCGCCATCCCACTCAATACGCTCTGGTATTGTTTTTTTTGATTCTGGAAAGTGACTTCCCGTCTTTCTCTCTTTAAGATAAATTTTACCGTCTTTTGCGGAGTAGATATATTTGGTCGCGCTTCCAGGTGGTCTCCCGCCCTCTGGATACATATACTGAGATGAGCAAATTTGAGTTACTTCAAGAGTGCCGTCATCATTAAGAGTTACATCGGTGAACAAGCAGTTATCGCCCCAAGGAAATGGGTCATGGTGTGTAGTAGTTGGGAACATTGGAAGGTACGTAATCCCGTCATCGGCTCTTGTTCCTGAAGACGCACCGAATAGGACTATAAAAAACAAGGGTACATAAAATAGGTTTTTCATTTCATCGCCTCGCAATCTAAGCAGAGTACCAATCTTTCTGGTCCGTAGCATCCTCCTCCGGTTCCTGGTAGGTCTCCGGGGCCTGGTAGGTCGAGCGCGAGATAGCAGCATTTTTTCTCAACAGGGGGCAACTCTCGCTTTTGGTGTCTGGGTGGTGACATACGCAACCCCTTCCGGCTTTGTCGAAGTTCCAGCCGTAATACTTGCAATTCGGTATCGCGCATCCGTTGCCCTGTGCCATTCACGGTCCGCTTGGAAGCCTGATAGCTTCCACGATTTTAACAATTCCCATCTTTCCGATGTAGATTATGCCGCCCATGACCGACACAACCATGAATGTTACGATGGCGAGGCCCAGCTTTTCCCCGCGCTTTTTGTATCTGGAGATGAAACGGTTGTTCTCCCGCAAGATCTCGATGCCGGCAGAATAACCAAGGTTGCCGCCCACGTCCTTGACCATGCCCATCAAGTGACCAAGCTCTTCCTGCGCCTCATGTGGAAGGTTGCAATGGCATTGGCCTTTTACTGCCGCTGCGATTCGTTCAATATCCGTTTCTGTGAGTGCCATCGGTTATTCCCTGTAAAAAAGTTCATATAAGTTGTGAATCTGATTACATACATATCCCCAAGCCGTGGGGGCTATTACCGATAAACGCTCAACATATTGACGGCACGCTCTTTGCTTTGGAGTCTTTAACCCAAACCGGAGGAAAGACATGCTTTCAGAGGCGATCAAGGCTAGGCCCCGTTTGTACGATGCCATCAACTTTTTCCGACCACTGCAATCATCCACGGAGGCGTGGCTGGATAAATTCGCCCGGGACCATAGGGCTGTTAGGTTCATCCAGATTGGAGCCTCAGACGGGCTGCGGTGGGATTCCATGCGCCGTTTTATCGTCCGGTACGGATGGAGCGGGGTTCTTGTCGAACCGCTTCCCCAGGTATATGAAATGCTCCGTGCCAACTATGCGTACCTCAAAAGGGACCTAGTTTTCATCAACGCAGCCGTGTCCGACAGGCAGGGATGTATTGACTTTTGGTGCGCGTCCAAAGACTTTTGCTCTATCCTGCCAGTGGAAAGGCAGTTATTCCTTCTCAGACAATCATCGCTTGACCGCGACTTCGTTTGTCGTAGGGTCGGAAGCCCTGATAGGATAGAGTGCTGCTCGGTTCCGTGCGTGACCGTCAACGAGATTGCCGACCAACACATGCCCAGCGGAGTGGATCTTCTGTTTATCGACGCCGAAGGGCATGATGCCGATATCATCCGTTCGATTGATTTTTCTCGGTTAAAACCTGCCATAGTTTACGAGTCCCATAATCTCGGTCCCAAAAAGGCCCCTCTTCGTTCTTTTCTTGAGTCCCACGGATACGCCGTTTCTGATCTCGACGGTGATTCCGTGGCTACTTGTAAAACGTAGCCCCATACCCCTTTATCGAAAACCCTGTCGGCGGTGCTGGTGTGGGTGTTGGGGTAGGTGTTGGGGTTGGTGTTGCTGGTGCCGCGCTTATTGAAAAGTCGGCGCTTGCCGCTGAACTCTGGTTGCTTGATCCGTCTTGGCATAGCATGTCATATTGATACGAAGCGTCACATGCCAAAGAAAGCGTTTGGGCGTGTACCGTTCCGCCCGTTGTTGACATTGGCGTCATGGCGGCCCAGGCTGTCCCGTTGGCCCCGTAACGACAGGTCGCGGTTTCGCTTGAGGTAACGCCAAGGGTCACGTTGCGCGGGTCGCTGGTGCAAGTCTGTGTGGTCGTAGGGTAAGCACCTGATAGGGTGGGGGGCGTTGAATCTGGCGTTGGGCTTGGCGTCGGTGTTGGGGTTGCCCCTGGGATGGCATCGTAAACCGTAATATCGTCGATGTAATGGATCGAGTTGGTCATTTGCGCTCCGGTTCCTGGATTTCCGGTGACACAAACCCAATCAACGTACTCAGCGTCGTCTCCGGTAGCCAACCACATCTTTGAGGTTGATTGATACCGAAGGACGCCGTTGAACCAAATGCGGATTGTACCGTTAGCCGTTCCGGGTGTGTTGTAGATCCACTGGACCATGATTTGGGTCCAGCTTCCAAGACCCATGTTTGTCCACGAACCGCCAAGAGCGCCGACTCCAGACGCAACATTGTTAGAATCTCTGAAGACTCCGCCATAGTAGTACCAGGGAGAACTGCTCTCAACAACGAAAGCCTCTATGTATGGGTTATCCTCTGGTGTCGTTCCCCTTAACCTGAAGAACTTGACACCCTCAGAATCGTCCCAACTTTCTGTATACCAATAAAAGACGACTACGACTTCGGGAACATCGAGTGACGCGCCGATCCCCCGGAATAGCTTATCTCCTGGGTAACTGTTTATGATCCGTACAGAATGAGTGCCACCGTGAGCCCTGGCAGTTGAAAGACTCACACCTGAACCAGCCGACCAGCCTTCGAGAGTGTTCGACTCGAAGGTGGTTGTCGCCAGAATCTCAGCGGCCCCGGCGTAAGTCGGAAAGAGCAGACACAGTAAGAGGAGAAGTCTTATTGCCATGAATCGTACACTCTCACGTTTTTAATATAAAATGCAGGCGCTACACCCGAAGCGTTGCCAACATTCATTTCAACCGGAGCTGTGTCAAAAGCCGTCAGGTCGGTTGTGGCCGTGGCCGTTATTCCTTCCACTGTCACGCTTACGCTCGGGTCCGTAGCTCCCGCTCTCCATTTGGCTTCAAGGTGATACCAAGTATCGACCACAAGGCCAGCGGCGGCGGTTGTTGCCCTTACGGGTCCGGCGTTCGATCCTTCGTATTGAACCCGTATGTCGTCTCCGTCATAGAGCATAATTATGAACTCATCCTGAGAACTTTCTCCAACCAGAGAAAACAGCCAGCCGGAGTTTGCCCATGTCGCCACTCGGAAATCGAAAGAAACAGTTCCGGCTGAGTAATCCCAGAGATCGTAAGATGAGAGATCGAAACTTGCTGTATCGTAGGCACCCGGAATGTACAAGGCATAGCCGGTAGACCCAAGACCGGAAACGTCTTCCCCGCTTGCGGAGCTTTCAAGTGTTACGGTCAGGTCTCCAGCAGAACATCCCCCGTTATCGGTTGATATGTCTTCGGTAGTTACGAAGTCCGCGAGCATTGGCCAGTTGAACGTAATGCCCCCGGTGCAAGTCGTGCCACCTCCTGCCGCCGTGGTCACGTTGAAAGCTCTTATCATGCCGCCCACATTAAGCGAAGTCGTCGTGGTCGTGCTGTTAAGAGAACTTGATTCAAGGTAAACCGTAACCTCATCGTTAAGGGCCACGGTTCCAGCCGTTGAAGTCCTTGCCCCTGCGTTGATCTGATATTCCCCGCCCCCGCCAGAAATGGAAATGCTCGTCGTGGAGTCTATATCCGTGACGGTCATGTTGTCGTCATACTCGGTCGTTACGTTGGCATCGGCAACATCGTCAAAAGAATAGTCAGCCGGATAGCTGTCAACCCCAGATGTCCCAAGAGCCGCCGCTATAGCCGCCTGAACAGCCGCCATTGTCGCCACTCTATTTGAACTGTCGCTTGCAGCTTGAGTCGGTGCCGTGACTTCCCCGGCGAAATCAATCTGACCACTCATGACAAAGTTGCCAGACTCGTCAACGTACCCGCCCTTTATTTCTGTGGGGTCGTTCTCGTTATAGCCCTGCCTGTAAAGCTTCCATTCGCCGCCAATGTTTTCGGCCCAAATCCAGAACTCTCCTGAAGCTATGGCCCTTGAAAACGTGATTGTGTTGCCTGTAAAAGAGGCCCCGCACTCACCGTCAACGCAAGTGTCGTTGTGAACCGAAGTATTGTATTCATGGGCGAGCCGTTCGGTATCCGTTGAAGCTGTGGCCGCTGCTTGCTTATCCGTGTCCAATTCGTTGAGGGCGGCTTGTACCGTGACCGCTGCAATATCTCCGGCAGGCGTGTTGACTACCTCTGCCGCCGTCTGGTCATCGGTGGTCGCTTCTACAGCGGTTTCGATGGCCTGTAAAGCTGCGTATATAGTGGATGAATCGGCAATCGTGGAGCCCGTGAAGGTTCCAAGGTTTTCAGAATTTGCGGCCACACCCGAGAGCGTTACGAGATCCGCAATATCGCCGGCATTGTCGTTTACCGCATTGTTCATCGCGTTGGCCTGGGTAGCCGTGAACGTGCCGCCTGTTGAGAACGGCGAAGTTCCAAGGCCGGTATCCCCCTTGGTATCCTCAAGGCGGTGATGGGCGCACGATGCGAGAAACAGGATCAGAATCAGTGGTAAAAGTTTCTTCATGGTTTGCATACTCCACATGGTTTGTATCCCTGGGCCACGGCGTCTTCAGGTGTGGCGAATCGTGCAGTGCAGGAAAGGCAATCGTGATACCGGCAACCCTCCCGGTGGAATGTCCGGGTGAGGATATTGCCGGAATATGGCGCCTGGGACTCATCGGGCTGAACGGTCACGATCCAGAGTTTGCCCATGTCGTTTGCAGTGTACTCCCCGGGGGCTAACTCAGTGATCGGAGAACCGTCCTTGAGCAGCACGAATCCCCTGGGAGGTGATGGCGTGGCTGTTGGTGTTGGCGTAGGTTCGACGGTCGGCTCGGGAGTAGGCGTGGGAGTGGGTGTCGTGGAAACAAACAGGACCTCGTTGGAATTGCCGCTCTGAATTGTACCGGCATATGCGCGCACGACGAAGTAGTATTCTGTGTCGTCGGCCAGATCGTAGACCGTGGCCGTGGTCCTCGTGCCAGACCAGACCGGCGCGGAATAGTTGTAATTCCCGCCATGCTCCCGTTGGTAGAGCCGATAGCCTTCGGGCGCTGGATTATTCGCATCCCATTGCAGCGTGACCTGGGCGGCTTGCGCGACGGCGCAAAACGCGCACGTTATGAGCAAGGCGGTCAATAGGGCTTTCTTCATTTCTGGTCATCCTTTCGCGCTGGAGCACGCTTTCCACTATGTCGGCGATGCGTTCAAGTTCTACCGCTTTAACGTACCCCACATAAATCGTTTCCGGCATTCTGCCCCCAGGGTGCGTTCACACCTTCATTACCTACCTGATCGATAATCCACTCCCGCCGCCCCCGGACATCGTTGTCGGCCCCGGTGTCGGGGTAGGCGTCGGAGTCGGAGTGGGCTCTCCTGTCGTGTACTCATAGGCCCCGATGTCCCACGTAGTACTTTGTGGCCGAGTTGTCCCCGAGATATCTTTTGCTATCGACAAACTGTAGCGCGTAGAAAAATCAGTGAAAACCTGATGGGCGACACCCGCGCCAATGGCAGGGGAAAGAGCGCCAAGGAAAAAGATGTCCCCGGCCTCATTGGTAAATAGCGGGTCGGCCTCCGTTGGGCAGTGATCGCATTCAGTCGTTGCTGTCGCCAGAGCCGAGGCGCTTGTATAAGTTGTCCCTCCCCAATACGTTCGCATGCCAGAATCATGGAGAATATAGTCGATGTCTGCCGTGGTCGTTGTTTGTACCATGATGTCGTAAGCAGATGCGTCTGAGCGGTCTGAAATCAGGTTATTGGCGACCTGGATGTTTGCATTTCCAGTCGAGAATTGGATGCCCTTATCGCAGTTGTGGATGGTGTTTCCGACTATGCTTCCTGCGCTGGAAGTCGCTCTCATGTGCAGAGCCACGCCAGAACCATAGTAACTGGTCGCATCGGTCGATCCGTCAATATCCCTTACGACGTTCCCGATATAGTTGATATTCGAGCCGCCCGTACAAATCACACCGACCGCACACGAATAAATCAGGTTGTTTATTATCCAGTTATATTCAGTATCTTCGTGGAGTACGATGCCCGCACCCTCGTCATCTCCATGTGCGGTGTCCATGCCGTAACAGGTGTTGCCTGATATTATAATATCCGAGCCATCTTTAACGTCTATGCAGTTCTCTTTGTTCTCATACATCGTATTCGCACCGATGTAGATATAGGCCGGAAAAGTGGTTCCGGATGCTTCCCCGGTTTGAACCGAATCGCCCTGAACATGGTAGATGGTGTTGGATAGTATCCAAACATGATTCGCAAAGTATCTCGGCTTCATCCCATGGAAGTCTGCCGCGCTGTCGCTCGTCCACAAGCCAAGACCGCTTACTGTGCAACCATATACAATCAAATTAGTATTTTGATTATCGGCATCCGTGCCATCAAAGCCAATCCCGGCCCCATTGGTGCCGACCTCTGTCCCGGGGCCTACTATGCTGGCATTTCGAAACACTCCGTTGGTAGATTGAGGCCCGAATGCGAAGCCTGATGTGGTGTCAAGATTTATTTCTTCAACATAGAAGTACGTCCCAAGTGCCGCGAAGGCATTGAACGTCGGCTCCGCTCCATGGACTCCTTTGATCCAAACGGGGCCAGCGCTATTTGCGGACCATGCCGCGCTGGTGCCATTACAGGTTATGACCGGGCTGGTATTAAAATCATCCCCGGCGATGATTACCAGGCTCCCTGCGGGAAGCGTTGTAGGTATCGTCAGCCTCGGTGCCCCCGGCCTACCATACGTTCTTCCGCTGTCCGTGCCAGACGAATCCACATAGTAATATCCCGCAACCTCGCTTGTCCATGGGTCCGGCTGTGCTGGGGCAACATCATCGATAGGGTTCTGCGTGCCGCCCCATGAAGCCGCTGGATCGGGAATGCCGACAGGCGGTGTATAGGCGAACACCGGACTTGCTATCAGAAGCAGGATGGCTAAGTATTTCATCAATCGGGGTTGCTCCCTATCGCGGCGTCATCTCCCCTTATGTGGTCAGCGATGTAGCTGATATTTGTGTGCTGAGACGGAAGGCGCAGATAAGTAAGAGCATATGTTGATACATAGGTCGCCACGGACACATTGTCACCGCTTGATGGCTTTGTGCCATCTGTCGAAAATGCTACCGTACAGGTGTCAGCGGCGTCATTATAGTCAACCCATAAATGGTAGGTGGTCCCGGTGGCAAGCGTCCCGACGGTGGCAGTTCCGTTCGTGGCATTTAGGCGCGCCTCAAGCACCGCTGCCGTGCCAGATATGTCAATTCGCGCCGCACACCTGGAGACCGCACCAGAATCAGTTAATGACAATAAAAATTGATCTGTGATGTTGCCCCAGGAAGGAAAGCGGATGAGTGCATAGCCAGAAACAAGCCCGGACACTGACGGAGATATGGTGAAGACGTCGGCCGTGTCTTCATCAACATAGAGGCTTTGGCTGCCCTCAAGAATGGTGGTAGTATAATCCCAATTTACAGTCCCACCAGCGGCGCTATCGGTCCATCCTGTCGGCGTGCCTGTTCCCTCTGCGTCTTCGCAAACCAAATAGCCATCGCAAGGGTCTGGTGTTGGCGTAGGTGTGGGTGTGGCACCGCCAGAACTTCGTGCCTTGATAACCGCTGCTTGTCTCTCTTGCAGAAGCCCGGCAGAAACAGAGTACGCGAAAACCCCTATTACTACTAAAATAATCCATGGTATTCTTTTCATAAAATCCTCATGTTACGGAGGCGTTGCCTCAGCCCACCCGGTACAGGTTGCCATCCAAGAGTTTGCCGCACGATATTGGAAGACGCACATGGCCCCCGAGGTTGACGAAGTAATGTTCTCATCCGAAGCGGCAGCAAGTCCGTTCATGACGATGGTGTCAGCGGTCCCGGTAGCCAATGGGTCAATGATGTTCGCGTTCGCGCCTTCCATGACGTAGGTAAAGTTCATACCTGCGGCTGGGTCGGGAAGCGCAGCGGTTCCGGCAGCATTGGCGATGAAGGTGCCCCCGTAGAGATTTCTTCCAGTGAAGTTCGTTGAAAAGTTGTCCGGGTCGTCGATTACGGGGGTTTGAGCGCCGCCAGTTACGATCCCGGTCGTTGCCGTTCCGATGGTCCCGAAGTCGAGCAGAGTGACTCCGGTTGAAGAAGATATGACAGCCGTGTTCGACGTATCGTCGAGGTTGATGTTGATATCCTCGTCAGAACCGTTGCCCTGTCCTAAGATGGTAACGGCTCCATCGTTATCCGTTGTGATTAAAACCCCTCCGACGCCCATGGTAAGCCCAGCCCCGCCTACCGTTATGTCTCCAGTGAAGGTCGTGTCGGGCGTAATTGTCACGCTCGCTGCACCGCTTGCGGCTATCTGAACTACCTCGTTGGAATCTACACCGATTACAGAGATGTCCGTTCCAGCCGCGTCAGCCTCAGAGTAGATATACCCGGCGTTAGGAAGCCTGATAGCCCCCGCATCGGCTGGATCGGCACCGATGGAGATATTCCCATCAATGATAACCGTCCCGCCGTCAGACACAAAGGTATGGTCCGTCACGTCGGCAGAACCATAATCCATGTCCGCTGCGCCGGTGGCGTCAATTGAATCCACCCCGGTCAAAGCACCTACCGTCGCGCTTGGAGCGGATATGTTTTTGGTTGTCTCCCATTGGTCATCGGACTCGTCGAACTGAGCGATCAAGGTCTTTGCGCCGCCCTGGTTTGCGTAGATCAGAACATCGCTGTTCTCTGCGCCATCTGCTCCGTCAACGTAGGCGGCCTCGAAAGATGCACTCCATTTGTCGGTGCCGGGGTTGTCGGAGTCCCGGAGGTCAAAACCTGGGGCCGCCGAGGCAGCAAGGGTTAGGCTTTTGGCGGTCGTGTCGCCGTCAGCGTCTACCAAAAAGCCACCCGCTCCACCAGATATTGTTCCAACAGTGATATTGGGCGTTCCGGAAAGACCTCCCGCCGTTCCCGAAGCGTTGCCGGTCACATTTCCGGTCACCCCACCGTCAGCGTAGATCATGCCGTCAACTTCCAACATCCCGGTCACATAACCGTCTTGCCCATCCTGTGATTGCCCAGGAGAACCACCACCAACCTTCAGGTTTCCGGTCAAGATGGCTACGCCGTCAGCAGCGGGGGTTGTGATGGTGAGAAAGCCAGAATCAATCTTGTTGAAGACTGCCGTTTCGTTGGTTGCGTCTTGAAAGGTAATCGTCGGGGAATCGCCTACGCCGTCATCAAGTAGGATGTTGCCGGTCATCGTGCCCCCGGTAGTCGGCAGGCCCCCACCAGCAGCTACGGAATCGACATAGGCTTTGCGTGCAAACTGGTTGTCGGTCGTGGGGTCGGAAGCTGGGCCAACTGGAATGCCGGTCAAGGTAAGGACGTTCGTAGATGGATTAAAGCTTATCCCCGCGTCCGTTTCGGTGGCTTGACTTCCGGTCGCACCATCCACCAGAATAGGGTAGAAGGTGGCGTTGTCGTCGGCTGTGTCAACCGGGGTTACATTGTTCGGGGCCGAACTGCCCAATGATGCCGGGTCGGTGTAACCCTCGGTGCCGTCCGCGTTTCTATGCACCAGGTAAGCTGCCCCACCGGGAGCAGCAGGGGCCTCGGTGATCGTGTAGCTTGTGCTCGTCGCGCCTGATTGCCGCGTCAGGATGTTGTTGTTTGTGGAGTTCTTCAACTGGATTTTGCCGGTGATGCTGGAGCTTGTCCCGGCTGTGATAGCGTAATCTCCGGTCAGGTTGATCGTGGCAAAAACCGGGTTTGCCGTATTAAGCAACGACTGATTGCTTGCCGTCATCAGGCGCCATCCATCCGTGCCGTCGCCGTCGTCCGGCAAGATCGTTGTCGGGGAAGCCTCCGTAAGCGCTCCAGCGGTTTCATCATACTTGAAGGCGTAGGAAGTGACCGTTGAACCTGATATCGTGGTCACAAACGCTATCTTTCCTTCGGATAATCCAGCGACAGGGATCGCGTCGAGATCGCCAGCGCCGCCGCCTATAAGCCCGGTCCGGTAATAGGGGAGGTCCGTGCCTGATACGAGCGCCGCCTGCTTCTCGGTGTCCAGTTCGTTCAAAGCGTTCTGTACCGTCACGGCTGCTATATTCCCGGCTGGCGTGTTGGCGACCTCTGCGGCGGTCTGGTCGTCGGTGCCAGCTCCTGCGGCAAGGGTGGCTAAGGATACTCCAGCCGGGTTGTCGCCGTCCGTGAAGGTCATGGTGTTGGTTTCTTCGGCGATACGTCCCGTAGCGCCGATAGTTGCGGCCCCCATCTTCATGTTTCCGGAATCGTCAACGCAACTCTTACCTGCAGGGCAGTTGGCGAGGTCGGAAACCTTCATGATCGGGCTTGGAGGCGTAGGTGGTCCCTTGACCTTTCCAAGATCATTGCACCCGCAAAACAGAAAGGCGACCAGGATAAGGGCTAATCGTTTCATCAGTAAATCTCCACTTCTTTGATTTCTTTAGCGTCCCAATCGATGAGCGTTCCGAAGTTCCAAAATAAAAGACCCTCAGTCGTGGCCGCCATATTTATGCCGTGTCCAGGGACAACCAGAAAGGCAATGGCGTATGCCGGGTATGATCTTTGCCCGATGTGCTCAACTGCCCACTGCATGGTGACTTCGGCCTGATACCATTTGGCGAAGTTTTCACAGTCCGATCCGTTTTCAGCGTAGGTTTCTTCGGGGATAAGACCCCTGCCGCTTACCTTTTGAACGGCATCAGCCATTCTCTTTTTTGCGTCTTCTGGCTCTGGGATGTGAAATGATTCATCAAAAAACCTGTCTTTGAAACCGAAAAACCCCCCGGCACCACTTGCGCGGATGAGCTTTTTTAGTTCTGCGGGGGTTACTGTTTTCAAATCTCTTCCCACATATAGAAAACGATATGGATGGAAGTTGCGTTCCCGGCGTTAGAAATGACCGGCTCAAGCACCATGTGATTCAGAAGTCCGAACCCGGTAGAGAGCGCTTTATTTCCCCCATTGGTAGATTCGGAAAGATTCGCGCCATCGCCGCCAAGGATATCTGCCCATTCGATTGTGGTTCCATCAGGTTTGCGGTACTTGGCCTTTAGAACAAGGTCCCAGGCGGCGGTGACTCCTGATCCCGGTACATAGGCAAAGGCGTAAAGTTCTCCGCCCTGAACCTCAAACGGAATGCCGCTCATATCCCCGCTTGCGTCAACTGTGCATTTGCAGACCACCGATCTTTTACGCCCGAAGTATTCTTGGTTGATTGTCATCGTTCCTGGCATGTTTTGTTCCTTTCAGAAAAAGAAAGGCCGCACTCGGTTTACCCGGTGCGGCCCCTGTTGGTGGTCCTGCTGTTATGTGAAAAAGATTACTTTAAGTTCATGAAAATATCAAGCCTCAATTGGTGTGCTTTCCCCGGCGTCAACCTGGGAGGAGGTAAGTTGAGCCGGGGAAAGCTGCCTTGCCTGCGGTAGGGGGCGCAGGCTTGACAATGGAAACCTTTTTGAATTATTGTTTGCGATGGAACCTACACTTTTGATAGGCGTATTGTTGGCATACGCTGTATATTCGTATTTCGGTTTATTGGGTGTTGCTATGGTTTCGCTTGTCTGCTGCATCATCTTGGCTATTTCAAAGCTATTCCCTTGAGTTTTCAGCCGCAACCGTACCGACTATCGCCGCCGCCCTTGAAACGCCTGTCTTGGCCTGCCGGTATGAATCGAGGTTTATGATTTTATCCTTCATCTGTGTGCTTAACTTAGCGGGCTGAATCTTTCCGCTTGCCGCCCTTATTAGGAAGTCAGCGTATTCAGGATCGAACATGGCTCTGGTTACGAGCTTATCGATTTCCTTTGTGCTGTGCTTCTTTAGGACCGCCGCAAGGCCCTTAACAACTGATGCCGTGCGTGACATATGGGTAAGTGTCGAAAGCCGCCCAAGGATGTTCTCTGCCGTATCTGATCCGCCACCGATGGCGCTCCGTGTGTTCCTAGTTGAAATCTCATAGGCCCGTTGCATGGTTTTAAGGGCGTTGAGTTTTTCCGGCGTGCTCTTATATAAAACGCTCATTGCCGGTTCGTACTTTTTCATTATTCTTGAGAAAGCCGCGTTTGATACCGTGGGATTGTTGGCAATATCCTTGGCGGTTGTTTCAACCGTTCGCATGACATGATCGGCAAAGGCGTTCTGGAGCCCTGCGGTAGCCGCTTTGTCACCTTTTACCATATTCATGAGGTCCATAGCCGCCTTGGTCGTATTGTTGCCTTTAATGGCGTTGGCTATAGCCTTATCAGCGTCCGCGTTCAGTATTCTTGAGGCTGCCGACTTTTCAAATTCTGCTGCTGACTTGGCTGCGCCGTCTGCAAGGGTTTGCGCCGTTTCCACGCCGCTGAAATCGAGGCCGTACTTTTCCAGGGATTGTTTATTTCTGTTGAGCCATGAGGTCAGTTTAGAAGTGACGATATCCCCGTTCTGGTCTGTCGCGGATTTCAATAGATCGTAGGCGTAATGGCCTTTCATGATTCCGCTGGCTTTTTCTTGGCCTACTGCCCTGATTAGATCCTCTGCGCCTGAAACCGTCGTGAATAGGCTTGGGATGTCTTCCGTTCTGGTGGCCGCCCCGGTAGCCTCCTTGCCTTTGGCGAGGGCCTTTCTGACCGCACCCTTATCGAACTTTCCAAAGTATTCAGAAGAGGCGAAGTCGTTGAAAGCTTTCATGGAGCTGGCGACATCTTTTCCAGGTTCGACTGCGCTCAGAATTTCCCTCAGTTCCAAAATGCGCTTATCGGTTTCGCCGGCTGCGGCCGTGCCGGTGTTTTTCATGAGCGGATCTTTGCCAAAAACACTTTTATAGTCTTTGGACAGTCTGGCCGCAAAGCTGGTTTCGTCTTCCCCGTATTGGCGCATCATGGTAAAGCCGTTTTTATCCTTGATGGCTTTTACCATGCCTTCGATATCTGGTACTTGGGCGGCCTTGAGTTGGGCTGATCTTACCGTGGCCTTTTCAAGCTCATCGGCCAATACGTCAGTGTTGACGGGCTTCCCTTTGTATTCTCCGATCTTTCCGCTTCTGGCCATGCTTGATAATTCGGCAAGGTCTCTTTCGAGCGCGTCTCTTACGGCCGTAAGTGCTTCGCCAACTGACTTGTTACCGCCAGGGGCGAACGCTTTGGATATTTCGTCGTTCAGTGTTCGCCGGATGCCCATGGCTGTGAATGTGGTATTGCCTCGGTCGTCAAGAATCCTTTCGATCTTATTTTCTGTTTTGAATATTGCAGATACTTGGTCATCGGAAAGTTTCTTGTTTGCTCTGGCCTCGCTTATGGACTTGCGGACATTGCCGAAGGTCATGGGGTAATCAGGGATTGAGGACTCAAGCTGGTTCAATGTAGCTTGAACGGGCTTTTTGGCTGAACGGATAGCGTCAACGGCTTCTTCCCCTACCGCTTGGGGTGGGGCCGGTCCCATGTTATCGACCATCGGTCTGACCGCGCCTCTTTTGCTTGACGCATCCCTTTCAATTCTTGTCTTCTGAGTGTCGAGCGAACTGATTAAGTCGTCAATGTTTCCTTGGCCGGCAAAGTGCTTGTCATAGTGCGCCCGTAGCGCTTCGTTGTTGGCTGCAATCTGTTCGGCGTTCTGCGTTGCAGCGTCGGTCGCTCTGATTTGTGATCGCTCAAGCTTGACCATGGCAGGATCGCCGGTTCTCTGCCCAAGGGTGAATTTCAAGCCGGGGATTTCTTTTTCGATCCTGGCGGCTTCTTCAGCGTTTCGAGCGTAAATTGTTCCTTCGGATGTGTTGGCCCTGAGAATGTTACCGGCTTGTTTTTCAAACTCTTTTTTGGAGACAAGACCGGACAGGCCGCCCGTTGCCTTCTTAAAGATCACCTTGCCGCCTCGGAATACCGGGACCAGGGCCGCGCCTATTGCCGCGCCTCCAACCTCAAGGGCTGCGCCTGTCGCAAAATCCTTTCCGGCTTCGGTGAAAGATTCGGCAGGGCTTGAATATTCCTTTTTAACTCCTGCGTACATATCAAGGGCATCTGCAAGACCCTTTCCGGCGACGTATCCGGCCGCGCCTGTTGCGACAGCGCCAGGCCCGCTGGGGGCTCCAACCATTGCGCCAAGTGCTGCCCCTGTGCCTTCGAGCACTGGCCTGTAAAGCGGGGATGTGGCCTTGAGTCCCTTTTTCGTTGCGTCTTCGAGTTGCGCCGTGTCCTCAAGTCCTATTCCGGCGTAGTTTTCGAGGTCTGCGGGGTTTAGGTCCGGTTCGGTCTGTTTTGCTGCCCTTAGATTTTTGTTGACCCATTCCTCTTGTTCTTTGGTGAAGTTTTTAGCACTTGGATCGCCTGACAATATCCTTGCCGCTATGGTTTCTTTAATGTCTTGATCGTTGTCGCTGTAGCCCTTAAATGATTCAAGTTGTTCAGGCGTTACTGAAAAATCGGGCCGAGGGCCACCGTTCCGCATGTAGGCACGCGCACGCTCATTAAGGGCTACCGCTTGCTTTTCTGGATAGGATAGCTTGCTGTACGGGTTTAGAATAAAAGCGCCGTCTTCGGTCGCCATGCCGCCTACGTCTGGTTTTGTTTTGAAATATTCAAGTTCCGAATCGTATGGCTTTCTTTCCTTGATGCCTGAGAGCGGATCGCCCTGCTGTGGCTGCTGGGGCTGCTGGGGTTGCCCTGGCATGTCAGGTTGCACGGCAGGGGCTTCAATAGCAGGCTGCGCTCCATATTTATTCCTGATTCCAGCAACAGCCGAAGCCCGTTCGGTTTCAGGCAACGCCGCAAATTCAGGATCGATTTTCATCAACACCTTGGCCATTTCAGCTTCAGGCAGGGCGTGAAATTCAGGGTCTTTGACAACTTCAAAAACTGATGGATAAGCCATTTACTTGTCCTCGAATTTTTGGAGGTACTTCCCAGCGTCGCCGGGTTTGGCGTTGTATTTTTCGCCGCCCTTTGCCCCGCCCAATCGGACTATGTTTTCGGGAGCGTATCCGTATCGGTTTGAAAGGTCTGTGTAATAATCAACCTGCGAGTCGTAAACATCCTTTGAAACCAAGAAGAAGTTTTTCGCCATGGTTGCGATAGCGTCACGGTCTTCTTGGGTTAGGCCAGCGCCACCTGTTCTAATCTTTTCGATCTTACCCTTGATGCGGTTTAGCACCGCAAGATCCCCGGGGGTTCTTGCGTATTCTGACTCCCTGACTACGGACGATGGGTCAAGCATCTTGTTCAGGATTGTGATAAGGGCTTGGTCTACGGCAACCAAGTTACCGCCTTTTGTAAATTTCAGGCCGGGGCGTTCCTTTTCGATCCGTGCGGCTTCTTCAGCGTTGCGAGCGTAGATAGTCCCTTCTGACGTATTGGCCTTAAGCTGTGTCTCTCCCATGGCCTTCTCAAGCCGTTTGAACTGAGAATCTATTTCAATGAAGTTTTTAACCTCTGGTGCTGCCGAGAACTCTTTTCTAAGCGACATTTCATCGCTTACCCTGCGGCGGTCGCCCATGACTACCACGTTGGGCGATTGGCCCTTGGGCTTGGTTTCTCTTGATCCATCGGCGTAGATGTATTCAACAGAATTGCCAAGGTCAACGGTTCGCTCTATATTCTTGCCTTGCTTCTGCTGGCCCCGCGCAACCTCCCGGTTATTAGCGTCGAACCTGACGTCATTCTCTTTGAGGGTGTAGCCTTCACCTGCAACCTGTTGGCGAAGCGCGTTGAGTTGCATGCGGCCCTGCTCTATGGCCTGCGGGTCGAACCGCACAGGGGTTCTTTGAATGATCGTCTGGAAAAACTTATTTTGGCCAAGAGGGGTCTGTCCAAGCTGCTGAAGGAATCCCCGATAGGCTTGATGGCTTTGCTCGTCCTTGACTGATTCAAGGGCTCGCCCGATGGTTTCGGCCTGAATCCCGATAAGCTTGATCTCGTTGGCTTGATCGGCCTGCCCCATTTGTTTATCCTCCTGGGCCATGCGCCGATCATAAAGCGCGTTCTGCCGGTCGATTTGCTGCTGGCGTTGCCGGAAGTCTGCCGCATTTGAAAGCGCCTGCTGCCCCTGATAAAAGCCGCCCCAAGGATTTACAAAGCCGTCTGCCATGGTCTTACCCTTTCAGTTTTTCTCCGTCAAGCCAGCCCTTCATAATGCCCTCATTGATGATATTGGCCGTTACGATATTTTCTACCGCTCCGGTTTTGGCCTTGTAGAAGGGCGGGCAAGCAATATCAAAAAGATCCACATTGTAAACATCGTACCAACTGACCAGCATGTAGTATATGCCACCGAGCTGCATGTTGAAAAAGCTTGTCTTGTTGGGTCGCCACCAGATAGGCTCGGCGCCGTGCTTTTTCATCCGGTTGACCATATCTGAAACGAATATCTTCTTGAGCGGCTTTTGTTCGGCCCAAAGGTTCGTCGCAGCCTTGATCCTTACCGCTTCGATGGCGTCTTTGTTGGCTTCGCAGTATGAAAGGATGCCGTCAATCTGGTCAAGATCGTCGATCACGAATAGGACCGACTCAAGTTTCAAGCCGCGTTGCCTGAAGGCTTCTACCGTTGCGTAGTCCGCGCCGTTTGATTCTTGATGCATGGACAGATTGATTGATACCGTGTTACCTACGGAAAGCATGGGGATCAGGGCGTCTAAGGTTTTCGCGTCAAGCCCGGTTCCGTTGGTCAAAAGTTCTACGGGGGCTATGTCTTTGACGGCCTTAACGATACCAACCAAGTCTTTTCTCAGTGTCGGTTCGCCACCCGTCAAGATGATAGGTGCCATTGGTGCATGAACTACGGCTTCTGATAGGATCGAATCTACTGAGCGGTCTTTGCTCGTCTGCTCAACTTCGTAGTAGCAATACTTGCATTTTAGGTTGCATCGCTTTGTTACATCGAGAAAATAGCCTGGATAGAAAAAAGGTGCCCTTGCGTTTAGGCATTGGAGATAGAAACCAACATCGCCCTCTACCGATTCTGTAAAGTGGCCGTGTATGTCGCATCTCTTTTCCATAACCACAATACCGTTTAAAATCCCAACCTCTGCCGGTATCCGCTTGTAACACTCAGGACAAAAAGAAACCGTCTTTCTAATTACCTGCATTCTCCCCCCTTGATGAAAAACTGCTCAAAATGTTCAAACCCTCGCTTCTTATACAGCCTGTCAACCCCCTCCTTGATAGGCGTATTGATTGATATCATTACTACCTTATTTGCGCCTTTTTTGAAAGACTCCTTTTCGAATCTGTCTATCAGTCTGATGCTGTTCATGCCTCGGTATTCTTCATCTACCCAATAGAAAAGCTCCACCATGATCTTTATAGCGCGGTTGTATCCCCACGTGCTGAGTCTTCCAGCGATACCGCCCCTGACTTTGCCGCAAGGATCATCTTTCAACAAAAGGACCAACCCTGCTTCGTCAAGAATATAGTTGGACAAAACCATTTGCTTGAAGTCTTCGCGGTTCAGCGGCATTCCCTGAGATTCATAATCAGCGTATCGGAAAAACCTTTCGGCGCAATCCGCTATGCCTTCGATGTCAAATCTTGTGGCTGGAACAATTATCATCCCCAAGCCCCCGGGGTGTATCCGCCCGACACGCCCTGGCCCATGCCGCCCATAAAACTTCCTCCACCGTACCCGGTTGACCCTCCATAGAAGCCTCCGGTGTTACCGCCGTAGTATGAGCCGTAATTCTGAGGGGCGAACTGCATGTAGTTTGCAGCCATGTTGCCGCTAACACCGCCGAGACCTGACCAGAGCGCCGCATTTGCTTGGCCGGCTTGCATCGCGGCATTTGCTTGGGCGTTTCCGGCATAGAGGGCGTTCTGTCCCATCTGCTGTCCGGTCGTCATTGAGTTTTGGCCGGCCGCTCCTGCGGCCCCTGTCCCGATCTTTGAAAGGTCAAGATTCTGGTTGTAGACCTGCCCATAAAGAGCATTGCCCAGCCCATACGCTGCACCGAGCCGACTGAGTGCCGTGTCCTGATTCCCCTGTAACCCACTATAAAGAGAGTTCTGCTGATTCAAAAGACGATTGTAGAGCGTATCGCCTCTTTGGGCCTGCATCTGATATTCGCTCATGGCCTTTTGGGTCATGTAGTCGCGCTCGGCTACTTGGCGGGCATACTGCTTATCGATGTCTTCAGCCGCAACACCCATAGCCGTATCCGAAAGAGTGTTGACTCCTGCGCGACTGTCGAGCAACCCCTGTTTGGCCAAAGATGCTCTTGCGGCGTCCTGGGCCTGCTTCAGTTTGTATTGATAGATAGGATCAGACTCGTTCCAGTTGAAATCAACTCTACCTTCAAGCGTCGGCGTCAGCGGCGATAACACGCCACCTTGGGTCAGGCTTGAGTTTTGCGTGGGGGTGTAATTGGCGCCACTCATGGAGTTAACATTCAAGGCATTCGGGCTCGCGCTGGCCGTGAGCACGTTTTGCATCGTCGTGTTGTTTGCGGTTCTCGCGTCTGCCGATAGCTTTTCCTTAACTGCCGTATCCCATTTGAGCCGATTTGCTGCCTGCTCGTCGGTTGTTTTCTGCTGAGTGGTTGCTTGAGTAGGGTTTCCCTGCAAGTAATGCAATATGGCGTTGTTTATGCTGGCCTGGTTTCCGCCGGTGTTGCTTCCAACGTCGTTTGTAAATGCATTCTGCTGCATCTGGATCTGTGATTGAAGGTTCGCAAGTGACGTATTGGTAGGCGTTGGAGAGGACGCCTGTTTGTAAAATTGGTTTTGAGTCGTTGCGCGTGGAGTTGTTGCCTGCGCCTGATAGTAGCTCGGAACCTGGTAGGTGCCTTTATTGACAGAGTAGAGCGCGTTAGAATCTCCCGGCGTGTAATCTCCACCGATCTGGCCAGTTACAGGGTCAACCGTAAAAGCCCGGGGGTCGTACTGCGCCACTCCAAGACCCTGCATATAGTTGTTATATGCAGGCATGACGGTTTCCTGAAGGTACTTGGGCATTTGTGTTTGAAGGCTCGAAATGCCCTGATACCCTGCGTCAAGATAGGGCGCCCAATCTTTTTGAGACTGTTCCCACATCTTCAACATAGCGTCGGTTGAGATCTGCGCGGCCTGCACTTGTGCATTGGCCCCTGTTTTTGCGGCATCTTTTTGCGCATCGCTTCCAACTATCGCCCCAACAACACCGGATACAGCACTCATCTTTTTACCTCATTTAGTCGTAAGACCCCTGATTATGGCCAATAAAGCGTTGTAATCAGCAACAATTCCTGCGACATCAACGGCTGTGCTGTCAGCCGGGCAGTTGCCTATGAGCTTGTTCCATAGGGCGGCGTTTTGTTTAGAATATTCCCTTCGGCCTTGTTCTGTGTCGGCGTTGGGAGATAGTACCTTTTTCTCTGCCATTATGCGCCCCTCATGTCTTCTTGGATGCTTACCAGGATTATGGGCGAATCATCGGTTATTGCCCATTCGTATTGACGGGTGTAGTATTGCCCGCAAGGCCCGATCCTCTTTCGGTAGTCGGTTGAGCCTGTCGCTCCGAGCGTGATCGTTCTTTCGGTTTTCCAGCTCGTTCCTGGGTTATCGCGCCATTTGAAGGTCAATGTGGCTATGTCTGCCGCTAATTGGTTGGAATCCCTTTTGCAGTAAAACATATACCGAAGGGCGGTCTTTCTGATGTCCGGTGCTCCGTGGTGGATCATGGGAGTCCTGCCCATGCTTCGCATGATCTGGCCGTCATCTTGGTAGGTCGATGAGTCGAGTTTAAAGACCTTCCCAGAGGACCGATCCCCGGCAAGCGAAAGGTTCCACTTGGTTGCAAGACAAAAGTGCTGCCCCTTGAATCGGTTGTATAGTGCGGTCCCTGTGTTCCATGAACCGAGTTCAAACCAATAAGCCCCGTTCAAGTCCAGACACAAGGTTTTGTCCTCGGTCGGAAAACTCAGAATATACTGCGGTCTGCCGTCAAAGTATGCTATCCCCCCGATAGCGTCAGATACCGATGCGAACCCCTGGATGTACTTGTTTGCGGTCAGTGCTATGGGCTCAACGCTTCGCCCGCCGCTGGACATGGCTACGATTTGTCTTTGGTGGTCGAGCCATAACCACACACCCCTTCCGCTGAAAAAAACAGCTGAATGGGGAGCTGAGATCCCGCTTTCAACGGTGTATTGAGACTCTTTGACGAACGGGGTTACGCCGTCGTTTCTATGCCCTTCAGTCGAGACTTTTCCGAAAAGCTCTATCTTATCCTGAGCAACACCGAGCGCAGATAAAAGATCAGGATAGGTCGAGGCCGATGCCCAATGCGATTGCCAATCTTCCGGGGCGTCCACTTGTGCCCACCAATATCTTTCTGATCCGGATTCGAGAGCCAAGAGATATTTATCGAGAACGGCGACATGGGAAACCGTCGTAGGGGCGTCGGCGTCCGCGATATATTCGGTGGTTCCAGAGGATTTAATTTCAACTATCCGGCCACCATTTGCGGCGTAAAGCGAGGTTCCGAAGTCTGCAAAGTAGACTTTTTCGCCAACTTCGAAAGTATCCCCGGTAACATCTGAGAAAGCGCCGTTCTGGTCCGTGATTTTGTAGCAATTTCCGTTACTGATTGCGATTACGCATTCCTGGCGGTCCCACCAATAAAGACCGTCGATCCCCGCCCCTGAAAGCGTATCTACCCACGCCAAAAGACCGGGCCGGCGTACCACATTGCCGTTGGAGTCAAGGAAGGCATCGACCAGGGCCGCGCCGTGAGTGGTCAGGCCTATTTCATCGATGTCTTTGTTTGCGCCTATATTTATTGGGAGTGCCTTGATTGTCATTTTTTTACCTTGACACGTATGCCTGATGTATGCCTATCGTATGCCTAACACAAACAGGAGGAACACCATGAAACGAATCAGCATCTACATTCCAGAAACATTTCTTGCGGCCCTTAATAAGCTCGCCAAGGAACGCGGTACAAAAACTGCCCACCTTATCCGCACAGCCGTCTATGAGTTTTTGAAAGCAGCCGGGGCGCTGTGCCTTTTGCTCGTGGTCGGGTGCGGAGGTGGAAGCGGTGGCAGCTCCGAAAACTATTCGAACAAAATTTCCGAATGGAGATCCCGCGAAAACGAATGCGCCGATATCAAAACAGAATGCCGATTCACAGGCGATATAATCGGAGACATTTTTGCTATTCGAAACCAGCTTCCACAATTCACCTACCAAAAAGAAGACGGGGATTACTGGAACACATCTTGCGAAACCTTGAAGACTCCAATTGGCGAGTGCGATGACTTCTCCCCAATGATTTGCAGAGCGCTTTCGGATAGCTGTCTTCAAGAGCATTACAATGTCGAAATACTCATCAGTATTATAGACCTTCCTGGCGAAAACCACATGGTTTGCGTTGTTAAGCATGGTGAAAAAACCTATGAGGTAGAAGACGGCATGATTTTATCGGGTGGGCCTGATAAAATTCTTGCCTCATTTTCACTTTAACCCCCCATCACTGTTTTTTAAGAAAAATTGCTGATATACCTGCCGCAGTAACCGTCCACGTAGACTCCAAACCGTAACCCGTTACAATGACCCGCAAGGTACCGCTACCGGTTACTGTTATGCGCGTGTCATGGATAGCAGTAACCGTGTCTCCGCTTGCTGCGTAGTGATTTCCAGCGGCGCAGTGTATGGCGATTGTCGCTGTACCGTCGTATTTTGTTATGTCTACTTTATTTTGCCCGGCTGTCGCTCCCTTACTCCCAATACCGTAACCGTGCGCCAAGAAAATATCACCTGCGGTTACAGTACCGAGATCGAGCAAATCTAACGTTGTGCCCCCAGAACCACACCCCCACGTACCTGTATCAGCACTATCAACAATAAGCGGTCTACCATCGCAAACTGAGTTTATTTCGGCTGGGGATGCGCCCACCGCCACTCCGCCGATCTGCAAGCCCACAGGAATATTCACAACTCCAGTAGCGCTTACGGTCAGACCTGTAGCCCCTGCCGTTCCGTTCGATCCGATGAGGGCTACAATCCCGGGGTATGTAGCATCGTCAGAAGAATAGACAGCAACCATCCCGCTATCATTTTGCGACGTGTACCCGCCAGCCGTAACGGTTAGAGCGGTTTCAGCGGCAGTTCCAGCCAACACCCTGGCAACTGTCCCAGATGCAGGGCGTATTGTCAGGTCTCCACCTGTAACCCGAAAGCCATCAGTTGCGGTCTTTCCTGATAAATTCTGGGTGGACGCAGTGTCTGCTATGGTTGTTCCTGCTACCGCATGCAGTTTAGCAAAGTCTGCCGCAACAGCACCTTGTGAATGAAGCTCGGAAAGCTCGGCTGCGGTTGCCGTGTTCCCGTCGCAAACCGAATTTACCTCTGTTGCCATGGCAGTCTGTAGCACCCCGGCGATAGACAAGGCGTCTACGTCTGTAGCCGTCGCATTGATGACCATCCGGTCAACGCCAGCGGTCTTAAAATAGATCGCGTCTACGTCGGCGGTGCGCTCAACTTCAATGCCGGTGTCGCCGTCAGAGTCGAGTGTGGCTGACCGGATGCCGGCGATTCTAAGCGCTGTTCCGGCCGCGTTTGGAACTACCTCAATAATTGTTCCAACTGCGGTAAAGGCATAGCTTGCAGCGCCTTCGATAAGTTCTGATCCGGATGGGTCAAGCGTGATGGCATTTGCGCCCGCTGTATGCATGACCTTTAATGGTGAAACCCAAGAGGCGACCGCCAGAAGGTTGATCGTCACCGCGCCGGCCGTGGTATCTACTTCTAAAAAGTCGTCATCGCTTGTCTGGGTGGTCGTTGAAGAGACAGCCCGGTTGTAATAATTGGGATGCCGAACCTTTACGTTGTCACGTGGGAACCCAGAAACCTGCGCTCCGTCAGCGTCAAGAACGTTGATCTTGTAAACGCCGTCACCATAGAGCAGGGCTGTTCCAATAGCCGAAAGGGTATAGGATGTGAAGGGATTTGTCTTTTCCTTCTCGGTCCATACGTTCTTGGCCGTTGTGGTGCCGGCTGAATAAAAATAGGCCGTGCCGCCGTTCACCAGCTCCCCGGTCGAAGCGTCCCTGATTCCGGCCAGAAGGATTTCAATTTGAACTGCGCGAGTGCTCATTGACTACCCCATAACGAACGGAAAGGTGTACGGGAATCCGGTGCTATCCGTAAAAAGCGACGTGCTGCCATACCCACCACTGAACGGAAGGCCGGTCGCAACCGGAACGCGCTGCGCAATATTCCTTCGTGCGATTGACTGCCAAGCGCTGTTAGCGTCGGCCCACAGGCTTTGCTCGACTTGAGTTCCGTGCATCCTGGCGAGTTTCGCAGCAAGGAACAGTATCAGGGCGTCCTCGTATTCTGTCGGAAGGCTCAAGGTTGTTGCGAGCGATAGTGTACTGTGCAAGTCCTTGGCGCTTTCAAGATAGACGGTATAGACCGCATCTGGAACCGGGAAAAAGTAGATCACTCCCACAGGATAAACCGGGTCGTAAAACAATAGGCTGGGACGATCTTGAAAAGTCTTGTCAGATATGGCGTTGTAACTCTTTTCGGCGGCGATCATCAGCGGGTAATCGTAGTTGTCGGAATCTCTGACAAAAGCGCTCTTGATGATCTTTGCACGTTCGGTTGATGCCGTGCCGGCTGATCCCATAGTGTACGAAGCTTGGCCTGCGGTTGTGGAGAATGATTCGCTGGTGGAGTAGGGGATAATAACTTCCTGTGTCGAAAGCCGACCGATGATCCGATTCAGGAACCGCAGGCCAAGCGTCGATTGATTACCGTCTGGACCGTCCACAGGGTCAACGACCTGGGATTCTATGTAGGCGTCTGTTACGATGGTTTGACCTGTCGCCATGGCGTTAGTCCTTAATGAACTTCAGTTGGACCTTTTTAATGGGGAAGGGCTCTTTGGCTTTTTTGGCCTTCTTGATGAACTCGCGCTCGGCACAGTTCGGAGCGCCTACGGTGAAAAGAATTTCAGCGATGCGGCTACGCTTGTCGATCTTTCCCCTGAACCGCTTGCGCGAAGCCTTGACCGTCAACTTAGGACTGACATACTTCGTAGCCTTAACCGCGCCGTGATACAGGATGCACTCCGACAGTTCCTTGAAAACCATGCTCTGGCCTAAAAAGTCTTGCGCCATAACTATTCCTCCTTCTTCGCCTCGACTAATTCATTGATTTTCGAGCGCATTTCTTTGACCGTCATTCCTTCGTCAAACTCAAGGCCATTGGCTCTTCCGAAGCCGATCAGCTCGGCGCTGTTCATGGTCGATGGATACTTTTTTGCCTTGGGCTTTACAGGTTCCACCTTTGCGGTTCCGGCTCCATCGTCCAGGGCTTCCCACATCCTGCGGGTGCGAGGATCTTCGAAGGCCGGCGAGTCGTACCAACCTTCCGGTATTACCGCGCCCTTCTCGAAAATCCGCGCCGCTTCGGTCTTGCTGTACATCCATCTACGGTTATCGTTGTAAGCGGTCATTATGCAGCCTTTCTATGCCCGCACATGAGGCTGTGCAGGTAGTCGTAATTAACCCCCTTGATCGTCGGCAGAAAGCGGCCTGTGCGCTCAATGGTGCGCTCCTTGGTCTGAGGAAGGATTAAGCCTCTTTGTTCACAAAAGTCATAAATGCCGGTACCGGGGATCGGCGTAAAATAGAACGGACTCGCGTGTTCCGGCTGGATCTCGTCTATCATGCGGGCCGTGGCCAAAGCCTCATCTTCTGTCTCGGTCGGCAGGCCATACATGAAAGTTCCGAAAACCTTTATCCCGTTAGCCTTGCAGATTATTGCGGCCTCGATGTTCTGATCTACGGTGGTGCCCTTTTTGATGAGGTCCAGAATCCTTTGGCTACCGCTTTCAAGGCCGATCACGAACCATGTAACGCCGATGCTTGCCAAACGTTCGATCATGCCCGGGTTGCGACAAATGATGTCGGCTCGGCTACAAGCGACTATCGGAGCGCCGATCTTGGCTTGCTCATACAGGTCGCAAAACTCTTGAATCCACTTTGTTTTGAACGTGAAAGTATCGTCCCAGAAGGTGATGCTCTTGTAATGGAACCGCCCTTTAAGATAGGCCAGTTCAGCCACTACGTTTTCGGGGCTTCGCAGCCGGTAGGGATTGCCAAAAACAGCGTTTTCGGCAGGCTGGCAGTATTGGCAACGGTACGGGCAACCTCGGCCAGCAAGCATGGTGATCGAAGGAAGCTCTTGATCCGGCGTGAAGTTACAGGCCAACTCCCGCTTGTAATCGAACAATTCGCGGTCCACCCATGGGATGGAATCAAGGTCCGGTTTGGCGCCACGGTATATTTTCGGCAGTTCTTGGCCGGCCTCGATCATCTTGAGCAGATCGACAAAGGCAATCTCGCCCTCTCCCTGGACTACAGAATCAATCGCGGAAAAGTCGTATTGTCCCGGGAAGATACTTGGATGGATGCCTCCCACGATCACCTTGCAGGCCGGAAGTGTACGCTTTATGACCAGCACGGCCCGCATCGCGTGCCAATGGTCCACGGCTGAAACAGACAGGCCGTAAACATCCGATGGCTTTTCTTTAATCAGTCTTTCGAAGTGATCCCACCCTGAAAGCTGTCTCAGGTCGATCAGGTCAACGTCGTAGCCTGCGGCTTTGGCCGATGAGCCCACGGAGGCAGCACCGTGACCGATCCATGACCCCTCGCGGTCACCGTAGGGCCTGTTGGCATTCATGCCGGCTACACCTACATGGCAGAAGATTAGAGAGACGCGCATTGGCCCCCCTTGCCCAAGGCTGCGAGCATTGCCGCCGTTTCTGCTTCGGTTGATCCTACCGCTTTTTCGATTTCGCTTTCGGCTTTACACCTTAACAGAAAGTCGTGATAATTTCCCTCCCATGCCTTGATCCCGTAGTGCTGAATTGTAACGTTTGGCTCCAGCCAGACGATGCCGCCCATTTCCTTATAACGTTTCTGGAAATAGATGTCCTCCCCGATGCGCCCACCAGAACCGCGAAGGCCCTTTTGCATCTTGTATGCCAGCTCGGCAAGTTCTTCCTTGTCCATAGCCTCAAGTTCTTCTTTGGTCTTGATCTTGTGCGGCTCAATGTTGCACTTGAATGCCTCAAGTATTTCTTCGCCGGTAGTTGGTTCTGTATAGGTATCAAGGTTCGGTCGGGTGCGTTCAAAAGCCTTTCTTGAATACATGATGAAACCACCAGGAATGCCCCACATATCAAGAAGCCTGGTTTCCCCGATCTCTTTTCCAAGAAAGGAGCCATCTTCGGACTTGTTAGGGATACAGCCAAAAAATTCCCAGTTATTTTTGCAGGGGTAGGCAGCTCCGACCACTTCGGCTCCCATCATCGCGGCCTTGAGTATCCTACAAAAACCTTCAACGTCCCACGCTTCGTCTGAATCGATCATAAGCATATGTGAGGCGTCTGATTTTAAAAACCTGTGCACTAACGCATTTTTTGCCCTGTCTACATACGAATCCCCGCTCAATTCGTAGTAGTCGAATGGGAGTTGAAGTTCGTGCAGAACATTTATCGAGTTCACAAGGCTTGTGACATATGGTGAGTATGCCTTGACTTCATAGTAGCAACTTGCTATAACCAAAATGTCCATACATCCGTGTTTTTTTTGTTCCACTGCTTTAAATCCCCCCAAAAAAGAAAGTAGGTGCTTTATGCGTTACGAGACATGGGAAACCACTAAATACCCTCCTGGGCTTAAAACAGGCAAACTCACCGTTGTTTCTACTCATAAGAAAAGAAGACAAAACGGATCGCTTGCATATTATGTTTTTTGCAAGTGTGAATGCGGCTCGGAAAACAAAATGATTGGCATAAGCGATTTTGCGGTCGCCAAAAGCTGCGGCTGCGTTAAGGGCGGGTGGCGCGGTCCGAGAAGCGAAAGATATAAATCCTCTATGTCTGAAGGCCATATTAAAAAGGGCATAATGCCAAGAACTGATAAAAGACCCGAGAAGGCATCCCATCATAATTGGAAAGGAGGGGTTATTTACAATAACGGATACAAACTCGTTATGTGCGATGACCCGGGGCACCCCCACAAAATACAAGGAAAGTACATTTATGAGCATAGGCGTGTAATGGAGAAAAGTATTGGCCGCTACCTCAGCAAAACAGAAAAAGTTCACCATATCAATGGCGACATAACCGATAACCGTATTGAAAACCTGGTTTTGTGCCAATCCAATTCCGACCATTTCAAAAGATTCCATAAAAGCATATTGAGCGATTTGATGCCAAAGATGCCATCCCCGCAATGCCCTCGGTGTGGATCTGCAAAAACTGGATCTCGCGGCAAAAAGAGTTATCAGTGTCGGTCATGCATGCGCCTTTTTTCGAAAACAGGCAGATTCTATAAATAGAACAGCCTGGGGTTGGCCCGGGGGATTTTCTCCCCCGGGTTTGTTTTGCTACGCTTTGAGCCCCAAAGTAACCAGGGCGGCGCGGATCTCATTGACCAGTGTCACGATTGCGTTGGCCTGCGTGCTGGTGGAAAACCCCCAGATATTGGAGGTGGTGGAAACCGCAACGGTGGTAACGACCGCCGCCGCCGTGAAGGCCGTCCGAGCTGCGGGCGTGGCCCCGTAAAAGCTGATTTTCTCGCTGGAAGTCAAGCCGAAGCTCGCACCGTCCGGTTGATTGGTACCGATATATTCTACTGCCATGGTTTAACCTACCTTTCTGATTAGGGGCCGATTACCTGGCCCCTATCTAATTTTGACTACCCCCACACCCTGCAAGCCAGCTCGGGCCGTTGGGCAAGGAAACCGAAGAAAATGTCAATACGGCACGGATAATTGGCGTTATTGATGTCGTACTGCCGCAAAATCCGCATGTTGATGCCGTCCACGGCCATTTGGGACTTGAAAGACACGTCAGCCGGCATCTCAAGGTTCGCGGTGGCGAAGGTGAACGCCTCAGGGTGGAAAACCATGTTCTGGGGATAGACCAGCGAGGCCGTTCCGATCACCGTGACGGTTGCTTCGCTGACCGGGAAAGCGTCGATGTTCTGAAGGGCTCCGGTGGTGTACATGGCAGGGCTGACGGTCAGGTCGCACTCGGACCCGGAAGCAGTCACGGCAGCGGTCACGACGAACTGCTGAAGCGCTCCGGTGCTTTGCTTGGTCTGAGGGTTCACGGCGTAAACCCCGGCTACCGTGAAGACATCGCCCACCGTGAAGGTTTGGGTTGCGGCGCCCAGGCCATCCACATGGATCGTCGTAGAGCCTTCGGTTGCGTTGGCTGCGGTGTCGTCATCGACCAGGATGGAGCCGGAACGAGTCCCGCAAGTGTGGTTCGGAACGTTCTGGCTCATAAACCACTCGAAGCCCAGCGCGTTGCCCATTTTGCCCTTGAGGTACTGTTTTTCCAGGGCCGAAGAAGCGTGAAAAAGCGTGGACAGACCGGATACCGTGGAGGCTTGAGCAGCCGGGTTGATAACGGCTACGCGGTCATCTTCGGGGGTGGCGGTCTCATTCAGTTTCTGCCCGCCCTGGAGCCAGATAAGAGCCGTGTTGGGCGTGGTCCCTGCGGTGCCGGCGCTGTTGTAAACAGCCTTGTACGCCTGGGAGAAGTTGTAGCTGTCAACCTGTGAGGCCAGCGTTTTGATGGCCGGGGAGATGAACCGCTTGGAAAACTCGTTGATGTCCAGGGCAAGGTCGGCGTCCGAAAAATTCATGTCAACGCCGCGAATCTGGCCGATGACCAGGGACACGCTTTGCTCGTCCTGATCCTGAGCGTTGATCGCCCAGGTGGAACGAACGGTGTATTGATTGGGCAGGCGCACGCGCAGGGTGGAACCGCGTTTCTGCCCGCCAAACTCTGTTTCCTTGTCGTGCTGCTTGTCTATGTTCTTGGTGAAGGGAAGCGCGTTGTGCAGAACACGTTGGGCCTCTGCCGTGATCGCACTAGGTTTCAAAAACGAATTAGCCATGACTTGTGCTCCTTATATCTTGCCCGCATTCCGCGCAGCAATCCATCCCGCAGGGTCTTTTTCCGGGTCGATCTCTGGAATTACATCAGCCTTTCCAGGGTTGGGATTGATCGGCGGCGGGGCCTTTGTGGTTTTCTTTTCAGTGAGTTTCAGACGTTCTTCAATTTTACCGATTTCGCGTGCCATGGCCCAAGGATTGAGCTTAGAGATTCTTTCGGCTTCTTGGATGTTTTTCCCGAGATGGTAGATAACGTCGGACCCGTTGTCGCTATCGACTATGACTTGTGCCATTTGGAAAGTCAGGATCTGACCAGGGATTGCCTGAACCACCTCGTCAAAATCCTTGTACTTTCCTTTGCCGGTTTCGATGGTAGCTTTCCGTTTCTCGTCGAAGGTCTGCTGTTCCTTCTTTACCTCGTTCGCCTTTTCGGCCTGCTTTTTGGTCTCTTCTTCCTGAAGGCGCTTGGCGAAGGCTTCGGATTCCTTCTTTTCGAGCTTCCAGTCGGTAACGGCGTCAACGTAGTCTTCGTAGGTCTGGAAATCACCGACAACGGGCTTAGGTTTGGCAAAGTTGACCGGAGGCGGTTCGGCCTGTTTCGGCTTGCGGGCCTCTTCGAGTTCCTTTTCGAGTTTGGCGGCGCGTTCTTTTTCCGCTTCGATCTTGGCTTCAGCCTCGTACCGCTTGCGGGTCAGTTCATCGAACCGCTTCTTGTACCAGGGTTTTTTCTCGGTTTGCTCTTGCTCTGCTCTTTCCTGGGCTTCGATTTCCTCCTGATTAGGAGTGCCTTCGGCTGTGCCGGTTTGTGCGGTGGACTGATCCGCTGGTGTGGCGTCCGGTGCGGCTGCTGTTGCCTGATCGTGGGTTTCTTCTGACATTTGATTCTCCTGCCCCGCTGTTGCGGTAAGTTCTGACCCGGTTTCCCGGTAAGTTGAAAAACAAAAAGGGCTGCCCCTGGATTTCTCCAGAAGCAGCCCCTAAATGGTGGTCTTGCTTTTAAGCTATGTTTTTACTTTCTGACCTTTATACTCACCTCGATCTTAATAAACTTCAGTTCAGGTTCACACATGCTTATCCTGTTATACCATATACCCTTTGATTGCAATAGCTTTTCAAGCTCGGCAGCGATAGCCAGCGCTTCGCATGGCTCCAT
>Ga0208958_1000372_pt1 | contig 54532 bp, 43 predicted proteins | sample RifOxyB1_FD_184032 | JGI IMG/M metagenome (GOLD analysis project Ga0208958, IMG submission 184032) | Soil microbial communities from Rifle, Colorado - Rifle Oxygen_injection B1 (SPAdes) | ecosystem: Environmental > Terrestrial > Deep subsurface > Rock core/Sediment | place: Rifle, Colorado...
CGAGTTTTGCGAAAACTTACTACGGAAGGTGGTGTGCAATGAGTGGTGTGGGCTCTGGAACCGACTGGATTCGGATGCTGGGCGACTTGAATGCGGTGAAGGATTTCCGCAATTTCCATTGGGAAGGTACGCTTTCCGATTATCTCGACATCGTAAAAAAGAATCCGAGCGTCTCAAGAAACGCGTTTCAACGGATGTACGACATGATCCTCACCTGGGGTACGACGTCGTATGTCGAGTACAAAAAAAACATCATTCGTTACAAGTTTTTCGACGATCCGATCGATCACGGGCAGGACGCCGTTTTCGGCCTCGATGTCCCGTTGATGAAGCTCGTGCATTTCTTCAAATCCGCGGCTTTCGGTTATGGCACCGAAAAACGCGTGCTGCTCCTTCACGGCCCGGTCGGTTCGGCGAAATCGACCATTGTTCGGCTGCTGAAAAAAGGCATCGAGCGCTACTCGAGAACCGATGAGGGCGCGGTGTACACGTTCCGTTGGATGGACGAAAAAGGCCCGAGCAACCTTCTCGGCAACCAGGCCGAGATGAGTTGCCCGATGCACGAAGAACCGCTCAAGCTGTTTCCGGAAGAAATGCGCGCAAAGCTCATGGAAGAACTGAATAAGGGCAGCAAGAGTCCTTATAAGGTATCCATTTCGGGCGATCTCTGTCCGGCGTGCCGTTTCGTCCAACGTGAGTTCATGCGCCGTTATCAAGGTGACTTCACGAAGGTCATGAACCACGTGAAGGTGGAACGGCTCCTCCTCTCGGAGAAGGATCGCGTCGGTATCGGGACGTTCCAGCCCAAAGACGAAAAAAATCAGGATTCGACCGAACTGACGGGCGACATCAATTATCGCAAAATCGCTGAATACGGATCGGATTCCGATCCGCGGGCGTTTAACTTCGACGGCGAGTTCAACATTTCGAATCGCGGAATCGTCGAGTTCATCGAGGTCCTTAAGCTCGACGTGGCGTTCCTGTATGACCTTCTGGGGGCTTCGCAGGAGCACAAGATCAAGCCGAAGAAGTTCCCGCAGACCGATATCGACGAGGTCATTATCGGTCACACGAACGAGCCCGAGTTCAAGAAACTCCAGAACAACGAATTCATGGAAGCTCTTCGGGATCGTACCGTGAAGATCGATATCCCCTACATCACGAAGCTGAAGCAGGAGATCAAGATTTACGAGAAAGACTTCAACGGCAACAAGATCAAGGGCAAGCACATCGCCCCGCACACGATCGAAGTGGCCGCGATGTGGGCGATTCTCACCCGCCTTGAGCAGCCGAAGAAGGCGAATCTCTCGCTGCTTCAGAAGCTCAAGCTTTATGACGGGAAGACCCTGACCGGATACACCGAGGACAACGTGAAGGAGCTTCGAAAAGAAGCGGTTCGCGAAGGTCTCGACGGAATCAGCCCTCGTTATGTTCAGGACAAAATCTCGAATTCTCTCGTCAACGACAAAAGCGGCGAGATCGGGTGCGTGAACCCGTTCATGGTGATGAACGAACTCGAGGGTGGCCTCAAGCATCACGCGTTGATCGGAAGCGACGAGAAGCGGCGCGAGTACAAGGAAATCCTCGCTGTCGTGAAGCAGGAATATGAGGACATCGTGAAGAACGAAGTCCAGCGCGCGATTTCGGCCGATGAGGACGCGATTTCGAAGCTCTGCGCCAATTACGTCGACAATATCAAGGCGTACACTCAGCGCGAGAAGGTGAAAAACAAGTATACCGGCCAGGACGAGGAACCGGATGAAAGGCTGATGCGGTCGATCGAAGAGAAGATTGATATCCCGGAGAGCAGGAAGGATGACTTCCGCCGGGAGATCATGAACTACATCGGCGCGTTGGCGATCGAAGGTCGTACTTTTGACTACAAGACGAACGAGCGGCTCCACAAGGCCCTTGAACTCAAACTCTTCGAGGACCAGAAGGATACCATCAAGCTGACTTCGCTGGTTTCGAACGTGGTCGACAAGTCGACGCAGGAGAAGATCGACATCGTCAAGACGCGACTGATCCAGAACTACAGCTACTGTGAGATCTGCTCCACGGATGTTCTCAACTTCGTCGCGAGCATCTTCGCTCGTGGGGACGTAAAAAGGCGTTAAGCGTGATTTATAACATTAAGCGCGATCATGCCCGGTTCCGATCGATCGTGAAGGGCAGGATCAAGCAGGACCTCAAAAAGTACGTCACGCACGGCGAGATGATCGGCCGGAAAGGAAAGGACCTGGTCACCATTCCTATTCCGCAGATCGAGATCCCGCATTTTCGCTTCGGCGACAAGGAACAGGGCGGCGTCGGTCAGGGTGAGGGCAATCCCGGCGATCCGGTCGGGCAGGGCGATCCGCAGGACGGCGACGGCCAGGCGGGTAACCAGGGTGGCGATCATCTGCTTGAGGTGGACCTTACGCTTCAGGAGCTCGCCGAGATCCTCGGCGAGCAGCTCGAGTTGCCGAAGATCGAACCGCGCGGGCACAAGACGGTCAAGTCGCATACCGAGAAGTACACCGGTATCGCGAATCAGGGACCGGATTCGTTGCGCCATTTCAAACGCACCTTCAAGGAAAGCCTCCGGCGCCAGATCGCCTCGGGGGTTTACGACAAGGAACACCCGCTCATCATCCCGATTCGCAAAGACATGCGTTATCGGTCATGGAAAGCGGTCACCCGGCATGAAAACAATGCGGTGATCGTTTACATGATGGACGTCTCCGGATCGATGGGTGACGAGCAGAAGGAAATCGTCAGGACCGAGGCTTTCTGGATCGATACGTGGCTTCGCTCCCAGTACAAGGGGATCGAAACGCGTTACATCATTCACGATGCGACCGCGCGCGAGGTGGACGAGGAAACGTTCTTCAAAACCCGTGAGTCGGGAGGAACGCTCATCAGCTCGGCTTACAAGCTTTGCGAGAAGATCATCCAGACGGATTACCCGCCCTCGGAATGGAATATCTATCCTTTCCACTTTTCAGACGGCGACAACTGGTCGGGAGAAGACACGAAGCTTTGCCTCGATATCATGGACCAAACCCTTTTGAAGATGTGCAACGTGTTCTGCTACGGGCAGGTGGAATCCCGCTATGGTTCGGGGCAGTTTTACAAGGATCTTAAAGAGCATTACGGTGGCGAGCACGATTCCGTCATCCTGTCGAAGGTCGAAAACAAGGAAGGCATCCTTCAGTCGATCAAGGATTTTCTGGGCAAGGGAAAGTAGGCGCGATGTCATCAACCGACTTCATGAGCAGCGATCTGACTCCCGAACTGGCGAAACTCCGGGACGAGATCAGGAAGTATGCCGTGGATTACGGCCTCGATTTTTTCGAGACGATCTTCGAGCTGGTCGATTACGAGCAGATCAATTCGCTCGCGGCATTGGGCGGGTTCCCGGTGCGGTATCCGCACTGGCGCTTCGGAATGGATTACGACCAATTGTCGAAGGGCTATACCTGGGGATTGCAGAAAATCTACGAAATGGTCATCAACACCGACCCTTCGTATGCCTATCTCATGAAATCCAACAACCTCGTGGACCAGAAAATCGTGATGGCGCACGTCTATGGCCACGTGGACTTTTTCAAAAATAATTACTGGTTCTCGAAGACAAACCGGAAAATGCTCGACAGCATGGCGAATCATGCCGTCAGGATCCGTGATTTCATGGATAATTACGGGCAGGACACGGTCGAGTCCTTTATCGATCGCTGTCTCGCGATCGAAAATCTCATTGACCCGTTTATGCCGTTTTCGCAGGTGAAGCATGTTTATCACGGGGGCGGAGACGGGGCGGCCGGACAGAAGCCGCAGGAACCCGGGCGCCTGAAGATCGACCGGCAGTATATGGACAAGTTCATCAATCCGCCCGAGTTCATCGAGGATCAGAAGCGGCGGATCGAGGAGGAGGCGAGAAAAAGCAAACGCTACCCCTCGGAACCTCAAAAAGACGCTTTGGCTTTTCTGCTCGAAAACGCGCCGCTCGAGGATTGGCAACACGACGTGCTCACGATGATCCGGGACGAAGCCTATTACTTCGCGCCCCAGGGGCAGACGAAGATCATGAACGAGGGCTGGGCTTCCTACTGGCATTCGAAAATAATGACTCAGAAGGCTCTTCGTGATTCGGAGATCATCGATTTCGCCGATCATCATGCCGGGACCATGGCTATGGCACCGGGCAGGATTAATCCGTACAAAGTCGGCGTCGAGCTGTTCAGGGATATCGAGGAGCGTTGGGATCGCGGCAAGTTCGGTAAAGCTTACGACGAGTGCGATGATATGGTTGCGAAAAGTCTCTGGGACAAAAAGCTGGGTCTCGGACGTCAGAAAATTTTTGAGGTTCGTCGGGTCTGTAACGACATCACCTTCATCGACGAGTACCTCACCGAGGAGTTTGTCGAACGGTACAAGATGTACACCTACGCCTTCAACCGACGGACAAATCAGTACGAAATCGTCGATCGCGATTTCAAGAAGGTGAAAGAGAAGCTCTTATTCCAACTCACGAACCGCGGGCAGCCGTTCGTTTACGTGACCGACGGTAATTACCAGAATAAAGGCGAGCTGCTCCTCTGGCACAAGCATCAAGGGCTCGATCTTGATGTGAGGTGGGCGCGCGAAACGATGACCTCCCTCGCGGATATCTGGCGCAGGCCCGTGAACGTCGAGACCGAAGTCGACGGGCAGAAGAAGCTGCTGACGCTGCATAACGGCGAGTTTTCAGAAAAATTTCTCTAAAACGCGGTCTGCAATCAGTCTCATTGAGGGTCTTGTGGCTCTTGCGGTCTTGGGGCGTTAATTAATGAGTAAATTCAACCGAATAAGAGGTGATGGGATATCTGGCGGGTTCGACCTCAAATATCATCATGGGAATTTTTGTCCTTCTCCTGGAAGGGGTACACCCAAGCGCCCTCAAGGCTGAAACCGAATTTCGTCCTGGGTTTCATAGAGAACCGATTCCGAGCTCCAAACGAAGGCTGTCGTCAATCAATCCCCAAGAGCTGGCTCAAAGAGCCGCTTCGACTCAAGCGCGTGTCGTCGAGTTCAAAACGATTCAGGAGTTTGCCCAAAAAGCGGGAATTCGGGTGTTCCTTCACGGCGAGTCCGCCCTGGGGTGGTTGAATTACGTTCACGCAGCCCTCGAGGCGGAACATGGAAATCCCGCAATCGTTCGTGAGCGTCTCGATTACGACTATGATCGCATTTATCTCAAGGACGAGCCCGTTCAGCTCCTGGTGACGGACCCAACGGGTAAACCGCTCGCGAAGGGCTCGGGAAACGGGGTAATCGAGAATTTTAGAAAATTCCTGGAACAAAAATTTCCCGACGCGAACTGGCGAATTAAGCCGGGACAACAGATCGGCGGACGGGTTTTGCCGAGGGAGGGCGGCGGGGCGATTTTTGACCAAGGAGCCCTCGAGATCACGTCCGGAAAACCGATTGTGCTTTCGCCCGACGCGGTCCAAACGGTCGCCGCACGCAAACTGCCCTTCAAGGCAGACCTTCTTGCGCCCCGGACCCCGCCCCAAGAGGCAATCAAACGGCTTTCGCAAATCGCTGAATATCTCCGAGTCGCGTTGAAGTACGACCTGGATATCCCTCATATTGAAAAAATCAGAACCGCTGTTTCTGAAATTCCCCTGAAAGCGATCACCGGGAACAGCTTCAGAGATGGTGCCCAGGGAGCGAAGCGCTGGATCCGTGAACTGCTCGAGGGGATTCTTTACGACGGGCTCAATCCCGAACGGACCGTTTCGGTTCTCGCGCAATCCGGATTTAAAGATGCCTTCCGAGAGCTGGATTTGAACATCTTTGGAAGCCTAACCGAGATCAGCACCCAGCTTCTGAAGAAGGAACCTGTTCCCTGGCTGAATCCAGCTGACGCGAAGGCTGTCAAAACCGTGGAGCGGCCGTTCGTCTACCACAATGTGCGCTCCGTCGAAAACTACCATCGTCAGATGCGGGATCCGTTCGGACAGCTGAACGCATTCTACTCACTGCCGACGGACGGTCGCGGACACGCCGAATCGGGAGCCGGATTTTACGCTTTCGATTTCGAAGAAGTGGAGCCGAAGTACGGAGCCAATCGGATCGCGATTCAGCTCCCGGAGAAAATCGACGACGGAGCTTATCAGTACGGAGACGTGCTGAGCGATTTCAAAGCCGGAAAACGCGAACTGAAAATCCTCCGCTCGGCGGGGTTTCGGGTCCTGCCCGATGTTTTCCCGACGGAGCCGAGTGAAATGCTTCGGGCCTATTTTGATCCGAAAGGCAGCGGCTTCGCGAGTTCCGGCAATCCGGGAAAAGTCGAGTTGCTCCGCCGGAGAATCGATCGTTACTGGAACAAAGAATTCACGGCCGCTTTTTCGAAGATGCTGAGCGACGAGATGAAGCCGCCGATTTGGAAAATACTGCGTCTCAGAAAAGCCGTTCGAGTGCCCGAAGTCGCCGCGTCACTCCAGAGAGCGGTTCTGGATGGAACAATCCATCCGCACGAGTTACGAACCCTTTTGACTGATCCTGTGTGGCAGGTCGAGTATCGACCACGTGCGTGGCTCGCGGCGCTGGCCAGGAACCCGGAGCAATTCGACAGGCTCGCACAAGAAACGGGCCCGGGCTTCACTGTCGCTCTCGGGGATGCCGGATTCATCAAAAAGGCGAAGCAAGCGCTTGAACTGCAACTCTCATCCCGAACGGAAGACGCGACGAACGTGATCGCGGAGGTATTTTCGCGTCCTTGGTCGGTCGCCCTTAAGCAGGAACTCGCCGATTTTATCAGCGACACCATTCAGAAAGGCGGTTTGATCGTCCTCCAAAACCCACTCAGAAGAATTTTTCAGGAGCCGCACGCTAATGAATTTGCCGGCTTTGTTCCACAGATCGCGGCAAAAATGAGGCAGGAAAAGAACTCCCGGGGCGCGATCTGGCTTGTTCGCGACATCCTTCCCCGTCTTCCGGACAAGACACTTCGGAGGCCCGAAATCCGGGCGCTCCTTGCGGATGAAAGAGCTATGAGCTTGGTCGAGCCCGAGGACAAGGAAGCCTTGCTCAAGCGCATTCATTCCAATGTGGCAAAAGCGGTAAACGTGTTTTGCGTCAGAACGAAGCTCGGCAAGCTCACGGCTGCCGGGGTTCGCTGATTATTCCATGCAGTTTTCAGAGTCCATCAGAACCGGAGCGCCTTGTGTCGCGAGCAGGAGTTCAGTGATCCCGTAAGTCTTTACGGTCTCCCAGCGTGAAGTGAGTTTGAGTTCTCCTGTTTTTTGGTCAAACTCCTTTTCGGTCCGGCGTACTTGAATGTCGACAATATACGAGGGCCCTTCGGCACCGCAGATGCCTTCCTCGGTTCTGGTGATCTGCTTTCTAAAATCAGCGCTGAGCGCTTCGGAGGCAAGATTGTTTAGCTTGCGTTCCAGATTCACCGGCTTTTTTGCGGCGAAGCTCGAATGAGCGGCAAGGGACGTGATCAATAGGGCACCTAGAACGACGGTAATTCGAGTTTTCATGAAACCTCCAAAACAGGCAGCACTATGCCGCAGTGAGTCAAAGAAAGCAAAAGAAAAGCCCCGACGTAAGCTGTTGAAATCTCAGCACACCCGATTCATGTGGACGACGCCTAGAACAAACCTCGAATCTTGCCATTCACGTCGATATCGATCGCACGATACGCGGGATCAGAGCCCAGACCCGGCATCGTGCGCATCTCGCCCAGGAGCGGATACAGGAACCCGGCCCCAAGGCTCGCGCGGATGTCCCGGACCGTGACGTTGAAGTTTCGCGGACGGCCCTTCAGGTCGGGATCGTGGCTCAGTGAAAGATGAGTCTTCGCCATGCAGATGGGAAGTTTGTCGAATCCGAGATCGGTGAATTTGCGAATCTTGCTTTCGGCTTCGGGAAGGTAGATGACGCCATCGGCGCCATAGATTTCCTTCGCGATCGTCTCGATCTTCTGTTTGATCGGGGCCTCGACAGGATAGAGATGCCTGAAATTCGACGGTTGCTCGCAAGCCTGCACGACGGCGCGTGCGGCCGCTTCGGCACCTTTTCCGCCGTGCATCCAGCACTCGAGCGGAATCGAGGCGAAGGCCCCGGCCGTTTCGGCCCGATGCTGAATCATTTTGATCTCGTCGTCGTGGTCGAAAACGAAGCGGTTAATCGTGTTCACGACCGGAATGCCGAATTTGCGCATGTTCTCGATGTGTTTTTCGAGGTTTTCAATACCTTTTTCGAGGTACTCGTCATGCCGGTTCTTCAGGAGATCGGCCAGCTTTTTGGCATTGAGGCCTTTGATCATCTGCGACGGCATGCCGTGCATTTTCAGGGCGCGCACCGTACAGGTGATCACCACGCAACTCGGTTTGAATCCGCCTGCGCGGCAGGTGATGTTCATGAACTTTTCGGCACCCATGTCCGAGGCGAACCCTGATTCAGTGACGACGTAGTCGCTGAGCTTCAGGGCGACTCGATCGGCGATCACTGAATTGTTGCCATGAGCGATGTTCGCGAACGGGCCCGCGTGAACGAGCGCCGCATTGCCCTCGAGGCTTTGAATCAGGTTGGGTTTGATCGCATCCTTTAGAAGTGCCGTCATTGCGCCGGCCACTTTCAGGTCCTCGGTTGTAATGGGCTTCCCGTCGTAGCTGTAGCCGAGCAGGATCTTTCCGATCCGAGCGCGAAGATCCTTGATGTCCGACGCGAGCGCGAGAATGGCCATCAATTCGGAAGCGACCGCGATATCGTAGCCCGTTTCTCGGGGGACGCCGTTTTCTTTTCCGCCCAGTCCGACGATGATCTGGCGCAGGGCGCGGTCATTCATGTCGACCACCCGGCGCCATTGGATTGTTTGCGGGTCAAAGTTCAGAGGGTTTTTGAGAAGAATCGACGTGTCGATCGCGGCCGCGCAGAGATTGTGCGCGATCGAAATGGCGTGAATGTCGCCCGTGAAATGAAGGTTGAGATCTTCCATGGGGACAAGCTGCGAGTAGCCGCCGCCCGCCGCGCCGCCTTTCACGCCGAAAACCGGTCCGAGGCTCGGTTCGCGCAGGCAAAGCATGGAGCGTTTGCCGATGTAATTCAGGCCCTCATTGAGGCCGATCGAGGTCACGGTTTTGCCTTCCCCCAGCGGAGTCGGAGTGCAGGCCGTCACGTCGATGAGCTTCGCGTTCGGCTTGTGCTTGAGGCGCTCGAGAACCTTGTCGAAGTGGATCTTCGCCTTGTAGTTGCCGTACTGTTCGATTTCTTCCATCTTCAGCCCGGCTTTATCCGCGATTTCCCGGATGTGAACCATCGGGTGATTCTGGGCGATATCGATATCAGAGGCGACACTTCTTGGTTCAAGCTTCTTCATAAAGATTCCTGTTTGGTTGAGAATTCATTGTCCTAAGCGGAACAATATTTCCGGAAACGAGTTTAGGCTAGTGGTAGTTTGTTGCCGCAGCGCGGCCATTTGGGGAGTGGGGGGAATAAAAAAAGCGGGCTCACTGCCATAAGCGAAGTGAGCCCGCTTGGAAATCAACCATAGGCTTCAGCCTGATGGCCGCTATGATTTACTTCTTTTCCGAAAGCTCCTCGTCGATGATCTCCGAGAAGGTTTCGATCGGAACGGCGCCACTCAGGAGCTGGCCATTGATAAAGAAGGTCGGGGTGGATTTCACGCCGATCTTCTCGCCGTATTCCATGTCCTTCTGAACGGCGTCGGCGTACTTCTTGGCTTGAACGCATTCCTTGAATTTCGTGGTGTCGGCGCCGGCGTCCTTCGCGAACTTCTCGAGATTCGCGGGGTCGAGCTTGTCGGCGTTCTTGAAGACAATGTCGTGGAACTTCCAGAATTTATCCATTCCCTGTTCGTTCACGCAAAGAGAAGCTTCGGCAGCCGGGCGGGCTTCCTTGTGCATCGGGAGTGGGAAGTGGCGGAAAGCGACTTTGATTTTTCCACCGTACTTTTTCTTGAGCTCATTCACGGTTTCGGCCCCCCTGGCGCAGAACGGGCACTGAAAATCAGAGAACTCGACGATTGTGACGGGGGCGTTCGCCTTGCCGAAGAACGGGGCATTTCCCGCTTCGACATTGACCATCATTTTGGGTTTGCTGAAGTACACTTCAACCGGGGTATTCTTCGTGAGCTTTGCCAGGTGGCTCTGAATCAGATCCTGCTTCTTCATGCTCTGGAGATAGCTGATGATGCGTTCTTTGATTTGAGGATTGATCTGGTTTTCAGGAATGCGCTTTTCAGCGACGAACTTTTTGAACTCCTTGTCAGAGATTTTGATCTCGCCGCCGACGATCTTCTTGTTGATGAAGTCGTCCATGCTCATTCCGGCGGCTTTCGCTTCGTCGCCAATGAGCTTGTCCGCGAGGAGCTTGTTGAGACGTTCCATTTTCAGCTCATACTCGCGCTTCTTGAGATCAAAAAACTCGAGTTTGTCTTCGCCGACGAGGGCTTCCTCAGTAATCTCCATGTTACCGATTTTCGCGACAATTCCGGGTTTCGGGGGATCCTTGAAGATGTAATTAGGCTTAGCCTTCGCCTGCTGGCCCGTACAGGCGGAAACAACCGCAAATGAAGCCGCAGCTAAGAAGACCGTGGCTAATGTGAAGGAAACGTACCTATTTTGTTTATCGCGATTCACGCTGATCTCCCTATCTTGTTGCGAATGCAACTCGCGAAGCGCGGACTGCATCGGCAATGATTGTGTTTTTACTACGTTTTCAAAATAAAAATCATGGTAAGGCTTGCGAGCACCGGATGCAACGTAAAACTGTCTTTCTGGCCCGGATCCTCCCCCTCACCAGCAGAATGCCCAGTCCGAGCTGGACCAGACTCCAGAGCCAGAGGAGTTGCCGATGAACCTTGATCTGCTCAAAAAGAATCAAAAAAGCGACGAAGCTGATGCCGAAGAGGACCTGGAGCAAGATCGGATAAGGGTAAAGCGGTCGCGTGGCGAGAGGGCCTCCGCATTTCGGGCAATCCTGGTTCAAAAGCACCTCGCCAGGTCATGCAATCGGATGATGCCGTGCCAGTTGCCCGCCATGTCCAGCACCGGAAGTACGCTGATCTGACTTGGGCGATTCTCCATTAAGTCGATCGCATTCTTCGCCAGCGTCTCGGTGGTCACGGTCACGGGGTCACGCGTCATGATGTCTGCCGCTTTAAAAGAAAAGAATTTCTCCCGATGCTGCAGTGCGCGTCGAAGGTCCCCGTCTGTAATGATACCTAGAAGCTTCAGTCCTTCCACGACGAGAACGGCTCCGAGCTTTTTCTGGGTCGAAACAATGACGACCTCATCCATTGATGAGTCGGCTGAAACAGTCGCCACTCCGGTCCCTTTTTGCATGACATCGGCAACCCGCAGGGTGAGACGGTTTCCGATGGATCCGCCCGGGTGAGTCTGGGCGAAAGCCACGGCATCGAAGCCTCTCAGTTGCATCAACGTGATTGCTATGGCGTCTCCCAATGCGAGCGCGAGCGTGGTGCTTGAAGTGGGAGCCAGGTTATGCGGGCAGGCTTCCTGGTCGACCGAAGCGTCGAGCCAGACGTCGCATTGTTCCGCCAATTGCGAATTTTTGTTTCCGCAAAGTGCGACGACAGGCACCTGCATTCTCTTCAATGAAGGGAGCAATCTGACAAGTTCATCGGTATTGCCCGTGTAGCTCAGCGCGAGAACGGCATCCCGGGGGCTCACGATGCCGAGGTCCCCGTGCAGTCCTTCGGTTGGATGAAGGTACACGGCGAAGCTCCCCGTGCTGCAGAGGGTGGCCACGATCTTCTGACCGACTTTACCCGACTTCCCGAGCCCGGTCACGACGATCTTTCCGTTTCCCGAGAGGGCGTGGTCGAATATTTCCAAAGCTCTTTTGAACGGGTTGGCGGGATCGCGGGTCATTCTGTCGGCACATTGGAGAATTGCCTTGCCTTCGAGTTGCAGGACTCGGGTCAGTTCGGCAAGCAAATCGAAGTTCTTTCCGCGCATATCAGTCTCTTTTTTGCACCCCTCCCGCATAAAGTGCAATGACAAACTGCGGTATTCTCACAAGAACTCATCAGCCGCTCGCGCGAAACGCGGCTTGCGCCCAAGTTCAAATCCAAGCAAAATGTAAAGGTGATCCGCTCTTCCGTAATTCACTCAACTTTGTCTGCTTTTGTGATCATGGCGGCGGCGGCCCTTGCACCCCTGATCATGAGCGGGTGCATGACGGCTTACAAGCAAAGCGTGGGCACTGATCACAGCCAGGTTTTCCGGAAGATTTATAAAACCGATCTGAATACCGCATGGCAATCCGTTCTCGATGCCTTGAAGAGCAGCCCGATCGATGTTTCCAATCGCGAAGGCGGGTATATCCGGACCAAGTGGACGGATAATACCGCTGAACGGAACTTCACCGATTCCTTTGGGCCGGCGTCTTCATTTCTCAAAGCTGAATACCGGTTTCGCGTCAGTGTCGCGAAAGGTTTCTACAACGGAATCCCGATCGTGAAAGTAAGCGTCCAAAAAGATCAGCGCGTCCAACGTGATCTCCTGGAAGGTTGGAAGCCGATCGAAACAGATTCTATCGACGAGAACACGTTGATTTATCGCATCGGACGAATCATCTCGATGCGCATGAAGATCGCCCAGCGCGAGGAAGAGCGAACCCGGATCGAGATCGAGCAGAGCGGTAAAGATCTCGGGTTTGAGCCGCAATAATGGCGGCACTTTTTGCCGATTTTCTCCGGCAGATGCTGCCGCCTTGGCTCGGATAAAAGTGTTCACACGAAGAGCCGCGAGCGAGATTACTGGGAAAATTCGATGGTATGCGCCTTGCTCAATAGCAAGTGGGGGCGAAGGAATGCCCGCTCATGTGCCCTAATGGGGAGGCAAGGGAATGCCCGGCGTATCGCCGTCAGACGGCGGTTACAATTATTACCAGCGAGCGATCAGTGAGCTGGAAGATGAGCTGCAGCACGAGGCGACGCGTGCGCGTGAGCGCGAACGCGAACGTTCGAATGCGCTCGAAGAGCGTTATCGGGCGGCTATCTCGGAGAGAGATCGCGACGTCGAGGAGACCGTCAACAACATCAAGGAAAACGCGAATGAGTATGTAGCCCGGGATCGCGAGTATTCGAAGGCCGAGCTCAACCGGATCAAGAACCAAACCTACGATCGTCAGGGCCGCTTTAACAGCGATAGCGAGATTTCTAAGAAACAGCTCGAGGATTTTCAAAAGACCGTCGAGGCCTCGAATGATCGGAGCCGCGCGCAGATGGCAGCCGCCGAAGAGCGCCATCTCGCGAACATCGACGACTTCTATAAACAGAACGGGGAAAAGACCGAGCAGGCCGTGCGGAGCGCGCGAGACACGGCGCTGGCCGATGCCGGCAAATCTCTTGAAAACGAGCGCGACGATGCCGCGCGGTTCCGCGCCGAGGTGCAGGACCGTTACGAAACCCTGAACAAAAGCCACATTGATGAGCTGAATACCCAGCGCCGGCAGGTCGAACGCGCCATTCAGGAGACGCGAGAGGATTTCGAGCATCGGGCCGATAAATCGGCCGAAACGACCGCGGCGAAGCTCGCTCGGCGGGAAAAAGAGGACGAAAGGCGCCTGACCGACGATACGCGGAACTTGAACAGGACTCATGCCGAGAATTCGCGCGCTCTTCGTGACCAGATCAGAAGCCTGTTGGAAGTCGAAAAGACTTTCAACAAAGACCGTGCCGCCGGGACGTCCCAGGCGATCCAGGAGCATGAAAACGAGTGGCGCGCCCGTGAGCGGCTCGCAAACGATACCTACCAGGATGAACTCGCCAACATCAAGCGCAAGGCGCACGAATCAGATCAATATTTCAATCATCTGAACTCCCGGAATCTTCGTGATAAGGACGGCTATTTCACGGGAGTCATCGCGAAGCAGAATATCGAGAATCGTGAAGCGCAAAAAGAGCTTCTTGAGACGTTCGACAGGGATCGAGCAAACCTCGAACAGCGAATGGCGGCCGAGCGCAAGCAGAGCTCTGAAATCGTGCGTTCCGAAGCGGCGGAAGCGAGCCGGCAACGGGCGGTGGCGCTCGAAGATCAGGCAAGGGCTTACGAAAACACGATTCGTCAACAGCAGGCTGCCTCAAACGAAACGATCGAGACGTTGCAGAGAGATGCTCGCCAGAAGTCGACATCCAGTGACACCGCTTTGATCTCCCCGGCGGCCGAAACGGCCGTCAGGCGGTCGGTCGCCAGTCAGTATGAGAAGACGTTCCAGGCTGAAAGAGAACGCCATGATCGCTCAGTAGACAGCGTTCAGAAGGAATATTCGAATCGATTGCGCGAATCGGTTTTGGAAAAGGACGCTCAGGGCGCGAAGATGGCTCATGACCAAATCGCGGCACGCCAGCAGGATCGAACTCAGTTTCTCAACCATATTCATGAAACGGAATTTCTCCGAGATACAACGCTCCGTGACAAAGAAATCGAGTACCGTCGCGAAGCTGAGAACGTCAGCCGAAATCACGCGTTAATACTCGAGCGGCAGCGTCGTGAATATGACGAGATGCTCCAAACTCAACGTGAGGATGCGAATGCCAGGATCCTGTCGATCCGGCAGGACGCAGATTTTAATTCTAAAATGGCACAGAGGGCTTTCTCTGCGAGACAAAATGAGCTAATTCGGGATTACGACAAGAAGCTCGCAGACCAGAAGCAGGATTTCGATGCCCAAATGGAAAATTTGAAGGCTCAGAACCAGCATCTGTTGCGTGAAGGAGAGCGAAAAAATCGTCAGCTCCTCGACGAACAGGCCAAGGGATATGAGCAGCGGATTGCCCAACTCGAGTATCAGCACAAGGAACGCGAGCGTTACATCACTCAAAACTACCAGGAAGACCTGGAGAAAATGAAGCGTTCCAATGCCCTCCTCATACAAAAGAAAAGTTAAAATCGTTTGCACATTAGGTCCTTCATCGAATACGCGGGATCAGATCTCCGCCTTGATTCACGATGGTTTGGATATCGCGAGACTGAACTTCAGTCACGGTACCCACGATTTCCATCGGGGTGTGATCAACGCCATTCGTGAATCGGCAAAAACAGCGAACAAGCCGGTCGCAATCATGCAGGACCTGCAAGGCCCGAAGCTCCGGGTCGGCAAGCTGCAGCCGGGCGGACTTGAGCTCAAGGCCGGGGACACTCTTTTGTTGTTCCCCGAAGGGGCAACTCCGAAGACCTCCACTCATGGGAAAATTCTCGTGCCGATCTCGGCGGAAATCGCTCACGCCATTTCGGTCGACATTCAGGTCGGCGCCCGGATCCTTTTCGACGACGGGAAGCTCGCCAGCCGCGTGTCCCAGGTCAACCCGCCTGAAATCGTGGTTGAAATGGAAGTCGGCGGCAAGCTTTCTGATCACAAGGGCATGAACCTTCCGGGTACTCCGCTCTCAATGCCGTGCCTCGCTGAAAAAGACCTCGAAGATTTGAAGTTCGGTCTCTCACAGGGTGTGGATGCCGTCGCTTTGTCTTTCGTTCGGAGCGTTCAGGACATCGAGGATCTCAGGGAGAAGATGCGCAAGGTGACCAATGAGCCTCCGATCGTTGTCGCGAAGATTGAGCGCGAGGAAGCGATCGAAAAGATGGATCCCATCGTCGAGGCTACGGATGGAATCCTGATCGCTCGCGGTGACATGGCGGTCGAAATCGGCGCTGAACGTGTTCCGCTGGTTCAGAAACAGCTCATCCATTCCTGCAATGAACTCGGCGTTCCTGTCATCACGGCCACGCAAATGCTCGAGTCGATGATCAGTTCCCCGACGCCGACACGCGCCGAGGCGAGTGACGTCGCGAACGCGGTGTTTGACGGAACAGACGCGGTCATGCTCTCCGCGGAATCCGCTTCGGGCAAGTATCCTCGTGAAGCCGTTCAGACCATGGTGAGAATCATCCTGGAGGCCGAGCGGGCCAAGGACATCTATTCGCGCCATTCGATGGGGCAGCCCATGCCCGGCTCGGTCGTGGATGCGATTGAGAACAGCGCCGGGCAAATTGCCGGTTACGTCGGTGCGAGCGCGATCGCGTGCATCAGTCATTCAGGTCTCGCCGCACGCACCCTGGCGAAATATCGCCCGGAAGCCCCGATCATCGCGATCATGGATAATGATGCCATGTTGCGGCGCCTGGCTTTTGTCTGGGGCGTTCGCGGAGCCCTGATTCCGAAGATCGTCGCGACCGATGATGTCTTTGGAATGGTTGAACACGTTCTTCTTTCGCATGGTTTGGCCGAAGCCGAAGATCTCGTCGTCGTCACGGCGGGAATCCCGACGCTTCGAAAAGGCACCACGAACATGGTAAAAGTTCACCGTGTCGGGGCGCAGAGCGAGAAAAAGTAGTCCTGACGATCGGTTCGTTTTTATGAGCAGTACTTCCGAAAGCCCGGGCTTTGACACTCCCCTGATGAAGCAGTATGGGGATCTCAAGGCCCAGGTCGCGGATGCTTTATTGCTGTTCCGGATGGGGGATTTTTACGAGCTTTTCGGCGAGGACGCCGTGCAGGCCGCACGGATTCTCGAGATCACGCTCACGACTCGCGACAAGAACAAGCCCAATCCGATTCCGATGTGCGGAGTCCCGCATCACAGTGTTCAGGGGTATATCCAGCGGCTCCTCAAGGCGGGGAAGAAGGTCGCGATCGGCGAGCAGATGGAAGATCCCGCCGCGGCCAAGGCGGGGAATAAAATTGTCCGCCGCGAAATTGTCCGAACCTTCACGCCCGGGGTGCAGTTCGATTTTGAAGGGGTCGAGGCCAATTACCTCGCCGTGGTGCTGCCCGCGGAAGGCACGGGTTGGATTCTGACGTGTCTCGACGCCTCGACGGGCGAGGCGATCGTGAGTGAACGTCTCACCGGCGAAGCTTTGATTTCGGAATTGGGGGCTCTCCCTGTCCGGCAGCTCCTCCGGTTGCAGGTCTCCCGGAAATCGCAAAACGAAGCCACGGGACCAGGTGAACTCGATCATCTTCTTCAGCGCGCCGGCATCTTGCCCGGGCTTCTGGTCGAGGATCTGCCGTCGAATTATCTTTCGGCTGAGCAGGCCGGTGAAGTGCTGCGCCGCCAGTACGGTCTCGACAGTCTGGGTGCGTTTTTGACGGAAGAGGTCGCGATCCGGGCGCTCGGGATTGCCGTGACGTATGTTCTTCGCACGCAGCTCCAGGAGCGACTTGCACATCTGAGATTGCCTGTACCGCTTCGTCGGCCCAGGACTCTCGTTATCGGCCCCCGGACGGCTCAGCATCTTGATCTCTTTCCAGGCGCGGATGGAACGCCCAGTCTTTATCAGCTCGTCGATCGGACCCGTTCGGCATTGGGTGCCCGTCAGCTGAAGCATTGGATGTCATGTCCACTCAAGGAACCTCTCGAGATCAACTCGAGACAGAGTGCTGTTCGTGAGCTTGCGGGTTTTAATGAGCCTTTTCGCCGAAAGCTCGCCGCCTTGCTGGGTGAGGTTTACGATCTCGAAAGAATTTCGGGCCGAATCAATACCCGGCTCGCCAATCCTCGCGACACCCTCGCGCTCGGGCGCTCTCTCGGTGTGCTTTCGGGGCTGGCTGATGCCATCGCCCAAAGCCAGTCGGAATTGCTCGTTGAACTTGGAACGAAGTTGCGGAAGGTGAGCGGGGTTCTTGATCCGCTCACGCGAAAGATCCTGAAATCCCAGCGTGACGACGCGCCTCTCGTGAGCCGGGACGGCGGCATTTTCAATGTCGGGACCTCCTCCGAACTCGATCGCCTGTTTACGATTAATCAGGACGGGCAGCGCTGGCTTCTTGAACTCGAGACTCGCGAACGCCAGGCTACGGGAATTTCATCACTGAAAGTGCGCTACAATCGTGTCTTCGGTTATTACATCGAGATCACGCAGGCTCATCTTAAGAGTGTCCCGCCTCATTATCAGCGCAAGCAGACGATGGTGGGGGCCGAGCGATTTTTCACGGAAGAATTGAAAAAATTCGAAGATGAAATCGTGAACGCGTCGGCTCGCCAGAAAGCGCTCGAGCTTGAACTCTTCAACGAGCTTCTCGAGGAAATTCAAGGACAGACCCCGGCGGTGATGGAGGCGGCGCGACTCCTCGGCGAGTTTGACGCCCTCCTCTCGCTTGGGACGCTCGCCTCGGAACCTGGCTGGGTTTTTCCGCAGATCGATGACTCCCTTGATCTGGAAATAACAGCGGGCAGGCATCCGCTGGTTGATGTTGCGATGAGAGGGCAGTTCGTTCCCAATGATCTCAAGCTGACGCCGGCTTCGCGGCTGACGCTCATTATTACGGGCCCGAATATGGGCGGCAAATCGACGGTGATGCGGCAGGCGGCACTTATCGTGATCCTCGGGCAAATGGGCGCGCCGGTTCCCGCCATGTCGGCACGATGGGGAACGGTTTCCTCGCTCTACACCCGGATCGGGGCGCACGACGCGATCGCGCGAGGGCAGAGCACTTTCATGGTCGAGATGAGTGAGCTCGCGCACATTCTTCACCACGCCGACGAGCGAGCGCTCGTCGTGCTGGATGAGATCGGCCGTGGCACGAGTACCTATGACGGGATCAGCGTGGCGTGGGCCGCTTTGGAATGGATTTGCACGCGTGTCCGGTCGCGGACTCTGTTCGCGACTCATTACCATGAGTTGACCAGGCTGACCGACAAGCTTCCGCTCTGCGCGAACGCGCATCTGGCGGTCGAAGGTGCCCGGGGCGAAAAGGGCGCGAATCTCAGATTTCTTTATAAACTTGAAGAGGGCGCGACGAACGACAGCTTCGGTATTCACGTCGCGCAGATCGCCGGCTTGCCCTCTGTCGTGGTTCAACGCGCGTGGAGCATTCTTGAGGAGCTCGAGAAGCATTCGGGGCAGGTCGCGAACGAAGCGGGAGCTGATCTGGAATTTCCTGGAATTGAGCAGCTCTCTCTTTTTGGCGCTCCCGGGCCGCGGGTTTCCGCTGATCACGTTGAACGAGTCAAGGAGTCGATTGGAAAGGCTGGCGAAAGGGCAGGAACCGTTGCTCCCTCTGAACTGGTGCTTTCTGAGTTGGAAAAAATCAACGTGAACGAGCTTCGTCCGATTGAAGCGCTTAATCTAATCGCGAAACTTCAGGAAATTTCTCGCGGATCCGTTTGAGCGTGCGTTGGAGTGCCGCTCCGACCGCGACTTCGGGGGTGTGTATCGAGACCCAGCGGGAGGACTTCACTCCCAGGTGAATGGCCTTCTTCTCGGCTTTCCAGACATGGGTGGTTCGGAGAATCTTGTGCCGGGTCACGATATGGCGTGTCTGCACCGTTCCCATTGGCGTCAGCGCGGTTTTGGCTGACCGGGATTTATCGAGTGCTCCTGGTTCAATCAGGTCCCAGAGCCCTGCTCGCCACTCACCGGGTTCACGTTCGCGAAGAAGCACGCGACCGTCTTCGCCGAAAATGCAGTGGAGTTCTTCCTGAATGGCTACCCATTCCTTGCGCTTCTTCGATTCGGGGAATTGTTCCGCATCTCCTGCCGCACAGGCGTGGCAGATGTCGAAGAGGGGACATTTTCCGCAGTGCGGCTGGCGCGGGCTGCACACGGTAGCGCCCAGTTCCATCAAGGCCTGATTCGCGATACTCGGGCGAATACCGCGGCGGAACGATGTTTCGACAAAGGCACTGGAAAGGCGTCGCAACCGAGCTCTGTCAGAAGTTCTTCTTACTCGCGAGATCACGCGTTCGACGTTCCCATCCAGAATCGGCTCGGGCTGGTCGAGTGCGATCGAGAGGATCGCGCCGGCGGTGTAGTCGCCGATGCCGGGGACTTCGAGCCATTCCGCGCGGCTCTTCGGGAAGCCTTTTTCAACGAACATTTTCGCGGCCCGATAAAGGTTGCGGGCACGTGAATAATAGCCCAGACCAGCCCAGAGTTTCAGAACATCGGCTTCTGACGCGGCGGCCAGCGCCTCTAAAGTGGGATAGTGCGTCATAAACCGCTCAAAATACGGAACGACGGTCACGACTTGGGTTTGCTGAAGCATGATTTCAGAAACCCATACTCTATAGACACTTGGGTCATTGCGCCACGGCAGGATACGGCGCTGGTGTTCGAACCACCTGGCCAATCGGTGCACGGCTACAAAGAATTGCCCGCTCGTAAACTTGACAGACTTGCTCATTCCCCCACTCACCCTATAGATTTATTAGAGGGGCGGACCCAGGGATTCAAGAGGGATCTCAAGATATTTCTAATGAATAGGAAACTGACAAATATATTTAATGAAAGCACATTGATAGGGTGGCTTGCTTTTTCGCTGGTCGCCTTCCGCTTTCTCATTCCCGAGCTCGTTTGGGCAAGTTCGGTACCTCCGGGTGTTCTGAATCGCAATTTGAATGCTTTTCGTGTGGTGATCGATCCGGGGCACGGCGGTGCTGATTACGGCACGATTTACGACAACGGCAGAATCAAGATCGCTGAGAAGAATATCACTCTCGCTCTCGCGAGGCGGGTTGCCGAGAAGCTGCGAAAGCGCGGTTATACGGTCTTTTTGACCCGTAATGCGGACCGGGAGGTCGCGCTTCCCGCCCGAACTGCAATGGCGAACAAACTCCACGCGAATGTTTTCATTTCGATTCACATGAATTCGACGGCTTCACCACAGGGGCTCGCGACTGAAGGAATAGAAACTTATATTTTGAATAACGCGACCGACGAGTCTTCGCGACGGCTGGCTCATTTCGAAAATACGGTCCTCGGTGCCGGGTCACCCGATGGTGAACCTGAAAGTTTGCCGCCCGAGAATCTCGATGTTGCGTTGATTTTAAAGGACCTCCGGCTCGATGCGAATCTTTCGGAGAGTAAGCGCCTTGCCTGCGCCATTCAGGACGGCCTCGTTTCGGCAACATCACAGTTGAATGGGAGGCGCCCGATTCAGCATCGAAACCGTGGAGTAAAGCAAGCTCTCTTCTATGTGCTGCTGGGGGCGGATATGCCGAGCGCGCTTCTTGAGGCAGGCTTTCTGACTCATCCACGGGATCGCGCGATCGTGCTCTCGCCCGAGGGACAGAACGCCATGAGTGGCTCGATCGTGAAGGCAATCGAGCAGTTCAGACGGACTAAAGGGACCACGCACAGCATGTCAGCGCTGAGCAGGTGTAAAGTCAATTAACAGTATCCGTCATAAAACAGAACAGGCCATATATTGGTGGAATTCTGTTATTTCAATAACTTAGCTCAGAACGATAGCTCCGGGTCACCATTGACGCACCTGGCATTACGCTTGCTCTAGATCACTGGGAGAGAGCTGAATCGTGACTAACACGCAGCATGAGTAGAGGGTCACGAAGTTGAACGAGTGGAGGTTGATATGAGTCGCTTACGCGATAAACGCGTTGCCATTGGCCTGGCAATCGCGGCAGTTGCAATCCTTACGGGTTGCGGAAGAAGTTCGGATCCAGGAATTCCAGTTCCAGGGGTCGGCGTGATCCCAGGTGCGGGTTATTCTTATCCAGGTGGTTGCGCTCCGCTGAATGGACCCATCGGGTTCAGTGGAAACAATATTTATTTCGATCGGGTTGAGGTGACCGGCGGGGCGATCCCTCCGATGGCTCGACATCCTCAATTTTCGGGACAAACAGTCGGACAGCTGACCGTCTCGGTTGGCGGCGCCGGCGGCCCTTTTACCGGGTCGGGTGTTGACGGGACGATCAGCATGAACGTGACGTCGAATGGACTTCCGACTGGCTACTATCAGCCGGGGGCAAATTATTACCCTGGATATGTGGCTCCGGCTTACTCGCCATATTCGCCGCCGGCTCCGACGACGGCGAATGTGACCGGTTCGATTACTCTGAATCCGGCTACCGCGAATATGATCATGACCCAAATGGGTGGTTATACTTACGGGACCGGAACTGGGGTCTATCCTTACCCGGGTTATCCGAATACGGGCTATCCGAATATCGGGTACCCGTATAATTACGGAACTGCACCGACAGTTCAGCAAGTTTGCGTGAGTGGAATCGCGATTTGGGTGATCCACCGGGAAAACATTATCACCAGTGCGCTAGCCTTCATCTATATCAATGGAACGAACCATGGGTATGAGGTCAAGGTTGGGAGCTCGGGTCTGTAACTGACTATTGGCAATCCTCCACGGCGGGTTGTTGAAGCGGATGTGAAGCGCGGTAGCAGAACCGGAAGTGAAGCAGGGGCAAGTTGAGCAGAGTGAAGACGAAGCCCACGTCATAAAGTGCTGATGCAGAAGTAGAAGCAGAATCTGAAAACCCGCAGAAACCTTACGATCCCGGCCAAGGATCGTAAGTTAAGAAAGGGATTAACTGAAAAGTTAGTCCCTTTCTTAGTTTTAGCGGATTCCGCTCGAAGGAATCGGTTCAATCTCAAGCTCGGCGGCGAGACCGCGGGATTTTCGGTATCTACCTTCGATTTTCTGCCCGGTTTTTGAAAGGGTTTGTTTCGGAATTCGTCCGATCAGTTCGCCCAAAAGTTCATTGGGTCCTTCGGATGTGTGGTTCAGATCGCTGTAGAGTTCGACGCCGACGACCGGCGGTCTCAGACCAACCGCAATCGCGATCGGCGACTCCGGTCCATTCTGGAATTCGTAACTGAAGTATCCTCGATAGACGCCTTCTTCGGCAATGGGCTGGTTCGGAGATCCGCTTCTCAGTTCGTGCAGGTGGTTCAATGCGTGAAGCCGGAGATATTCCACGCGAGGTGGTGGAAGCGGGAAATTCGCTCTGATCTGGAAATCGTGGTTAATTGCGACAAAATCGCCGTTTCTGCCCTGCTCTTCCGAAGCGGCGATGACCATCAGGTGATCCGACGTGGCTTCGGTGATGGTGAATGCGTAATTTTGGGTGAGAGAATTTGAAAAGGTAAGTTGTAGCTTCGAGATCAGACGCGTGAAGTGGCCGAAGGTGTTTCTGTATTGTCGTTCCGCGATCACGATTTGATCCAGTGTTTCGATCAAGTCTTGCCGGATGAGCGCTTGCACCGAGAGTTCTTCGTTTTTTGATGTGATGTTTTCTTCAGCGGCAGGCGGGGTGTCCAGGTGGCCGGACCACCAAATGAGTCCGGTCAGTAAGCCGGAGAACACCAAAACTGCAGGTAAGCGCGCAAACATGCATCATCTAACGCGTGCAAGCATAAAGCCAACATTGTTAAATATTTTAACAAAATTGTCTTTGGGTTACGGGAATCTAGGTAGTACCTAACTGTTAAGATCGGGAAATGCTCACCATTGTCTAGACACTGTCAAATCTTTAAACGGCTGGATAGTACTCCGGCTTTTCAATTGAAGGCCGGCTTTCGGTGAAATCCCAATGCAATTTCCTGAGCTTATTGGGTTGTGGCGCTCGAAATCGAGGAGGGTTGCCGTTCAAAATAGCCCGCGCTTCGATCGCGGGCGGGTACGCGATCGAAGCCATGTGTGAGGTGAAACTCACTGTTTTGGCGTGGTTCAGGAAAACCGCTACCGAGGGGGATCACTCGGGCGAATGAATTGAAATTGCGCGTGCGGCGGAAAAGCCAAAATCACGCGCCTGATACTCTCGCTCAATCTCTCAGATATAGATTCATCAGCGAACTCTCGTACGTTTGAATCGCGGCATGGACATTGTGACATTGACATCGAAGCGTCAGGTTATCGAGCGTATGCTTGCCTCCCAAGGAAAAGTCTTTCAGATGATGAATTTGTAAAAGATGTTTGGAATCGCAGCGCACCCCGGTTTCCTTATTGATGAAAGTGCATTGCCCCTGGTCTCGCTTCCATACGGCGCTTCTCAGCTTTTGAGGAATATGCCGGGTCCGATTTTTAACTCTCTTTATTGACTCCGCCGGCGGAGTGGCGGCGCGCTTTTCCGCAGGGTTCTCTTCGGGGCCGATCGCAGTCTCGGCGTGATTTGCCGGTGACCTTCGCCACGAGTTCCTTCTTCGCGATATGGGAATACGTTTTGCCCCGATCCTTCTTCTCTCCTTTCAAAAAGTGCTGAAGCGCGCTTGCATTCGATAAGCTGAGTTCTCCGGTTTTCAATGCAGGCTCGATCTCCGGCAACTCCTTGAGCAAACGCATCGCCGAAATCCTCCGGCCCGCGCTGCCCTCAGCATAGCCAAGTCCCCGCGTGACATAGTCGAAAAGGGAGCTGTATCCTTGTTCGGCATAGAGACGCCGGTGCTCCACTTCCCTGAGGTGCCACAGAATTTCGGTCGTCACTTCTCTTTCTCGCGCGACAAGCAACCGGGTTTCGTTGAGCGGATCTGAATCAAAAAGGAATTTGAGGTGTTTCATCGGAAAGGTTTCTAACACGGGAAATTCGGGCCCCTAAAATTGCACGACGTTGCCCTGAGAGCGAGAAGTTTCGAAGGCGATGAAACAGCGGACGAGGAGCTGTAAACATTTCAAATGAAAGAAACAGCGGTTATTTCAGGGCCTTTATGGAAGAGATCCGATAGCAACTCGGTTGAAGAGCCGAAATGTCGTCAAGAATAATTTGAAAAAAAGTATCGTCGGAATTGATTTCGCACTTTTTTCCGACTCCGCCGGCGGAGTGGTGGCGGACTTCGCAGCGTTCTGTTCCGGGCTCGCGCCGCCCTTTTCAAACTTTTTTTCGCGAATTCATCCTCTAGACGCGAAAATGCGTGCGACCATGCCAACCGCACGCTTAGCCCGCAGCGTCACAAAGTTTTCGATTATTCTGCCGGAGTCCCCGGCTGTATTCCGTTTGTGTCGATTCTTTCCTATTTTCACGACCGGGTGCGACATAACGAGTAGTATTTACCCAAATTCTTACGCAGGGCTCCTATTCCGCAAGGAATGATAAGTAACTCCCTGAAATTATAACTAAAACGGAGTGGCTTGGTTATTGCTCTAGGTTGCTGGGCTGCGTCCAAAGATTGGACCGCGTTTGGGGGGGGGATGGCAACGATTTCGAAGGAACTTTGTTTGAAGCTGGCCTTGGGGGGGTTAGCGTTATCCGGAGTTTTGATTTCAGCTTCATCGCATGCCGCAACCGGGGCTCCGGGGTCGGCTTCTTTTCAGGCGCCCTTTTTCTCGGGAGTGGATTCGTTCCAAAGGTTGAAAGACGCCAGCGACGCAATTCATTCTGACGGTTTGGTCAAAAGGCTCTTGAAGAGTGATGTGGCACATTCGCTCGCGCTCAGTCAGCGTATTACCGCCCCCGAAGTCGAAACGACGAAATTCCAGCACTTTTTCAAAGGAATCGAAGTGGTCGGTTCCGTATCCTTTCATCACCTCGGAGCCGCGGGTACCCAGATAAGAAACCAGCTCGCTCTTTTCGACCTCAATTTGACGCCAGCCGTTTCTGTCGAGGATGCGGTCCAGCTTGCGCGAGGAATGGTTGGCGATCGCCTTGTTGATGCCGTTCCCGAGCTGAAAATCCTTCCTTCTCTCGGGCAGGCTCATGCGCGGCTGATTTACTGGATCGGACTGGAAGAAAACGAGCTGGAAGGCGGACGGGATATTCTCGTCGATGCCCATTCGGGGCAGGTGATCGCTGATATGCCTCGCGATCTGACGCTTGCGCCGATTCAGGTTTATTCAACACGAGGGACCGCGAATATCCGCATGTCGGGGCGGATCGGCGGAAAAGGCTTAGGCTACCAGATTCATGCCCAAGGGCTCTCACCTTCCCGGGGAAGTTCATTTGCGAGTGGAGCTTGTCAGGTGGTCGATGAAAAAAGCGGTGCACCGCTTTCCCTTAATCTTTCAGCCTGCGCTCATGTCGTGGTGAACAGCCGCAAGACGGCTCAGGCGGATGCTTCGGCCCTCAAGGCGGCTACGAATTCTCGAGCCGTGTTGGCTTATTTCAAGAACACGCATAATCGGGACAGCTACGACAATCGCGGTTCCGACGTCGTCAGTCTCGTGCACATCGGGGCCAAGTTCAGCAACGCATTCTGGTCGAGCGACAAGAAGATGATGGCCTACGGGGATGGGGACGGCGTGGAGTTCAGGGATTTCACGAGCGCCCTTGATGTCGCCGGTCATGAGATGACCCACGGGGTGACCAGCGAGACGGCAAAGTTGATCTATATGGATGAATCGGGCGCGTTGAGCGAGGCCTTCTCGGATATTTTCGGAAAGATGATCGCGAACGATGGCACCTGGGCCATGGGCAAGAAGCTTTTCATGGACCCGAACAGTAAGGGAATTCGCGATCTCGCAAATCCTGGCAATCTGACCCTTGATGCCGGTGACGGCTCCGAAAAGCCTTACCCGGCTCACATGAGGGATCGATTTCCGAGTTCCGGCTCCTGTGGCAGATCCAATGACAATTGCTGGGTCCATGTAAACGCAACCATTCCGGGTCACGCCGCCTATCTCGTCGCGAAAGCCATCGGGAACTGGAAGACTGAGAAGCTGTACTATCTGGTGCTGACTCAGTACCTTCATCAGCAGTCCAGTTTCGTGTCAGCGGCAACGGCGACTTTGGATGCCTGCAAACAGCTCTACGATTCTTCCACGTGTGAGAAGGTTGATGGGGCGTTCGCGCAGGTCGGGCTGTAAAAGCTTAATGCAGCTGTGAGGCGTCGAATTTCTGGATAACTTCGACGATCTGCTTTTCGAGGTCCTCGTCGGTCTCGTAAACATCGTCGATATGCGACGAGCGCATCACGTACTGAACGATCTGTTCGGCGATGAATTTGACGGGCTTTTGAAAGTAAAAGCCGCGCAGGACGTCGTCGCCGAAAGTCGCCCGGACCACGGCCTTGGCGCTTTTGTACTGGTCACTTTCGGTAAACTGAGAATCCTGGAGAAGTTCCGCTTTTGCGCCGATTTTGCTGAGAGTTCGTTCTCTCAGGTCCTCTTCCGTCAAAATATACGGACCGACCAGGCCGTATATTTCATCCTGTACGATCTGCCGAAGTCGAACAGGAAAGGTAATCGACTTCTGGTTCTCGAGCCGGGTAATAATGCTTTTGCAAAGGAGGCGGACTGTTTCTCTCTGTGTCATTGAATAAAGCTTAGCTCAAGTTCTTCCGGGTCTCAGCTTATTTTTAACATTTCGGATAAAAAGATCGACCGCCTCGGTTGTATCTTTCAGCCTCAGGAGTCGAGCCAGGAGAATAACGACCAGTACTCCTTCGGAGACCAGGAATCCCACTTTGATTGCTCGGCTGACCGGGAGGGCGGAGCTGCCGAATTGGACCATGAAAAAATCGTCCGGCAGCAGTTTTTCCAAGCCGAGATACGATAGGAAACAGATTCCCCCCATCGCTAAAGCAACGGCGAAATGTTCCACAAAAGAGCGTATCAGGGGAAAAATCGGAAAATCACCACCGCCAGCCCGGATCAGGCGCTGGAGCGCCTTGAGCAGGAACGCCGCGTTCAAAATGGCCGCGATCGAGGTCCCGAGGGCCAGTCCCCAATACCCGAAGGGTTTAACCATCAGCACGTTCAGGATGATTGTTACGGCAACGGCTAGAACGCTCGAAATGACGGGGATCCGTGTGTTTCCGACGGCGTAGCATGCGGGTACCAGGACCTTGACCGCCGAATAGGCGGTCAGGCCGATGGCGTACATTGCGAGCGCTAACGCGGTGGCTTGGGTATCGTTCGTTGAAAACCTGCCATACTGGAAAATGAGCTGAATGATGGGGTAACCAAGAAATGCAAGCCCCGCGGAAGCCGGGAGATTGACCGCTAGAACGCGTCTCAGGCTCTGGCTGAGCGTGGCCTGAAGGGCCCCCAGATCGTGTTCCACCCATTGCCGCGATATACGCGGGAGGGTGGCTGACGCGAGCGATACGCCAAAAATCCCGATAGGGAATTGCATCAGCCTGAACGAGTAGCCCAGCCAGGAAACCGCTCCCGGGCCTTGAGAAGTCGCGAGGATGGTGTTCACGAGAATATTGATCTGCGTCGCCGCGAGGCCAAGGGTCCCGGGGACCATCATCCAGAGCATCTGTCGGAGCCGAGGGTCGCGGTGCCACGCCGGATCTTCGCCGGTTCGGGGCTGCCAACGGTATCCAGTGCCATAGAGCGTGGGAAGCTGGGAAAACGCCTGGGTAATGCCGCCGGCCAGCACGCCAATCGCCATTCCCTCGATCGGCTGGATGCCGATCCCGGGACCCCATCGAAACAGAACGAGCGCACAAGTCACTCCGACGGCGATCGAGGTGAGATTGAAGAGGGCGGACGAGAAAGCGGGGACGAAAAATTTTCCCCGCGCGTTCAGGATTCCCATGAACGCGGCCGCAAGGGCCACGAGCGGGAAAAACGGGAACATGAGTCGGGTCATCCGGACCGTCAGCTCGAATTTCCCGGGGACGGCATGAAAAGCCGAGGCATAAAGTTCCACGAGTTGTGAGGAGAAAATCATCCCGAGCACGGCGATGACGAGAGCGGTGAAAAACAAGACCCGAAATACCAGGCCCGCGACCCGCCATGCGCGGCGTTGTCCTTCTTCCGATTCAGTGCGCGTGAAAGTCGGAACAAGGGAGGCGCTCATCGCTCCTTCGGCGAACAGGTCTCGCAGAAGATTCGGGATCCGAAACGCCACGATGAAGGCATCGGTCGCATTTCCGGCGCCGAACAGAATGGCGAATGCCTGTTCCCTGACCAATCCGAGAATCCGGCTCAGAAAAGTCGCCGCCCCCATCGCTCCAGCTGCTTTGAGGACGTTCTCGGAGGAAGAGTTCGGTTTCGCGGGAGTCAGCGTTGTTTGAGTGTTTGACGGCATAAGCGCGGGTTCTAAGACCGTATTGAGATATTAAACGTTTTTTCAAGCCAGCGGTTGATCCCTTCGTCGATTTTCGCGCGAAAGGGGACGGCCATGAAGCTGAGTTGTCCGTCCAGACGTAAAACCCCTTCCTGGCAGAACAGAGTCGCCGAGAAGATCGAGGATTTGAGTGACACCTCCTTTTTCTCGGGATTGCGCGAGATATCGTAATTTCCGAGCGAATACTTCGAGATCAGGCGCCCGATCTCCGCCGAGACGGTGTCGTAGAGCTCCTGAGAAGTCTTGCCTGGAATATGAACGGTCCGTGAATAGCTTGGCATATTCTCTCCTAATTCTCGGGGACGCTGATTTTGGCGAGGTCCTGGCCGACAGAAACCGGGTCCTCGGCTCGAACTTTCCATTCGCTGACCTGGAAGTCGATCGGCGAAGCGTGGGGCACGAGAATTCCCAAGGATTCTACGATGAGGAACGTTTCATGAGCGGGAATGATAACGCCTTCCCGGTAGAGTACCGAGTGCACTTTGCCGGAGACGAGGGCCAGGGCACGTGGCTCGCGATTTTTCCTGGGAGTTGAAATTCGCCGGACCATGAGTACCCAATGTCCGATCCGGACCTGCCATTTTCCTTCCGGAATGGGTGCGATCGGGTATGCGCAAACCCGTTGTTCCTGGCCGTTGCTGAGCTTGATCGTTCCCGAAATGCCTGGCAGATCGGCCGTCCCCCAGAATTCGGGTCCTTTTACCCATTTTATCATCGAAGCGTCGGGTGAAACCCATTGATCGCCAACGGCCCAGCGTACCGCGGGACGGGAATCGGGACTGGAAATGACGTTTGCGAGGCGGGAGACGCGTGTGAGCTGGATCACTTTGGGATGAAGCGAACAGATCGAGCCCAGGATGCGCAAAATTTCCGCGGGCGGCCGGACGGCGGGAGTGAATTCCTCATCAACGAAGCCGGCACAGAAGATTCCTTCCCTGACCCACGGGTGCGAGAGGAGTTCGACGAGAAACCGCTCGTTCGTTTGCAGGGAACCGGCGATCCAGAACTCGTTCAGAATTCCCTGGGCGATTGTAACCGCTTGTTTGAAGTCGCGGCCGCCCACAAGGAGATTGCCGACGGTTTCGTTTCCCGAGGGCGAGATTTCGGAATTGGCGGTGACGTTCAGGTGAAGTTCGGCTTCAGAGCCAGTGAAGCGCCATTCGCGGTCATCCGAAAGTTCCTGGATTCGTCCTGGCTGAGGGAGTTGCAGAAGGGAGTCCTCGGCCAGCAATCGCAAAGAAATCCCGGTCGCCCACTCCGGGCGGGGGGTCCGTTCCGGCGGAGGGGTTAATGCCCCCGTTTCCATGGCGGCAAGTTGCCAGCTGACGGCCTTGGTTCCGGCGACCCGCTCCCAGAGCGGGAATGCCGTGTTGAGACGGGCCGAGCCGTCGACGAGAAAGGCACGCGGCCCCTCGATGAGGAATTCGAGCGTGCCGACACCGATATAACGACAATGTTCAACAAAGCTGAGTGTCCAATCCTGCGCCCGTTTGAGGGCGTTCGGGTCCACGGAGATGGCCGGACAAACCTCGACCACCTTGCGAAAGCGCGACTGAAGGGAAACATCGAGACTTGGAAACAGCTCGGTCCTTCCATCGGGAAAGCGGGCAAACGGAATGGTGACGTGACGGGCGCCTTCGAGATAGCGCTCCGAGAATATGATGACCTCGCCGGTTTTGCGGCGGAGTTGCTCGATCCAGAGTGCGAGCTTCTTCCCGAGTTCATCGAGTTCGTAAGCGATGCAGACCCCGAAACTTCCGCTGCCCCAGACGGATTTCAGAACAACGGGGAAGTGTTGCCTGCTCTGAACCATCATGCGCTCGATTTCGCGAACGCTGTGCATGGGGTCGAAGCTGAGTACAAGGTTCGGAATACCGGATCGTTCGGCCTCTCCAAGAAGATTCAGCTTGTTGCTGAAAAGAGCCAGGACCTGAGTGGGCGGGCAGATGACGTCCAGCCCGAACTCCTGCGCGATGATGGGAAGCTCCGGCCGCTCAGCCCAGGAACTCACGCCCGGGTGAATGCAATTGGCGAAGCCTCCGGGCTGAGGCGATTCGCGCGCGAATCGTTCAAGGACGGCTCGGAGTTTCGGTAAGGCGTCGGGATCACCGACCGATGGAAGGGGCGGGTTATCATGATCCTTTTGAAGCTCGGTTTCGAAACCCTCGTCTTGCAGTTCGCGCGCGATCAGGCCCGCCACGGAGCGGGAACCCAAAATAAGGGCCTTGCGCGGCGGATGAGCCGCCGGCGGATTTCGAGCACCTTTCGACATATCTTCAAAGGTTAACGCAGGCTCTGGACAAAAACCATTGTGTTTGCTCATGTGGGGGGATGAGGGTTCCCGAGGAGTTAGAAACCGCATTCAAAAACGGCTTTCAGGAAATCTTGGAAAGGTTTGCCGCTGAAAAGGGTCTTATTCCCGAAGCGGGCTCCTTGGCTTCCGAGCGTTTCCTGGCACGCTCGGTGATTCCGCACGTTCAAAAGCTTTCATCGCTGTTCAATCGCGAGGAAAACGAGGCTGGTCAGGGGTCGGGTCTGGAGCCGTATTGGAAGGAAAGTTCGAATCCGGCAAACCTGCGGCTCGCTTATTTTCTCTCGTTCATGCCCTGCAACCTGTTCAGGGTCGCTTCGATCTGGAGTGAGCTCGGGCGCCTGGGCTTTCGCTGGCCCGCCGACCGGCCGCTCAATGCCATTGAATTCGGCGCTGGCCCGGCCGCCGGTGCATGTGGAATCGCGGCGGGCGAGCGCTTTTCAGCGCTCGGTTTGAGCAAAGTCGGAACTTGGGCCTTGATCGAGCAGGAAAAAGCAGTCCTTCAAATCGGCGCTGATTGGGCCTCTCACTATTTCGCGGAGCTCGGCTTTCGGGACTGGGGAACCCGCAGCTTCCATCGCAAGATACAGCTGAATGAGGGACCTCAGAGCGGATTCCTTCCGCGTTCGGCTCCCCGGTTTAATCTCTGGGTTGCGAGTTACTTTTTAAATGAGTTTCCCGAGAACTCCGCTGAACTCGCCGAGTCCCTGGTCCGGTCATGGGATCGCCATCTGGACGACGAAGGTCTGGTCATAATTGTCGAGCCAGCGCTGCGGGCGCAGTCGCGGCGGCTGCTGGAAGTCAGGCGCGAGCTTCTCAAAATACGCGAGAAGCGCGGTATCGATTGGCTGCAGGTTCTGCTGCCGTGTCTTGGGCACCAGGCCTGTGGAGCCTTGGAATCGAAAGAAGACTGGTGCCACGAGGAGGTGAGTTGGTGGCGTCCTCCGTACATCAGGAAAATTGACGAAATGGCGAAACTCGACCGGAAGACGCTTCCGTTCAGCTACCTGGTGATAGCGAAAAGCCTGCGTCCTCGGGATCAGATCCTTCCCGCCCTAGCCGGTCTGGGGGAGCGTGCGCATCGGCTTGTCAGCCCCGCCCATCTCGAAGGGAGAGACTCAGAGTTCTTCATTTGTGGAAAAGAAGGTAAACGGCGGGCCCGCTACCGTGCCGAAGGTAATACTTTTGAAAGAGGCGATATCCTGCTCGGTGCCGAAATCCGGGGTGATTCCCAGGCGACGCGTATTGAAAAAATGAAAGGGCACCTCGGTAAATAACCAAGGCGCCCCTCATGCGCTTTGTCCATTATCAGTCGCGATATGACGAGGTGTGAAGTTCGGGAAAATCGTCTTTGCTCCCGAGCCCCGAATAGGCGGTCTCCTTTGAGCCGGTGCTTTCAACATTTACGTGAATGACCACTTTGTCGCCTTTGTTGAAGTCCGTAGCCAAGGAGAGAAAATTTTCTTGCGGGCTCAGCCGGTAACCTTTCGCTTTGAGCACGAGGATCGTATTAGCGTCTTGATTCAAGGATTTCAGGACGGAACGCGCCTTTTTGTGTTGGTTTTCCTGATTCTGAAGCGCCTCTCGGAATTTATGATTCGTTTTCACCGCGAGGGCGACTTCCTTGATTTTCTTCGCGTCCTTCGCGTCCACCCCATGAAGGTTGACGATAATGGGTGAGATCGTACGACTGGTGCTGCTGTCCGTAAACGGCTCTTGCCGGCAATTGACCTCGCAATATCTCGGAACCGATTCATAACCGCACGTCTCGTAGGTGCTGCACTGATCGACGCCGTGATCGTTTTTCACGCAACGTTCGTGTGTGTGACATCGATAGACCTCGTCGTAGCCGCAGATTTCAGTGTCGCAGACCGTTCGGTAATTGGTGAAGTACTCCGTATGCAGGAATACAAGTTTGCCATTCATCTCCAGAACGCCCGGAACTCCGGGTTGTGCCTTTGATGCTTCGATTTCGACGTATTTTTCGACGAAGGTATTCAGAAAGAGCATTTCTTTACAGCCTGTCAAAGTTGTCATCGCGGCTAATGAAGCGAGTAGGACCAGATAGCGTTTCATGTTTTTCTCCTTTGTGCTCTCTCATGGCCCTATTGTTAGGTGCCAAATTCTGGCTTGCGGCGCAGCAACTCTTGTGCCGGAGTCTTTTCCTAATATTTCAACAACTTATGGACGCAGGCCGAGTATCAAAGTGCTACTGGTTCAGTATGATTGGGGTGAGAGAGTCCCTGGTACGCTGTGTGCTGGGGAAAGCGGCATGAAATTTCGCGTATGCGCTGCTGTCTCTGTTTTTGTTCTGTCCTCGATCGGATCTGGGATTTGTCCTGTACTTACCAGGGCGGCTTTACCGGAGCTTTCCATCGAACAGAGGGCGGACCTTCGCTATCATTTGCAGAATCTGCTCAACGAATTTGAGCTTCTGATCATGAATCGGAAAGTAGATGAGGGCGACGTACGGCGTCAAGAACGTCAGTTCAAAGCGCTTAAGGTTTTTGATCGGATTCCCCTGGGAAGCGAGGACATCCAGGGGCTACGAGCGGAAATGAAAGAGGGCGGAAAGAAGAAAGGAATCAAAGTTTCGAAGTTAACTGTCCTGAGCCGTTCAAAGCCGGGGCCGCGTCTCCCGGGGCGGGTACCTTCCAACTGGCCGTTTCGGTTCCAAGAAAGTCAGCTCACAAAAGCGATCCGTTTTGAATTGCAGGTTGAAGGTGATGCGGGCGCGGTAAACGAATGGGTACGGTCATGGAAAGAGGCCCAGCTCAGGCTCGTCGAGCCGACCGATCGGCCGAAAGCTCTCGGAACAACCGGAAGGCAATGGAGAATTCGGGGTCGGGCGTTTTCTTTCAGGGAAGTCAGGCTTCCCGTGGTGATCCCTCGGAGAGCCAGGGATTTGCTCCCGGATTGGGTGCAGGCTAATCCGAGCGAATTCTCGCAAAAAGCTCCCGATCTTCGAAAGCTGGTGGACCAAATCGAGGAACTCCGGGGCCGCGCCGCTCCATTCTATCGTTTGCGTCAGGAATTTCTCCTGAACGGGGCGAGGATGTCCTTTTTCATGCGAAAGGCCTCGTGAGTCAATTTACGATTGATGGCTCTTTATACTCGCGTAGAATATAAATTCTATGCTTCTCGGAGATGTCAGTATCCTCGTCATTGAAGACGTAAATGCGATGAGAGCTCAAATCAAAATGCTCCTAAAGAACTTCGGCTTTCGCAAGGTCGCGGTTTGCGAAGATGCAGCCCAGGCCTCGGCCATTCTTGATACGGAATCGTTTCAACTGGTCTTATGCGACTGGCACCTTGGAACCGTCAGTGGACTTGAATTTCTGCAATATGTCCGGACGCACGCGAGCCATAAGGACCTTGGCTTCATCATGGTCACGGCCGAGTGTACGCGGGATCGGGTGCTTGATGCCATTAAAAGCGGCGTCGATGATTATCTCGTCAAACCGCTTACCCCAGGACAGATCCAGGACAAGGTTTACGGAGTACTGCTCAAGAGACAGGTGTTATGATGATTGCTCCAAATCACGAACAGAAAATTGAAGATTTCATTGCCGAGTTGGCGGGATTCGCCCAGATCGCGGAATCAACCCTGAGTCGTATCGAGAATGACATGGACGGCAACAAGGGGCTTTTCTCGATTTTTGAGGAGCGAATGATCGCGATTCGCGGAACCGCCCTCCAGCTCAGTTTACCGCACATCGCCCGGATCGCCGGCATAGGGGAGGAGATTGCGGCCAAGGGCGCCGTCGCTCCCGCGCGCTCGCAAATTCGGAAATGCGTCGGCAGTCTCTGGGACGCGCTTACAACGGTGAAATATCTCCTGGAACATTACTCCGAGCAGACCGGCGAAGAGCAGGAAATCCTGATGCATCGTCTCGAGGCCACGCTCAAGGCGATGGGTGGTGCAAGATCGGCCGTTTCAGCCGATGAGATCGAAGTTCTTCTGCGAAACCGTAATTAGCCGGCTCAGGGTTAAAGACCCTGCATGGACGGAAGTTCCCGCGGGATTTCGCGCTCACGGTCCGGAGCCGTTTCCCCCGTGGGGAGGAAGGTTACTCCCGCAAGGTTGAGAATCCCCTGTTGGATCTGGCGCTCCCGCTGGAGGGCATCCAAGTCAGCCTGTTCTGCGGTTTTGTCCGGCACCTCGGAAAATATCCGATCGTAAATGCGTTTTCGGAACCACCCCGCTGGTCTTCCGACCGCGACGCGAGACATTCGTCTTAATTTTTTCGAGAGTAGAAATGGTTGTCGCTGCCCCGGGCCCGTGAAATCGATCAGCAAGTCAAAATGCTCGGACGGCGACACTCCAAGCGGCGAACCATCCGTGTTCAGGAAAAAAACTGCGGCCTCGGGGTAAGACAACAGGATTTTCTGCCGCAAGCTTTCAACGTCGTAGACCAACCCCGCGGACGAGAGGACGACCAGCACGGTCCTTACGCCGGGAACGCGGTTGCTGCGCGCCAGCTCTTTTTCAGAAAGAGCGTTCACGAACTTCATGGATTCGGAATCAGCTGAGCCTCGCATGAGTTCATGATTTGTATCAAAATTCAGGCTGACAGCATAGACCGATTCGGGATATTGGCCTCTTGTTGAACAGAAATATGAGAGGGACTTCATGAAAAATATCGCCGTCGTACTTTGCGGGTCGGGTTACAAGGATGGCAGTGAAATCCGTGAATCAGTCGGGGTGCTCTGGGCATTGAGCCAGCATCCGGTTGCGGTTCAATGCTTTGCTCCGGACGCGCCTCAGCATGATGTCGTCAATTGCCTTTCCGGACGAGTCGCCGAGGGCGAAAAACGCAATATGCTCGTCGAGGCGGCGCGGATCGCACGGGGACAGGTCCTGCCGCTTGACCAGCTGGCGAAAACGACCGGTAATTATGACGGCATCTTTCTCCCCGGAGGCTTCGGGGTTGCCAAAAACCTGTGTTCCTTCGCGTTCAACGGACATAAAGGCACGGTGCGACCAGAGCTGCAGAAGATTCTCGACCTGATGTTTCAAGCCGGAAAACCCATCGGTGCGGTCTGTATCGCGCCGGCCTTGATCGCGCTCGCGTTTAAAGGAAAAGGTCTCGAGCTGACTTTGGGCTCAGCCGGGGATGCCGCGAAAGAACTAGAAAAGCTCGGCCACCGTCACATCGTCTGCAAGGCGAATGAGTATCATCTTGATCCCCGGCATCGTGTCGCATCCACTCCCGCCTATATGATCGATGCGGCTCCTCTGAATGAGATCTTCGAAGGTATTCAAAAAATGGTCGCCGCCGTCCTTCAGTAAAGCGCGTAGTGCAGGAGACGGCATTCGATCGCTCCGTTGTAAAGGATATGGCGATGTGCCGTTTTGAGTCCGACGCACTTTGCGAGTTCCGGACTTCCCGTGAAAACAAAGCCATTCCATCCTTTGAATTTCTGCTTGTAAAGATCTCCAAGCGCTTTATAGAGCGGTCGCAGTTCTTCAACTTCCCCCAGACGTTCGCCATAGGGCGGATTTGCGACAATGATTCCCGAGCTTGAGATGGGGTCGCAGGCCGCAAGCTCCCGCTTTTCGATATGCACGACGGTTCTCATGCCGGCCCGTTCCGAATTACTGAGCGCCACCCGGACGGCCCTGAAGTCGCGATCGTAGCCGACGATCTTCGGAAGTTTCTTTCGATCCCTGATTTGAACTTCGTTCGCTTCTTCAAGGAGACGCTTCCAAAGCACCGGAACATGATTCTGCCAGTTCAGGAAGCCGAAGTGCTTTCGACCCAGTCCTGGGGCGATTCTGGCTGCGATCATTCCGGCTTCTATCGGGAGGGTTCCCGAACCGCACATGGGATCTATGAAGCCTTGCGCGTTGGGGCCCTCGTTCGATCCGGCGGTCCAGCCGGCCATCGTGAGAATGGCTGCGGCGAGATTTTCTTTGAGCGGAGCGAACACGCCCTCCTCGCGATAGCCACGTCGATGAAGGCTGTCACCCGACAGGTCGATCGCGACGCTCGCTTCGTCTCGGAACAGATAAACGTTGATTCGGAGGTCGGGCTGCAAGGGATTGACGGAAGGGCGGGTGCCATGAACACTTCTGAATTGGTCGACGATCGCGTCTTTTACTTTCAGCGCCCCGAAATGGGAGTGCGTGATCTGTGATTCGGAAGAGGTGAAGTCAACCGCCAGGGTATTCGCCGGAGTCATGTGATCGGACCAGCGGATGGATTTTACTCCGCCATACAGTTTTTCCTGAGTCGGGGCAGGGAATTTCTTGAGTGGCAGCAGAACTCGATTCGCGATCCGTGACCAGAGACAGGCGCGATACGCCAGCTCGAGAGGACCTTCGAATGAGGCGCCAGCCCGTGTTTGCTGAACGGAAGTGGCGCCGAGCCCCCTGAGCTCGTTAACGAGAAGGGGCTCCATCCCTTTGGCCGTCGTGGCAAAGAAAGAATAGGATTCGGGCATGAGGCCGAATTATCAGGTTTTCCTGATTTAGGCTAACGGGTTCTGTTGCAACGCAGGCTGAAGATCCGCTCGGCTCCAAGGGGCCATTCGCCCATTTGTTCGTGAGATAAGGTCAAATGAGCTGGGAGGTCGGTTGCGCCGTCGGAACTCCCATCGATGACGAGAACGGCTGAGGCTGTCGAGGAACTCGCGTGGTAAGTCACGAGCCCTCTCTGGCTTTTTACGGTCGCATGCTCAAACTCGGCAACGGGATAGAAAATGTCTTCTCCAGAGTGATTGGCCAGGACCTTGAGTTCATAGCGTTCCTCGGCGTTAACCTCGCCCGTGTAATACACCTCGACGTATACCTTCGAATCGAACGGTTCGTCGCTTTCACATTTCCAGCCATAAGAGACCGGACTGATCAACGCTTGAGGTGCGTCCTCTGAAGACTCTGATGATCCTGATGATGAGATGATGCGTGCATCGTTAACTTCCGAAATGATTGCGTAATTCGGGCTGATTACGTCAACCGTTCCTTCTATGGCAACGTGAACGCCCGGGTGGATCATCACGCCGGCTACCGCGACTGACCGGGGAGCAACCGATCTGCCTACCTCGAAAGCCTGGCTTAGTTCGTAGATCGTTCCACCGCTATTGACGAGGACGCTCCAGTACGTCTGGGATTGAGCACAAGGTTCTTTTTCACAGATCGCCATCGGCACGACGGTAGCTCTTTTTTCGAAGGTGACTTGTCCGGTTATGATCTGCTTATTGCGTCCGAACCCGGCAGCGCGGCTATCAGGTGAGCCGGATAAAACAGCTGCTGAAATGAGCACGACGGTTGAAGCAAATTTAATCAAAAAACTCCTGGATTGGTTCGACATAGAAAGGGGCTCCTCATGGGTATCTTGAACGATGGTGGCGTTACATTCGTGTAAACCAAAGGAGATCGAAAGCAAGGGGCGTGCCCAGCGAACCATGCGGAAAAAATGCAGAATTTCTGGGTCATTTTTGGAGGAATAATTTTTATGCAAGATGGCAAGCTTGCAATTTGCCAGTTCCTCAGTTCAGGCCGATCCAGCATTTCAGATACCGGCCTTCGGGGAATTCCGAAAGCATCGGGTGATCGGGAGATTGGGACCCTCTACCGACCCATCGAATTCGCCGTTGTTGACGGGCCGCGGCTTTCGTCAGGACCCTGAGAAAGGATTCCTCTTCAAGAAGCGCCGAACAGGAGCAGGAAACGACCCCTCCCCCTTGTCGAACAAGCCTGAAAACCTGGGTATTCAGTTGTAAGTACGCGTGCGTGCCTTGTGGAATATCTTTCCGCCCTTTGATCAGGGCGGGGGGGTCAGAAATCACAATATCGAAAGCAGCGTTCGGAAGCGTGCCAAGGTCTTTCAGAACGTCATAACGCAGGGTTTCGCAATCGGCACCTGCGGCCACGATGTTTCTCTTTGCAAGGTCAAGCGCTTGAGCTGATGCGTCGACTGCGATGACTTCGGACTGAATCCCACGTTTTCGCAGGGCATGGACGAACTGAGCTCCCCATTGCCCGACATAGCAACACAGATCAAGGATTCGAACCGGTTTGGACGGTGATCCAGCGACTTGCGCCAGACGCGATATGGCAAGTTGAATATTGGCGGCCTGATCGAGAAAAAAGCCCGTCTTCTGCCCAGAAATCAGGTTAACGGCGAAGTCGCATTCCGACGCTTGCACCTGAACGTTCGCATAATCAACGCCCTTGATTTCCTTGATCGCTCTTGGCGGTTCTTCGCCGATGCCTTCGAGTTTTCTGACGCCGATGTCGTTGCGAAGAATGATGCCGGTGTTTTCCCACGCGCGCTCGTGATCTTGACTGGCAACGTATCGTTCGAGCAGCTCCGGGAGATCCGGTACGAGCCGATTCGCTCCAGCGGTGTGAGCCTGGATGACGAAGATCTGCCGTCCCGCCGTCATTCGGAACAAGTCTATGACCAGGCCCGGAAGCCGATCGGCTTCTCCGAAGCAGAGCCGGTGACTGGTCGTATGCAGCCCGAGCGTCTCACGTACTTTTGCGGCCTCAAGAAGACTTCTGAACACCGAATCCCGGGACATGGGGTCCTTATCCGAAGGATCACGCGTCATTGCTCTGAATGCGATCAGGGAATGCGGGTTGCCGTAACCGCGAGCAAGAAATTTTCCCGAAGCATCCTGCAATTCAACCGGGGCTCCTGGCTCGGTCCCCGTCGGGCTTGATGCGAGTTCGTTTGAGTAGATCCAGGGGTGGCCCGCACGAAAACGCCGGTCCGCCCCGCCAGAGCGCAACTTCCAGATTATCATGGCGGCACCGTATCAGAAGTCCCGCTTTTGGGCTAGAATCTGCCGCATGGTGCCTGTTTTGAATTGGCGCGAAATGAAAATGGCGGGGGATCTCTTCCGAAACGAAGCTGTGGGCTTGTACGTGGATCGAATCGTTATCCCTGAGCGCGCCCGGCATCCTGAAGGCTATTTGAAAGGTGAATGGGTCCTGCGGCTGACGGGCCGAAGAGCAGAGGCTTGCCTCCTTGTGGGGGTACGTCCTCGTCAACCATACGTTGCCTTGATCCGGGGCAAGGGGCCGAAGGCGGCCGGACGAGCGACTCGATCACCATTTGACTTGGTCATCTCGAAGCACCTGAAAGGGCTCAAGCTCACCGCAGTCGAAACACTCAGTGGTGAGCGCGTCCTTTTGCTCTGGTTTGACGAAATCGGCTTGGTTCTCTCGATGGTCCCGGCGAATCCCGAGGCGCTGCTGGTCAGGGCTCTTGAAGGAGGGAAGGCCCAGGGATGGCCGATTATCGCCAGTTCACGTTCCGGGGGTCCGCGCGAGGATCGGCAACTTTATATTCCGCCCGACGGGACCGGCGCACCTGAATCCCCGCCCATCAGAGAGGAACTGCTCAAGACGCCCGACGCGCTCCATCGCGCGATCGAAAATGAAATTGATCGCGAGATTTTCCTCACCAGGCTGAAGAGCGGTGTTAAGGCCCTCAAGGAAATGCGGGAGCAGTTTTTGACAAGAATTCGTCAAAGCAAGGCCGCACTTGAGCAAGCCGGCTCGGAACCCGGCTGGCAAAGGTTTGGTGATCTTCTTAAGGCGTCCTTGCCTTCGCCCCCACCCATTGAGAGTGATGGAACCCGCCCGATTTCTGATTTCGCCTCTGGAGAGGTGGTCCGGGTCCCGTGTGACCGCAAGCTGAGTCCGGTCGAGCAGGTCGAGAAGTTTTATCAATCAGCGCGCCGTTCACAGAGACGGTCGGAAGAAGCGCGTTCGAGGATTGATGAATTTTCGAAGAGGCTGGCCAAAATCGAAGCGGTTCTTCAAGCGGGCGCCGCGTTTCCCGAGCGGCCCGGCGCGCCTGATCAGGCGAGTTGGGATTGGCTTGGCGGGATTGAAACGCTCGCTCGAATTTCGATGCTTCCGTCGGGCGCGGAAAAAAAGAAGGACAAGCGCGGCACCTGGTCGGGCAGGGTTTTCCAGTCCGTGGACGGATTGCCCATTTTGGTGGGCAGGAACAAGGACGAAAATCTGGAACTCACGTTCAAAGTCGCTCGGGGAAACGACATTTGGATGCATGTTCGTGGACGTCCGGGGGCACATGTTCTGATCCCTCTTCAGCCCGGCAAATCCGCACCCCTTGAGACGCTTCTGGACGCCGCCGTGCTCGCGATTCAGTACAGCGGAGGGGAACAATGGGGCAAAACCGAAGTGGATTACACTTTCAAGAAATTCGTCAAAAGGATCAAGGATTCGACTGAGGCGAGCTATACCCACAACAAGACGTTGATTCTCGCGCCGGATGCGACTCGTCTCCGTCGACTTTCGGAGACATGAATGAACCAACAGACTTGGTTTGAGGAAGTGGCAAACGGGATTGTCTTGAAGCTGCTCATCCAGCCAAAAGCTTCGCGCACCGAAGTCTCTGGTTTGCACGGCGAGCCGCCCCGTCTCAAAATCCGGGTGGCGGCGCCTCCGGTTGATGGCGAGGCGAATGCCGAATTACTTCACTTTCTCAAAAAAAAGCTCAAGGTGACCTCGTCCCGCCTGCAGATCCTTCGCGGAGAAACTTCGAAGTCGAAGGACGTGTTTTGCGCCGGTGTCAGCCGGCAGGCGGCGGAAGCCGCGTTGCTGGTAAAATAGTTTCAGCGGGTGATTCTGGTCATTTCACAAAATGTTTTACTACGTATTCCAGGGCTTCATCTTTCGTGTGCAGCTTTTTCTCGAGTGCGAGATCTTCGACAGTTCGCAAGATTTCCGAGAATTCCTTTCCGGGTTTCAGGCCGAGCTGAATCAGGTCATTGCCGTCAATCAGCTTTGCGCTCGATAGCGCTGTTTTCTTCTCGGCCAGTCTGGATGAGCAGAACTCAAAGAATGCCAGGTTTCCGTCCGATGCCGTCGCGTCGGCCTTGTGTAACGCGAGCATTTCCTCGAAATGAGGCTGATGAATGAACCTCTGCAGGGTTGCTTCCCGCATCTGGAAGACTTCCCTGAATTTCACGTGATCTGAAATGATGGCGCTGATGGCTGCGATTTCCTGGGCGGACATTTTCAGCCGTTCGCCGATAACGATCGCCATCTTGACGCCATCGACTTCGTGAGCGGTGAAATTTTTCCCGCCGCTGCGGCTTGCGGCCGCGGGCTTTCCGATATCGTGGAGGAGGGCCGCCCAGGCCAGAGATGAGGGTCGCCGGGAAATTTGCGCTGAAAGGCATTTCATGACTTTGACGGTGTGATTCCAGACGTCCCCCTCGGGGTGGTGTAGAGGGGACTGCGACACTCCGTGAAGTGCCTCGACTTCGGGTAAAATCAGCCGCAGCAGACCGAATTTCGACAGCAGCTCGAGGGCAAGCGCCGGATGGGGACCGCACCACATCGACGTCAGTTCCTCGCGGATTCTTTCGGCGCTGACATGGTTGATCAGGTTTGCCTTTGTTTTGATCGCTTCAGCGGTTTTGGGTTCAATCGTGAATTCCAGGGTGGAAGCGAAGCGGACAGCGCGAAGGAGGCGCAAGGCGTCTTCCTTGAAACGGGCGCGAGGGTTCCCGATCGCCCGAAGAATCCTGTCGGAAAGATCATCCAATCCATTCGCCGGGTCGAGAACGCGAGAGGTCTTCGGATCATAATAGAGCGCGTTCACCGTGAAGTCCCGGCGGCTGGCATCTTCAACCGCTCCTGAAAAACGAACTGCCTTGGGATGCCTGTGGTCCTCGTATTCGAGATCCTGGCGAAAGGTCGCGACTTCGAGAAGCTCGGGAGGCGCATCTCCGGTGCTTTGGATGGGAATCTTCAGAACTCCAAAAGCCTTGCCGACCGTGATGGCATCCGGAAAAATTCTGCAAAGCTCATCGGGATCCGCGCTCGTGGCGATGTCATGGTCCTTGGACTCGCGTTTCAGGAAAAAGTCCCGGACGCTTCCGCCGACCACATACGCGACGTGTCCCGCTTCATTCAGCCGCTGAAGTGCTTCGCGCACGTACTTGGGCAGCGGAAATGGACGGTCAATCCGGGTCCACTTCGAGGTATTCTCCGTTGAGCTGGTACTGGCTTTTGATAACGGTGTCCGCTTCGAATCGGTCGGGAGCTTCGGTGCCTTCGGCTTCTCTGTCACGGGTCCTCTTGGCCTTGCCGGGTTTCTTCGTTTTTTTCGGCGTTCTGGTTTCCGAATCGGGCTTTGCAGGTTGTGCTTGCGGCGGTGCCGCCGGCGCCACCGGGTCAGCGGCATGAGCGACGAGCGCCGTGCAAGACAGGTTCAGTATCGCAGAAATAATGAGCAGCGAAAATGCGGTTTTCAAGCTTACCTCATGAGCACATCACGCGGACGCGCGCCATCCGCCGGACCGACAATGCCGCGCGATTCCATGGTTTCGATCATCCTGGCTGCACGATTGTAGCCGATTTTGAGATGCCGCTGGAGAAAACTGGCCGACGCATGCCCGGCGCGTTTAACCAACTCGACTGCTTCCTCGAACATTTCGTCGTGGTCGTCCGATTCCATTCCGTCTTCGGAATTCTCGTCGTCCTCGGCCAGGAGAATTTCTTCGCGGTACGAGGGCTTCCCTTGTGACTTGAGGAAAGCGGTGATTTTCGTGATTTCATCGTCATCCACGAAGGCGCCGTGAAGCCGCACGGTTTGCGAGATGCCAGGCGGAATGAAGAGCATATCCCCCTGCCCGAGAAGGCGTTCGGCACCGGCGCGGTCGAGAATGGTTTTGGAATCTATGTAACTGGCCAGCTGAAATGAAACGCGGGACGGCAGATTCGCCTTGATGAGGCCTGTTACGACATCGGTCGACGGACGTTGCGTCGCCGCGACGAGGTGGATGCCCGCGGCGCGGGCTTTCTGCGCGAGACGCGCGATGGAGATCTCGACTTCTTTTCTCGCCGTCATCATGAGATCGGCGAGCTCGTCGATGATGACGACGACATAGGGTAGCTTCCCGACGCGCGGAGCGCCGCCCTCGTCCGGCTCGAAGGCCTCGAGCCAGTCGTTCCCTGAGGTGGGCTGTGGGCCCTCACTGTTCTCTTCCGAGAAGAGGAGATCGTGGATGACGTCGGCGCCCATTTCTTCGACCTTCTGATTGAAGGTTGCAAGATTTCTGGCCCCGATTTTCGCGAGAATCCGGTAACGGCGGTCCATCTCCCGAACTGCCCACTTTAGCGCGAGGCTGGCGTGCTTCGGGTCGTCCACAACCGGGAGCAGAAGATGGGGCATGTCTTGGTAGGCACGGAACTCGATGAATTTCGGATCAACCAGAATCATTCTGAGTTCGTCCGGAGTGAATCGGTAGAGGAGCGAGCAGATCAGGCCGTTCATGAAAACTGATTTTCCGGCTCCCGTCTGGCCCGCGCAGAGAAGATGGGGCATTCGGCTCAAGTCTGAAAGGTACGTCTGGCCTCCGATGTCCTTTCCCATGGCCACGGGGATCACATGCTTGCTCCCGAAGAAGTCGGCATTCTGGAGAAACTCACGGAGATAGACCGTTTCGCGGTGTTCGCTCGGGATTTCGATGCCGACCACGGCTTTGCCCGGAAGGGGCGCGAGAATGCGCACGCTTTGCGCCGAAAGCGCCATGGAAAGGTCATCGGCCAAGGCAGCGATTTTCGAGACCTTCACGCCAGGGCCGGGTTTGAACTCGTAAAGCGTGATCACCGGACCTGGACGCACGGCCGTGACTTCACCTTCGATACCGAAATCCGCGAATTTCTGTTTGAGGATCATCGAATTCGACAGCAAGCGTTCGCGATCGATCGAGGATTCGATCTTCGGCGGCTTGCGGAGAAATTCTACGGTCGGAAGCTTCCATTGGCCTTTCCTGCGGACGATGCGGGCCAGCTTGCCCGCGGCTTTTGTCACGATATCGCTCTCCTGCGCCGTCGGAGTTTCGGAGGCGGAGTTCTTCGACGCCTGTCTCAGCAGAATGGTGGGTTCTTTGGCCAGCTTCAGATTGAGCTGCTCAGCGGGTTCGAGTTCCGGCAGGGCGTTCGGAGCTTCGGAAATCGCACTCGGCGCTGGCGCTAGCGCGGCTTCAGGCGCGACGGGGCTGCTTTCGACGTCAATGACGGGTTTCTTGTTTTCTTCGGTGTTCTCGGGGGTGTTCTTGGGTGGTAATGCTTTCCACAGCTCGGCTCGTTCCTTGGCACGTTTGACGGCTCCTTCGATGAGGCGTTGGACGAGATCGCCGGTGGCATGCGCGGCCCGCATCGCGACGATTCCGATGAAATAGACCAGATAAGTGGCCGTGAGTCGCGTCGTCTTCCAGGTGAGTACCCAGAAAACCTTCAGAATCGTTGCGCCGATCCGGGCTACGCTGAGAGGTGTCGATAAGGCCAGTGCGGCAAAATAGACAACGAGTGAAACAATGGAGGACCCGAGTGAGTTGAATTGCCGCAGGAGAAGCTCGCTGATCCAGGCGCCGAACGCGCCTCCGGTAAGCAGGAGGGTGCCGCTGTAAGGCCAGTACTTCCATTGAAGGGTGAGAAATACGGTCAGCGAAATCACGGATACGGTCATACCGCCGATGGTCCCGAGAACCCTGACCCACCCTTCGCGTTTATGGACCGAGGCCGAAATAAAAAACAGTGCGGCGGGAACAAGAAACGATCCCATTCCGAACCATTGCAGAAATCCGGATGAGATGTATGCGCCGACACGGCCGCAAGCGTTCATCGCGGGTCCCTTTGCGTTGCTGAACAACGACGGATCATTCGGATGATAGGTGAGCAACGCGCAAAGGCTGAAAATGCTGAGCGCGAAGATCAGGATACTGGTTACTTCCGCCAGGGGTTTCTTTTCGACTGCGCCTTGGTTTCGCGGGGACCGAGGACTTCCGTGTCGGTTTTCCATGTTTCCTATGGTACATCTATAATCATGACTCAGAAAGTCCCTAGCAAGATTCCGTATGTTTTGGCTTACGATTTGGGCGGCACGAAGGTGGCTGTCGGAATCGTCAACTCAAAAGGTAAGATCCTCGAAGAAATCCGTGTACCGACGGTATTTGCCGAAGGGAAGGATGCCGTTATCCGGCAGCTTGCCGAACTCGGGAAGACCTTGATTTCCCGCCATCCGAAAGTCCGCCGGGTCGGAATAGCTTCCGCGGGGCCTCTTGATCCCGAAAAAGGCGTTCTGCTCGATCCGACAAATTTCGCGAGCGCGGCCGGAACTTGGGGAAAAGTCCCCCTCGCGCGGCTCCTTTCGCAGAAGCTCAAACGTCCCGTTTATCTCGAGAACGACGCGGCGGCCGCCATGCTTGCCGAGCATTGGATCGGAGCGGCGAAGCATTACGACAACGCCATGATTTTGACGCTCGGAACAGGCTTGGGGACCGGAGTCATTTCCAACGGGAACCTTCTTCGGGCGGGTCGCGGCCTTCACCCTGAAGCGGGGCATGTGATTATTAATTCGGACGATACATCAGCTCTATGCGGATGCGGTAACACCGGCTGCGCGGAAGCATACCTTTCGGGGCGGAATTTCACCCGCCGCAATCAGGCGCGATTTTCGAAGCAGAGCCCGGATCTTGAACTTGATGCCAAGAGCATGGCTGAACTCGCCCGAAAAGGGGATCGTGAGGCGATCGCCGCGTTCGACGAATACGCCGAGATGATGGCCGTCGCCATTCAGAATTACGCCGTGATTTACTGTCCGGAGATCGTCGTTTTCACCGGGAGCTTTGCGCAGACTTCCGACCTGTTTCTCGGTACCACCCGGAAGCGTCTTGAGGTGCTGCTCGCGCGCCGGCGCGTCGGCATTGATCTCATGCCGAAGCTCGCGGTTTCGTCCCTTCATAACGAGGCAGGGTTGATCGGCGGCGCTTACATCGCGTTCACGCGATGACCTGCCCGCCGCGCCAAGCAAGTAGTTCGACGTTCAGAGGTGAGTTATGAAGAAGACAGTTAAAATCTTCAATTCCCGGGAAGAAGCGGAAGTCGCCAAATCGTTTTTGGAGTCGCACGGTATAATCCCTCGAATCAGAGCTGATGATCAGGCAGGTCTCCAGCCTGGTCTCGCTTTCTCGAGAGGGGTGGAATTGATGGTTGAACCCGAAGATCTGGACGAAGCCCGGGAGCTTCTTGAATCGGGGCAGAGCCTCCCTCAGGATTGAAACAGCGTTTTTAAATCACCGCGTTTTTAAATTCTCATCATTTCTCGGGATTGGGCCGAAACGGAAAGAGATGAGGTCGGGTCTTTATTTGCCGAAACGCTTTTTTCCAAGACTGCGCCGTCTGGGCGGGGCGGTTGCTCGCCTGGTTTTTGGGGCTGAATCGAAGCCGAGCAGCGGAGGTCGTTTCGCGGCTCAGCTTTGCCATGAACTCAGCAACCCTCTCAGCGTAATCACAGCGAAATCGAGTCAGATCCAAAACTGGGCCGAGACGAAACAGATCGATCCCGAAAAGCTCGCAAAGGCCGCCCTAGAGATTCAGAAAATGGCAAAGCGCATTTCGGCAATTTTGAACGGGCTGAAGGAAATTGAGGGTGGAACGGAAACCCTTTCGTTCCAATCTGTTCCGCTGAAATCGGTTATCGAAGAAACCCTTGAATTATGTTCGGCTCGTTTCAGGCTCGCTGGAATCCAGGTTCACGTTGAATATCCGTCGCCTGGAGTGATTCTCGAATGTCGTTCGACTCAGATTTCCGAGGTGCTTTTTAACCTCTTGAATAATGCATTCGATGCACTTGCGGATTCCGGCTCCGGGGTTGCCGCCGAAGGGAAGTGGGTTCAACTCTCCAGCCGCGTACTCGGCGCTATGATTGAGCTTTCTGTAACGGACAGTGGTTCTGGTATTCCTGAAAAGTTCCGCGAACGAGTGCTCGAGCCGTTTTTTACGACCAAATCGCCCGGCAAAGGAATGGGCTTGGGATTGAGCATCTCAAAGCAGCTGGTTGAGGCGCATCGCGGGGAATTATTGCTTGATCCGTCGCATCCAAATACCCGGTTTTTAGTGCGTTTACCCCTTAGGCAAGGGAGGGCGCATGCGGCATAAAGAAGGGGTGACGCAGCACAGCAATGCCCAAAGGGTGCAGTCCCTAACAAATCAAGCTGTTATTGCCGATAAATGCTATGTGGCGGAGCGTTTTTTTGATCGCCTCAGAGGATTGATCGGGACAACCGCGTTTGCGAGCGGAGAGGGGATGTTGTTTCCGCGCTGTAATGACATCCACATGTGGTTCATGAGCATCCCGATCGATGTCGTCTTTATCCGCGGAGAAAGGACTGCGGAAGGAAGGACGCATTGGAAGGTCTCTTCGGTTCACGCTGGGGTGCGGCCGTGGAGATTTTTGCCTCTCAGGGATTCCAGAGCCACTGAAACGCTGGAACTCCCGGTTGGCACGATCGGGAGATGTGCGATTCGAGCAGGGGATGAGCTATGTATAAGCTGACGATCATCGCTGGCCCTAACCGTGGAAGCAGCTTTGCTATCCATGAGGGCGAGAATTCGATCGGCCGCCAGGCCGGTAGCGCGGTCGTTCTGCAATCCTCGAAAGTGTCGAAACGTCACTGCGTCCTCGTAGTCGAAAACAGCGAAATCATCATCAAAGATCAAGGCAGCTCCAACGGAACATTCGTGAACGGCATTCTCACGCGGATGAAGGCCCTCAAGCCGGGCGATAAAATCAGCGTCGGAGAATATGTTTTGGAAGTCGATAATCCTCTCGCAAGAGCGCCGCAGTTCCCGCCGGCCGTGGCTAATTTCGCGAATGTCGTCAGATTTCCCGTCGAAAAGGATAATTCCGCATCGCCGCAATCAGATCCGCTAAAAGAAACCGGGAATCTGCCCAATCTGAATTCGTTGAATGACCCGAACGTCATGCCGAAGGATCTGAAGGGCAAGGCGCTTTGGTATTTTGAAAACAGAGTCATGCCCTTTTTCTACGGGCTCAATCTCAAGCATGAATGGAAGTTGCTCTGCGTCGCGCTGTTCGCGGCCTTCGCGTTGGCTAACCTGATGATCTCCGTCACACCGCTCGTCGATTCCGCCCGGCAGGGGATCGTGAAAGAATCGGCGCGCCGGGCCCGCTTCATGGCGAAGCAGATTGCCGATTTCAATGCCCCGCATGTCGCGAGCGGTGCCGAAACAAAAGCGGATATCGGATTGGCCGAGTACGCCGAAGGCGTTCGGCTCGCGGTTTTGATCGATATGGACAACCGGATCATCGCTCCGGGAAAGAAATTCAATCAATATTTGATGTCCGGTCCTGAAGCCATTTTCGCGGTCAGGGCGCGTGATGCGTTTCGCGCCGGACGCGAAACGGGCATGACGACTGAGATCGACGATTCAACGATAACCGCGATCGAGCCGCTTCTGGTTCTGAACCCGTCGATGGGGAAGAACGTCATCCGCGGTATGGCGATCGTTTCGATCGATACTTCCCTGTCGACACCCGAAGCCGGAGAGATCGGAGTCGTCTATTCAGAAACGCTCATTCTGACCGGCATTCTTGGAGCGATCATCCTCATGATCATGTACAAATTGACGCTCCGTCCGTTTCAGGTCTTGAGCGACGATATGGACAAGGTGCTCAAAGGCGAGCTGCCCCAGGTCACCCATGAGTTCAAATTCGAGGAGACCGCGCCGCTTTGGGATTTGATCAACGCGACTCTTCAGCGGGTCCCCCGCGGGACGAATACTTTCGAAAAGAACGCGGAATCCGGGCCGACGATTGAGGACTATATCACCCCTATTCGCACGGTCGGGGAGCTGGGCAGATTGGGTATGGTCCTCTGCGATTCTGAACGCAAAATAGCCTACATGAACAGCGTTTTTGAGGAGATCAGCGGCATTCGGGTGGACGGCGCGATCGGGCAGACGTTTCCACTCGTGGTTCGCGAAGAGGCACTCGGAGCTTTCACCACGGATCTGCTGGACCGTGTGACGGCAAATCCGGCGGGAGATCCGATTGTCGAGGATTACGAGTTTTCAGGACTCTTCTACAAAGTTCACGCTTCCGCGGTAATTACGCGAGCCGGTCAGCTCAAGGGATACCTGCTGCTTGTCGTGAGGGCTGATAGCAATGGCTAAAGCGACGAAACTCAAGCAAGCATCCGCACCCAGGCAGCCCGGCGAAATGGCCAGGTTGAAGATCGTTCAAGGCCCGGATTACGGGTCCGTCTACATCATCACCGCGAGCAAGGTGACGATCGGTCGCGGCGACGAAAACGATATCGTCATTTCCGATCTGAAGGCTTCCCGAGTTCATGCGTCGATCACGTTCACCGAGCGGGGCTGGAACATCCAGGACCTCGGGAGTTCGAATGGTTTGCTTCATAATGGAGCTCCCGCGCGTAGCGGTGCACTCGGACCGAGTGACACCGTGACTCTTGGAGAAACAACACTGGAACTCATTTCAGCCGATCTTGGTACAAAGATGCTCGCGGCACCTCCAAGGAGTTCCAATCAGATTCAGTTGGAACAAGCCGCATTCGCGGCTCAGCGGGAAAGGATTCGGGGAATCAGCGGCAAAAAGTCCGGCCTGAAGCAGCCAGGCGCGTCTCTCTTTGCGAAGATCTCAAAAAATCCGAAAATGCTCGTGGCTGCCGTCGCGGTCTTCGGGGTCTTATTCCTGATCGAGCCGGATACGACGAAAGCACCGGTTCAGCAGAAAAAGCCTCCTGCCGAGGCCAGGGATATCGCTTCTTATCTGCCGGGGTCCGATCTTTCCGTCATGAGCAAGAGCGCGGAAGTGTTTTTCAAAGCCGGGTTCCGCGAATACCGTGAACGTAATTACCTTCGGGCCAGAATGCAGTTTGAAACGGTTCTGCAGGTTGCGCCCGGGCATCCGTTGGCCAGGCTTTATCTGGACAACTGCAATAAGGAAATCGAGGAAGAAGTTCGATTCCATCTCGAAACGGGCAAGAAAAGCATGGAAGCCGGCAAGCTGAGGGATGCGCGGGGTCACTTCCAGGCGATTACACGATTGCTTTTCCGTGACCAAGCCAACCCGGCCTTGGCCGAAGCGAAAGAACAGCTCGAGAAACTTCGGAAGACTTCACAAGGGGAGGGCACTTAAATGGGTGCGGCCCCGATCCTCAACATTCTTCGAAACGGTGAGATGATCAGATCCGTGCCGATCGAGGGCGAGGCCATCCTCGGACGATCGGAAGGTTGCGTCATCCGTCTCGAAGACCGCGCGATTTCTCGACAGCACGTTGTTTTCCGTCTGACCGGAGATGGCGTACAGGTTGAAAAAAAGAGCGAATTCGCACCTCTTCTTGTGAACGGCCGCGACTGCACAAAAGCCCTTCTTAAGGAAGGTGATGTGCTTTCGCTTGGCCCGTACGTTTTGCAGCTTAAGATTGCCGAGGTGGCGACGGAGGCTCCGGCGGGGGCAACGGCACCGGTGCTTTCGGTGAATAATCTCCCGCAGCTCGGGAACAAGGATCCGACGCGACCGCTCGAAACACAGGACCAGTCGGTCGCACCCGAGCCGGGACCGAACGCCGAATTGGCCGGCCTTGATCTCCCGCTCAACGGATCTCCCGACGCGGCTCCTCATGCGACTGAACATCCCGACCTGGAAGCAAACAGTCTGGGTGGGAAGCTCGAATTAATCGACCCTGTTGCTGAAGGTGGCGAGCCGGAGATCGCGCAGGCCGATGAACAGCAGCCCGCTCCCGGTTCCGGCGACCCTCCGGCGCTGGTGCCGGCAGAAGCGATCGAAATTTCCGAGGTCATCCTCGCGGACAGCGACGCTCCCACCAAAGTCGCACCGCTTGGAAGAATCGCGATCAAGCTCATTTTCAAGCCAGGAGAGGCGAACGTCGAGGAATTCGAGCTGACTCAGGACGAGATCACGATTGGACGAGGCAAGAATTGCGAAATCGTCCTGAACGACAAAAAGGCTTCCCGGAAGAACACCCTTATCCGCAAGTCGGGCATGAATTTCGTCATCAAGGATCTGGATTCCGCGAACGGTACCTTCGTGAACGGGACCAAAATAACGGAACAGGAACTTACCGGTGACGACAAAATCAGAATCGGAGAAATCGAATTCCTTTTCCAGGCCTCGAGCGTCGACTTCAAGGCGCAGGAAAAGAATTTCATGTCGTTGCAGCCCGCCGAGCAGCCGCCCGAGCAGCCCCCCGAGCAGCCCAACGATCAACCGGCCGAATCCTTGGCCGGTCTTCCCGAAATCAACCTGCCGCAATTAACGGAATCGGGGGCGAAATTCGAACTGCCGCCGAGCCACGTCAGTCTGCAAGCCCCGAAAGAACCCCCTCCGGTCAGCGGACCAAATATGTCCAGGTTTTCGACCGGGCCCATCACGGGAATCGTCGGAGTCGGTCCGGGACGAAAAGCCACGTTATTGGAGAAGTTTCGCGCCCAGCCCAAGCCCCGGCAGTTTCTGATCGCTTCCATTCTTTTTCTGGTGCTCTGGTGGGCGATGGAGGACGAGACCCCTCGGCAGAATGCGGCAAAACAGCAGCCCAAAACAAGACCGAGCGCGATGGCGACCGAAAAGCTCCCGCCGACCTATGAGAATCTGACCCCCGAGCAGAAGAAGTTTGTCGAAACACAACGGAACATGGCTTGGGACTATTTCAAGAACAGCGAGTTTGATAAGGCGCTTTATGAACTCAACAAAGTCCTGGAAATCCTGCCCGGAGACGAGAAGGCGCGGGAAATTCAGCGTTATGCAACCCAGGAAAAGCGCAAAATCGAGGCACTTCACGAAGAAAAGAAAAAGCGCGAGGAGGAAGCGCGGCTGAAAGCAAAAATCGCGCAGCTTACCGAAGAAATCCGCGAGCGGATGAAGAAAAAGGATTATGAGCAGGCAAAGGAACTTTTCTCGCAGGTGCTTGCGCTCGATCCCGACAGTCAGGATATCGCGGCCTGGAAAAAGGAACTTGAGGAATACGAGGAGCAGAAGAGGCTTCGTGAGCAGGAACGCGAAATCCGCGCCCAAATCAACCGGCAGGCCTGGACGACATACCAGGAAGGCCTGGCCTTGAAGAAGCAGCAGAAACATCACGGTGCGATCGCCCTGTTCAGGAGAATTTTCGAAATGGGCGCGACGGATAAGAAAGTCACAGTGATGGCTTCGCGCCGGATCGCGCAGTCGCGCGCTGCAATCGCGGCGAAACGCGAACCCATCATGCAGGAAGCGACGCAGCTGGAAGAATCCGGCGAACTGGCGAAAGCTTTTCAGCTTTACGAAAAGGCGGTCCAGGTCGACCCGACCCATCGTGCCGCTCACGCCGGGATGGATCGGCTTAAGGGGATTCTCCACGATCGCGCGAAAGGGATGTATACCGAAGCGGTTCTTGCCGAGAGCTACAGCGACTTCGCGGTTGCCAAGAAGAAGTTCGAGGAATGCCTGTCGACCGCGCCCCGGGATGACATTTACTACGAGCGTGCCCAGCGCAAGCTCAGTCACTATTTCAAGAAAGACGAGCCTTTGCCGCCATGAAGGAAACCGTGATTAAAGCAGTGTCCGCGTTTTCTGATCCGGGCGCCAGGCCAGGGCAAGAGGACTACGTGCTGGTAACCGCCGAAAAGGGGATCTTCAGCATCGCGGATGGTTTTGGAGGCCCGGGTCCCGGAGCGCTCGCTGCGAAAACCGCGTGCGAATCAGTTCGAGGGTTCCTGATAAAGGAAGCGGGAGATTTGGAGGCGACCCTGCCTTTCGTGCTCCGATCGTATTTTTCACTCGCCGGGAATGTTCTTTTTAATGCCCTGATCCACGCCAATCGTAAGCTCCTGTTACTGAACCAGGGCAAGAACGTTCACGAAAAAGGGGGAGCGTCCCTGCTCGCGGGTTACATGGATGGCGATTTGCTGGCGCTCGCGAATGTGGGTGCATGTACGGCCTGGCTCTTTCGAAGCGGGATCGTGACAGAACTCGTGGCCCCGAGAACTTACGGACGTTTGATCGATCCGTTTCTTTCGACTCGTGCTTCGGGCCGTGACGAAGCCCGGGTTCCGTTGATGGCGGTGGGCCTTGTGGATGATCTCGAGCCTGAGATTCTGGAATATCGAATCCAGACGGGTGACTGGCTTCTTTTGCAGACCAGTGATCCCGGGATCGCGATTCGCGAAGATCTCATGACCCTTCAGCTCCAGGGGCTGGCGCCCGAAGACGCGGCGAACGAGGCCGTGGCCCTTCTGGGGAGCGGGACTTACAAGGAAAACACGTCCGCTGTTTTTGTTTCGTTTTGACGTGATTTCAACTGGTTAAGTCATGGCTTTTAATCATTGACCGTTCTTGTCCGTGATTTCATACTATAAGTAGACCTCCGTATTTTTTGGGGGAGGAGGTCATGTTTTCCTGTGTCGCTTCCGATGAGTGGATGGAGGCGGGCAAGGAGCTGCGCAATGAGAATAAGACGATTTTTAAAAAATTTCCTGGAGGACGAACGGGGTCAGTCCACGACTGAATACATTTTGATTTTGGCCGTAGTGGTGATGGTTGCGATGAAATTCCGACAGAGTTTCGGGAGCAAATTGACCAAGATCGTCGATATTTTGGGTGGCCAGATCGAACAAGGTATCGAGAATCCGGGATACTAAAATAAGTTCCTTTTGGGGCTTTTGGGATGCG
>Ga0208958_1000373_pt1 | contig 54511 bp, 57 predicted proteins | sample RifOxyB1_FD_184032 | JGI IMG/M metagenome (GOLD analysis project Ga0208958, IMG submission 184032) | Soil microbial communities from Rifle, Colorado - Rifle Oxygen_injection B1 (SPAdes) | ecosystem: Environmental > Terrestrial > Deep subsurface > Rock core/Sediment | place: Rifle, Colorado...
CAGCTCCCTCCTTTCACTTTCTCTAACAATCCATTTTATTTTCTTGGTGTTTAGTTTTTTCATAAGAACCTGCTTTACAGCAGGTCTTATCTTATTTACCGAGAGGACATTATTTCTGGATAAGACATGCTCTTTTTGAATTCAAAAGATTTAAAAATCTAAAAAATAATTTCTAGTCTCTATGAAAAAATATTACTCCAAAGATCCAGATACAAGAGAACTTCAGCGAAATCTAGAAAATCATGAAGCTCTTGTAAAAACAATGTTAGAAAATCTTCCCTACGAAGCAAGAAATTTTGTTCCGCAAGAATTCTTAAATCCTAACAGAGATTTTTTGACAATTTTAAGCGCATGTAATGCAAACACTCCCTTTAACGGAGAAGAATTTGCTATCATAGGATTTCAAAGAGGCGAAGGATATCACCCGATAGCGCATATCAGGCCAAATCAAGCAATTATTTCTTTTAGAAAAACATCTAGAGAAAGCGGCAGCTCAGTTCTTACTCTGCGATATAATATCGGGCGCCATAACGACGTCGAATATCAGGATATCTTGGCTCTTCCCCTCGGAAGCCACTTCTAATTTTAATTTCATAAAAATATAGGCGGGTTCTACGCCCGGAGCAGGATTTGAACCTCTTCGTTCGCCGACGCGAGTATTCGAGCAAGAGCGAATCGAAGATTCTTGGTGGGGCAGGTTCAGTGCTAAACGCCCGGAGCAGGATTTGAACCTGCGAATCCTTTCGGAAATAAGTTCTCCAAACTTACGCGGTAACCACTGCGCCATCCGGGCATATTTCTTTTCTTGCTTTCGGATGGTGCTTGAGCAGTATTCCTTCGATTGCGCCATCCCTGCACAACTACCTTAATATTTATGACTTTTAAAACTTTTTAAAATCCTCCCGCAGCCAAAAAGACAAAGATTAAATACCTCCCCAGTAATTTGAAAAGGATGGTTCAACTAACACGTTCATTAGCAGTAAAAATAATCGGAGGCAGTGTTGTTGTTTTTAGTCTAATTGGTGGAGGTTTAGACTATCTAACCACACCCGATGAACTCCATGACGAAATAGCCCGCAAACAGTTCGAGGCTAGAAAAATGAGCTATTCTGTTTTATCTAAAACTTACAATCCCTCTCCTTCAAAAAATCCAGCAGAACTATGGGAAGAAGTTTCATCTAAAATTGAGGAGGATGTAACAAAGGAATTTAATAATAGGGGCTTTTATGAAAACACAAAGCGCGGGGCGCTTGCCGGAGCAGCATTTGCGCTTACTGCAACTTCTTTAGGACTATTTTTAGGGTCACAACAAAAAAATCCTTCTTCTCCGGATCCATACTCTGTAGAAAGAGATAATGGAGATTCCGGCGATTATAAGTACGATTAAAAACAATTAGAAAAAGATTTAAAACTTTCTACAAAGAAAACATTTATAATCAAAAAAACACTAAAATTCTTATAAAAGATGGCGAAAGATTTTTTACTAAATATTAAAAAAACGGTGATGAATAAAGGAGTCAGGATTATTTACTCAGAAGGAGAAGATTCCAGAATTTTAACAGCAGTCTCAAAAGTAAACAAAGAAAAAATAGCCACCCCAATCTTATTAGGCAATCCAGAAACAATAAAAAAACTAGCCAAGCAGCTTAAAATTAACGTCGACAATATCCAAATTATTAATCCATTAAGCTCTCCCAATCTGAATGAATACGCCAAAGAATTCTACAACCTAAGAAAAAATAAAGGGTTGACTGAAAAACAAGCCATGGACTCTGTAAAAAAAACAAATTACTTCGGAACAATGATGCTTCATTCAAACCAAGCCGACGGCTTAATCTCCGGCGCAGTCTACACAACAGCTGAAACTGTCCGTCCAGCATTGCAAATTATAAAAACAAAAAAAGAGTTTAACATCGCCTCAAGCTTTTTTATAATGCTGATAAAAGAAAAAATCTATTTTTTTGCAGACTGCGGAATCAATCGCGATCCCTCGGCAGAAGAATTAAGCGAAATAGCCATTAACACAGCGTCGTCAGCAGAACATTTTGGAATCAAGCCAAAAGTTGCCTTGCTTTCATTTTCAACGCACGGCAGTGCAGAAGGACATTCTGTAGACAAAGTGAGAAAAGCAGCAGCTATAGCCAAGAAAAAGCGCCCGGATTTATTAATCGACGGCGAAATGCAGTTGGACGCAGCAATAGTTCCTGAAATTGCAAAAAGAAAATGTCCAAGCTCGCAGTTAGAAGGACAGGCAAATATTTTAATTTTTCCAAATCTGGATGCGGGCAACATAGGATATAAATTAGTTGAACATCTTTCCGGCGCAAAAGCCATAGGCCCGATAATCCAGGGCCTGAAAAAACCAGTCAATGATTTAAGCAGAGGTTGTAATGTCGAAGACATCGTTAACGTCAGCGCAATAACAGCATTCACAATCATCGAGGACAAAAAATGAAAATTTTAGTTTTCAATCTAGGCAGTTCTTCTTTAAAATTCAAATTAATAGACATGCCGGAAGAAAAAACTATTTCAGAAGGAATCATTGATGGAATTGGTTTTCCAATATGCAAAATAATCATAGACAAAAAAGAAAAAATTCAAAAAATATCAAATCATGAACAAGCAATCAAAATCTTGCTCTCAGTATTAAATCTAAAAAATATCGACGCGGTTGGTTGCCGTGTTGTCCACGGCGGAGAATTCTACAAAAAAACAACTCTCATCAACAAAGATGTTTTAAAAAAAATTGACGAACTCGGAAATTTAGCTCCGTTGCATAACCCAATTGCTCTCGCCTGCATAAAAATATCTCAGGAGAAATTAAAAGGAATAAAACATTTTGCTGTTTTTGACACAGCGTTCCATCAGACATTGCCTGAAAAAGCTTATCTCTACGCCATCCCGAAAAAATATTATGAAAAATACAAAATAAGAAAATACGGATTCCACGGAATATCTCACAAATATGTAATGCTGGAAGCCCAAAAAATTCTCAATAAAAAAAATGTCAATCTTATCACCTGCCACCTCGGCCACGGCTCCAGCATCTGCGCAATTAAAAATAACATTTCAATAGAAACCTCGATGGGATTTACTCCATTGCAAGGACTTATAATGGGAGAAAGAAGCGGCGATATAGACCCGGCAATAATTGAATTCCTGGCAAAAAAAGAAAACTTGACAATCTCTCAGATTTTTAATATTTTAAACAAAGAAAGCGGGCTAAAAGGAATTTCGGGCTTGAAAGATATGCGGACAATATATGAAAAATCCAGGAAAGGCGATTTGTCATGCAAGCTCGCAATAGAAATGTTTGTCTATCGGTTAGTGCAATACATCGGCTCTTACGTCGCTATTCTCGGAAAAGTTGACGGAATTGTCTTTACCGGCGGAATTGGCGAAGGAGCTTTTTATGTCAGGGAAAAAGTCGCCGATTATCTAAACATTAAACTTAACAAAAGCAAAAATCTAAATGAAAAAGGAATCGTTTCAGACAAATCAAAATTAAAAATTTTAGTCATCCCGACAAATGAAGAATTAATGATTGCGAGGGAAATTTCATGAGGTGCAATATTATCTGCGGCGGCCCTGCCGGCCAAGGCCCAAACTTTCTCGCGCGAATAATTTCTCAAGGATTAGTTAAAGAAGGATATTTTGTATTCTGCTCGCGCGAATACGAATCAAGAATACGCGGAGGGCACAACTATAACACCATAACTTTTTCAGACAAACCGATAAATAGCAACGCATCTGAAATAGACATCCTTGTCACATTAGACAATCTAAGCCTCGAGTTTCATAAAACCAGATTAAACAAAAATTCAATAGTTCTAAAAGAAGAGCAGGAAAATATTTCATTTGCAGGAAGAGTTTTCAAATTATTAGAAATTGATTTTTCAATACTCGATAATGAATTAAAAAAATACGGCAATTACAAAGAGAACATCGAAGAAGCAAAAAAAGGATACGCTAAGGAAACAAGAAAATTATCTCTTAGAAAACCCACCTCTAAAAATAAAAATTATTTCATGTCGGGCTCAGAAGCAGTTGCATTGGGTGCTTGCAAGTCAGGAATGGAATTTTATTATTCTTATCCCATGACTCCCGCAACAGCTGTCTTGTTTGAATTAGCCCAGAAAGAATCGATGTTTAACTATAAAACAATAGAGCTGGAAAGTGAAATAGCCTCGATAAACGCAGCAGTTGGCAGCGCAATTACAGGAGCAAAGGCAATGGTTGGAACAGCAGGCGGGGGATTTGATTTAATGACAGAAACTCTAAGCATGATTGGAATGGCTGAAATACCTCTGGTTATTTACTTAGCTCAAAGAACAGGTCCGGGAACAGGCGCAGCAACATTGACAAGCCAGGCTGATTTGCATGCCGCAAGACATTCAGGACATGGTGAATTTCCAAGAGTCGTCGTCGCTCCGGGAGACCCAAAAGAAGCAATTGAAAAAATATCTGAGTTATTTTACCTCACTCAAAAATATCGCATTGCTGGAATCTTGCTAAGCGACAAGCATCTGGCAGAAAGTTTTTATTGTTTTGATGAAAGACCAAAAATAATCACCTCGAAAAAATCAATCCGCCAAGGAGAAAGATTCTCCAGCTATATGTCAGACAATCAAAAAAGTTCAACTCAAGAACCAAAAATAATTGAAAAAATATCAGAAGAGAAGATTAACAAATCAAAATTTCTTGCAAAAGAATCAGATAAATTCGAGACATTCAAGATTCACGGAAAAAAAGACAGCAAAAATATAATCGTTGGATGGGGAAGTACAAAAGGTGCGATTCTCGACGCTATTGCTGGACTAGACTGCAAATTCCTTCAAGTTCTGTATATAGAGCCATTAAGCCAAAAAATAAAATCCGAATTATCAAAAGCTAAAAATATTATACTTGTCGAAAATAACTCAACTTCCCAGCTCTCAGAAGTTCTAGCCGAAAAAACAGGCGTTATCATAGAAGAAAAAAATAAAATTCTGAAATACGACGGATATCCGTTCATGTCAGATATTTTAGTTTCAGAAATAAAAAAGAGGTTAAAATGACAGGAATAAGAACAAACGCAATTCCAAGCTGGTGTCCTGGATGTTTCAACTTCCAGATACTCGCAGGCGTTCAAAACTTTTTAGACAAGCAGCTAAAATCCGGAAAGAAAAAACAAGATTTTGGCATCGCCGCAGGAATTGGCTGCCACGCAAAAATATTTGATTATCTTAGCCTGCCTGGAATTAACACCTTGCACGGCAGAGTACTGCCAACCTGCATCGGAATGAAACTCGCAAACCCAAAATTAAATATCTTGGGATTCTCAGGAGACGGCGACGCATATTCAGAAGGCATGGAGCATTTAGTTCACGCAGCCAGATACAATCCTGACATTAAATATATCGTCCACGACAATCAAGTATTTGCTCTTACTTTAGGAGAGCCAACACCGACGACAGAACAAGGTTTTGTTGACAAAACAAATCCGTCAGGAGTTCAAGTTCCTCCAATAAATCCAATAAAAATCATGCTGGGCGCCGGAGCAACGTTTGTTGCGAGGATATTTGCAAATGCTGCCCAAGTCCAAGAAATTCTAACCGAAGCATTCTCTCACAAAGGGTTCGCGTTTATTGAAATACTCCAGCCTTGCTTGGTTTTTCATTCAGACAAAGGTTATGATTCTAGATTTTACAACTTGCAAAAATCAGGCCACAACAAATCAAGCATTTCAGCAGCGTTTGCAAAAGCAGAAGAATTTGACTACAATTCAAGCTCTTCAAAAATTCCTCTGGGAATATTTTACCAGGAAAAAAGAAAAACATTCGAGGAGATTAAATCAAAAAAAGCCATGAAATCAAAAATCTTGGAGGAACTATGGCAAAAATAACCGTCGACAAAACAAAGTGCATTGGCTGCGGTTCATGCGTCGCGCTCTGCCCGAACACATTTAAAATTGTGAACAACAAATCAGTCGTCCAAAAAAAAGAAGTTAAAAATCCTGCCTGCGAAAAAAACGCAGAGGCTTCCTGCCCTGTGCAGGCAATTACAGTAAAAGAATAAATGAAAAAAGTGCTCTATTTCGGAAATCCTTATATAAAAGAAGACAGTCTTGCAATAAAAGTAGCTGAAAAATTAAAAAAAGAATTTCTAGGAATAGAATTTCTATACGTTCAAGATACATTTCAGTTAATTGACATGGACTTAAGCAATTCCATTTTACTCGACGTTGTCCAGTCAATCAAAGACGTTTCACTCATCAATCAAGACAATATAATTTCCAGCAGAATTTCAACGACTCACGATTTTGATTTGGGATTTTTTCTGAAACTTACAAATAAGAAAGTAAAAATAATTGGAATTCCGCAGTTTTACGACGAGGAAAAAGCTGTTGACAAAGTAAAAGCTATTCTTCAAAATTTATCTAAAACTTCTCCACCCAGTCAACCTTCAAAAAATGCGTCGAGCATGAAAAGCAGGGATCATACGCCCGTATAAGCTTTTCAATCTCCATAACAATCTTCTCCTTGTCAACGTCCCTCTTCAGCAATTCCTGAACATAATTCTTTATGTCTATTTCCATCTGATTAAGATTCTGCGCTGTCGGCGTTATTATATTGCAATATTCAATTTTCCCGTCTTTGTCTATTTTATACTCGTGGAATAAAGTTCCGCGGGGAGCCTCAACAGCAGCCACTCCTATCCCCGATTTTATCCTAATTTCTTTTTCCCCGCAGTCATATTTTCCCGCCCCAAGTTTTTCAATCAATCTTTCAGCCAAGCCAATACAAAACATTATCTCTATTGCCTGAGCGACGTTATTCTGAAAGGAATTTTCCAATGGCAGCTCGATTTCATATTTTTTAATTAATCTTTTTGTCTCTTTGTCTAGCAAATCACGATTATTATTCACTCTAACCAGCGCCCCCGTAACAAAACTTTTGTTGTCAAACAAAACAAATTTCGAAGTCCCGTATTCCTTAATATTTTCTTTCAGATGTTTGCTATAATCTCTTGTTTTAATTTCAACATTATCAGAAAGTATTTCTCCTGAAGAAAAAGCATACTCGTCGTCTTCGTGCAAGCTCAAATATTTTGTTTCTCTAACTAAATCAGGATATTTAATCGAGCTGAACAATTTCAGTGTATCCTCTGCAACTTTCTTAACTTCATTAATTCCAGTTTTCAACTCGCTAGACCCTTTTGCATTTGAATTAAATCCCACGAAAGGATGAATTTCTCTTCCTCCAAAAGTTTCAACTATTTTGTTTCCAAACCTTATTAATTTCAAAGCATCATCAACTTTCCCTCTCTGTTCTTTAGCCATTGTCAATGCGCTCAAGCCCAAATAATCCGGCAATGCCAAAAAATAAAGATGCGTCGCATGGCTCCTTATTCTTTCTCCAATCAGTAATAAGTCTCTGACGATTTTCTCTTTCTCGCTTGCTTTAATTCCCAAAGCGTTTTCTAAGGCGTAAATTGCAGCCACACTATGAGAGCAGCTGCAAATCCCGCAGATTCTTGAAACAATTTCTTGTATATCTTTTATATTTTTTCCTAAAACTAATGCTTCAAAAAAACGAGCGCCTTCCTCTGTTTCGAGTTCACACTCTTTAACAACATTCTTCTCGATTTTAAGTTTGAGACTTGCGTGTCCTTCAATTTTGCATATATGGTTTAGTTCTATTTCCCGAGCCATTTTGAATCCTTCTCCATTTCTTCTTCAAAGCTTAATCCTGCAAAAGTTTCCATCTTGTCTTTTATCGATTTCTTGTTGTATCCTCTTTTCTTTAAGTTTGCTGTGTAAGCATTCATGTTCGCATCTTTGCTTGGCCCCCTGCATCCATAACACCCAACCCCGTTGCTTGGGCAAAGCGCAGAGCATCCTCCGTTAGAAACAGGCCCCAGGCAAAGTTCTCCCTCTTCCAGCAAGCAAGCATTTCCTTTCTTCCTGCACTCCATGCATACAGGATCTTGGCAATTCTTAAATTGCGTTCCGCTAGCCAAATGATTTACAAAAGAAACAATCTCTTCTTTATTCGGGGGGCACTGCGGCAAATAATAATCAACTTTGATATGCAAATTTATCGGCGTGGGCTTCTCGGATTTCAGGTGGTTGTGTTTTGGATAAACAAATCTCATTGTTTTCTCATCGTCTTTGAAATTTTTTATTGAAGGCACGCCCCCAAAACAAGAACAGGCGCCTAAAGCCGCAACTATCTTCGAGCGTTTTCTAATTTCATCCAAAAAAATAATGTCGTCGTCAAAAACAACAGTTCCCTCGATAAAAACAATATCAAAATCTCCTTTGTATTTGTCTTCTTTTATCAACGGAAACGATTTAATTTCTAATAAATCATTAATCTTTTTGAAAGTGTCCTCAAATAAAATGCTCAGCAAGCACCCCGAACATCCAGATATTCCAAAAATCCCTGCTTTCAGTTTTGAATTATTTTTATTTTGCAGATTCATTTTCCAATTTCTCCTTTATTATATCGTATCTAAAAACAGGCCCGTCTTTGCAGGTATACAAATCCTGAATCAGGCATCTCCCGCAAGACCCCGCAGCGCATTCCATTCTTCTCTCCATGTTCCAGTAGATTTTATCATTCTTTATCCCCACAGAGTTCAACTTCGCCGTCGCAGATTTCATCATAATCTCCGGCCCGCATAAAACCCCGCACGTATTTTCAGAATTAATTTTTTTCTTTTTCAAAATATCCGGCAGCAGTCCAACTTCATATTTTAATTTCCCGGCGTATTTGTCGAGGCATAAAGTAAAATCGAATTTCTTTTTCCATCTTTCAATTCTGTCTCCTAGCAAAATAAAACTCTCGTCCTTGAAGCCAAATAAAATCTTAATCTCTCCGAAATTTTTTCTGTTTTGTTCTATATAATCTATCAACGAAGCAACAGGAGCAATGCCGGTGCCTCCCGCAGCAAGCACCAAATTCTTCCCCTCAATTTCCTTGAAGTTATATCCTCTTCCATAAGGCCCCCTGATAAAAACGCCGTCCCCTTTTTTCAAATTAAAAAGAGTATTTGTCACGCTGCCTGAATTTTTCACAAGCACGTCGGCATATTTTTTGTTGTACGAGCAGGAAGCAAGAGGGCACTCTCCAATTCCTAAAATAGAAAGCTGGAAAAATTGCCCGGGCAAAGGATTAATTTTCGTTTTCACCTTGAATAATTTCACGTCTTCAGCGTATTTTTTTACGCTGATTATCTTTGCTTCAGAAGGCTCGTAAGTCATTTTATTTTTTATCTCCTTTTTTTGATTTGATGGAATTAATTGTTTCAACCCAATCAATCCTCGTCGGGCAGGCTCTCAGGCATCTCCCGCAGCCAACGCACATGTATTTGTTGAATCTCTTGTTGTAAAACACTATCTTATGATAAACGAAATGCTTGAATCTGGAAGCTCTTGATTCTCTGAATATTTTTCCGCCGGCAACTTCTGAAAAACTTTTTAGCTGGCATGAAGATTGGGTTTTTATTCTCTTCCCAGAGTTCTCTGACAATTCTTTAACATCTTGGATATCAAAGCAATTACAAGTCGGACAAAAAACGGTGCACGCAGAACAGCTCAGGCATTTTTCAACATCCTCGTCCCATTTCTTATTAGAATAATCTTTTTCAATATTTTTGTTCTCAAGTTTTTTAAAATTTTTAATCTCCTTCTTCACCTCTTTGTCAGCATTATCCAAATTTCTAACAAGCAAAGCTCCTTTCTTCGAGCCTATAGAAATATAATATTTATCCCCTGAAGCATAGAAAAATAAATCATAGTGTTCTTCTAACTCCATTGAATTGCAAAAACAAAATTCATCCGGCTTCTCGCAATATAATCCTACAAGTATTGTATTCTGCCTTTTTTTTATATATTCTGGATAGGACATAACTCTGTCTAAAACCAGCAAGGCGTTCAAATCACATTTCCGAAGTCCAAAAACAATTCTCTTCCTCCCCTCTGTCTTGTTCTTTTTAATTTTATTATTCTTAAAATCAAACAACGTCTCATTTTCAGGAAGAAAAAACTGCTTTAAGGGAACAAGAGTTATTTCGTCAAGATACATATCCTCTGGATTTTTCAGAATTTCAAATCTCGCTATTTTTCTTTTGACAGGAGCTATAACCTCATAATTTTTCATCAAGCTTTTGACAAAATTATTCAACTCTTTTTTCTCTATAATTTTTTGCATTTTTCACCGCTTATCTTGAATTATCATGCAATTACAACTTAAAAAACTTTTGAAATACAAATAAATTTAAACTATTGGCATTATCTAATAAAGAGGTATTTGCATGCACGAATTCATTTTTGCCAAATCTTTGTTAAAAGAAATTGAAGAAACAAAAATCGCCGATGAAGAAATAGATTCGATAGAATTAGAATTAGGCGAGCTAGTTGGCATCGAAAGCCGCGAATTAATTGAAGCATTAGAAAATTTGACGTCGTGGAAATATAACATTTCAATTAAACCCTCGCTGATAAAATGCAGGTGCAGTTATGAGGGCAGAGCAAAAATAGAAGAAAGACTGCACGATTTAGTTGTCTTCTCCTGTCCAAATTGTTCTGATACTCCAAAAGCCATCGAAGGCGATAAAATCAAAATCACTAAAATAAATTACAAATAAAATGTGCTTGACAATACCCGGAAAAGTCATAGAAATAAAAAAAGATTCTTTTGTTGTAGATTATGTCTCAGAAAAAAGAGAAGCAATAGCAAGCGCAATAGATGTTAAGAAAGGAGATTATGTTATAGTAAGCAATAAAATAATTATAAAAAAAATACCAGAACAAAACGCTAAAAAAATTCTTGAGATGCTGCAATGATTGATAAAATCAAAAAAGACAGTCCAGAACTCATTGTTCTGAAATTTGCTCTGCCTTGCCTGGCGATACGTGTTCTCGAAGGAACTCTGGCACAAGAGCAGTATAGGTCATATGAATCCTCCTGCCTTTCTGGAAAAGCAGTATCGCGAAAAGAATTGGAAGAGTTGCTTCCCAAAGAGCATAAACGAAGATCAGCGCTGGCAAAAAAATTAAACAGCTCTCCTTGGGACAGAGAAATTGTCAAATCTTATTGGTCTGATTCCAGAGAAGGACATAATTCAGTTGTAAATTCCGACGAAGATTCACCAGAACACGTGAAAGAATTCTGCAGAGTTCACGAAGCAACAGTCGTTTCATTAAAAAATAATCAGCAATTTCGAGTGTCTTATGACGATGTTAACAGAGAAGTAATCGGACTCTTAACTCCAAACGTCCAACCCGGAGACAAAGTTCTCATTCACAAGGGTTTTTCAATCTATCAGCAGATTAACGGGGAGTATTATCTCTCATAAAAATTCAGGAAACAAATCCCTGACAAATTTCTGGTCTCTCGCAGAAACCAAAGAAGGATTCTGCTTTATTGCGGCAGATAATCTTCTGGCTAATTCTTGCTGAGATTCACTGCCCAGCGAATGGTGCGGATTTTCCTCAAGTGCTTTTCTTTCAGCCAAAGTTTCCTCTTGAAAAAACTGCTCTTGGTCAGTTTCATTTCTGTCAGTCCGAACAATTCTGTTTCTAAAACCCTCATCTGTTTGCATTTGTGCAGCATAAGTATCAAACATTTCCTGAGCATTTCCATACATGTGCAGCGAGTCACTCGTGTCGTCTATACTTGCTATCCTAACAATTTTATTCTTTCTTTGAGATAATTTCAAAGCAACTTTTTCTACAAGACTTGTTAATCCCCACCCATTCATAAGCCACGCTTTCATGTCTCTGCTTCTGAAATACCAGTTCGCATTCAAATCTATTCCCTCTTCGTTCTCATAACATCTAAACCATATTCTTTGAAGACAAGGCCTGTTGCTTTCTAGCATCGGATCAGCAGTTGGCATCCAAGTTGTAGCCTGAGCTCCCTTGCTCGTTATATCTCTTTCCAAATCTTGTAATACAAGTTCTATTTGGTTTACTCCTTTTGGAAGCAGCACTCCTCCGTCAGGCGCATTCAGATTAGTACTCGGATTCCAGTCTTCTAATCTCCTATGATAAGTATAGGTCCATTTAGTAGTTCCTGGCTCTATCCAAGAATCATGAATCCCTTCAACAACTTCTTGCCTGTAGCTTTCCAGCCCCCTGTAACTATCTGGAAAACAAAGATGCATCCTCGGTTCCTTCAAAGGATTTTTTATTTCAACACTGACCTTTGCTTCTATGCTCGGAGGAAATAAATGTTTTCCGTCGCTGTCTGTTTGGTCATAGTGTGTTCTGCTTCTCGTCCCGTATTTATGAAGCGCGAGTATCGCAAGTTCATAAGCTGCAGGATATGTTTCGCCCGAAACAAAAATTCTTGGAAGTTTTCCTTCAACATCAGCCGGACTCACTGCATACTCCCCTCTTGAGTCTTTAAAAAATTCTAGCGTCATTTTCTTTTTTCATTCAGACAAAAATATCCGATTATTTAAATTAGCATATACTAAAAAATATATTTTATTTCCCGGTAGAATGAAATCCACCATCTCCTCTCGAAGTTTCATTCAGTTCATCTGTCTGTTCAAATTCAGCCCTGACAATCGGCACAGGAACAATCTGCGCAATCCTGTCTCCTTTTTTAATTTCATAATCTTTTTGCGTAGAGTTATATAAAACAATTTTATATTCTCCTCTGTAATCAGAATCTCCAAGCCCTGCGAATCTGTGTATTCCTTTTGCTCCCAAACCGCTCCTGTCCCAAACCTGAAAGCAGTATCCTTCTTGAATTTCTAAACTAATTCCCGTCTTGATTATTTTCGTCTCGCCTGCCTTGATTGTCACGTCCTCGACAGAATACAAATCAAAACCAGCGGCTTCTTCGCTCCCATAAAAAGGCATTTTTGCTTCAGGGCATAATAATTTAATTCTCACCTTAACTCTTTGCATATCTCCTTAGACTAAATATGTTATTTAAAGATTTAGATGTCTGCCTAAAATTACTCTTTCATCTCAATTTTAATCTGCACAGAGCGCGGAATCTGCAGTTTCATAATCGGATGCAAAACTCTTTCCTCTGCAGGAATATCCAAAACCCTTCGATGAACCCGCATTTCAAATCTGTCAAATGTAGCTGTTCCGTTTCCGCACGGCGACTTGCGCGTTGTAACTTTCATTCTTCTTGTCGGCAGGGGAACCGGCCCGCGCATGACAACTCCTGCTCTTGTCGTAATCTCTTTTATCATTTCTATAACACTGTTTAAGTTTTCTATTTCAATGCTGCTTAACTTTATTCTTACCTTTGCCATGTTCTTCAGAGAAAAAATTGGTTTTTAAAACTTCCCATGCCTTTTCTTTTTTCCAGGATGTATTTCTTTTGAGTAATTTATTTCTCGCGCTATAGGTTCAGAAGGTGCTGGCTTGTAGCTAATCAATCTTTCTATTTCTTCGTCGCTTATTCCGTCGCTATCGCGGTTCCTTGCTTCCCAAAACACAGGGTCTGGTACTACTCTAACCATAACGAAACATAAAAGAAGGCGGTTTAAAAAACTTTAGGCGCAAATTAAAAGTGGGCCCGCGCGCCGCGAGCACGGGGCCCTTTCATCCCAGCCTAAGCGGGATGAATATGATACAAAGCCAAATAACTATCCCGTTAAAAACTTAACTATCTTATGATACTATAAAGTTCTCAGGATAAACATTTCAAGTTGTTATATTTTAACTTATCTTAAACCTCTAAAAGCATATCGATAACGACGATAAATCAAATCCAGATAATTATCTTGAGTTATTAATTAAACATAAATTTTTGTCATGTCTCGCAGTTTTAATAGTTTCATGTCTTGTCACTCTTAAAAATAATCTCTCCTTCATGCAATTCTCAAAAAGTCCGCGGATATTTCTCAGCAATTTTTTATTAGACTCCTCGGCATTCTCTAATTCTCTGTAAATTTCAGACAAACTCTCCTTCGCTAAAAAATACGCAGCCCCAGTCCGATAATCTAAGCAGTCCATCAAACTTCCCCGAATAAAGGTTTAAATAATCTTTCGTTTAATTATAAGAATGATAGACATCAAGCTAATAAGAGAAAATCCAAAGCTAGTGATAGAAAACATAAAAAAGAAATTCCAAAATGAAAAAATAAAATTAGTTGAAAAGGTAAAAATCCTCGACGAAGAATGGCGCAAGTTAAAATCCGAAGCCGATTCTCTCCGCGCCGGCAGAAACAAAATCTCAAAAGAAATTTCCGAAGCCATAAAATCCAAAGACAAAAAGAAATCAGACAAATTAATGAAAGAAGCAAAGGCAATTCCTGAAAAAATAGAACAGCTAGAATTAAAATCAGCCAAACTTGAATCTCAAATCAAAGAAATCATGTACCAGATACCCAACATGATTCACAAGTCAGTTCCTATTGGAAAAGACTCCTCGGAAAATAAAGAAATAAAAAAAATCGGCAGTCCAAAAAAATTTGACTTCGAACTAAAAAATCACGTCGAGTTAGCTGAATCTTTGGGAATTGCAGACTTTGACACTTCTGCAAAAGTTTCCGGCAATGGATTTTATTATCTCCTCGGAGATTTAGCGTTATTAAATCAGGCATTAATCAGATTCGGAATTGAAAAAATGGTAAGGCAAGGATACAAATATATTGAAACTCCGTTAATGATTCACGAAGACGTTTTAAACGGCGTCTACTCGACAGAAGAAATAAATGAAATGTCATACAAAATTCAGGACGAAGACTTGTTCCTGATAGCAACATCAGAACATTCTTTAATCGGCTACTACAAAAACAAAACTCTTCCACTAAAACAACTTCCTGTCAAAAATACTTCCTATTCAATGTGCTTTAGAAAAGAAATCGGCTCTCACGGCATCAACGAAAAAGGACTTTTCAGGACACACCAATTCAACAAAGTAGAAATGGTCGTCGTCTGTCACCCTGATGACTCCTACAAGATTTACGACGAAATGCTGAACATCGCTGTAGAAATCTATAAAGAATTAGGAATCCCGACAAGAATTTTAGAATGCTGTTCCGGCGACTTGGCAAACCTCAAGGCAAAGTCTTGCGACATTGAATTCTTCTCCCCCATAGAAAAAACATACAAAGAAGTCGGCTCATTGACAAATATGGAAGAGGCGCAGGCGCGAAGATTAAACATAAAATTCACAGACAAAAACGGCGAAAGAAAATTCTGCCACACTCTAAACAACACAGCAATAGCGACGTCAAGAGCAATGCGCGCAATTTTGGAAAACTACCAGACAAGAAATGGCGAGATAGAAATCCCGAAAGTTCTCCAGCCGTATATGTTTGGAAAAAAATTTATTAAGAAACAAAATTAAATAATTCTCTGCTCGTTTTATCAGCTGTTAAACAAAATTCCAAGCATAATTAATTAATCTCCTTTCCAGTTTGCAATCTCCTCACAGCATCCAAAACCCTGCTATCTGGCGACAAGACAAAAACATGGTCTTCCGGAGAGCGGACAGCGCGATAAATCTTTTGCAAAAAGTCTCTTCTCGCTACATCTTTATAAAATTCCCAATACCAATTTCTATGCGTTCTTTGAAGAACCTTCCAAAAAATATCGTTGACATTCGGATTCGGGTATTTTGTAAATACAACAGAATTGCAAGTCGTCCCGGGAAAATCAATTCCCCGCGAGCATTTCGTCGTAAACAACTCTTCAAATAATCCTCTTTTAAATTTGGATATTCTCTCTCCAGTTTTGTCGTCGCTTTGTAATTCCAAAAGTTGTTCTCGCGAAATTAAATCTCTCAACTCAAACTCTCCGATTTCTTTATTCGACGGCAAATCCTTGAAAGCATTCACGTGAACTAAAACCGGCTTAGTCGCTTTGGACAAGCAAACATTCAACGCTTTCAAATATTCCGGGCGCTTGTCGTTAATCAAATTGCTGTACTTGCAGTCAAACTCTTTGCCGGTTCTGTGAATCTCAATTTTTCCCTGATTAATTCCTTCTGCTTCAATAACTTCAAAATTCCGAAGCCCGAAGATATGCTCCAGCACTTCGCGCGAATGCAAAGTTCCCGACATAAAAATAAAAACCCTGTTTTTTTCAATCATTTCTCTCAGTTTTTCTGAAACATTTGTCGTCACAATCTCAACAAGCAAGTTATCTTCGTTCTTCCTAAAAGAAACGTAAGTGTCTTCTAAAAAATCTTCAAAATCCCTTGCAGCTTCAACAGCGTGATTGGCGTAATTCGCTTCGTCAACAACAATCTCGCATTCAAGCTCCGGCTTCAAAAACATTTTCAAAAGCTCTTTGATTTTTGTTTCTCCAGCAGAATAAATCATTCGCTCGTCAACTCCAGTAGCATCTTTATTCTTGATTTCTAATCTCACAAGCTCCATCGCCTTGTCAAGAAAATACCTTCCTTCTTCATCATCAGGAGTAATTTGCTTCAAAGCCCTTTCCAATCGAGTTAAATTCAATTCCTGCTGGTTCGCAAAACTATCCAGGAATTCATCTGCCTCGTCGATAATTTCGACATTTGTCGCTGGCTTTCTGTCCAAAACAGTTTCAATTTTGTATTTCGCAGAATTAAAAATCAAAACATCTGAATCAATATACGACTGGTACTGGTCATAATAAGAGCATCCTTCTTTTCGATGGTAAAAAATAAATTCTCTTCCGTTCAACCCCATGTATCTTTTTTTTCGCGCATCGTCTAATTGTTTTAATTCATAAGAAGCAGAAACAATCGGGCTCCAATATGGATTAACCGGCGCAATTGAAACTCTCCGTAATTTATAAACATCAGGCACAATTTTATTTTTAATGCAGGGATTCCCGTCATAATATTCTTTCAGTTTCTCGGAATTTTTTGGCGTAATTTGAATTGTGTCCGGCAGGTAAGGGTCAGCGCACGACGTTCCCGGAATGAAAATAGAATCATGATTTTCTCTTCCGGTAATCATCGCAATTCTCATCTTGTGCCCGTTCTTTTTCAAAACATATTTCTTATGAAGATAATCTTCCTCATATTGCCTCTGCAAACTTTTTATCGGAACAACAATCGAAGTCCTACCTAATTCCCGCGCAATGTTCAGCGCAATCGCTGATTTCCCGGTTCCGCAGGTTCCGTGAATAAAAATAATTTTCTTTCCGCATTTAACTAATTGAACAACTTCATTAACAATATCTTCCTGGGTTTTTCCGTTTGAAAATTTCAGCGGTGCAAGTTTCTTGCCGTCCTCGTATAAACTCCAGCCTTCGTTAAATATAGGTTCTATTTCTCCTCCAGCGCTTTGCACCAAATCTGCCGACGTCATCAGCTTTCGCGGATTCTCTTTGACAGCGACGCGTTTATTATCCACGCCGACAAGTCTCCCCTCAGAATCGAACTGTAACCTCTCCATCACTGCTTTTTGAAAACTAAGTTTAAAAGAATTTGTATCGTGAAAATCTATCCTCTCAAAACATCCAGCCCTTTCGGCCGACCACCAGACTGACCACGCTTGGGCGGTCGTATGGGTTGCTAATTAACTTCTTAATATCTCCAACCCTTTCCTAGAATTATTAATAATCACCTTATTCGGAATCTCCCTCTTTATCCCATTATCCAGCGTCGCAATATAAATTCCTTTCTTGCCCATTTCAATTAATTTCTCATCAACTTTCCCGCCGCCCAATTTCATCTTTTTTATTTTTTTATTCTCGAGCAATTCAAGAGCAACACCAATCATTGTTCTTTCCTCGTGGGATGCCTTCCCGCTGTTCTTCAAATCCTTCATCTCATCCAAAACTTCCCTCGGAACTTTAACCCTGAATCCTTTCTCCTCTAACTCTCCAAGAAAATCAATTTTCTTCACAAGGCATGAAATAATAAAATTAGTATCTAACAAGACTTCCATGAAATACTAAAGCAAAAAGAGTATTTAACTTTTTCCTAATATTTCAAAATCGATATATTTTTAATAAACAAAATCTTATATTTTTATGCAAAAAGAGAGATTAATCTACATCGATAATCTCAGATTATTTTTAATAATCCTTGTTATTCTTCTTCATATCTCAATTATCTACGGCGGTGCTGGAAACTATCCAATAAAAGAAACAGCCTCAGATTCCATAAGCCCGATTATGCTTACGTTTTTCAACGCAATTTGCCAAAGTTTCTTCATGTCTCTGTTTTTCCTTCTCTCAGGTTATTTCATTCCAAGCTCCTACGACAGAAATGGACCAAAAAAATTCGTTAAGAGCAGATTAATCCGCCTCGGAATTCCTCTGATAATTTATACAACTTTGTTCAAAGTAATTTTAGACTATTTAATGATAAACTTTTACGAAAAAACACCGCTTGCCTTTTCGCAAGTAATCGTTAACAATCTAAAAAATCCCGGATGGGTGGTGGGCCCATTATGGTTTGTCGAAGCTCTTTTGATTTTCACATTTGTCTACGTATTGTATAGAATTTTCATAAACAAAAAAATAATCCTCTTTAATAATAAATTCCCGTCGGCAAAATCAATCATTCTTATAATTCCCGCTTTAGCAATCCTGACATTCATAGTAAGAATATTTATTCCGGTAGGAGAAGAAATTCATGTCTTTCAGCTCGGACATTTTGTTCCGTACATTTTCTATTTTTGGATTGGAATTGTTTCATATCGAAATAACTGGCTGAATACTCTCTCAAATAATCAATCAAAATTCTGGAAAATTCTGGCCATAATCATAATAATTTCTCTGCCTTTCTTGCTTCTCCTAAATTCAAATACCGAAAGTTTTATCGGCGGCTTTTCCCCCGAATCTTTTCTCTTTTCATTATGGGAATCAATTGCCTGCGTTAGTATAATGATTAGTCTAGCAAGTATTTTCAAAAACAGATTAGATAAGCAAGGAAAATTACTTGCCTGGGCAGCCCCTAATTTCTACACAGCCTACATAATTCATGCTCTAGTAATTATTCCAATTGCCTTAATTTTTATGCCAATCAAATTCCCAACATACGTCAAGTTCTTTATTGTTTCACTAATTGCGCTCCCGCTTTGTTTTATTATCAGCAGTTTAATCAGAAAAATTCCGCATGCAAAAAGAGTTCTGGGATAAATGGGCCTGGAGGGAATCGAACCCCCGTCTACTGGGTTCTCCATCAAATTTACTAATTACTGGAGCCAGCTATCCTGCCATTGAACGACAGACCCTTGCAAAAATAAACATTTATCCCGTTTTAAGTCTTACTATAACAATAATTATAAAATCCCTCGCCCAATAAAACCTGTGAAAAAAAACAGAAATAAATTTCTCGAAAACAACGACGCATTTTCAATACTGCCGAATTTAATATACGACGTAATGATAACGCCGTACATCCTCTGCCGAACCGTCGTAGAAATAGCATTAGATACAGACAAGCTAAGAGAAAAAAGAGATTACAGCTTTGAATAAGACATACTAACATTTATAAATAAATTCTTCGTAAATTAGTCATGCCAAAAAAGAGGAAAAGTCATTCTGAGTTTAAAGAAAAAAAGAACCCCAAATCTCTAGAAAAAAAACTTCTTGAAAACCTCGTCGCTCTGCAAAAAGTTCACACAGACCTGGCAGTAAAATTTGACAAGCTGTCAAGGGATATTTCAAATCTATTGACGTTATTCGAAGTAACAGCCCAAAACTTCGCCAAAAACTTGCCGACGGGAGAGATTGAAAAAGACAAAGAATTCTTAGACAAAATAGACAAATTACTAGATCAAAATAAAACTATTGCAAAAGGCCTGACATTAATGGAAGAGCATATGAAGGAGAGAGTTTATGGCGGCACAACTGAAAAGCAACCCGATGAACAAATGCGGCCGTCTTTAAACGAAAGGCCAAGACCTCTTCCACGATTCTAAAATGCCTTCAAAAAATTACCATAAAATAAGAAGAGAATTTTTAGTCGCGTTCACAAAAGCCCTCATAAAAAATTCCGCGCCCCCTGAATTAAAAAAAGAAATCTCCACTCAAGAAACAGTAGAAACCCCCTCTCTTATTGTGAATAAAGAAATAAAAAAAACTTCCCCGCCTCCTCAAATGCGTCCTCCTCGTTTCGTGCGCAGAATGAAAATCGTGCAGCCGCAAATTCAAAAACCGATAATTCAAATTCCCCCGCAGCAGCCAACTCAAATGCAGGGAAGAATTAATTTGGGAAAAGTAGCGCGATTTCTTAAAGACCCCAGCGTTTTAAGCGTGGAATGCACTGGCCCGGAAAAAAATCTTTTGGTCAACCGTTCAGGCGCAATCCAAACAACTCCAGCAGTTTTGACAAAAGAAGAAATAGACCAGATACTGAATGAAGTTTCATCACAAACCCAGATACCGATTGTCCCAGGATTATTCAAGGCATTATTCAGGAATCTTCTGATAACAGCAGTTGTCTCAGATTACGTCGGCTCGAGGTTTATTATTCAGAAGAGAACTCCGTTCTAAATCAAAATATTTATAACAATCCTCTGTTAACAATTTCCAATATGAACCCCCAAGAACTCCTCTCCTTATACCAAATCCAAAAACCAAAAATCCAAAAGCGTTTGAACGAATTCAAATCCCTCGACGAAAAATACTATTTCCCAGAATTCCTTTTCTGTCTTCTAACTCCCCAGTCTCAGGCAAAAAAATGCTGGCAGGCTGTCGAAGAACTCTCAATGCTAAAAAAATTTACTAAGAAAAATGTCTCAGAAATCCTAAAATCAAAAACAAGATTCTACAAGACAAAAACAGATTACATCCTCAACGCGCCGTATCTCTGGCACAAAGAACTAAAGGGAAAAATGAGAAAAGACGACCCGCAATGGTCGAGAAAATGGATTGTTGAAAGCGTAAAGGGAATTGGCATGAAAGAAGCGTCTCATTTTCTGAGAAATATAGGATTTTCAAATAATCAAATCGCAATTCTCGACAGGCACATATTAAAAAATCTAAAAGAAGCCGGCTTAATCGAGGAGACAAAAATAAAATCAGAAAAAAACTATCTGGAAATTGAAAAAATCTATCTCGACTACGCAAACTCGCTCAGCATCCCTCCCGACGAATTAGACTTGCTCTGGTGGTCCAAAGAAAACGGAGAAATTTTTAAATAAAAAAGTTAACCAGTCATCTATAAAATTAATTCTCTAATTATCATAAACTACTCGGAAATTTCTGTTATCATAAAATATTCGGAAATTAATCGAAGATTAATTTCTCGATATTATTACACTAATTATTTTCCCCTAAATAATTTCTCGATGTTGCCGAATCAATGACTCCCATAAACTTAATTGCCCTTCGAGTTTATCACGCTAAAAAATTTAATTAGCAAACCCACCCAATTTCCCTAGCAATTTCTCTTAACGGTTTCGCAATACCATCCTCAGCATAATCAAAAAAACTATTAGCGATAGAACCTCCTGCGCCAGTAGGAATTTCTCTGATTGCCGTCGACGCTCTAAGCCCAGCGTAAGAACTCTCTTTGAATCCTGCTTCAATTGCTTCTAGTCTGGGCTCGCTAAAAATTTGATAAAATCTCCTTAGCAAAAAAGGGTCATCCTCTTCCTTGTCTCGCCCCTCCAATTTTTTTCTAAGCCTTTCTTCAAATTCGCAATCTCTCAATAATCCCTGCAATTCTGAAAAAAATCCTAGAGGTTTTGCGACAACAGTATGAACAGAAAAATCACCGCGATATTTGCTGGCATCAACAGGCGAAAGATTTCCTTTGATAGAATAAATCTGTTCTACTCCCTCAACTCTAACAAAAATATCCAGCCCCTGTCGTTCAATATAGTTGCCCCCCTCAGAAGAAAGTTCTCTCCCTTTCAAAGGCCCAGCAGAATCGTGAACAATCCACTCCTGCATTCTCTCTACCAGATGATAAGAAGAAATCTTAATTTCTTTGCTTTCAGACATATTAAACTATGCCCAAACGATTAATAAAACATTATGGCACTCCACAATATATAAAAAAGGAGTACTCTTTATGGATAACATGAAAAAAGTGATTGTCTTATCATTAGGCGGCTCTTTAATTATACCTGAAAAATCCAACTTCAAATTCCTGGACAAATTTGTAAAAACCCTCCGAAAAAATTACAAAACTCACAAGTTTGTCGTCGTATGCGGCGGCGGCTCGATTGCCAGAAAATACATCGATGCATTAAAGAAAGAAGGAAAGTCTAAAAAAGAATTGTCAATGGCGGGAATAAGAGCAACGCGGACAAACGCGCAATTTGTAATGCAGCTTTTCGGCAAATCAGAATCCAACGACATTCTGCCAAAAAATATGCAGGAAATCAAATCAAATTTATCAAAAAATAACGTAGTAATCTGCGGCGCCCTGAGATACACAAAAGACTCAACGTCAGATTCAACAGCAGCTGCTCTGGCAAAATATCTAAATTCAGATTTCATTAACTTGACAAATGTCGACGGACTTTACGACAAAAACCCCGTAACAGACCCAAAAGCAAAATTCATACCAAAAGAATCCTGGAAAGATTTTCAAAAACGCGCAAGCAAAATAAAATTCAAGGCAGGGCAGCATTTTGTCTTAGACCAAAAAGCAGCGCAGATAATAAGCAAACACAAAATCACAACCTACATCATCGGCCCCAAACTAAAAAATTTAAATAAGGCTCTGAAAGGAAAAAAATTCAAGGGAACAATTATTCAAGGATAAAATTATCCGCAAATTAATTAAACACAAAATCACTAGCCCATTCATGAGAAAAATAGAAATCTCAGATATTATAATTTGGATATCATTATTAGTCTTAATAATTTATGTTCTCGGTAAATTAACAGGCGTAATCAACACCCCAGAATGGTTAACCTTGCTGCCTATTATTTCTCTAATATTCTTTGCAGGAGCATTTTATCAAAAAGTCTTTGGGTTTATGAACCAAATGTACATCAGAACAGACTATCTAAAAAATAGATTGGACGAACACGGCAAAAGGATTTCAGTATTAGAAAAACAATAACATCAAGAGTATTACTTCGCTCTAATAAAACCAAGCCTATTAACTATCTCTTCTTTCATATCAGGATAACCAACATCTAATATTTTCATTGCTTTATCGCAAGTTTTAGGACTCTCATACAACTCCTTAAATCTTTTACGCCCCACCTCGCTCCCCAACATTGCTCTCGCCCACGCATCTTTATCCTCCATTCTTTCATTCAAATTTTTGTAAGTCTGCTCGTCCAAAATATTTTGTTCTTTCAAAAAATCCCAGGCATGCCCATCAAGCGGCACAACAGCCTCCGACCTTAATCCCAAATCTTTCATAACGCCAACTCCGTCTTCCAATCTGTCAACATAAAAAAAGATATTTTCAATCCTGCCTCCGGCATTTCTTATCGTCGGTATCCAAGTATTTCTCGGCGAACTTCCTTCATTATTCAAGTCAGCGACATGCACAACTCTTTTGCCTTTAACATCTGCTCCAATAGTTTTTCCATCTTTGTAAATAGACAAATGAGGTTTCTGTAAACTAAGTGCAACCGGATTAGAAAATATCCAATCTCGACTTTCTCCGCCGGAAACAACATCAAATTCGTAAGGTTCAATCACATCGCATATCAATTCAGCAACAGCTCTAACAGCCAAACAATAGTCTCCCCCATTCTTCATAACAACTTCGCTGTTCACATAATAAGGTCCTATTTGCCCAGACGTATACGGAAAAAAAGTATCTGTAAATTTAAATCCGCTATTTCTAACAAGAATTCCCAAGTTGTCTTCTTGCATTCTTATTCTTTCCATCTCCCTCTTTCCCTAATGCGATTTATAATAATTTATATACTAAAATAATCTCTTCTCAGAATGATAACAACTCCAAACATCAATGGTTCACAAATCTCGTTGTTAAACCACGATAACCAACAGATATATTGTCATTTCTTAATCTGCCATCTATTTGCGCACTTGCCTCTAATCGTTTCACAAATGAATAAACACTAACTTTTTCTTTACGTGGTTCGTTTATTTCATAATCTTGATCTAGTACTTTTATATCTGGCTCACGGTGCCTCTCTGCCCAGCCCTCAAGATGATACTGCCCGGGTTTTTTAAAATCTAGCACAAAACACACTGCAGATGTCGTAGGTACGTTCATGCGAAATTCGTTAGTGTCTTCTTCCTTTATTATTTCTAATGCGCCTTCAAGCAATAAATTTCGTTGGACTGTTGTCTTTTTTTCCTTAGGGTTCTCTAAGTCCGAACAAACCAATGTAAGATACACTAAAGGCCCCCATGCTGCCGTTATCGCAATTGCGCCTATTATTGTATTTTCTATGATAGAACCAATAGAGTATTTGTGCTTTTTCATTTTATTTTCTATTGGTGCAGGTTTAAAAAGATTACGCAGAATTTTTACTACTTGACTATTCAAAAAAGTATATTATTTAAATAACAATTATCTATTTATTTTATGATAACAACTCCAAACATCAATCAGGCAAAAGAACAAATAAAAAAAACAGCTGAAAAGCCAATAATAGTTCAATCCCCCTCAGACGAATTTTCAAGAAAAATCCTCGAATATGGAAAGTTCCAAATTCTTCTTTTGCCTAAATCACAAAATAAAGACAGATTAAGACATTTAGACTCCGGACTAAACCACGTCCTCGCAAAAATCGCAGCAAAAAATAAAGTGGCAATTGGTATTGACTTAAATTCCATAACAAAACTAAACAAAAAAGAAAAAGCAATCCAACTCGCAAAAATCAGGCAAAACATAAAAATCTGCAGAAAAGCCAGATGCAAAATTGAATTCATAAATATCAAAGACAAAAAAGACGCGCAAGCCCTATTAATCTCCTTGGGCGCCAGCACGCAGCAGATTAATTAAATAACTCTCCAATACGCTTTCGTTATCGTGCAATTTTCCTGCGGCGGAGTTTCTTCAGAAACAATCTCAAATCCTTCTCTTATATAATCATTTATTGCTTGAGAAGTATAATCATATTGCCAATTACCTCTTCTTTGCTGTCTAGCTAGATAAAAGAATTCTAAAAAACCATCATCAGTATTTACAGAAATACCAAGCGATTGAAGGTATGTCTTTAATGTTCTATTGTGCCCTAACCAACCCATGGCAACCCCAGCTTCCTCTCGAGAAAAATAAACTTTATTCCCTTCGAATGTTGTATCTTGTGTTGTTCCTTCTGCACCATACATAGGAACATAACTATACTCAACACCATTAGCATTAACAATTGTATTATTATATATTGTATTATTAATCAACCCAGGATATTGCCACAATGAACAGTCCACAAGATCTGCTAGTTCTATTCCGTCTTCAATTTTAATTCCATAAGGAGAAGGTGTCGCATCAAATATATTGTTAAATACTTTATTCTCTCTCGTAGGATAATGAAATAAAAGTGTTGCGCACGGCCAACCAACACGCCCCGATAAAATAAACGCTCCATTGTTTGTTGAATGTTGTGCTCCTGTAACAATATTACCCGATACTTCAACTCCATAAGTTCCAGAACTTAGCATAACCCCCCAATCAGGCTGTCCTCTATTGTCTGATGTTCCTGTTCCAACAAATCTTTGAACAACGTTATTCTTGAAACTGCCTGTTGGCCCATAAGAATCAGGATAGCCTCCATATCCAGCTAATGAAACATAACCTTGGTAAAAAAAGTTATTTTCAACGCGCATTCCCCCTCTGAATTGATCTCCAGAAGCACTTATCAAACTGATGCTATCAAATAAACCCGATTTCATATTTTGTGATTCTCCAGAAATGTACATATTTCTGTTATAGATATCATAGTATTGTCCATTTGCAAGCGACGGCGGCCAGCCTGTGGCTTCTGGATCTCCTCTTGAAAATCCATTCCGCATAAGAATACATTCTTCTATTCGGAGTATTGCATCTGTTTTTCCAGAATAAAAAATTCCTTGATTATGACCTCCATCCGTTCTAAAATTATCTGTAAACACACACTTTCGAAAAATTATTTCTGAACCTGTATCTTGTATAGTTACTCCACCCGCTTCAAACCAAACATCTTCAAATAAAATATTTCTTGAGAGATTAGTTTGATACATCCAACTCACACTTCTCGAACTGTTGCTCCTGCCATCAAAATGCAAGGATTGATACATAATATTTCTCGGATCAGGATCGCCCCAGCGTTGAATAAAATCAATAGACAAATTACTGGCAATTTTCGGTCTTGGAAGTGATAAGTCTCCATAAGCCCCTATAATCTGCACTTCTGACTCTGATTTGCCGCCCGAAGCCACAAGACTTACATTAATATCAAAAATATCTCCTCTCTTAAACAACCACCAATCCGGATAATTATATCTGGTACATGTTCTATATTCGCCAGGAAAACCCCCCGGCCCAATGTCTCCACATCGTTGAACAGGGTCATTGCTGTATCCTTTAGGAGCAACGTAAATCCAATTTCTAAATGTTTTTATATTTCCAGTCGGATTCATAGGGTCTGTTCCATAAGCAATTCCAAACTCATCAGCCCCATTTAACGATGAATCAACTATATTAGAACCATTCCAAAAATAGATTTCACCAGTTATATCATCACCTTCCGAGCTCAGATAAAATATTCTCGAACCAGGCTGACTTAAATTTCTTAAAGGAATTGAAGAATCGTATGGCGTCGGAGTAAAAACTGTCCATCCATCAATCAGCGTTCCTCCTCTTTCATTATCGCTAATGTTCATGCAACCAATATCTACAAGCCAATCAATCAATCCATCACCATCATTGTCAATCCCATCGTTGCATTCGGCAGCATTCACCTTTCCGGCTAACCCAATCAAAATCAAAATTCCAAGAATAATCAAAACACCCTTTTTCATTTTGCTAAATATCTGCAGATATTATTAAACCTTTCCTTCATACTATTATTAACCCCTCCCCAATTACAGCACAACCTTTTTAACCACAAAAAACCTCAATCGACGATGGCGCAGGATATAAACAAGCTATTAGAATCCCTCTCCCCTCTAGAAATAAAGATTCTCCCGTATCTAAACCTAACAATAGAAGAAATAAAACAAAAAACGCAATTGGATAATACGTCTGTCCTCCGCGCCTTAAAATTCCTGGAAAACAAATCAATTCTGAAAGTCGAAACAGCAAAAAAGAAAATAATTGAACTGGGAATAAACGGAATTTATTACAAAAAAAATCATCTCCCCGAAAGAAAACTTCTCCTCCTATTAGAACAATCAAATCACATACAAATAGAAGAAGCAAAAAAACTTTCAAAACTATCAGACAACGAATTCAAAGTTTCTCTCGGTGTCCTGAAATCAAAAGCATTAATTGAAATAAAAAACGAAAAAGTCTCCTTAACTGCAAAAAAAGAAGAACTGACTAAAAAAACACTTGAAGAAAAACTTATCGAAGCTCTTCCTCTCGAATTCGACTCTCTCCAACCAGAGCAGCTCTACGCGTTTCAAGTTCTCCAAAAAAGAAAAGACATCATCCAAATAGAAGAAAAAACAATCGTCTCGTTCAAATTAACAGAATTAGGAAAACAAATCGCAGGCAGAGAAATCAAGCTGGATTTAATAGAAGAACTAACTCCTGAAATAATTAAAAATTGGAAAAAAAATAAAAAATTCCGTTCATATGATATCACTTCTCCTGTCCCGGCAATTTACGGCGGAAAAAAACATTTTGTCTCTCAGGCAGGCGAATACGCGAGGCAAATCTGGCGCGACCTCGGCTTCAAAGAAATGACAGGCCCAAAAGTTGAAACTTCTTTCTGGGTTTTCGACGCGCTCTTCACTCCCCAAGATCATCCAGCAAGAGAAATGCAAGACACCTTTTTCATCAAAAATATTCCTGGCTCTCTTCCAAAAGACAAAGCACTCGTCAAAAAAGTAAAAGAAGCGCACGAAAAAGGGTTGGCAGGAAGCAAGGGATGGCGGTACGAGTGGACAGAAGAAGAAGCCTCAAAAATTCTTTTGAGAACTCATACAACAGCAATATCCGCGAGAACGCTTGCAAAATTAGATAAAAAAGAACTCCCTGCAAAATTTTTCGCAATAGGACGATGCTTTAGAAATGAAACAGTCGACTGGTCTCACGGTTTTGAATTCAATCAGACAGAAGGAATTGTCGTCGATAAAAACGCAAATTTCCGAAATCTTCTCGGTTACCTGAAAGAATTCTTCACAAAAATGGGCTATGAAAAAATTCTTTTCCGCCCGTCATTCTTCGCCTATACAGAACCAAGTGTTGAAATCGCAGTCTGGCATCCAGAGAAAAAAGTCTGGCTCGAACTTGGTGGCGCAGGAATCTTCCGTCCCGAAGTAGTAATTCCTTTCTTCGGAGAATACATTCCAGTCCTCGCCTGGGGCCCCGGCTTCGACCGTTCAATCATGATGAACTACAACATAAATGACCTCCGGCAGGTTTACAGCAATGATATCGAAATGCTAAGAAAAATTAAACCTTGGTTAAAATAAAATGAATATTCAACAACTACAACAACAATCGTCTGAACTCCTAGATAAAATAGATTCAAAACACCCGGATAAAAAGCACGATGCGGAAACAACTTTCATCCATCTAATAGAAGAACTCGGAGAGGTAGCAAGACAACTGTTCAATGAAAAAATCGGAAGAGATAAAATAGACAAAGAAAATTTATCAGAAGAAATAGCAGATTGCACTATTTTATTATCTAAATTATCTAGTAATTATAATATCAATTTAGAACAAGCAATAATTGATAAACTAACTAAATTAAAAATAAGATTTAATATAGACTAAAATGGCAAAAATAAAACTATCAGATGTAATCTTTTGGCTGATAATAATCGCAATTGTAGCAATAGCCATTTGGAAATTATTTGGCTCGCCGACAGACACCTCGTCAATAATTGCTATCGCCTTGTTCGTCGCTGGCTCTGAATTAATAATCTGGAAATACGTTTTTAATCTAGAAAAGAAAACAGCAGTAAGTTTCACAAAACTAAAATATGAAATAAATAAAAGGTTTGACACTCTTGAGAATCTAATCAAGCAAAAATAAAATGGCAAAAATAAAATTCAACAGAAAAGAATTCGAAAAAGAAATTAAGCTTACAAAAGAAATAGAAGAAAAAATAACTCTTTTCGGAACATCGCTGGAATCCCTAACTGACGAAGAAATAGAAGTCGAAATTCTCCCTAACCGCCCGGATCTTCTCTCTCTCCAGGGGTTTATCAAAGCGCTAAAAGCCTTCTTAGGAAAAGAAACAGGATTTGTAAAATACAAAGTTAATAAGCCGGAAAAAGACTACAGCATAAAAATTGATCCAGCTTTAAAAAATATCCGTCCTTGCACCGCGTGCGCAATTGTAAAAGGCATTGATTTTAACGACGCCAAAATCAAAGTGATTATAGACCTTCAGGAAAAACTCCACGCAACAGTCGGAAGAAACAGAAAAAAACTTGCGATTGGAATTTATCCCTTGGAAAAAATCAATCTTCCAATTAGATTCGAAGCAAGAACTCCAAAAAATATAAAATTCATTCCGTTGGAAGAAACGAGAGAACTTGACGGCATGCAAATTTTGCAAAGAACTTCAACAGGAAGAACCTATGCCCATCTGTTGGAAAATCTTGACAAATTTCCTGTATTTGTCGACGCCAAAAACAAAATTCTTTCAATGCCGCCGATTATAAACAGCGACGAAACAGGAAAAATCACAGAACAAACCAAAGACGTTTTCGTAGAATGCTCTGGCTTTGATTTTGAAACTCTCAAAAAAACTCTTAACATCATCGTAACAACTCTCGCAGACATGGGCGGACAAATCTACCAGATGAACCTCGGCAAGATGGCAACCCCAGATTTAACCCCTGAAAAAATGAAAATCTCTCTGGAAAACACAAACAAACTTCTGGGATTAGATCTAAAAGAATCTGATATTCAAAAACTTATTCCAAGAATGGGCTGCAATTATTCCGACGGAAAAGTAGAAATTCCTGCCTGGCGCACAGATGTTCTTCATGAAGTGGACATAATTGAAGACATTGCAATAGCATACGGCTACAACAATTTTATTCCTGAAATCCCAAAAGTCGCGACAACCGGCGCAGCAGATATAAAAGAAAAATACAAAACAAAAATAGCAGACCTTCTCGCAGGACTCGGTTTGCTGGAAATTTCTTCTTATCATTTAATCAAGCCGTCCGAGGAAGAAGACAAGAATCTAATCGAAGTTGTCGATTCTAAAACCGAATACAAATTCCTCCGCCCCTCTCTTCTTCCGTCGTCATTGAGAACCCTAGCAGAAAACAAAGACAACGAATACCCACAGAATCTGTTTGAAATCGGAACAGTTTTCTCAAAAAATGCCGAAGCAGAAACCGGAATCAAAGAAACAGAAAACCTAATCATTTCCCTAACGCCCGGAAATTTCACGCAGATAAAACAAATTCTAAATTATCTCACAAAAAATCTCGAAATAAATTATGAAATAGAATCCTCTGTCCACCCAAATCTAATTGAAGGCCGCACAGCGTCTATAAAAATCAACGACAACAAAGTTGGTTATATTGGAGAGCTCCATCCTCAAACATTAAAAGAATGGAACATCAAGATGCCTTGCTCTGTTTTGGAAATTTCCTTGGAAGAAATTTTTAAGATTTTAGAGAATTAGATTTTACATCACTCGCCAGTATGCTTTAGTTATCGTGCAGTTCCCCAGTAAATTACATTCCTTCGGACAACCCCCTCCGCAGTCTGTTCCAGTTTCATCGCCATCCTTAAAACCGTCAGAACAACTAATCGGGAAGGGTGGAACGCAGGGCAATGCCCCAACATATTCGTCGTTAGTCAAGTTAAAAAGATTCCTTCCGCCAGAACAAGCATCACTGTTTAAAACCGGATAATAAGCATTGTTCAAATTAATATGATGGGGAGGATTATATTCTTGCCCCATCGGAGTTCGATTAAAACTGTATTTATCAAATTGCGATCCGCCGACAAAAAAATTGCCGCTACCCTCAAAATAATGAACATCTGTGTCATCTGCAAATCCGGAATTACTAATAATTACAATACTTTTGTTTTGATAATTAATTTGAGGACTCCAAGTCCATTCTGGATTACTAACGGTCCAAACAATATTGCCTAAATCAATTAGATTATCTCGGGTTTCGTTATCTGACCCAAACATTCCAATAATAATGTTCTTGTCAAGTATGATTTCAGAGCCATTATAATTAGTTGCGGTTTTAATTTTTAAACCGCCATTGTATCTGAAATAATCAGTCCATCCAGGAAGACCCTTATAAAATCCAATAAATGTATTGCGACGTATTGTAATATTCTCTCCCAAACTATCAAGAGAAACAGGAACCATGTTTTGTGTATCATAAACAAGGTTTCCTTCTAAAGTCATATTGTCATAGCTTCCGTTTATGCAATTGTTTGAATAGTCATCTCTATAATAAGCTATTCCAGCAGTATTGCCGCAATCATGAATTATATTATTTTTTATTAAAAAATTATCTATGCAACCTCTTATTGCAATACAAGACTGATGCGCACCGGTTACAGGTATCACGCCGTAAATATGGTTTCCTTCGATAATAAACAAAAAATTACTGGCGCTGCTGCCTGCCTGTATGCCTGGTCCAGTATGCCCATGAATAGAATTATTTCTAAAAATCATTCCTTCTCTTATATCTCCTCCGGTATTGATACCCCCGCCAGTATTAAAAATTTCATTATTTTCAAGGACAATATCATAAACAGGCCAAGAGCCTGCAAAATCAGATTTAACATTTATACCATACATATTTGTGCCAGTTACATTATCTTTCCTGTCTCCTTTTACAAATGAATTATAAACATGAATATGTGACGCACTGTTAAATAAGACAGATGTTAAGGCGGAGTTAGTGGAGGAATCTACTGTTATTCCATCAAATGAATAGTAAATCCCAAGTCCTTCTGCGTTGATCTCCATAATATCGAATATAGCAGTTAAAGGAGAAATCGCTTTCCAGTTAACCCATTTCCCGTTTCTTTCCGGAGAATTATACGTACTAAATGCACCATAATTCCCGCCAGATAATAAAAAAGTCATACTATCGTTTGTATGAGTAACGGCATAATTTTGTGCCTGGCTAAGATTAAAATCATTGCCTAAAGAACCATTGTGATTGCCTAAGCCGCTCGGTGAAACGTAAAATGTAAAAAAACAAGTGTTCGGGCAGGAGCCACCGCAGTCTGTTCCAGTTTCATCGTCATCTTGTGCGCTGTTAAAACAATCTGCCTTAACATTCCCGGCTAATCCGATCAAAATAAAAATTACAAAAAGAAATATCACCAATTTTTTCATCCAATTTAATATTGAAAGATATTATTAAACTTATTCCTTCAGTTTAAACCCGCAAGATATGCAAAATTTCTGAGTATCATTAACACTCTTCCTGCAAGCCGGACAATGCGTCAGCGGAACAATCATCTTCCCGCCGCACTCCCCGCAGAATTTTTCATTTTCTCTCCCAATTCTTCCGCAGCCAGAACATTTCGGGGGATAAACTTTCTTTTCAATCACTGTCTTATATCCGACTTTCCCGCCGGAAACAAGCGCTGAAAACGCATCAAGAATAGAATCACCGTCGTTGTATTCACTTAAATCTCTGCAGCTGTCACCACTCATGGGCTTATTGAAAGAAAGGCAGTTTTTAAATTTTTGTCTGGTAAAAACTAGCAAAATCTATTTAATTAATTATCATAAACTACTCGGAAATTTTTGTTATCATAAAATATTCGGAAATTAGCCGAAGGCTAATTTCTCGATTCTATCACACTAATTATCTCCTTAAATCTAAAATTAATTATCCCTCGATTCTATCGCAAGAATTACCCAAAATAACTTCTTTCTTTCCTAATCGTCTCCCCATTCGGCTTTTTCATCGCAGCAAACAATTTCATAAAATCCGGCTTAGCAGTAATCCACGCCTTGAAAATTTCCTTGATAATCTCAACTTCTTTCTTCTCGCTGTAATCAATCTCTCCTTCAAGAGCAATAACATTCAATCCCGCGAACAACCCATAAATTTTCTCAATGCTTTGTCTCTCTTCAGAACCCATGTTCTTCATGTAAGCAAGATACATCCGGGGCGCATTCATCGGATTCAAAAACATTTCCAAAAAACCCAGCGAATTAACAATCTTCTCCATCATCACTTTCCGCACATCCCGGAGTAAAATCTCAGTATCCTTATCAATTTTCTCAATCTCAAAATTCTCATTCAACTCCTTAAACGACGGCAATTTATATTTTTCAGCCAAATCAGAATATTCTTTTTTCAAATCTTTAAGTTCCATAGATTCCACTGACAAAGGCGGTTTTTATAATTATCTAATACAAAATTATTTATTTTTATCGAATCAATAATCTCACAACTTTTAATGAATTATATGGCTCTATAAGAAACCTTAATCTACTTTCTCCAACAGCCCATCAATAATCCTCATCATCTCCTTCATAAACCTTTCCGCAGAATCCTGCCACTGGTCAATTTCCTTTCCGTCGATATTCGAAATTCCGCCGTATTCAATCGCCTTGTGCAAATTATAAATTTCTCTCATCGCTTTTACAAAATCCATCTTCAGCATTCCTGCATCAACAAACGTCTCGCTCAGCATGTCCGGAATATGATTCGGAGAAGGAGGCATTTTCCCGGCAGTCATCAAAGCAGCCTGCGCAGCGTCAACCATCGCCCAGTAAACTCCTTCAATCGCCCCAACCTCTGACATCCTGCTCCTTGCAATATGCCCTGGAACTCGCTGCAATGCAGAATAAACAGCCTCAGGAGTTGACTTTATCTTTCCCTGCAATAATAATGCCTTGATAGGATTAAAGAAACCGCCGTAATCAATCAGCGTCTCGCCGTAGCGGAGAATATTAATGACAACAGGATCCCCGTGCAGTAAGTCATTCCACCACGTCGTCAGTCTGACAGTATTAATGTGCAGGGACTGCCCGTATGCCTGCGCAGCAACTAGTTTCCCCAGCTCTTCCCGGTACCACGCAACCAATTCCATATCCCATTCAATCGCAGCGTCGTCAACAATCAAAATAATATCAATGTCAGATTCTTGATTTGCGCTGTCTTGCGCAGTTGCGTTCGAGCCGAAAAGCACCGACGCCTTCACAAGCCTGTCAAATTTCTTCTGAACTCTCTCGGCAAAATCCATCGCAATCGTCTTCTCGTCTTTCATCTCGCGATTAAGAATTTTCTTCCCCTCGTCGCCGACTACGACAGCAGGTCTTTTAGTTTTCTTTTTAGAATTCTTTTTATTAACGGATTTATTCACCATCTTCTTTTGTGATATAACCAGACAAATATTATTTTTAAATGTTTACTAAATTTCCTTTCGTTAAAATTCTCGATATATCAAGATAATTATTTCCCCATCAACACAAACCCTCTTATGTTACCCCTTCCAAGTATATACAACGGAAACGTTTAAATACCTCCACAAATTAAAAAAATCATGGTAGAACAATCACTAGAAGAGCAAATAGAGCAGGCAGGGGCATTACCTCAGATATACCACCCCATAACTCCAAGTCACGACTATAACAGAGAAGAATTCTTATTTCATCAAAACGTCCTAAATGACTTAACAGGCTACAGGGCGAAAATAGACAAAGACCCCACTGATTTGAAAGCAAGAGAAAAATTCTCGAAAAAAGTTTTTGGAGATAAAAAATACCACATAGGATTGTCTGACGTTGAAATGAAAGTGCACGCAAAAGCAGTCCAGGAAGACTCGCTGGAAAAAATGGCCCGTTACGCAGCGCACAATTTTGACGATTTATTCAACAAATTAGAAGATGAATCTCTCCAAGCATACTTATTCAGCGTTCCGCTATACAAAACAAAAGACAATAAAGAACACAACGCCTTAGTCGGTCTTATTCAAGAAAATCAAGCTATCGGCGAAATCGCTAAAAACAAAGACGTAGACAAGATGAGGAAATACTTGCTGGACGCAGTCAAAAAAGACAAATCAATGCCAGATTACGCCAGAGAAATAATCAGTTACCTTTCAAATTCTGACAGCGTAATCACAAGAGTATTTGCAATGGCTGCAAAAAGCAAGTCCGGCGTGCTGAACATGGCATTAGTCAGAAATGAAGAACTTGATGAAGCTAAAGTGCGCAGAACAATAACCTACAGCTTGCAAGTCGCAAAAGACGCTTACGAAGACGAAGAAGACGAAGGCGCAAGAGGAGACATCTGGTCAGACAATATCAAGCCGTACTACACAAAAATTGCAGAAATAGCATACGCAGACGAAAACGTGAAATACGAAAAAGAACACGCACAAATCGACGAGAAAAACAAAAGAGAATCAGAAAGAAGACAGCTTAGGATGGCTGCTTAATTCTTCAAAAATAAAAGAAATCTAAATCCTTTATTTAAGGTCTCATAAATTAAGATATCGAATTCAGAATAATTATCTCCTAAATTCGCAGAGCGAATTTTACAGATAAGACTTTGCGAAACAAAGTCCAATTTCCTCGCAACTATTTTTAATTATTCCATCGGCGCGCCGCTTACTCTGCTCTTCCCGCTCATCTGCCCGCCCAATTCAACAGGCAAAGTACTGAATCCAGCCCCGTACATATTGAAATGCTGCTCAGGCAATGTCTGCCCTTGCCCCGCCCAGTATCCGCCTGTAGCCCCTGCAGCCTGATTCCAGTAAGGAGCCATTTGCATAGAATAAATCGGCGAGCCAAACGCGCTCATCGTTTTAGCCAACGGTGAAGTCTGAAAATGCTGATACCATCCAGCTGCCCCTTCAATAATCTTTTTCGCCTTCTTAAAATTCTCGCTCAGTTTCAAAATCTTCTTCATCGGAACATTTCCCATTCCCATCGGCAGTTCAGTATGCTCCAATCCAAAATTGTCAGACAAGTGAACGTGCTTGACAAACGGCGCAATTTTCTTTGCTTCAGCGACAACATCCGATTCACTATAACCAGAAGCCCGAATCATGTTAATATGCCCGACATCCCAAGTCGCGCCAATCAGTTTCTCAGCTTGTTTTTTCGCAGAATCCAAAGACATTCCTTCTTTCTCAACTAATTTTTCAGCAAATTTTTTCCGCGAAGCAATAATCAAATCTCTTATATCCTCAGCCCTGCTCATCCCCATTCCAGCAGGCGGATTCTCGATGCTCAAGATAGGAGAATGCTCCCCAAATTTTTTGTAAGATTTCAAAGCAACATTTGAAAAAGTCTCAGACGCTTTGTCGACGGCAAATTCTTTTATCGGCGTAAAAATTTTCGGCGGCGCAATGCTGTCCAAAACCCTTATCCCCCTCTCAACAGCGTTTCCTATCTCAATAACTTTCGTAGGGTCTTTCCCATATTCGTTAATAATTGGTAAAATTTCTTCTTTCAGTTTGTCGAGCTTTGCCAAGTCCTCAGTGCTGCCAGATTTTTGAACAGCGCCATAAGCCTCATTAAATAAATTCTTAAATCCGTTGTAAGAATCCCGGACAAAAATATCCCCATAACTTAAATAATCAAATTTATGCTTGGCTTCTTTTCCCCAAGCCCCCATGTTCTCAAGGTCTTTATCTTTCAAAGTGCCATTAACATAATCCCTGTAATGCTTAAGAAATTTTTCTTTTTCTTCTCCCTCTTCAACCTCAACATTTGCAAAAACATCTCTTCCTCTCGAAGCAGAAATATTAACATTCGACAATTCAGTAGACCAGTTTCTTTCATTCAGTTTTTTCAATTCCGTGTCAACACTCGACACTTCTCCTGTCAAAAAATCTTTTCCAGTCTTAGGCAAAACCCCAAATCTTCCGGTTCTCTCGTCGATAACAGCCAAATTAGAATCAATAACTCTTCCGTCGTCTGTTTTAATTCTGCTTCGCGGTTCAGGCAAGCCGTTGCTCGAATGCAAAGTGACAATAACATTTCCGTCGGGCTCCAGCTTTTGCGCTCTTTCAACAGCACTCCAAATTCTCGTCTCAGCTTGTTCTCTCATCGCAGGATCCCAGTTGCCCTGCTGTCCAATTCCAGTCGGCTCAACCAAAGGCCCGTGGAAAGTCAAGTCAATTCCAGTCAATTTCTTCAGTCTGTTTATTTCCGTGAAATGCTGTTTCGGAATTGAATCCAAAACCTCTGGCATTGTTCCCTGTATTTCAAATGTCTTCGCGCCAGTGCCCAATTTTTTAAAAAGATCAGTAATCTGGTTTGCAGTTCTGCCGTCCAAGGTCAATCCAATCGTAGCTGCCGGCGTTCGATAGCCTTCGTTAAATCCCACAGAAAACTCATTCTGAAAATTCGGATCCAGCCCGTAATCCGCGCCCGCGTAAAAATTCTCATCACCTACCATGTTATCTAAATGTTTTTTTGATTAATAAATGTAGTGTTTTCATTTGTTCTCGGAAATTTCTCTATCGTATCTCTATTATTAGAATATTTATCATAAATTCTCGGAAATTAGCCGAAGGCTAATTTCTCGATATTGTCACACTAACTATCTCTTCTCCAAAGATTAATTTTCTTCCCGTCCAATTCCAAAAATTAATACATCTCCTTCCTTCTCTTCACCCTCATTTCCCCGCCTTTCTCAATTGATTCATATTTCTTAGTTTCAGGATCTTCTCTCCCTGTTCTCATGTCTTGAAGTCTTCGAACATCAACTCTTCTTAATCCTCCTTCATCAATTCCCTGCCCTGCAAATCCTTGTTCCATCGTGCCGCCCTCTGCCCCAAGAACCCGCGTCTGCCGTCTAGCAACTCCGCCCCGCTGCCCCTCTCCGCCGTATCCAGAAGCGTAAGTTCTTCTTTCTTCTGCAGTATTCCCTCGGGCAGCGTCGTATAATTGATTCCCTCCCAGATTAGTCTTCTCTTTTCGAACCTCGCCAACAGGAACATCAGCAATCGGCGCAATCGTCTGCCCCGAACGCAGAATAGTAGCAACCCTCTCCCCCCCGCCAGCCTCAACAACCGCGTCATCCGGAACCCCAGAAACATCCTCTTCCAAATCAGACTCTTCAGTCCGAATTTCCTTAATCAATTTAATCTTCGCAGGCAATTCCCTCACCTTGATCTTTTTCCCCATGAAATACACAAGCAAAGAGAATATTAAAATTTAACGTGGCGCAAAAAATTGCGTAGTAATTTTCTAAAGAGTTCGTTAAGATTATCTAATTGCCTTATAAAACTCTAAGAAAAATTTATTATTAATTACAAAAATAAAATACATAATTATTATAATTATTCGGAAATTAATCGCAGATTAATTTCTCGATTCTATTGCATTAATTATGATCCTTTACAATAATAAAAATCAATTTCTAGAGTTTATCCAAATAATCCTCTCAATTTCTCACAAATTCCAAATATCTAAAACTGCACTGGAGGAAAACCCGCCATCCCGTGCGCTTTTTTATAATCATCATACAGTTTTCTGCAATCCCACCGACTTTTCAAAACAACCAAATTTCTCACAGGTTTTTCATAATCAGTATCCGCAGGAATTCCCTTCGACAAATCCCTCTTCTCTTCTTTTTTTTGCCCCCCGCCAAAACCAGAAAACAAAGCGCTGAACGGATTCGTATCTTCTTTCATTTTCTCAGCAGTCTCCTCTTTCTTCTCACCAGCAGTCCCCAATAACTCGTCGATATCACTCTGAATTTGCATCAAGCTCTCGTCAGTCGCTCCTGAAATCATCTGATAAATATCTCCAAAATCATCTTTAGCAACTTCAGAAGTCAAAACTTTCAACTCGTCATCGTTCAAAGCAAAACTCGTGAATATAACTTCAATCAGCCCGACAAAAACATACCCTCCTCGTTGGTCAGCTCTTTCAGGAATGCTCCTGTATCTAAATTCAATCAAAGCAAGAGGCGTATATTTTCGAATTTTTAATTTTTTATAAAGCGCAGGCAATTCGCCGGCAGCAACATCTTGCATCATGTCATATCTTCCCTTCGCCAGCAAAACCAACTCAGAAACAGAAGTATTAAACAAATTAACAACATCCGCCGTAGGTTTCAAATTCTGCCCGAGCTGCTGCGCCGCCTTCAAATAAGGTTTCGCCCACTGCGCGTACAACTTGACATTATTAACCTGGCTGCGAAGATAAATTTTCTCAATCTCAAATCTTTTCCTTGACTCCCTCTCAGACTCTATAACCCACTTCAAAAAATCAGCAACTCTCTGCAGCAAAATTCTCTTGACTCTGTCATTCAAGTCTAATTTCTCAACTTCTTCCAGCGAATCAGCAGCCATGAACGCGTCAATCAAAGTCACGTAATCAAACTGCTGCGCCATCGCCTTTATCGAACTATTGCCTCTCTTTATATCGACGTTATCCATCCAAATCTGCTTCAAAGAAAGTCTTGCTGCATTGCGTTTTCTTTTGTCGTCGGATTTCAAGTCGTCGTAAAGCGCAAGTCTAATCTGCCATTCTTTCAAGTCGTAAATAATATTCAAGATTGACTTGATTAAAACCCCAGTTGTCTGAAAAATTTTCATCGCCTCTTCCTGCATTCTCGTCGCTCTTCCCTGCATCTCGGCAAAATGCCCGCTGCCCGGCGCAGAAATAAAATTGTCAATCAGTTTTTCCGAAGAGCCGTAAACTCCGTTGACATAATCTAAAATCCAGAAATAAATTTGTTCCAAAGATTGCGACGCAACTTCGTAAACTAATCTGTGCTGCTCAATCGGATTTGCCAGCCCTTTTAGCTTGAAAGCCCCATGAGAAAAATTAATGTCCATAATGTCCATGTATTCAGAAGCGCGCAGTTTCGCAGCTTCCGCAGCAGCAAGATAACCCTTCTCTTTGACAATTTCCATAACTTTCTTATGAAGCGGCTTGTTCGTCGCTTCGTCGACTGTCCTGTCGCAAAAATATTCTGGGCTAATCGCCGCTATCAAATTCTTTATGTCTACTGCCATTCTCTTTTTATGTTATATGGAGCGCAGAGTAATATTTAAAACTTCTCAACCCGTTAATAAAACATGTCATTATTCAAAGAAAGGGGGCCCGACGTCGTTGACCTCGTGGATTTGCAAAAAAGAGGAATCCTGAAAAAATCCTCGCAGCAGCCAGAAAGGCACGAAGACGACTTTGTTGATTTTTCAAAGCAATCTTCTCCTCAAACAGCCCCGCCAAGTTCATTCGATTTTCTCAATTCTCTCGCAAGTTCCGCGCCGTCTTCCTCATCCCAAGAACCACAACCACAAATGAGCGACTCACAAGTTGCCAGTCTCAAAGTAAAACTCGAAGACTTAGAGTATAAGCTGGACAGATTTATTGACAGGATTATAGCTCTTGAATCAAAATTAAATAGAGAATAGCCTCGTTTTATTAGGGTTGAGGTATACAAACATAACTTATTCCCTTTTTCTGTAATATTGGGTGAATTCCCGATTTTGGTCTTCTATGATAATCTCCCATAATAGCTACAATCGTTCTAGCAGTTTTTTGTTTATATTCAGCCATCCTCTCTCCCATTCTTTTTTCTCTGTATAGACATACTTTTGGTGACTGTGAAGTAAATTCGTAATTAGGGTGTTCAGCATATAAGTTATCAATTACCAAACCCATTTCCGCGTATGATAAATCCATTCCAACCAAAAATAAACCATATTTTTCTGACCATTTAACCATATAATCTTCAATGCCTCCCTCTAAATTCATCCTATCAAATTCATCAATTGGAACTCCTGGCAAGAATTTTTCTTCTTTAGTTTGGGGGTTATATGTTCTTACATCTAACAATTCTGTCAATAAATATTCTGGTCTGACTAATTCAATCATTTCTTCTTCTTTTTGCCTATGCTTTGGAGTTCCATGTTTTTCTCCCAATATCACTATCGACGGGTCATCTCCATAAAATGTCGGTCTATAATTACTACTCCTACACCATTCTCTAATTGTTTTTTTATCAACCATAAAAAATAGGAAAAATGAAGATATATAAATATTCCGATTTATAACTACTATAAAGTTACTATTTTGCTCCCTAAATTTATCATGTTAGATTTATGTTAAAAAGAATTTATTTTCAAAAACCCTTAAATATCCCCTCCCCCATAAATAATTATGAAATCCCTGGAAAAATACATCCGCGCCCACGCGCTAAAAAACGCAATTGAATTCAATAAAACCGACGCAGGAAGAATCCTCCCCAAGCTATTCCAGCACGGCTTGGAAAAATCCAAAATAAAAGAAATTATGCCCGAACTCCAAAAAATAATAAAAGAAATTAATTCGCTGTCTCAATCAGAAAAACAAGCGGAATTCAAAAAATTCGCAGAGTTAGTTCCAGAACACGAAGAAAAACCTCACGAGCTGGCAGAATTAAAAAACACCAAGAAAGTAATAATGAGATTCGAGCCTTCTCCGTCAGGTCCGTTGCACGTCGGACACGCCTACGTTTTAGGATTAAACTCAGAATACGTAAAAAAATACAACGGCAAATTAATCTTAAGAATCGGCGATACAAATCCGGAAAATATTTATCCGCAAGCATACAATCTAATTCAAGAAAACGCAGAATGGCTCACAAACAACGTCTCCGAAGTAATAATCCAGTCAGACAGGCTCCCAATCTATTACAAGTATTTTGAAAAATTAATAGATTTGGAAAAAGCCTACGTTTGCGTTTGCGACACAGAAGAATACAAGAATCTTCTTTCAAAATCAGAAGCCTGCCCGTGCCGTTCTCTTTCAGTCAAAGAGCAAAAAGAGAGATGGAAATTAATGTTCACAAAATACGCGCCGGGAGAAGCTGTCGCAAGAATAAAAACAAATTTGAAAGACAAAAATCCTGCGATGCGCGACTTTCCGGTTTTCAGAATAAACGAAACCAAGCACGCAAGGCAGGGGAAAAAATACAGGGTCTGGCCCCTGATGAACATGTCTGTTCTCGTCGACGACATAGAATCAAACGTGACCCACATAATCCGCGCGAAAGACCACGCCGACAATGCAAAAAGACAGGAGATAATTTACAAATATCTAAACAAGCAGCCGCCCCAAAATCTTTTCGTGGGAAGAATTAATTTCCTCGGAATGCCCCTCTCAACAACAGAAACAAGAAAACTAATCGAAAGTAAAAAATATTCTGGTTGGGACGATATAAGACTCCCGTTTTTGCCCGCTCTTAAAAAAAGAGGATTCCTTCCGGAGTCTCTGATAAAATATGCTCTTGACATCGGCGTTACGCTGACAGACAAAACAGTGAGCAAGGAAGAATTCTTCAAAACAATAGAATCCCACAACAGAAAACTCCTCGACCCAACAGCAAACAGATATTCATTCGTCAAAAATCCAGTCGAAATAAAAGTAAAAAACCCTCCGAAAATTTCAGAAGTAAAAGTTCCAATCCACCCGGACAAAAATTTAACCCGCGCTGTTCAAGTTTCAAATAATCTCTTCATTTCATCAGACGACTTTGCTAAATTCGCGGGAAAAGAAATTCGTCTCTTGCATTTGTATAACATCCAGTTAAAAAAAGACAAGACAGCAGAATTCACGTCTCTAGAAAACAAGGACATTCCAAAAATAAATTGGGTTTCCTCCCAAAATATAAAATGCAAAATTCTTCTTCCTGACGGAAATTACGACAACGGAATAGCAGAGCAATCAATCAAAACATTAAAAAAGGATGAAGTCCTACAATTTGAAAGATACGCGTTCGTAAAACTTGACAAAAGAGGTGAAGTCTACGAATTTTGGTATACTCATAAATAGAGATGAAAGGAGGGAACATGAACAATAAAGGTTTAAGTAATATCATCGCAACAGTTCTTATCGTGTTGCTCGCATTAGCAGCAGTCGCTATTGTCTGGACAGTCATGAACGGTCTTATCGGTGATACCAGCGGACAAATCGAATTGACAAATCTTTGCGTGCTTTCAGAAGCGAAGCCGACACATTGCAAGTATGCGGCAACGGGTGGAAATGCAGAAGTTACAGTTCAGCTTGTAAGAGGAGAGCAAGTTGTTGCAGGTGATGGTAAAGCAGGCGTTCAAAAAGTTGTTGCAGTAGTAACATCTTTAAATAAAATGACAAGTAGAGGTGACGAAGTAGCTCCAAAAAAATTGAGTTCAACAACGGTTTCAGTAACTGGAGTTACAGGCGCTACTCAAGCAGATTTTGCTACAGCAACAGTAACTGTACAAGACGAAGCAGGAAACACAAAGACATGCGATGAATCAACAATCCAAGTAGATTGCACAGCAACATAAATCCTAATTTATTTTTTTATTTTTCATTTAAATTCTTATTTTAAGTCGTAGAAGCAAAAGTTTATTTCTAAATCAAACGAAGATTTAAATACAGAAATCTCTTAAATAAACAATTCAGCTTATCAATAAAAGGTGAAAGGGGGAAACATGAACAAAAAAGGTTTAAGCGACATCATCGCAACAGTTCTTATCGTGTTGCTCACATTGGCAGCAGTCGCGATTGTCTGGACAGTCATGAACGGTCTTATCGGTGACACCAGCGGACAAATCGAATTGACAAATCTTTGCGTGCTTTCAGAAGCGAAACCAATATCTTGTGATACTCTCACAACAGATACAGACATAAGTGTTCAACTTGTAAGAGGAGAAAATGTTCTTTCTACAGATGCAAAAGCAGGAGTTAGAGAAGTAGTTGCAGTAGTAACATTTAAAGACGGAACAATAGAAACACTTGAGGAAATTGCACCAAGCAAATCTGGTTTTGCTTCAATATCTATGCCAAGGGGCGACGCAGATTTTGCAAAAGCAGCAGTAGTTGTGCAAGATGCAAAAGGAAACACAAAAACATGTGATGAATCAGCAGCTAGAGTACCTTGCACCTAAACATCCATTTATTTTTTTATTTTTCCTTTAAATTCTCACCAAAATGATAGAAGTAGAAACAAAAATTAAAATCCAAAATCCGGAAGAATTGCGGAAAGAACTCCCAAGAATAGCCAGACTAATCAAAAAAGAAAAAAAGATAGACGATTATTACACTTTAGAATCCCTGAAGAACTATCCAAAAAAATCATTGAGAGTCAGAAAAACCCGCGAAGGTTACAAGATAAATTTCAAGCAGCATCTCTCTTACATCAACGGAGTCCACGCAAAAGACGAGCAGGAATTCACAACATCAGACATAAAAAACTTCCTGAATTTAATCAAAGACTTCGGCTTCAAAAAATGGCTCACAAAAATAAAATACTCAGAATCCTACGAAATAAGAAAAAATCTCCACGTAGAAATAAATAACGTAAAAAAACTCGGCTGGTTCGTAGAAGTAGAATATTTAGCGCAGAAAAACGAAATAGCAAAAGCCCGATCAGAAGTTCTGAAAGTAATGAAACAATTAAACCTCGACAAAAAGCCAATTATCAAAGACGGCTACACAAAGTTGCTCTGGGACAAATCACATTAAATAAACGTATTAAAATATCAAATTAAAAAACCATTATCATTAATAAAAATATTCGGAAATTAGCCGAAGGCTAATTTCTCGATTCTATCTAGATAATTACTTTCCCCAACTATCATTATTAGTTGTCAATAAATATTCGGAAATTAGCCTTCGGCTAATTTCTCGATTCTACCACACTAATTATTCCCTCTGCTCTCTCAATAAATCAGCGCAATCGTCTTGTACTCAATATCCTCAAACCTAATCTTTTCAAACTTATCCGAATTATCTCCCTTAGTAATAAAATAAATTCCATCAGAATCCTCCCCCCTCTCTACAACTCTATGAACAATTACATCTCCAGAATATCTAAAACTAATAATATCCCCAACTCTAATTTCTTCAGCAGACGACGGAACAATCCTCACTCCGTTAACACCTTCCCCAAGCACAGGGTACATGCTCCCAGTAGAATCATAGCTGCTCAGCGTCGCTCCAGAAACAAGCAAAACAACTCTGTCATCATAAATCAAGATGTGTTTTTCTTCAACAGAATCCGACGGCAATTCTCCGACAGCAGAACCAGTAACGCTGTAATTAGTATAATTATCCCAAACCTGCGCAGCCAGAATCCCAAATAGAAAAATCAAGATTCCGTACAAAGTATTCATTAGTTTGCTCATTCTAATTCGCAATTCGGCCTCTTTTTAATTCTTTCCCCCGAAACAATCGCTTCCTCAAAAATACAAACCACGCGATATTCATCACAGCCAAAACAACAATCCCTATAACCAGCACCTTAATCAGCAAGTCCCTGTCCCCAAATAATTTCTTGCTCGATATAACATAGCCAAAACCGACAATTTCAATCATGTCGTCAGAAACTTTCAACTGCAAATCTTTCTGCGCAGATTTTTGCCCGTAGATTAAATAAACAGATGAATCATAAGTTCCCTTTTTAACTCCCCCAGTATCCCAATAGGAAACCAAAACTTTTTTCTCAAAGCCCGGAATATTTTCAGTAGGCGATTTGAATTCAGCCATCACTTCTCCTTCTTTGTTAAATACATTCATCAAAGTATAAACTCCTTTAATTTCCTCTCCCCACTTGTTCTCAACCAGCATCTCAAACTTAGCTATCTCTCCAAGTTTAAAGTCACGAACTTCAATCTGCTGCAAATCCAAAATCATCTCTCCAACATTAAACGACTTTTCTAATTTCAATGTCTCCCCGTCGTAAATCACCGTCGCTTTTGCCGAATAAACTCCAGCAGGAACATCTGCTTTCCAGTTATGGACAATTTCTCCGCGTTTCTCTTTGCTTGCAGAAACTTCTAAAGTATTGAAGCTGTCAACTTTTTCTCCTATTGAATTATAAATATCAACATTCGCGTGAACACTTACTAAATCAACATCCCCTCGGCTGACAACAGGAATAACAAATTGCACAATCCCTTCTTGCTCTGCGCCGGAAATATGCATTTCAGCTTCAGCATATTTCCCCGGATAGGGAACATAGACATTTAATTGTGCAATCACGCCGACAACAGCGCCAATTCCCCCCCCTTCTTTCGGAACTTCAAGCACAACAATATCAGCGCTGTGCATTCCAGGAGATAAGTCAGCAGGCATTTTAATATTGTAACTAATTTGCTTTGTCTCTTCGTCAGCCCCCATTGAAATCATATTTTCAAAAATAAAAATACTTTTGTTCAATTCGCCGGAAGCATAAACAACCAAATTCATGTCTTTCCCGTCGGTATTAATAACATTGAAGCCAATCATCTTCTCCACTCCAGAAACAAAATCCACACTCGCCCGCGCAGGAGTTATTCCCAACGCATCTATTCTGCCAGCCAATAAAACCGTCCCAGAAAGAATTAATAAAATAAACAACAAACCTTTCATTCTTCCAAATAGTTTTTCTCTCTTATTCATTTTCCCCTCCGACAAATTTGTCTCCTTTTTCCAAAGAACTTTCTTCCGGCTCCAAAACAGTCTTCCCGACAAAAGTTCCTTTGTTAAAAATTTCAACATCCAATCCGACATTCCCTGCATTGACAACTTCGTATTTTCCGTCGTCAGATTCTTGCAATTTAAGCCCAACTTCAGATTTAATCGTCAATTCCCTAATCTCGCTTTCCTCAAAACCAACAACTTTCCAATAATACACGCCCGGCTTCAAATTAATAACAAGATTATCTTTCGCGTAAATTTCTTCAGGAGAGCTAAATTCCAAGTTATCATCCAGCAAAATCTTGTCAGCATTTGAAAATTCAAACAAGACAGCTGTAGAAGTTGTCTCTAAATCATCTTGCGGAGCAATCACTAAAGGCGCACCATAGCCGACAAGCCAGACAACAATTATCAAGCTCAAAGCTACGACGATAAAATCAATTCTCTTCATCCATTTGCTTATTTCATCTGCCATTATGCTCCCTCTGATAAACTTGCTGTGAAAGTAATAGTAAAACTTTTATTAGACACCAATTCTCCAGGCGACACCCAAAGTAAAATATCAACTTCGCTTCTGTTCAAAGCAGTATAATTCAAATTCGAAACGCAAGTCTGCGCCGAAGTAGACATATTCCTCCATGCAATTGAAGAACTCGCCCAAGAAAATGCCCCCTCGTGTCCAGTATAATTATCTGCCTTGAACTGGAAATACTTGCTCGCGCTCGATTCAGTTGTCCATAAAACATTAGACAAAACAGAAATGTTAATCAAACTGTTCCCCCGATTCTCGACGACAAACGGTGCATAAGAAGCGTCAGTTGTATTGACGCTTACATTTGGAATCAAAGAGCCGAAATTAATCGAGCCGTTAACCATTGTAATTGCAATTGATGAACTAATATTAATTAACCGCGACGCCCAAACCCCATAGCCAATGCTGTCATTCGCCCGAACACTCCAGTTGTAAACATTGCCGTTGTCATAAAGGCATCCCAAGTCCAAAGGCAAAGTGTAATTAGTGCCTGCCAATTTAACTCCTCTCGCGATACTATCAACACAAGTGCTTCCTCCCCCCGCAATCAGCGAAATATTAAATTCGTAGCTTATCTGATCTCCGTCAGCGTCGCTCCCTGTCCAGTTAAATGTTGGAGTTCTGTCTGTCGTCGTGGAACTCGCGTTAGGAGAGACTAAAGTCACAACAGGCCTAGAGTAAATAGTCACATTTCTCTCTTCAGTTGAATTCAAATTCCCCGCTAAATCAATAGCATACGACTTGAATGTATGATTTCCAACTGATAAGCCAGTGAAGTTATTGTAATATTTCGTCGCAGACGCATTATACAAAGCTAAAATCTCAGAAGAGGATAACGAACGATTGAAAACTATTACTTCGTCGATTGTTCCATTGAATTCATGCTCATGCGCACTATACTGACATCTGCCTATATAAAAATCAGAAGCGATACCGGAAAGAACAGAATTATTTGAAGTCCCGTCTAATATGCCATTCAAATATAACGTTTGAATCTGTGTGGAATGTTCGTAAGTAAAAGCAACATGATACCATGTTTCGGACTGCAAAGTTGTAGCGCCAGTAAGATGATTCCCCTCCATATAAGCAACCACTTTTCTACCAGTTACATAAATCTGCCTATTACCATTATTAATAACCTCGTCCTCGGTTGTGTCGTCAACTGCTCTTTTTATCCAAGCAGAATATGCAAATGAAGAAGAATCAGTTAAACTTTGCTCGCTAATATTAACGTTAATAACATTAGCTAATCCTGAAAATTCAAACCCTCCTCCAAATTTCCCATTTGTTACAGGTCCGATTCTAGAAGAATCCACAATAACCACTGTTCCGTTGTTCCCTCTTCCACTCCAGTCATAAACTTTTGTTGAATTTTCTCCGGGCCCGTTATTATCAAGTCTCCACCACCCCACCAAAGAATCATCGAAATTAGTAACAACGTAATGCTGATTCGTATCATTAGAAGAAACATTCACAATTATAGAAGTAGCTGTCTGATTAGAGCCAGATGCAGGCGTCTCGCCTGTGAAATTAATCGAAGGATAAAGCGTATCAACTAAAAAGTTATAGCTCGACGAAGTCCCATAATTATTCGCAGTATCGTTGCACGAAACAACAAATGTATACGAACCGTCGGCAATTGACGAATTAGTATAATTTGCTCCCGTTCCAGTTGCATTCAAAGTCATCGTCTCATTAGCCAATCCAGAAATACTCAAACCGCACCAAGAAGCATTCTCATTAATTGAAACATTAAATCCAATTGAACTGATATTGAAATTTGAATCGTTCGCAGGAAGATTTATCGTTATGATTGGAGCAGTCGTATCATTTGCATCCAAAGTTGTAAATTGCCAAATCGGAGAATTAGCAAGATTCCCATTCCCGTCGTCAGCACTAACTCTCCACAAGTAAGTTGAAGAATAACTCAAGCCCAAAGAAGAAGTCAAGCTTAAATTCGTCCAATTTACAAAAGTGCTCGACCCATTTGCGATGTTCGTAGAATTCCCAATAACAGAAGAACTAAACATATTTGTCGTGTTTACAAATACAGGATTTACTCTCTGTGTTGTAGTTGTTCCGTCTCCTATTCCCCCAAAACCATTATATCCCCAGCACATGGCGCTTCCGTTTGAAATTATTCCGCAGGAATGCCGTCCTCCTGCGCTTACTGAAACAAATGTGTTTGTTGTATTCACAAATACTGGGTTTACTCTCGGTGTTGTAGTTGTTCCGTCCCCTATTTTTCCAAAGTCATTAGCCCCCCAGCACATCGCGCTTCCGTTTGCAAGCAGTCCGCAGGAATGCCAGTCTCCCGCATCTATTGAAACAAATTTGTTTGTCGTGTTTACAAATACAGGGTTTAATCTATCTGTGCCGTTTGTTCCGTCTCCTATTTGTCCATAATTATTATATCCCCAGCACATGGCGCTTCCGTTTGAAAGTAATCCGCAGGAATGCCAGTCTCCCGAATCTATTGAAATAAATGAATTAGTTGTATTCACAAATACAGGGTTTAATCTATCTGTGCCGTTTGTTCCGTCTCCTATCTGTCCATGATTATTATATCCCCAGCACATGGCGCTTCCGTTTGAAATTATTCCGCAAGTATGTCCGCCGTATGCCGAAATCGAAACAAATGTGTTTGTTGTATTCACAAATACAGGGTTTAATTTACTTGCACCGCTTGTTCCGTCTCCTATTTCTCCTTCAAGATTACTTCCCCAGCACATCGCGCTTCCGTTTGAAATTATTCCGCAAGTATAAATATTTCCTGCATCTATTGAAATAAATTTATTTGTTGTGTTTACAAAGACAGGACTTCTTATTGGTGTTGTAGTTGTTCCGTCCCCTATTTGCCTAAAGTCATTGCCTCCCCAGCACATCGCGCTTCCGTTTGAAATTATTCCGCAAGTATGCCATTCTCCCGCGCTTATTGAAACAAATGTATTAGTTGCATTTACATATGTAGGATTCGACGTGTTCAAATTACTATCTCCACATCCCACCTGTCCCTGGCCATTAGCTCCCCAGCACATCGCGCTTCCGTTTGCAATTATCCCGCAAGTATGCTCATAGCCTGCATCCATTGAAACAAACTTATTCCAAAAAGTAACATTCATCGCATCATTATCATTATCCGTAACACTGACATTCAAAATCGGCGTTAAAGAATTTCCCGTCGACAAATTCAAAGGAGAAATCAAACTCGGCTGATTCGGCGGAAAATTTACGTCAACGCTAAACACAACACTCCTTATGTACAAAGTCCCTCCTTGAAATACGTAGGCTGTAAAATTATAACCTCCGTCGGCAATTGATTCATTAGTCGCATTAAAGCTCCGATTATCTATTGAAGACATTGAAATATTTGTAATACCTCCATCAAGAGTATAATTAACCGTCGCGTCTTCACTTACCGAAACATTAAAGTAAAGAGGCAATAAAGTGTAAGTTATATTCTCCGGAGAAACTATTGTTATAGAAGGGTCAACAACATAATCAAACTCCACATCTTCTCCAACAACTAACAAATCAAACGTATCTTGGCTTCCGTTCAAGTCATTCAAATAAATTTTATATTCTTTATCTTCGCTGACATTCTCAAATCTAGCAATTAAATCGTTTTCATCTTTCTCGTAAACTTCAACAGAAGCAACCCCAGAACTCTTCCCATAAATCGTAATATCTTTCTGAGAAGTCAAATTCTGCTCAAAGGTAACACGAAGATAATCGCCAACAGGAATCAAAGAATAATTATAATCCCGAATGCTAACCAAAGAATAAACATCCTCGACAAACGTCCTGTTGGCATCCAAATGCTCTGCCTTTATTATCAAAATAATTTCAAATGTCTGGTTGCTTAAATGCGGAACAATCCACTCAACATAATCTAACTTCCCGTTAGAATCCAAATCATAAGCGTCAAATGCAATTTCCTGCAATCTATAATTCCTCCCCTCGCTATCAGTCCTAATAACTCCCCCATCGATTACATTTCCTGTAATAAAAGAATTTGCTGCGCCAGGGGCGAGAGTTTTGACTTCACTATTATAATTATTAACTTCGAAGTCAAGGCTCGAGTAGGGACTCGAACCTTTTTTGTTTTCTTTATCCGAAACATTTAAATATTTCGAGCTGTCTTTATTATTAAATTCCGGTGAAGGAAAGTTGTTTATTCGGCTGGGTTCATCGTTCCGTTCGAACCCTTCTTTTTTATTATTTTTTGTATATATGAAATTTATTTCTTCAAATCCTGCAGCACTCTCATTATAATCATAATTATGCCAATAAATCTTAATCTTCCCCTCCTGCCCAACCTCAAAAATCTCATTTATCGAAGCAAAAGCCAAAACATCAGTATAATTCAGTTCATCCGGCCCGGAAATAACAACTTCCTTGCCAAAACCCGTCTCTGACTCAACAGCGACAGGCGCTTCAGTTATGTATTCAATTACATACTCTGTCGCATTATCATTCAAGCCAACTTCAATCGTTCCCTGAGCGCTTTCGTTCTCGCTGACAGTTCTGCCTGTAATTGTTCCAAACAATTCAAAAATATAATCAATCAAATTCTTATTGCTCTTCTGAACATCAATAACAACTCCTGCATTAATGCTCACAGCTGTTTCTTTTTCCTCGCCGCCTTCGATTTTTCTAACACTGATATTTTCTGCCTCGCCAGGCAATTCAACAATAACACTTTCCACAACTTCAAGTGAAACATTCGCTTTCCATTTAACCGGCTCCCCAACTTTTATCCGAGAGTGCGAAGTCAAGACATTAAATGCTCCGGAAGAAACTAAAACATTAAACTCATTGCTCTCGACTAAATTTTCATCCAAGTATCCAGATATCTTGCACAATCTCGCACCCCTAAATCCTGCGTCAGGCGTCAAAGTCATCACGTCACTAGAAACAACTCCAGTAATATTACTGCAATTCAACAAATATTCTTCAGCGTTGATAAAATAGTCACTCAAATTAATTTCTGCAAAACCTCCGAAAGGAATTCTTATCATTCCAATCCCTCCTGTAAAACTTAAATTGCTCTCTGCAGCCAATTCAGCGCCTTCAACAATAATAGTTTCAGACTCCGAAGCCAAAATCTGTCCGTCGTAAATTAAATTGACAGACAAATCACCAAGCTCAGCGCTAATGTTAAAATCAGACACGTCAATCTCTAGTTCTAATTCATAATCTCCTAAATAATTTTCTCCAAATCCTTCTTCAATCACAGAATAATCCGTAGAAACTACAGCTTCGCCGTCGGAAAGAGTTAAATCAATCTCCCCATCTTCTATTTTTTCTCCATCAACTTCCACGCTTCCCGAAACAATTTCAGCACTCTGCCCTTCAGCCAAATCGTAAACAAACTCTTTTTCCTTGCTTACAATTCCAGATACCAAAACACCTCCGCCGGCAGCAACTTCTCCTGTAATATCAGCAGCTGTTTCATCTGCGGGGCTTTCTTCAGAAAATGTTTCTTCTTCAGCAGGTTCTTCCCCAACTTCTTCAATCGCGTCCTCCTCGTTACCATCCGCAATTTTTTCTTCCATTTCATTCTCTTCACTAGCATCTTCTTCCTCGACATCTACTTCTTCTATCACTTCGCCGTCCTCTTCAGAAACATCCTCTTCAAATTCATTCTCATCAATAATTTCTTCTTCAATAGCGCTTCCTTCTTCATCAGCAGTTTCCTCCCCGCTAATCTCGCTAATCAATAATTGAAACTCGACATCAGGATAAATTTCCCTTTTTCCAGAAACACCAAATCCTCTGCCGCTCCCATTTAATTCCAACCCTTCGGCAAAAAAATCTCCCGAACTAATGTTTTCAAAGACTAAATCACTCAATAAAATTTCCTTTCTTTGTTCATTCAAATCAACTTCTAAAACAGAATCACTAGGAATGAGCTCCCCAGATTTCAAATTAAGCGTCAAACTTCCCTTCAAAATATCTCCAATTTCATAAGACGGCTCGTAATCTAAAACAAGTCTTCCCTGCGGCCTGACTCCAATCGTAACTAAATAAAATAAAAATAAAACTCCAAGCAAAATCAATCCAATTTGCAGATAAATCTTAAAATTCCAGTTATTTTCCTTCTTCGGCGAAGGCAGCGACGTCCCAAGATATCTTTTTTTGACGCTGTTTCCATCGCGGTAAGACTCATAGTAATAAGGCCCATGGCGAATGCCATTCTTCCAAACATATTTCTTATAAACCATGTGGAACAACCATCTTTTTTAGTTTTTTCCTAAAAAGGAAACCCTAAGGAACTCCTTATTCCCCTTTTTAATTCAGAATACAAACAACCACTCTATTTAAACATTTTTACAACCTAAAAATTGGTTGTTCTACACAACTAAAAAAAGTAATTCTTACGCAATTTTCCAATACGCTTTCTTTATCTCGCAATTTCCCTGCTGCCCGACGCAAGGTAATGCTCCAACATGTCCGCTGATTGAAGACATAGTGCATACAGATAAAGGACTTACAGGACGATAATCATGCGCGGCAACATTTGCAAATTGCACTTCAGATTGCAAAGAAAAGTTTCCTAAAACGCTCCTGTTAGTATTGGGTTGTGCATAAAATCCCTTTACCAAATTATAATCCTCATAAATTATATTTGTAGTATTTTCGTAGGTTAAATAGCCAGAAATTAGATTGTTCATTAATTGACCCTCACTCTCTAATCTCACAGCTACTGTCCCATAAACAGTATTTTGATTAAAAATAAAATTCTTAACACTCCCAAACTGCACAGGCATAAACAACGGGTTCCCATATCCTTGCGCATTGGGGTTATCAATAGTAGTAGTGTTGCCAATAGTATTATTAGTTATACTAATGTTTTGAATGTATCCAATACAATAAATATAATTTGACCAAACAAAAATGTTTTGACCGGTATTGTTGATAAGTTTATTATTTTTAACAATAATATTTTTTGGTTGCGGAAAATTACATTCAGGAAGATCTGCATTAATTGTAATTCCATCGATATGCTCGCCTGTCCCGTAACGATCCTTTGCATCATGAATATTATTTCCATCAATTACGACATTATCAGAGCTTATTATTCTCAAATTATCTCCCCAAGAATAGCCGACATCGCTTTTTTCAAGAATTATATTGGAGGAAGAACCAAAGTAAATATTAGTTCGTGCGTTTCGCACAGTTACATTAGTTAAAGTAATATTACTCGAAAAGGAGATTAATACTGCAGTTGTATCATTCATTTCAGGAAGATGGATATTTTCAGGAAAAAATAATTCTGAATTTTTTACGATGATATTTGATACATTCATTATTGTGAAAGTTGCATTGCCAGGACCGCGATGGGCGCGAACACTCCCATTAAAGTGTATTCCATCAAAAATAAGACGCATATATTTGTGATTATCTCTAAATGAAGAAATTGAAGAATCTTGGCCCTTGTAAGTTGTCCAATATTCTCTTGACTGTAAGTTATTCGGAAAAGAACCATAATCGCCAGGAGCCAGGGATATATTAATTGTTGCGTTTGTCATAGAATTCGCAAATGAAGAACCCAATCGCAGCAAGCTGCGGGGTATCAAATAAATTCGTGAATCATTAACTGGCTCGCGTCCCTGCCTTGATTCCGGACATATTTTTTTACTTCCTCCAACCCCCTGCC
>Ga0208958_1000374_pt1 | contig 54451 bp, 49 predicted proteins | sample RifOxyB1_FD_184032 | JGI IMG/M metagenome (GOLD analysis project Ga0208958, IMG submission 184032) | Soil microbial communities from Rifle, Colorado - Rifle Oxygen_injection B1 (SPAdes) | ecosystem: Environmental > Terrestrial > Deep subsurface > Rock core/Sediment | place: Rifle, Colorado...
CTGAGCCAGATACGCCGGTTATTACAATCAATTTCTTTTTAGGAAGTTTAATCGTAATATTTTTTAAATTATGCTCTCGAGCACCTTTTATTAAAATGTAATCAAGTTCTGTTGCAATAACTTCACCCAAAGTTAATTTAATCTTAGTGTTTTAATTCTTCAAATATTATGCGTAAGTAGTGCGTAAGTCAAATATTTGTTGTAATTATTATTTAGGTACTAAAAAATAAAGGTTGGCATGATGCCTTAGATGTCCCGCAAACAATTTAGCATCATCACCTCTTCCCCAAAACAAATCAGCTCGTCCAGGTCCTTTTATGGCCCCTCCGGTATCATGGGCAAAGACAAAACGAGATGCCTCTTCCTCTTGCGACATTTCAACTTTATCTGAAGTCGCTATCATTTTTTTAACTTTTAAAAAAGCCAGCGAGCCCAGGGGAAAGAGGGAACTATCCACCGCCAGCGTACGACCAGGATACACTTCAGCACCAGAAGTAGTAAGTGGCCCATGTCTTAATAGTTTAAAAAATACATAACTAGGATTGATAAATAAAAACTTCTCCATCGCTTCCTTGGACAAAGTTCTCAGATGAGCTTCGATTTTCTGCATACTCATTTCATTCGTGGGAATTAAATCTGCCATATGTTTGCCGATAGAAACATACTCTCGTCCATTTTGACCGGCGTATCCAATCCGAAACTCTTTCTCATCTACCAAGACAGTGCCCGAGCCTTGTATTTGCAGAAAAAATGCATCTACCGGGTCAACCCAAAACATCTCCAGCATTTTACCATTTAATTTTTTTTCTTTATCAATCTCAGTTCTGGAATAATAAGGGACAACTCGATTAGGAAAACCCGCTCGGTTTTCAATTCTACCGGTCAGCTTTCCCCGACTTCCTCCCACACCTGGGGTACTAATTTTTCTAAATTCAGTCAAACTGACTTCCACTAAATCATCAGGAAGTTTATAAAGGGGTTGGGTGTATTTAGCCGTTGGAACGAAAGATCCCAAAATTACTGGTTCATAGTAGGATGTTAATAAAATTTCGCCAAACCGATCCCGGCCATAAACTTCATAAAAACAAAAATGTTCTTTAACCAAAATTTTAAACTCGTCGAGGTCTTTAGCATTATACAAAATTTCTAATTTAGTTGCGTATTCTTTTGCGGTAAAGATTCTTGGTCCAAATACTGCTTGGGTTGAAGAATTTTTTTTCCAATACTCAATGCTTTTTTTTATTCCGTCTTTCAATGTAGCAAAATCCAAAGCATCTACAATATCAATCTGGTCTTCATCAATCATCCGCATTGCCTCAGCGGGTGATTTTATCACAGCTCTGGAACATGAATAAAAAAGTAAACATAACAGCATTAATAGTTTCATAATCCGATTACCGTTTGATAGCAGTTTAAATTGGTAAAATATTGATAAGATAATTTATTCATATTAAACATAATTTCAAAATCTAGCTTTGAATTTTTAACCATTTTATATAACTCTTTTATTTCCATTGCTTGAAATATCCGTGGTTGAAAATAATTCAAAATTACATAAAATTGGGGAGCTGAATAAGAAATTACAATTTCTTCACATAGATTATAGATATTTAGCAAATGTCCAAAATCTTTTTTATCTTTGGGTATCAAGCCACAAGCTAATGCCATATTATTAAGAGGGTATATGTGGGTGGCGACCATAGTAATTGGCGAAGCATCTAACTGCCTTTTAATATATTCATTTATCTTTGCAAAAACTATGGTACATTTTTTTTGATTTTCAAGAATTTTTTCTTGAATTTTATTACTCTTTTTTCCACTGGTTAGTGGATGCACCATCATATGTAAAAATGTCGGGTCAATACTTTCAGAAAACATATCCAGTCCGTTGAAAATATTTTTAAATTTAAGCAATTTAGGCACATCTTGATGATCAATGGTGAAATTAATCAAATCTCCCATATATTCCTGAAATTTTGAATCATTCCCTACTCTCAACCGAAGTTCACGATCAACTTTCCAGTTAGAGCCAATATTATCTAAATGCTCGATAGCATCCATTTGCGTATTTTCACATTGATTAATATAATCAGCAAAATCGATTTTTTTATTTTTTAGTATCATTTTGTTTTTGTTTTGCATGTTAAAAGCACATTCTTTCAATAATTGCTTTAATAACACCGACTCCTTTAAAAATATCTTCTTCAGAAATAAATTCGTTAGATTGATGCGCATTTTTAATTGAGCCACTGCCACATATAATACTATTCACACCGAAATGGCTAATAATTCCTCCTTCGGTGGTGTAAGATGCCGCATGCAAATCAAAGTCATTTACTATCTCACGAAGGTTCTTTTCAATTTCAGATCCCTCTTGAGTATGCATGGCCATGACTTCGTTTTCCAGTTTGAATAATATATCTGCTTCAGGATGTTTTTCACGTAAAGCCAAACGAACTTCCCTTTCAACCCGATGTTTAAGCTCTTGATAAATTGTATCTGAATTATCGCCCGGAAGTGTGCGATAGCCGACTTTGATTTCACAATCTTCCGGAATAATGTTCACCGCACTTCCACCCTCGATTTTAGCAACATTCAAAGTCCTAAAAGGGTACTCTTTAAATAAATTTTGAAATTCTACTTTTTCCCTAAGTTCAAGCCCGTAATCATTAATTACAGATATCACTCGGCAGGCCCAATCAATGGCATTAACCCCTTCATCTACTCTCGAAGAATGCCCAGCCTTTCCTCTTACCGAAATCGTCAATTGGGTATGCCCTTTATGGGCAGTAAAGACTTTTAAACCCGTTGGCTCTCCGATCATAGCGCTGGAAGGAATAGTTCTCGATAAACTTTTAATAAAACTGAGAGCAGAACGCACCCCCATGCAACCGACTTCTTCATCATAAGTAAACATTAAAACCAATGGTTTTTTTATTTTTTTTTGATCAAGTTCCTTAATGCAAAATAAAGTCTGAGCTATAAACGTTTTCATATCACATACGCCCAGACCAAAATATCCAACTTCTCCCTCTGGGGAAACCCCTTCCACCAATCCGAAGGGATCCGTGCTCCACTTTGACACATCCGCAGGAACTGTATCCATATGTCCGGATAAAATTAATCCACCTTCAATATCTCGAGGTCCAAAAAAACATACTAAACTAGCCTTGTCTTTTTTGTAGTTATGTATCAGATGCAGATCACCACCTAACTTAAGTAGATAGTTCTCAATATATTCCACCAATTTTAAATTCGATTGAAGGGCCACTGAAGGTATTGCAATAATATCCGATAAAATGGAAAGTATTTCCTCTTTCATTTCCCTATCCCGAATTGGTTTATTTTTTTATTTTCTCGTTTATAAAACTAAACAGTTTTTTTACTCCGGCCACGCTAATGGTTTCTTGAAGTTTTTTTAAACGGTTTTTTCTAAGTTCTCTTTTTTTAGCATCCAGCCCCTTGGCAATTTCTAGTCCCGAACTTTTTCCACTTTTGTGAATGCGCCCAAATACATCTTTGTTTTCTTTTAAAAAATCAACGTTGTTTACCACCATTGAGGATTTCTTAATTCGATTACCTGGTCCTTGGCTGTTAGATACATCTTCCAAATTTTTGTAGTTAGTCACAGTTTCGCTGATCGCTTCAGAGTTCTTGGTTTTCATCAACGGAACTTTGGTGGCATCAGCAATTTCCATGACAGTCGTTGATTCGCTACCAACTCGTTTTGTATGCATTTTGATTTCATCCACGTTCATCTGCTGTACATCTAAAGTAATTTCAATTCGTCCAATAGAAATAATATCTCCTAAAAACATCTTGGTATTGGTCACTAATTCGCCGTTTAACATAGTTCCGTTGGTAGATTTAAGATCTTTTACTGTAACTTGCCCTTGGTTTAAAAAGAAAATACAATGTTGTCCACTTGCAAACTCGCTGGTTAAAACTACATCGCACCCCTGTGCTCTTCCCATTAGAACAGGTTTAATTTTTATTTCAACGGAGTCTGGTTTTCCGCCAGAAATTTTCAAAAAAATGGCCATGATTAATCCCCCGGTAATTATAACAATAAAATAAAGTAAGTGGCATTATTAATAATTCCCGACCGAATCGGTTTACCATCTAGTAGCTTGCTGCAACAACAATTTAACAATATAATATTACTAACATTTAAAATTGGCGCAGTATGAACTCATATTTCATCTATCACAGCGAAAAATTTCAAGGTCCTTTTTCGACTGAAGAAATAGCTTCTTTGCTCCGACAACACATAGTCACAGTGCAAGAATACCTATATGACTTACAATTTAAATGTATTTTTCAAATAGGTGAAATCGAAGACTTTAAAACCTTTCTTCCTCCCTGTCCCCCGACTTTTCGCCCCCACGAGGATTACTTAGTTTTTAGAAATAACGTTATTGAAGGTCCATACAAAATAGAAAAAATTTCAGCAATGTTAAAAAACAAAAAATTGCTGGCGTTTGATTATGTAACACCCTGGGGAGAGACTAACTGGCAAATAATTAAAAATCTACCCATATTCAAAGATTATGTTATTCCTGCCCCCGAAGAAAAATACCTTAACTTTGGCAATACGGAGAAAGAGGGAAAAATAGTTAACACAATCGTTCGAAAAGAATTGATGGAAAATCTAAAGCTCACACCAGGGATTATCAGAAAAAATCCTAGGACTCCCTACTCATCTACAGCTGCAGTTATTCATAATGGCAAATCTTATATAGGCCAATGTACAACGCTATCAATTAGTGGGTGCTTTATTCAAACCCAAACCGGCTCTTTCAAAACTGGTGATGAGATTACGGTGATTATTCGCCCTGATACAATTGACATGCAAATCGAAGTTCAGGCAAGAATTATGTCCCTTAACGATGGCAACATCAAAGGCCTCGGCATCCAATTCCTAAGCCTCTCCAACGAAACCAAAATGGAAATTCAAAAGTTTGTTACTCGATATATAAATATGATAAAAAAGAGAAACGGTTAAACAACTTTATAATTATTTATCTTTTTATTTATTTCAGCTTCAGCAGCTAACCAATCTTCTGTTTCACTTCCACCTACAAAATTTCGGCTTAATGCTCTCAGATAAGCAGCCTCCGCAATCATTCTTTGCTTTTCACTATGAGTGATTGTTTTAGTAGGGGCCTTAACCGAAATAGTTGATGCTTGTTCTTTTGCCCTAGTGGCAGTAGTGTTTTTTGCTACCGGTTTAATAGGGGTTGCACTTTTTTTAACTTCAGTATTTTTTGATGTCGTTTTCTTTACCATAAATCCCAACCTTGTAAGTTTGAATTGTTTTGTTGTAACGTGTATATCTAACTAAATCTATTATGAAAAATCAACACTTAAATTAATTTATTAACACTGGAACAAAAGTGTGCACGGCTTGATTGACTTATTCATCAGATATGTTAATTTCTTACAATGCAAATTAAAGACTACTTTCGTAAAAAACAATTAATAACTAGCTTTGAGTTTTTTCCTCCCAGAACCCAAAAAGCATCTGATAATCTATTTGAAACCATAAAAAAACTAGTACCGCTTAAACCGGCTTATGTAAGTGTCACCTACGGCGCGGGAGGCACCACCCGAGAATTAACCAATGATTTGGTGATAAAACTGCACAAGGAAACCAAATTAACGATTGTCCCTCACCTTACATGCATAGGATCAACTCGCGCAGAGATTGAAAAAATAGTCCAAAATTATCAAGATAACGGTATTCAAAATATTATGATTTTAAGGGGTGATAAACCTAAAAATGAAATCATTGATCTTTCCAAAAATGATTTTTTGCATGCCGTTGACTTGGTTCGTTTTATCAAAAAAATCTATCCCCAAATGGGAATTGGAGTGGCGGGATTTCCCGAAGGCCATCCTGAATGTACTAACCGACTATTGGAAATTGATTATTTAAAAGAAAAGGTTGATGCTGGAGCAGACTATATATGCACTCAACTCTTTTTTGATAACAAAGATTATTTTGACTACATAGACCGCTGTCAACTTGCCGGAATTAATATTCCGATAATCCCAGGAGTTATGCCCATCACTTCCTTAAGCAACTTAAAACGTATGGCTGATCTTGCTCAGGGAGTAAGATTTCCTGCCAAATTATTAAAATCAGTTATTCGAACGAGCAATGACTCTCAAGTTTTTGATGTAGGTATTCACTGGGCCAGTGAGCAAGCCAGTGGCTTACTTAATAACAACGTCCCTGGTATTCATTTTTACACTTTGAATAAATACGAATCTATTATCCAGATATGCAAAACTCTAGGCATTTCCACCCTAGATGAACTCACCAAAGAAAAACTTTTATCCGACAAATTTTAAGATTTGAACTTAACACTAACTTTAAGACGATTGCCTTCCTCTTCAACCGTTCTAACAGCCACTACTTCTCCAACGATCTCAACCTCCAAATCCTTATCATTCATTTTGGAAATTGAAATTTCATCTCCCTTACCAAACAGCCCTGGATCCAAACACCAAAAAGCCATTCCGCCCTGAGATAAATCATAGATAAAATAGATATCCGCTTTAAATTCCCCACGAGAAAGATTGGTTACGGTGACCATATTTAAACCTTGGGCTTTTTTTCTAGGTGTTGTTCTTAAATGAACAAACTTTTCCTCATGCTCTTGTTCAAAAAGTTTTATTTCATCACCCACAAGTAAGTTGAGGGTTTGAGGAAAATGGAAATAAAAACCACCTTCGCCAGCTCGTTGTTTGGGAGAAAATTTACCAGCAACATTCTTTTCTTTAAAATAAAGATAAATCTCCTGTTCCAAGGAAAAATTGAAATGAAATTCATCATTCTCCACCGGAAATACCGGAACTATCACCCCAATCTTTTTAAATTGATCTAGAGATCTGATGCGTCCAAAATGAACAATTCGCTCATTTTTTTTATCAAGTTGCCAAAGCCATAGATTTGATCTTGTACTTTTAGCAGCTTCCAAAATACTAATAATTTGATAATCGTCTCGGATAGTCTGTTTTTTAGAATCCAAGTCGCCTCCTTAATCCAATAGCTTTTTTAATACTATCATAGGTTTCTCGATGGAACAAAATACAGGAAATTTTTGTTTTTCAAAGGATCGCCTATACCCCTCATACAACTCACCGGCATCCACCACAATGATTAGCATTTTCCCGCAAGCATCTCGAATCTTAGCAAGTAATGAAACAAACTTAGTCGTCGATTCATTATCGAGAGCATTTAGCTTTTCGGTAAAAGGAACAATTGAAAGTATAATCACATCTTTTTCCAAAGACAATAATTCAATAGACTTTAAAAGAACTTCTTCACTGGCCATAGGGGTAAGATCAAGCGGATTGGAGATCGCCACCAGTCCTGCCAAACCACTCTCTGCCAATAATTTTTCAAAACTCACAGTATTACTTATACTGGCCAATATTTTATTTGCATTCTTGTTTAAAACATCACCCAAATGGTCTGCACAAGCGACTGCCTCAAAACCAGCATTGGTTATGGTAATTATGGACTGAGCCTTAGGTAATTGGGGATTGGAACTAAGTAAACTCAAAATACCAGAAAATTGCTCAAGCGAATCTGCCCAAACAATTCCACAACGAGAAAATATTTTTAGCAATAATTCATAGTCGGAAGCCATTGCCCCAGTATGTCCTGACGCTGCTTTCATTCCACTTAGGCTTCGTCCACCTTTATATAAAACGACATGTTTTCCCTGTTCAATCAATCTTTTGGCTACTTGAGAAAATGCCAGAGCATCCGATGCTTCAAAACCTTCAAAATAAAATCCAAATATTTTGATATCATCATCGTTACTAATTAATGCCAACATTTGAGAAGCTTTAATATCTAGCTGACTACCAATAGCAAATCCATATTTCACCGGTAAATTTGGTTCGCTGGATAACCTAGTGATTAAAAATGCTCCGCTTTGACTAACCAAAGCAGTATTACCTTTTTTGTGAAAAGTAATTGGTAATCTTTTAGGTGATATAAACAAAGTATTAACCTGGAGTGGGCCCAAGATTATACCTAAACTATTGGGTCCAATTATTCCCGGAGTCCAAGCACCTGTTTTACGCTTAACTTCAAGGATATTTTTAATTTTGTCTGCGTATTTTTCTTTATCAGCACCATCCCCGATACCTCCCGCTACAATATACACGAAATCAGCGCCAGCACCTTGTTCAATTAACTCAATTAAGGTATCCACCGTTTTAGCAGCAGGTAAGGCTAAAATCAAAACATCCACAGGATATTTTTTTAGTGTTGTTATATCTGAAAAACATTTTACGCCGAGGAACTCTTCCGTAGCTGGTTTAATAATTTTTAAATTTTCGATACTTATTTTTGAAGACAGTAAATTTTCTAAAATTTTTCTACCAAAAGAATTAGCCTTTTCAGATACACCGGCAATCGCAATTTTTTGAGGATTTAATAGTTTATTTGAATCATACTCTTTAGCATAATTTATAAGATGATTTGATGTTCTTTCACCCACTCCATCCAAAATAACCGGATAACCTAATTCATTTAAAACCAGCGGATTTACTTCTAACAAATCCACACCCTCTTTTTCTAACCTGTAGCCGATGTCCCATATCGCCTTGAAAAAATCCTGCATGATTTTTTCGTTGGTCAGCGCTTTTCCCTGCCTGATATTTCCTAGCCAGATTTTACCAATTAAATGTTTTTTAAAATCTTCAAAAGCTTCTAACGGGTTAGTTAGGTTTAAAGACCATTGTTTGATTTTATCGGTTAAGTTTTCAGACCATAACTCTGCATAAAGTCCACCTATTCCAAAATTAACAATCATACCGAGCAAATTATCTTTTTTAAAACTTAAAAAAGCTTCTGTGGGCATACCTTTTGCTTGTGACATGTTGATTTTTTCACATATTAGAAAAGAAATATCTGGATATTTCTGACTTAATTTTTCCTTAGTTTTTTTTATAATATTATTTACAACTGACGGGTCAAACTTTTCAAAAAACAACGCACCTTCATCTGATTTATGCCAAAGATTATTGGCTATCCCCTTAATGACCACTTCTTCTTGATTTTTAAAAAAATTACTTTTGGTTTCTTCAAGTCGTTCCTGCACCAGCTGATGCCGAGGGACAATAACGCCTGCTTCTTTAAAATAAGAATAGACTTCATGCTCTTTGATAAAGATGGCATTTTTAGACAAGCTCTAAGCCTCCGTAAATTTTTTCCCATATTGAAACGCTTTAATATTACTCATCACAACTTCTTCACCTTTGGATTCAAATCGCTCACGAATAACCGCTTCCCAAACTTCATTAGCAATAGGCAGATACTTGCTGGCAGCGCCTAAAATGCAAATATTTCCAGCATGCTTATTATTTAATTCCTTAGCAGCTTTGAGTGTATCAATTAACACTGCTCCTTCCACCGATTTGATTTTTTCAAGGATAGTTTCTATTTTAGGATAATTTTCCATATTAATAACTGGCTCAGACGAAGCAATAATATTAGCGTCCTTGGACATTTGGGAAAGATATCTTAGAGTTTCTAAAGGCTCAATTCCAATTAGAAGATCAGCTTCTCCTTGGGTGACCACGGGACTGGTCACGGGTACTTTATCGAAAATAATTTGGGCATTCACTTCGCCACCACGCTGACTCATGCCATGTACTTCAGATTGTAAAACATAATATCCTGACTTCCATGCAGCTCCAAGCACCAATTGAGCAACAGTAATAGCTCCTTGCCCACCAACACCTGCGATTATTACACTTTTAGGTTTATTAAAATCTACCATGGGATAGCTCCTTAAGGATTATTCTTTGGGTTTATCAATTTCTTTATAAAGACCTTTACGCAAAGCTTGAATGCATTCCCTTCTAAATATAATCAGATCTGGACGCTTTTGTGATAAGACCTTTTCTAGATATTTAACATTTTCTTCGTGATGCTTGGGCAACGGAGTTAAAATGTGAATTTGCTCTGGAGGAAGCCCAAAACTTTCGGCCATCTTCTCAAATACATCGGTAACTATGGTCGGTTGTTGACCAGTCATTCCGGTTATCCGATTGTCCATGATCACCAAATTAACATTCACCTTACTCTTGGCAAATGATACGAAAGTAGGAAGTCCTGAATGGACAAAAGTTGAGTCTCCAATTACGCCCACGGCTGGCTCATAACCTGCTTGAGCAGCACCTAGTGCCATACCTACGGAGGCACCCATTTCTACACAAGTACTAATCATATCAAAAGGCGGCATCACTCCCAGAGTATAACAACCAATATCACCAAATATGCGGGGGTCTTTTATTCCGAGATTAGCCAAAGCTTCTTTCAAAGCCTTAAAAGTATCTACGTGACCACAACCTGAACATAATTTAGGAGGTCTGGAGGGTATCTCAAATTCAGGAATTTTTTTCGATTCTCCCACTTCAATCCCAAGGCAATTTTTAATGAGCAGCGGAGTTAATTCACCATCCATTGGTATCGAATTATCTCTTCTGCCGTAAACAATTTTTCCTTGTCCCATGTCCCTTACTTTATCTTCCAAGTAAGGATAATTTTCTTCAAAAACAAAAATCTCTTCACTGCTTTGAATAAATTTTCGCAAATTTGTCAATGAAAGAGGATAGGCACACACGTTTAGCATGTTATATTCTTTTAAATTGGGATTTTCTCTGCAAAGCTGATTGAAATAGGCTCGGCCCATTCCGCTTAAAACTACTCCACGCTTATGTCCAGAGAGCGAAGTTTTATTGTAAGCATTGGAAACCGTCAGCATCTTTTTAAGTTTTTCACGAAGCTTTCGATAACGTTTTCTCGCAATTGCTGGAACCAGTACCCAGTCATTTTTACTTTCAGCTTTAGGTACTCCGAGACTTTCCACAGCAGTCATTTCTTCTTTTCTTTTGATCATACCTCTCGAGTGAGCCAACCGAGTAACCAAGCGAACTACTACCGGAACACCTAAGGCTTCAGATAGTTCAAAGGCGTGGCATGTATAATCATAAGCTTCTTGAGTAGTGGATGGTTCCAAACAAGGTAGATGGGCAAAGTCCACCAAATATCTTGAATCTTGTTCATTTTGACTTGAATGCATCCCTGGATCGTCTGCTACAACCAGTACTAGTCCTCCTTGAATTCCAGTTAATGCTGAATTCATAAAGGGGTCCATGGCCACATTAAGTCCAACATGTTTCATGGTAACCAGTGATCTAAAACCTACATAGCTGTTCCCCAAAGCCATTTCATAAGATACTTTTTCATTTGCCACCCAACTGGCAATCCGTCCTTGTTCATTGCCTTTTAGAATAGCCTGAATACCCTCTACAATTTCAGTAGAAGGAGTGCCTGGGTATGCATAGGCTGCTTTAAGTCCAGAATCAATTGCGCCATAGCTTATGGCCTCATCACCCAAGACCATCATATCCCTATGATCAATTTTCATACTTACTCCCTCTTTACTTCAATATCCTTTCGTTTGCATCGAAAAATGGTATAAGATATTTACTAGTGTTTCAAATCATTTTCGCTAGGGTCCTTATAGTCTAGCAACTCTCCGCTGATTGATCCAATTTTTACTTTCGCATTAAATTTCAAAAAAAGCCTTTTCTTATCATCTGATATCCAAAAATTAATATCACCTTTTTTCTTCAAGATCCCTGGAAACCTCGTTTCTGCCTTAATTTTAAGGGCCATAATTTTTGATTTTTTAAATATTAACTCCTCTCTCGCCACAACTTCCAATTTTATTAGCCAAATTTTTGCTCTGGTGACCACTGGATATTCATAAACTACTCCTTTAACCAAGGGAAGTCCTCGCGCAAAGTACAACGCTGAAAAAGAATCTTGAACGTATTTGGGTATATGATTAGATTGCTCTTGCTTATTTAAAGTGCCTTTTTTAAGTCTTCTATACCAAAAAAATGTTTTTAATTTATCGGCATCAAAAAGCTGCAAATCATCAATTTCTTGAGCTGATTCCTTTTGAATAAGTTGATATTTGAGGGGCAAAAAACTTTCAGTTGAGATATAAGATTCAATAGAATCGTCCAGTTGATAAATATATTTATAATAATCTGCCGATTTTAACTTAGCCTTGATATGCCAGACTTTTTGCTCACCCATAATCACCGGTTCCAACGTAGTAATTTGGGCCGTGCCTGCAGTTAATCCAAGATATTTGATACTCATCGTAAATTCTTCGCCCACAAAAAGGATAGGTTTAAAAGAATTCCACATTTCTTTAAATCTGTTATCGTATTCAACATATGTATCAGGGTATCCCTCTGGAATAATAATTTTTTCTGGGGGACCATCAGTCAGTTCTTCATCCGGCTCTGATTGATCCTCTTGTTTATCATTAGTGTTCATTGCAGAAATTTGTTCAGAAGTTGAATCCATTGGTGGCTGGTCTGGCACTTCCATTTTTTTATTTTTATCTAAATTTACATCTGTTTTTGACCCTACCGACTCAGATTTAGTAGACTCAATATTTTGAACGGTTTTATACTTTGCCAATTGTTCGTTTCCCAGATCAAATTTAGTCACCAGATCTTCCTCTTGTGTAAGAGGCAAGTTGGACGAACAACTAATCAGCCAGAATGTCCCCACTAAAACTAGAAAAAAAACTCTAAACACCATTTGCTCCTTAATTCTTGCAAACCCGTTTTATTGCATCCAGAATATAATTTTCTCCCCTTAAAAAATAGACGGCTACTCCCAGATAATGAAAATTTTCGGTCTTGTCCAATCTTTTAAGTTTTATAATATCCTTCTCAGTAGTAATCACCAATGCATCCAATTTAGAAGCCCGCTCAACAATATAATCAACATCTTCCATTGCATAAGCAAAATGATCAGGATAAACAATTTTATCCACGATCTGACAGCCTAATTGTTCCACCATAATAAAAAAAGATGCAGGGGATGCGATACCTGCAACACAAATAACCTTTTTGTCCTTTATATCATGAAACAATATAGTTTCCTTGAAATTAATATCAAAAAGACCATTCACCTTATATCCCATTTCACCAATTGGAACTTCAAATCGCAGATGTGGTCTAATAATTTTTTTTAGTTCACTAAGCTCAGTGCTCGATACCAAATCACTTCTATTGATAATTACCAAATCTGCGTCCTGAAGTGCGCTAAGGCCCTCTCTAAGATAACCCCACGGCGCCACTTTGTATTTTTCCACTGGCATTAATGCATCAAACAGCACAATATTCAAACTACGATCAAGCTTAATATGCTGATGGCCATCATCCAATACCACCACATCAGGGTTTTCTTTTGAAAAATAATACTCCAAATTCTGACTTCGTTTTTTACCTACAATGATGCTTGTATCTTTAAGTCTTCTAACCAGCATCAATGCCTCATCCCCGTATAAATCAGGATTATGTCCAAGCTTGCGATTCCCCTTTAAAAGAGCACAACTATGTTCAAATTCTCCCTTATAACCACGCATCAATATCATCACTTTTTTATCCAACTGATTAAGATACTCGCAAAGCCAGATAACAAAGGGCGTTTTACCTGTTCCACCAAATGTAACATTACCAACTGATATAATGGGAACCATAAAACTAGTTTTTTTAAGGATTTCATTATTGTACAAAAAACGGCGAATTCGATAGATCCACGACCACAAGCATGATAATGGAATCAAAATGATCAGGAACAATTTAAAAAATACTTTCATTTTAGTTATAAACATTTTTAATAATACTTTCCATGTACGAAGAGACATCCCTCAACTCACCACCTAGCAAGTCAGTGGTCTGGCCTAAACGCATTTTTACATTATTATACTCGTTCACATCGTTAATCCAACCAAGTAGTGCTGCTAGTATGTTTTGAGGGTCACATTTTTTTTGCAAAAGTTCAGGGAAAACCTGAGCATTATGAACAATATTAGCAAGTGAAACAAACCCCTCATACCGAATAAAATAATTATAAATAAATTCATTAACAAGAGATCCTTTATAACAAACGATTGATGGAACTTCAAACAGAGCACATGCCAAAGTTACCGTTCCGCTAGTAGCAATCGAAAAGTCTGCTTCAATTAATGCTTCGGGTAAATTTTCGTTGGTGTAAATTTTATCAATATCACCAAGATAACTATCATAAAAGCTCAAGGGAACGCTTGGTGATATCACGATTGATGACTTAATCTTTTTAATTTTTCTAAGCTCCCTCACCACTTCAATATAGATCGGCAGCATATATCTAACTTCAAATTTTCTACTTCCAGGTAAAAGCAAAATCTTTAATTCTTGGGAAAAATCGGACTTGTGAGTAGTAGAAGGGTTTTGTTTAAATACTGTCAATTTGTCTCTATAATTAATTAATAGCGGATGGGGGACTGATTGGACCCGACTTACACCTCGCTCTTCAAACCATTTTTTTTCAAAAGGTATGATGGTAAAAAGAGTGTGCACGGTTTTTTCCAATATTTTGGCGCGATATGATTTCCAGACCCATGCTTGGGGAGCAACATAGTATAATACCGTGACACCCTCTTTTTTTAATTGAGTAGCCAATTTTAAATTAAATGTTTGAAAATCTATCAAAATAGCAATCCGGCAGTTTCTTTTTTTAACTTCATGAATTATTTTGTAATAAGCCTTGAAATAAAAAGGTATTTGCCACAATACCTCACTGAAACCAAAACTGGAAAAATCTTTTAGATGATACAACAACTCCATTCCAATTTTTTGAAGCGAATCTCCCCCTACTCCAAAAAGAGTTAAATCAGGGAGTTTTTCTTTTAAACCAGGAATAAAACTGAGCGCATGATCTTCTCCTGATTTTTCACCTGCAATGAGTAGGCATGGGTATTTAGTATCCTCCATAAATAAATTAACAAACGTTCTCTTTATGTCCGGACTCAAGTGATTTAATCACATAATCCAAAAGCCTAATTGCATTTTGCCCATCTTTGGCGCTTACGACTGGTTTGGTGTGGTTAATGATAGCTTTATAGAAATGATCTTGCTCTATCAACAAATGATCTCGCTTAGGGTAACTGAAGATTTTTACATAATCTTCTACATTATTGGCTTCTTTCGAGGCAACCAGTACTTCATTTTTCATAAGATCCACGAAAAAAGTACCCTTGGAACTGGTAACTTCTAAACTCCTTACTTCTTTTACAAAATTTCTACCAACCGTGACTAATGCCTTTTTTCCTGAAGCAAAATCCAAAATTGCCGTAACATGATCCCATTTACTAGTTCTGATTTTAAACCCCTTAGCCTCAATGGAAACTGGGGTCTCCTTAAATAAAAAACTAATCAAATCGAGATCATGAATCATCAAGTCTTGAACGACATCAACATCGGTGGCCCTGCCTTTGAAGGCGGCTATGCGATCTAATCTAATAATGGATGGTCCACTAAAATATTCTTTGAAATCACCGATCCTTTCAAATATCTCATGGAAACGCTCACTATGACCGGCCTGGAACACAATCGCTTGTTGCTCCACCAAAGCCACCAACTCCAAAGCCTGTAAATTTTTTTCCGTAATTGGTTTCTCACAAAATACATGTTTTTTTTGTTCTACCAAATACTTGGCAATTTCAAAGTGGGTGGAGGTAGGGGTAACAATAATAGCTGCATCAATTTCATTGATGATATCTTTTAAATTGGCCACCACTTTCGCATGAGGATGTGCTTCTTTTGCCAATTTTTCTCGATCTTTACTGGCATCCACAATTGCTACCAGTTCAGAGGCCTCTAAGGCATCCACTTTTTGGGCATGAAAACGTCCCAGATGACCATAGCCAACTACGGCGACTCGAATTTTTTGCATATTTTCTCCAATAATAAATGATTAAGAGTTCATAAAAGGAGCAATACCTACTTCCGAAGAAGAAATAAAGCTAGCCATTTCTTTCACCACTGGATTGTCTTGATAAATATTCATTGTTTCTTTGTTGTCAACAAATGACCTAGGAGAGAAAGCTGAAGATTCCATAGATCTATAAAATTCCACCACTTCGCTGATTATATTTCTTTCATATCCTTGTCTGCGCATTCCAATAATATTGATGCCCTTTAATTTGATTCGGTTTCCATATGCTGTACAAAAAGGAGGAATATCACGATCAAGCGCGGAAGCACCCCCGATATAAGCACCTCTTCCAAGAGTTACAAATTGTGAAATGCTACTGCTACCACCGATTATGACTCGATCTCCAAGTTTTACATGCCCGGCTAAATTACATGAATTCACGAGAGTAACCTTATCTCCAATTCGGCAATCATGGGCAATATGTGCATAGGCCATAAAAAGCCCATTGCTACCTATAACCGTTTTGAATTCTTCTTTGGTGGTTGCTCGGTGAACAGTCACGGACTCCCTGAATGTGTTATTATCGCCAATAATAACTTTCGTATCTTCACCCTTATAGGAATTGTCTTGGGGAGAAGATCCAATGGAACAAAACTGATAAAAAGTGTTATTACTTCCAACTGTTGTATTTCCTTCAATAATAACATGTGAGAGCAATTTACAATCATTGCCCAGTTTTACCTGAGGGCCCACAATACAAAATGGACCTACAAAAACATTATCCCCAAGTGAGGCTTCTTTCGCGACTAGTGCTGTTGGGTGAATTGATACTGACATAACTATCTCCTTAATAATTTACCGTTGCATAAATAGTTGCTTCGCTCATAGCTTTGTCTTCGTGCCAAATTTTACAGTCATAACTCATGATGGGTTTATTAAAATCACCCCGGCATTTCCGACAAATACAATGTATTCTAAGTTTCATTCCAGGTAGAATGGGCTTTCTAAATTTGGTGCTATGAATTCCCATAAAAGCCACTTTCAAATCTATTTCAAAAGGTTTTAAGAGTCTTACAGGGATAACAAAACAAGAAGCTTGGGCCATCATCTCTACTTGTACAACTCCAGGCAAAATAGGATTTCCAGGAAAATGCCCTTTCAAAATTTCCAGATCCTCTCTAACATAAAAGGAAGCTTGAATTTCCACCCCTACAGTTTCTTTGTTATCGGCCACATCACCGGGATGTAGCTCAACCCCTTCTTTACTAATAGAATCAATTGAATCGAGAAATAAAAAAGGATCTCGATGGGGTAAAAATTGCATTATTTGCTCTTTATTAATAAACATTTCTACCTCTTATTTTTTTTTATTCCGTTTTGAATAAAAGCATTACTCCTTAACCAATCGCCAACTTCCCTGGCAGGATGACCTGCTAGTTTAGTCCCTTTAGGCCAATCCTTACTAACCAGTGAACCACCACCTACCTGGCAGCCATCTCCCAGCGTAGTATCGGGGCCCATTCCTGATTTACCCGCAAAAACTACAAAATTACCTACCTGACAGCTCCCTGACAGCGCTGATTGCCCACAAAAAATAACTCCATTTTTCACAATACAATTATGTGCAATTTGCACCAAGTTATCAATTTTTGAACCATCTCCGATGCGGGTTGGAACAAAAGTACCGGAGTCTATCGTAGAACAAGAACCAATCTCTACATTATTTCCTACAATAACTCCGCCATAATGCCATATTTTATGATGAACCCCTTGGTTATAATAATAACCAAACCCATCTGCCCCAATAACTGAGCTGGCATGAATTCGACAATTATTTCCAATGAAAACATTAGAATAGATAGTGACGTTAGGATAAAGAATGGTGTCATCTCCAATAGAACTACTAGAAAGAATATTACATCCGCTATGGATCAAAACATTTTTCCCAATTTTTACATTTTTCCCAATAAAAACATTGGGAGCCATTAATACAGTTGGATCAATTTGTGACTCTGTTCTTCCATCATTCAAATTATCATAGGCTAAGTTTTTTTCATCATAAAAAACTTTGGATAATAAACAAATAGAAAGACTAATATCTTCTACCGTTACAATTAGGGAAAAACGCTTAAGGTAAATTTCAAATTCGCTTTGATTTATCTGATTAACCATATTGGAATTAATAAATAAAATAAGGTGGTCCACTTGATTAATTTTCAAATTATCGAGAAGTTTACCGTAATACTTTTTGTCTTTTACAAAAATAAGATAATTACTTTTAAGATACTCAACGGTAGTGATACCTTCAACTTGACCATTAAAAGAATTTTCCTTAAATATTTCGATGGAAGAATCACAGGACTTTAATTTCTCAAATTCCAAACCTTGCTCCTAACAAACCAGATTTCCTGACTAAAAAAATGCAGTTGGGAATTAATATCACATTCCTCCCAACTGCAAAATATTAAAATTAGAATTTTCCTCTAAGTTGTTCTTTAAAAATTACTTATGCTTGCTATTGTATTGCTCAATAACCTTGGTGGTCAGATCCACTACATCTTTGGCATATAGGATAGGTGAGGCAGATACTTCCACTGTCAAATCAACTTTTTCTTTTTCCGAAATTTCAGAAACAATCACTCGAATTTTTTCTAAAATAGGCTTCTTTTCATCCATTTCCATTTTTTGAATTTGCATTTGGTAGTTTTGAGTTTTCTGCTGGATTGCAACAAATTTTTGTTGTAATTCTTCTTGTTTGGTTTGAACCCATTTCTGATCTTTTAAAAGCTTTTGCTTATCAAAGTTATCTTTCTCTTTCTTGAGCTCGCCCTCTTCTTTTTTAAGCTCATCTTCCCATTTTTTAAATTGTGTTTGCAACTTATCATTTGCCTTTTTACCTTGATTAACTGTGGCCATAATCTGCTGAATATCAATTTTACCAATTATCACAGCTGCAAAACTAGGAAGAGAAAACGCTAAAAATAACATCACACACACTAATTTTTTCATTGAAATACTCCTCATTTATAGTTCATTAAAATAATTGTCCAATATCAAAGTTAAATTGGCCACCAGTATCCCTATCTGGATTGATCGGTATGCCATACTCAAAGCGTAGCACCCCAATTGGAGAAAACCATCTTATTCCAAAACCGTAATCATGTTTAAAGGAATAAAAGCCGCCTTCCCCAATATATCTATTATAAATATTACCAATATCATAAAAAACTACCCATTTTAGCCCCGCTTCTTGCACCAGTGGATGCTCAACTTCAAAAGTAGAAGTTAGAGAAAAAAGTCCGCCGGTATTAAACGTTCTAAGTTTCCCTTTATCATCTATAATCGATTTTTTAGGACCAATAGCTTCATAGGGATAACCCCGAAGGTTGCGCGGTCCGCCCAGAGTGTATTTTTCAGTACGGGGAATTTCTTGGCCATTGATTTCTTCCATTTTAGCCAGATAGACCTGATTTCTAAATACAAAATCATTATAAATATTATTGTAGTAGCGGCCATCAAAATCATTTCTTAGCCATCTTTTATCCCCACCAACCCCAGCAAATTCCGAAGAAACTCCTAGATAAAAACCATCAGTCGGTTCAAATCGATTGTTTCTTTTATCAAGTACCAGGGAAGTTTTTACGGAAGAAGCAACCCCATTTTCAGTATCAGGATCAATGGTGCGATCCTTAACGTTACTGAGAGTAGTATCTTCAAATTTATAAGTAAAAAAGAGACGGGTGTATTCAAAAATTGGATAACCTACTCTTAAATCAAATCCGACCCTTTTATAATCATACGAATCACTTTGGGTATTTTTAATTCTAAAAATATCACCACCGGCACTCCACTTTGAATCAAATAAATAGGGCTCAGTAAAACCTACATTAAAAGTGTTGTTATTTTCCGCCAGCGACATGGAGAAAGAAACATTTTGCCCCCGTCCAAAAAGGTTGGTTTGGGCAATTGATGCCTGCAAAAATCCTCCCGTACCAGTGGAATAACCTGCTCCCAGGGAAATTTGCCCGGTATTTCTCTCTTTCACGCTGACTTCAAGGTCTAGGACATCGTCTTTATCTTTTTGGGTAATGGTATTAAAAATAATACTTTTAGGTTCAAAAAAGCCTAGTCGTTCGACGTTCTCTTTTGATTTTCTAAGCAGTGATCCAGAAAATTTTCGCCCTTCCCGAACTAAAATTTCTCGTCTGATAACCTTGTCTCTAGTCTTATCGTTACCCTTTACTATAATATTTCCAAAGTAGGCAATTTTACCTTTTTCAAACGAAAACTCCACGTCCACTTTGTTTTCACCCGGAACAATTTGCAAGTTTCTTAGCACGTTAGCAAATGCGTATCCCTCGTCCTGATACATTTCAGTTAAAGTTTGAATATCCAATCGCAAAGTTTCTTCAGAATAGATATCATTGGATTTTAATTTTATTTTCTCTCTAATTTCATCTTCCGAAAATAAGACTTCTCCCTGAAAGAAAATATCGTTAACTGTAAATTGCGGTCCCTCAGTCAGCTTGATAGTAATAAATACCCACTTTTTATCTTCTGAAATAGTGGTATGAGGAGTGGCCACATTAATTTGCAAGTAACCTTTGGTTTTATAAAAATATTTAATTCTCTCTACATCCGTTTGAAAATTAAATTCTTTAAAATTTCCGGCTCCTGACATAAAAGAAAAAACTGACTCTTCTTTGGTTTCCATTATGCCTTTCAACTCTTCGTCATTAAATGCGGTGTTACCAAGGAAAAGCACCTTTTTTACTTTTACCTGGTCAAACTCTTTAACGACAAAAACTAATTTGATGTTTTCCTTGGTGACTTCCTGAATCTTATAATCGATAGCTGCTAGGTGAAATCCTTTTTCCTCGTAAAATTTTTGCAAGGATTTGATATCATTTTTGACTGTATTAATGTCAAGGATCGAGAATTTTTTGGTTTTAATCTGCTCTTTCAGGTCATCTTCACTTACTTCGTCATTACCTTCCACAATTATATCTGTGATAATCGGTTTCTCTTTGACAATAAATACCAAGAACCCATTATCCTGAGATTGGGCTTCCACATGATCGAAATACTTCATGTCATATATTTTTTTTATATCTTTTCTTAAAAGATAATTATCAAGCACCATTCCTTCCTTGGAAGAAATTTTTTCCAACACTGCTTCTTTTTCGACCTTTTTGAGTCCCTGGATGGTAATTGACTGAATTTTAAAAATATTTTTGGTAGGACCTAGATCTGTAGTGGAGGCTGCCACTGAGCCAACCATCAAACTAACTGCAATCACCCAAATATATAAATTTAAAAAAAGCTTTCTGCTCGCACCTATAGATATTGGCATAGACCTGATCTTCCTCATTTTGAACCAGTTTAAAAAGATATGTTGCCCGCAAAGCGTTATCTTATATCCAAGCAATTATCTCAAGAACAAAAAATATCAATAATCTCCTCATCTTACAAAGAGAAAATGACAATAACACCAAAAATAAATTTTTTTAGTGTTAATTTCATAAAAAAAATAAAATTAAGCAACATCAAAAAGTTTTCCGTCTTTGAGAACTATCTGATTTTTAAACTTAGATGACACATCATTGTCATGCGTAACAACAATTAATGTTGATCGATAATCGCTAGCTAATTCTTTTAAAAGCGACGTAACTAACTCAGTATTCTTGGAATCCAAATTACCTGTAGGCTCATCACAAAGAAGAAGTTTAGGCCGAAGTGATAGTGCCCGAATAATATTTATCCGTTGCTGTTCCCCGCCAGAAAGCTGATAAGGATATTTTTCCAAACAATGAGTAACTCCCAGAATCTTGGCCAAATTTTGAGTGTCCTTTTGAATTGCTTCTATTGATCCCCCTCGAATTCGACCAGGCAAAAGTATGTTATTCATACAATTCATAGACTGCAACAAAAAATGAAATTGAAAAACAAAACCGACAAACTGATTTCTAAATTTAGCCAATTCCTCGTCAGTTAGTGAACTTAAATTTTTCCCGCTAATAAAGATCTCGCCTTCACTAGGGCGATCCAGTCCTCCCATAAGATAAAGCAGTGTGGATTTACCTGACCCTGAAGTTCCTTTGACAACATATTGATTGTTTTCTTCTAGGTTTAGGGAAATACCCCCAAGGGCTTCAACTTTCCCAAAGGATTTTTTTACATTTCTCACTTCCACTAGCAAAGTTGTTTCATTCACTTAAAAACTCCTTCAATCTAAGCGAACTCTTTTCTGAGTCCTTCCAATAACGATTTCCTTTTCATTCTAAATAATCCCCACCACGCAATCAATAAAACCCAAATTAACGCTGACAAGAACACCAGGCTGTAGTCGCCATAACCTAAAAGCAAGGATAAACTTCCAAGGTTATAGATCTCACTTAATTTTTCAAAATAAGTAAAATGATTTAAAAAATGTTTAAGTAGAAAAACCATCAATAAGGCTACCAGACAAGCTGCTGCCCAAAGCATAGTCACCATACAAAGCCAAACTGATGCAAATTTTCGCTGCCCCATTCCCAGGGCCTTGAATAAAAAGATTTCCCGGGACCTCTTCTCATTTAAAAAAATAATAAAGGCGAGCACATTAATTACTGAGATAACTACAATCAATTGCAAAATCAATCCAATCATAATTTTTTCGGCTTTGATCGCTTTAAGAAAAGCGCCAAATTCCTGCCAGTAAGGTCTTACTGCAAAATCGTAACCAAAATCATTTCTTAGGGTATGTGTGATTTCATTAATTAGATCTTCCCCTTGGGAAGCTCTTACTCCTACTACGATGCCGTTATACTTATCTTTTCCAAGTTTCATCATTTCTGCCAAAACTTCATTGTCGACATAAAGCATGCGCGCATCTTTTTGAAAAATAGTGTGTTTGATTATTTGTCCGACTTTGATTCTTTTTAGCTGAGGCAAATCCTTCATTTCGCTGTTACCACTAGCAAGTCCTAGGACTAGATAATCCCCCACCTGAACTTCCATTCGTTTGGATAATTCAAAGCCTAAGGCCAGTTCATCCTTAGTAATTTTAAGCTTCTGTCCAGTCACTTGGTTATAGGAATTGATATCAACTCCCAAAATTATAACTCCCTTGGAGTTGCCTTCATTAATCACGAAACCTTGAGATTTTATTACCTTTGCATAATTATTAATCGATTCATTTTCCAATTTTTTTTCGATGTGCTTATCAAAATGAAAAAAACCATATCTGGATTGAATCATGATATCACCACTGGAATCCTTTAAAGCACTCCTGAGCGTAAAATCAAAAGCATCCATAATGCCAATAGTGCCAAGAATCGTCGTCATGGAAAAAGCCAGTCCCAGCACAATACCTATCACAAATCTAACGGAAGACTTATCTACAAAAACCAAATGGACTAAAAGTTTAAGTGAAGCGATCACTATTTATTTCCTACTTTCCATCTCAAAAAGGCATCAATAAATTGATCCAAATCTCCATCCAAAACTCGCTCCGCCGACCCGACTTCGCAATCTGTCCTATGGTCCTTGACCAGTTTATAAGGGTGAAGAACATAGGACCTAATTTGAGAGCCCCAGCCTATTTCTTTTTTTCCAGCTTCCAATTTGTCCTGCTCCGCTTTTTTTCTCTCCATCTCTTTTTCATATAACTTTGACCTGAGTACTTTCAGGGCTTGTTCCTTATTTTGGTGTTGGCTTCTTTCATTTTGGCATGTCACGACAATCCCGGAGGGAATATGGGTGATTCGAACTGCCGAATCAGTGGTGTTGACGTGCTGACCTCCAGCCCCTCCCGCTCGGTAAGCATCAATTTTTAAATCTTTTTCTTCAATTTCAATTTTTATGTCGTCATCCACTTCGGGGGTTACAAAAATTGAGGCAAAGGAAGTATGCCTTCTACTTTGCGAATCAAAGGGAGAAATACGCACCAACCGGTGAATACCAATTTCAGATTTTAAAAGTCCGTAAGCAAAATTTCCCTGAACCACAAAAGTAGCTGATTTGATTCCAGCGGATTCACCGGTTTGGACATCCAAAACTTGGTATTTATATTTTCTTCTTTCGGCCCATCTGGTCACCATCCTAAAAAGCATCTGCGCCCAGTCACAACTTTCCGTTCCGCCTGCGCCAGCATTAATAGATACGATCGCGTTGCTGGGATCCATTTCTTCAGATAAAAGTGCTTTGGTTTCCACTTCTTCAAAAAATTTTTTAAATTTGTCATATATTTCCAAAGCTTCTTTAGCGGATTCATCGTCGTCATCATTTTCCGCATATTCTAGAAGAATGTCATATTCTTCCTTTTGATTTTTTAAAGTTACGTATGTATCCATGACTTCACTTAATAGAGATTTTTCTTTTTGAATTTTAGATGCTGTTTGATTGTCATCCCAAAAGCCACTTGAGGCTTCCAACCGGGCTATTTCCCCTAATCGCTGATCCTTGCCATCAATGTCAAAGAGCCCTCCGTAGGTCAATTAATTTCTTTTCATACTTTTGCATCAAAAGTTTACTTTCATCTAAATTGATTTTTAATTCTTCATTCATGCTTTACACCTTAATTAAAATATTTTATCGGTGATGGCTTCTTCTTCATTAAACATCACTGCGGCTTGACAGTCATTTTTTTCATGATCATATCCTAGTAGATGTAAAAGCCCATGTACACCCAAATAAATCATTTCCTCCTCTACAGAAAGATCAAATTTTTTTGCTTGCCTACTTGCTACTTCTTTGCAAATAAAGATATCTCCTAAACATAATAAGGGAAATGGATGCGATTTCTTTTTTAATAAGGCCATAGGATTTTCTTCAAGCGGGAAAGACAGCACATCTGTAATTTTGTTTTTTTGGCGATATTTTGCGTTTAAAGACCTTATTTTCCTTTCCCCGCAAAGCGTTATCGAAATATCCATGGATATTTTTAGAGCGTTGGACTTTTTTTTAATCCACTGATCCATGACCATCAATTGTTTTTTCAATAGTGCCAAATAATTTTTATGATACGATTGGGTAAGGAAAGAGGTATTATGTAGATAAATAGTAAAATAGTGGCTTTTAATAACTTGTGGTTTCATAACCTATAGTTTTATAAAACATCTTTGAATTAGACAATTAAAACCGGAGAAAATGTGAAATACAATGAATTGGAAAAACTAATTGGGGTCATTGAAAAATTAAGAGACCCCCAAAATGGCTGTCCTTGGGATCTAAAACAAGATCATAAAAGTCTTTTAAAATATCTCATTGAGGAATCCTATGAATTTTTGGATGCTGTCGAATCCAATGATGAATTTAAAATAAAAGATGAACTGGGAGATGTGCTCTTGCAAGTTGTTCTCCACAGCGTTATTGCTAGGCAACGAGGTAGCTTTAATATTGAGGATGTGGCTTGCAATCTATCTGAAAAATTAATCAGACGTCACCCTCACGTATTTAAAGTTGAAGACAAAACCCTTTCCCCCGACCAGGTCAAAACTAATTGGGATAATATTAAAAAAACGGAAAAAAAAGATAACCCAGTAACGGAAAAAACTTTAATTGACCAAAGTTGCTTATCTTTCCCTTCGCTTTTTGCCGCCAATCGTATTGGAGAAAAAACTCACACTATAAAATTTGATTGGGATAACTGGCAACAAGTCAGAGAAGTGGTGGAATCCGAATGGTTGGAATTAAAAGCAGAGCTAGATGCCCCCCATTTAAAAAAAGATAAAGTGGAAGAAGAAATTGGAGATTTATTATTCTCAGTTGCCCAACTGGCCAGACATCTAAAAATCCACCCCGAAGATGCCCTACGGGCGGCTAATCGTAAATTCATTAGGCGTTTTCACAAAATGGAGGCCATGATTAAAAATGACGGTATTGAGCTGACCTCTCTCAATCAAAAAGAAATGGATATTTATTGGAACAAAGTAAAGGAAGTGGAAAAGGATCTGGTAGCGAATGAATAAACTTACCAAAGACAATAGAATATATAACCTCGATATTCCAGTTACTGGGCTGACCGGAGGAGTGGCTACAGGAAAAACGACCGTATCAAATTACTTAAGAGAACAAGGACATCAAGTTATTTGTGCAGATGAACTCATCAAAAAAATTTACCAACAAACTGAAACACATGATTTTATCGAAACAAACTATCCTCAGGTCATTCATAATAGCCAAATTGACTTCAGACAATTAAGAAAACTTTTCTTTAGCAATGTTGAGATTCAAAGTAAGATTGAAAATCATCTCTATCCCAAATTACAAATTGAATTTTTGAAGGTTCTTCCTAAAACACATCATGTTTTTTACGATGTTCCTCTTTTGTTTGAAAAAAAGCTTAATCTCTTAGTTGATGCAACTATATGTGTTTACGTCAATCCCGATATACAAAGGCAGAGGCTTACCAATCGAGACAACATCTCTCCTCAAGAAGCCTCCCTTATCATAAAAGCTCAAATGCCCATAGATGAAAAGAAAAAACTGGCGGACTTTGTGATCGATAATTCCAAACAACCAAGAGACACTTTTTTACAAATTAATACCGTATTAAAAACCCTGCTTTCATAATTTTAAAAAGAGTATATTGTCGAACTTATCAAACTGTGGAAAAATCAAAAAAACAGGGGGTTTTTTATGAAACTATTTATCTTTGCACTTTCCATGGTTTTTATTTCCTTCAATACCTTTTCAGGTGAGCTTAAATACTACAAAAAAGCACATGAATTAACCTACGCACAAACTCTGGAATATTGCCTCGAAGATGGCGAAGACTGGACTATTCCAAGCAAAGAGCTCTTGGCAAAAGTAATCGTCGTTGGTGAATTACAAGACATCGACAGATGGTTTTGGTCTTCTACCAAAGTACCAAGCGAATTATGTGCTGATGAAGTATGTTATTACCAAATTCATACAAAAACCCTCAGTGAAAGAATTCGCTCTGAAAATGAATTGGGGCATGGCCTTTGTGTATTTTACTAATCTTAAAATAAATAAGACTACATGAAAAAATACGATTCCATCATATTTGATATCGACGGAACACTATGGAACGCTTCGGCGGCGAGCGCTAACGGTTGGAATGTCTATTTAAACCAAATGGGATACAATACCACGGTAAAAAAAGAAACTATTGAGTCCGTCGCCGGTTGCGTATTTGAAGAATGCGTAAAAAAGCTACTTGCCCATATTAACGAACCACTCCCTTCACTACTTAAAAATTTGAATCATTACGAAACTGAAGCTGTCAAAAGTGAAGGGGGAGTTTTTTACGAAGGAGTTAAGTCGCTAATGCCCAAGCTAGCCGATCACTACAAGCTGTATTTAGTTAGTAACTGTCAAGAATGGTATATGAATGTTTTTTTTGAAAAAAGTAATTTCAAAAATTTATTTACCGATTGGGATTGCCACGGACGTTTAAAAAGATCCAAGGCTGATAATATTAAAGATATTATCAAAAGAAACAACTTACAAAATTCTGTCTACGTCGGTGATACTAAGATTGACCAAAAATCCTCCATGGAGGCAGGTATAGATTTTATTCATGCCGGATACGGTCATCAAAAGTTCGAAGCCCCGGTGAGTTTCAATTCCTTTAGTGAAATTGTGGATTACCTAATTTAACTTAATAATATCCAAAATAGATTTAAGATCATCTACTAAGTTAGCATGCTTAAAAATCGAAAGTCGTTTTTCAGATTGGCTTCCGTTACAATGTAAAATTAGTTTGGCATTTAACAGATTGGCAATTTCCACATCGTGATCGGTATCGCCAACATAAAAAAGATTTTGCGTATTTATCTCATCCATATGCATTTTTGCAATTTGAATTTTCCCACCAGCATGATGATCATCAATTCCCCACACGCTTTCAAAATAGTCATAAATATTAAAATATTTTGTTACGGCTACCAACCCTTTATGTTCCATGGCGGAAAGAATGACTTGCTTAATACCTTGGGCCTGAAAATGAGCAAGTACTTCTTGGGCACTTTTATGTAGCTTAGTTTTTTTCTGAACGCCTTCGTAGTATAGCTTAATAAATTCATCCGACAATTCATGAAAGGAAAACTGTTTTAAATCAAAACCTGCCTTTTCATAGTACTCTTTGACAGGGAATCCAAAAATTTCACGATATTTTTGCAGGGTAAGAGAAGGCAGTCCCCTTTTATTTAAAACTTTATTCATGGAATCTACACAAAAGATCGTATCATCAAGCAAGGTTCCATTAAAATCCCAGATTATTGTTGTTTTCATAATCATCTACTCTTTAAGCATCAATATTTTAATTTTAGAAATTTCTCCCTATTTCTATGAAAGAAGACATCATAAAATAAGTTATATGGCGAAGACGCTTTTTTCTTTTTTTATTATCCGGTAGCAGTACCCTAAACTCATTAAAATCGTCCACTCATTTTGTGATATTCTTTATTTCTGCGGTTCCTCTAAAGAATTCGTGAGTTAGTCTTACTAGATTCGTTGTTTCCAGCGTAGATGTAGGCTTAAGCATTTCGCCTCGCTTGTTTATTTTTGATTTAGAGTTTGCTTAATTGATTTCCTGAAAATTTCTGTCCCGGACGGGTGCTTAGGATTTAAATACTGATCCATTTTTTTTAGTCCGAAATCCTTGATAGCTTTACGCTTATTACAATTAGAACAATACAGATTGATATTGGAAACATCGTTGGTACCCCCCATGGAAAAAGGGACAATGTGTTCATATTCAAGATTATAGGTGGACTTACAATTTTCACACTCACCATTTGCCCTTTTATAAATTGTCTCTTTAACTTTTCTTGGGATATAGCGACTGTTTCTAACGGGAACATTCTTAGTCTCCCTTTTAACCTCCACTTTTTGATTGATATAGTTATCTGCCATCAGAGAGATAATTTTATCAAAATCCTGCTCTTTCGTCAGGTTTTTGATTTTTTCCAATTTACGTAAAGTCTCGCTGGAAAGATTGACATGCACCCGGGATGAATCATTAGAGGTTTTTTTAATGACGGTTTTTGCTAGAGGTTTTAACACGCCATAATAGCTTTTCAATTTAAAGATTTTTTCTTCACATACTGTTTTAGTGGTGTTGGTGATGTCCTGAAATATCTCTAACTGTTTTTCTTTGGAATTGATCTTGGCATCTTTGAACAGACTGCTGGCCAGGTTGATATTAGACAGGGAGAGTGAACCATCATCCACCTGGTTTTTGAGTTCAGGCAATTTTCTAATCACTCGCATAGCATTGATCCTACGCCATGCTTGCTGTTCAGTATAATTTAATTCCCTAAGACAATAGTCAAAAAGAGATTTATATCCAAGGTCAGCGTAAAGTTTTCTACGCTCAATTTCTTCCAGATGAGCAAGGATTACTGAAAGCAATTTTTGTTCTTCTTTGACAAGATTTTTGGTTTTAACGAGTAGTTCTTGATCACTATATTTTTCAAGATTCATATGATTTCCTTTAATAGTTAATTGCTTCATTATTTAGCATAAATACCGACAAAAGAAAAATGTCAGAACAGCTGAAACAAGCTACCTGACGAGTTCAAGGCAAATACAAAAGATTGCTATGACGACGTAGAAGCATCTTGAAAATTCCTGGATTTTAAATTGCAACAAAGTTGATGAAAAATTAAAATCAAAAGGTGTAAACACGATTTCTGTGCTCCAAAATAATTTTCAAAAAATTCTTACTATGAAAAATATTTTCAATCGCCCATCTTTAAACTTGGATTTTAATTTTGCTTAGCAAATCAGAGATCACCCTTCCGGGACAAGTGCAAGCTTAGGGTAATAAACATTGATTATAAAAATACATTTATTCGATAATTTTGATAAAGCCGCCTATAATTATTTCACAGACTATAGTTACAACTTTTCAAAACTTAACAGGTATGCCAATTATAGATTTTACAAATAAACTTAAACGCTTGAAGAAATAGAGGAAATAAATAGACTTCTATAAGGTTTGAGGCAAGAAATAAGGGGCAAATATGTCAAAAATTATGTTCGGAAACAAAGAAATTAAAAACCCCATTATAAAAGTATTGGCTATCATTATGGGAGTTATCATTGCTATAGCAGCAATCGTTTTCATAGTACTACCAGTACTGGGAGTAGTCCTTAGTTTCACGATCAGTCTTTTAATTCTAATAGTAATGGCAATTGTACTTGCCCTACCACTTATTCTTTTGATCATTATTCCCTTAAAGCTTGGCAAGTTTAATTTTAGTTCTGACATTGATGATAAAAATCTATTAGAAACCACCGCCAATTTTGGTGAGTTTGACCTAAGCAATATCAAAAAAGTTAATATTTGCTGTCATAATGGTAATTTAAAAATTATTGGGAGCGATAAAAATTCAGTATATGCCTCGGTAGAAGGTATTGATAGCCGCTTTAAATATTCAACCGAAAAAGACACTTTTAATCTTGTCTTTAAAAATCAAAAAGAAAAGATGAATATAGATATTGAGCTCCCTCAAACTATCAAAGTAACGTTTTTTGTTGGTGCCGGAAATCTTGAATATAAAAACCTCAAAGGGTTTGTTGATTCCAATATTGGCGCAGGCAATATTTCAGGAGAAAACCTCGAAGGTAGTACTAAAACCAAACTGGGAGCCGGCAATATCAATCTTTCTTACAACGAAAATATGTCCACTACTCAAATTGATATAAAAGTCGGAACCGGCAAGTGCCAAATTGCTCTTCCACCAAACGCAACTGTAAACACTAAGTTTAAATCAGTTGCAGGAAAGCTCAACTCCAGTTTCCCAAATACTGATGATGCCAAATTTCACATTAACATGAAAGCCGGTGCAGGAAATTTGGATATTACAAATAATTAGTCAAATTGCTTAAGCTTACAATTTATAAAAATAATTTTATATTTTTTCAACTTTTAATGTCTGACGAAAAAGATAAATATTAATGGTTTCACTTAAATCGTAGCTTATATTATCCTCATAAGGACGATAATCACCAAAAGGAATGTAAATAAGACCGCCCAGTCTGCCAATCAGCTCACTTTGCGGCTCAATAGGTATCCAGCGGTCATTGCTTAATTTGGCTTCAATCCAAGCATGCCCAGTTATCGAAGATTCATCAATGGCGATGCCATGAACCGTTTTAGCGGGAATTGATAGAGCACGGGCCAAGGTAGTGGCTAAGTTGGCAAAATGATGACATACGCCAGATTTTCTCTTGATGATATCATAAGTGTTTAAAGTACGGTTTTCTGAATTATCAAGCATTTCATAATCATAATCAATAAGTTCATTAACCTTTTTCAAAACCATCTCCATGGCTTCCAGCCTATCTCGAGGTGATTGATTTTTTATTTCAGCGACTATTTTCAACACTGCTGGGTCATTTAATTTATAAAACTTAGTTTCCATTAAAAAATGACTATCTTCTTTGGATATTAAATCAGTCATACGAGCGATATTGGATAAATTAACGGAATCCCTCGTTTGAAGTATTAACTCCTGCAATCCGTCTTCAGTATTTTTTACTGACAAAACATTACTAAAGTATTGATCAGCATTAGGCAGCTCAATCATCTGCCCGGAAGTCACCTTAAACTGAACAACCGATTCAAAGTCACTTTTTTCAAAACCCACCACTTCCTGCTGTTCTTCCTTAGTAAAAACCACAATCCTAGCATTTCGCCATATGCTGGGAGTGATATATAAGTTATAAGTTATTTTATTAGCAAAGTTTAAGGTCATTACTTTGTATTTTGAGATGGTTGATTGTTTTAAAATTGCTTCAAAAAAAATATTATCTCCAAGATCAAACTTCAAAACATTTACAACAAATGCTGCCTTAATGCCGACGATTTGATCATGGAAAGTCTGGTTTTCTTGCTTAGTTTTACTTATTGCAATTGAATCAATCGGAGAATCGAAACTACTAAAAAGCGACAAAGTTTGATAGCTTTGATTGGCCATTAGTTTTAAGGCTTCAAAATAATCTAAGTCCAAATATTTGGGTATTCTTGCAATTTCTTTCTCGTCAGTTTCTAACTCGTTTGTCCTTGTAATATAATTATAAAACATGACCTTGGGCTTACTGCCAGTACTATCAAATATATTAACCTGCTGCTCTTTAAAAGATAATTTGCAACCACTATCTACATTAAAAATCTGGGTTATTCCATATATGGGAACTTCTTTGCTATATAATCCCGCATCGATTGATAATATTAATTTATTATCATCATAGGATAATTCATATTGCATATGAACTTGATCATTATCTTTTGATTTGTAAGATTGAAGGGTTAATCCACTTATATTATTTTTATCATCGGTTTCAATGACATAATTGTCTTCTTGAAATCTCTTCCCATTTTTTATTAGTTTATTTATGACTGTATTGTTGTCATCATATCGAGCATCGGTATCAATGAGTAATATACCGACTTCCATTCTTGCCAATAAATCGCTCTGGCAAGCGTAACTTTCACTAACTTGTTTGAGATCCACATGATTGGATATCTTCTTTTTATTGGTCTTATGTCCACAACTTACTAATATGAAACCTAAGATAAAGATAATTACCATTATAACTTTTTTCATTTCCTCTTTCTCCTATGAAAGCAAATTGGTATCAAAAATTTAATTTTCAAACTCGCTAATATGTCTAATTTTTTGACAACTGACTACAATCAAGCCAATTTCTCCAGCCCTATCTCGTTCAAAATCATGGTTTTTCTACACAAATAATCTTCATGCTAAAGTCGTGCCAGTCACTTTTTTCTTGTAACGCAAAATACCTGAAAGTATACTTTTCCCATGATTCACCTCACGAAGATGACCACAAAAAATTTCCATGCTTATTTAGACAAGGCCATTGAACGGTATGCCAACGAAATCATTAAATCTGGCCATTGGGATGCCAATATTTCAAAAGCTAAAGCACAAGCACAATTCCAAGAACTTCTACCTAGTGGGTTGGCAAGTCCAAACCAACACTTTTTTGATATTGTCTTAACTGCCTCAGATAAAACGATTGGTATGATATGGTATATGCTTAAAGAAAAAAATAATTTCAAAGAAGCATTTATCTGTGATTTCATGATTGATGAAAATTATCAAAACCAAGGTTTTGGATCACAAACTATCGAGCAATTGCTCCTCCTTGTAAAAGAAAGTCAGATTAATGCTGTAGGACTGTTTGTATTTAGACATAACCAAGCAGCACTCACGTTGTATGAAAAATTCAATTTCCAAATTTACACATCCAGTACCAGTGGCTTTAGCATGCGCAGATGGTTTAACACACCCTCATTTTATAAGACATGTAATCTTAAAAACAAGCAAGCCCTGACTATCAGTTATCCCGAGCCAGAACAGGCTCAAGATATTATTAACTATCTCAATCTGGTCGGCGGCGAATCAGATTATCTTCTTTTTGGAAAAAATGAATTTCCGACTTCTGCTGCCGATGAAGCTAAAATTATTGCTAATTGGAAAAGCAGTGGTCGAAATCTTATGCTAAGAGGTCTAATTAACAATGAAGTCGTCTCGGTTTTAACTTTAAATAGACCCAATCGACCACGCCTAAAGCACTTGGGTCAAATGGGGATTTCAGTACGTAAAGATTATTGGAACTTAGGCGTCGGATCACAAATGATCTCTTCCATGTTTGAGTGGATCAAGGAAAATGCTTTGGATTTAACTAAAATTACTTTTGAAGTAGTGGATGAGAACAAAACGGCCCTAGCGCTTTACGAAAAGTTTGGATTTAAAAAAGAGGGACTTAAAACCAGATGTAGTTATGTTAACGGAAAGTACTATAATAATGTCATCATGGGAATGGAGCTCTAAATTTAAGCAAGTTAAAGAATCTGATATATTTTTTCTAAAAACCAAAGAACATCGGTGTGTTCATTCATTCGATAATTCGCTGAAGAAGTTTCAGTTCCCACTTTAATGGTTATTCCTTTATTAGAGTTTAGCTCTTTAAAGAGTGACTCATCGGTTGCATCATCACCAATGGCAATGATGGCCTTGTTGGAAAAATCATACCGGTTTAAAAACCATCTTAAAAATACCCCTTTATTGGCAGCATGATCCTTGATCTCAATTACTTTTTTTCCAGAAATCACGTTAACAGGATAATGTCTCATTAATTCTTCCAGCTCATTTCTAAGCTTGACTGCTTGATATTCGGCAAACTCCGCCGGGCTATTTCTATAGTGCCAGCAGATTGCAAAATCTTTGCGCTCAACAAAACTTGACGGCACCATCTTGGCAAAATCATTCATTACTTTCAAAGCGCTAGGATACCACTTCTTTTTAAGATCAGTTACCAGAGTCATCCACTTATCCTTACTCTTATTATAAAACTGGGCACCATGCTCTGCAGCCAAATACACATTATAATTTTCAAACTGACTTTTTAAAAAATCACGATCTCGTCCACTGATAATACAGACATCCACATTGTCAGTTATCGCAAACTTATGAATTAATCTTCTGGCTCTTAAGGTTAAAAGCGCCTTGGCAGGATCTGATCTAATCGGTGTGAGAGTCCCATCATAATCCAGTAAAAGCAAAAGATTGCGTCGATGTTTTTTAATAGCTGTTTCTATTTCAGATGGAATGTTTTCTTCACAATCTATATACTGTGTTTTTTGATCAATTACTTTATGCGCCTCTAATTCTCTTATGAAATTTTGGGCCCAAGTTGTCGCTGTATAGTTAAAGAGGAATTTTTTCATTATATCATTTTTCCTAATTTTTTCAGACAGCGGAATATTTATAGCATGAAAGATGGCATCTGCAGTTTCATAGATATTCCAAGGGTTAATTGAAATTGCCTCGGATAAATGAGAAACTGCTCCGGTAAACTCACTTAAGATGACAACTCCTGGATCGACGTTATTTTGCGAAACAATATATTCCAAAGCAACTAAATTCATTCCATCCCTTTTACTGGTTACCAGTAGCACATCGGCATGGGAATAAAGAGCGGCTAATTCTTCGGGGGTGACTGAGTTAAACATATATTTAATAGGAACATAGTTAGCAGTTCCAAATTTTCCATTTATTCTCCCTACTGCCCTATCAATTTCATTTTTTAAATTGATATATTCTGGCACTTCCGTTCTTGTGGGAGTAGCCAATTGTAAGAGCTGAATACGTCCCCGCCACTGCGGATATTTTTCTAAAAATACTTCATAGGCTTTAAGTTTTAAATCAATACCCTTGGTATAATCCAGTCGATCTACTCCCAAGATAACTTTTTCAATTTCAAAACTCGATTGCTTCCATTTATCCATGAGCAACTCTGTTTCTTTTGATTTAGAAATTTCTCTAAATATCTGATAATTGATACTGGCAGGGAAGACACCTAGTTTGGTTTGATGCTGCTTAAACTCGATTTGCATTTTCGTAGGATAAATCCCCAGCACCCCCCTGACTGAACTAACAAAATACCTCAGATAACTATAATCGTGAAAACCAATCAAGTCTGACCACAACACTCCCTCAAGAATATAATTGGCCATCGGCAGCTGCCTAAAAATCTCATAGCTTGGAAACGGTATGTGTAGAAAAAAGCCAACTTTGCAATTTGGTTTGATTTTTTTTAAAAACTTTGGAACTAGTAGAAGATGAAAATCATGTATCCAGACAATATCATTTTTTTGGATAAGAGTGCTTAAATTTTTGGCAATCTTTTTGTTTACATCAACGTAGGTTTTCCAATTACTCAAATCATATCTGACATATTCAGTCTCGTAATGAAGAAGTGGCCACAAAACATCATTACAAAACCCATTATAATATTTGTTATATTCTTTCTTTTTAATAAAAATTGGGTGGTATTGAATTTTATCTTTGAGTTTTTTCAGACTGGTCAGATACTCGCTTTCAATATCTTCCCCTGGAACCAGACCTGCCCACAGAATTGGGTTAGTGGAGTCAATTCCCGTAATAGCGGTAATTAATCCCCCGGATCCTCTAATAATTTCATCATTTTTGACTTCCAGGGGTAGTCGATTACTGACAATAATCCAGCGATTTTTGGCATCTAACAAAACTTTCACCCCCTTTTACAAAATTTAGTTTAACGATATAATTCCCATATGACAACGCCACATAAATATAATCTAGGTATCATTGGAAATTGCAACTATTTAGCTTATGTAAATGATCAGGCTAACATTGCATGGATGTGTTGGCCTAGATTTGATAGTAGTTTTGTGTTCGGGAATTTACTAGATGCGAAGAAAGGCGGAGATTTTTATATCCAACCCTATGAACTCACCAAGTTTAAATCAAAACAATATTATCTGGAAAATACGAATATATTAGTTACCGAATTTTCAAACGATGAAGATTCATTTCGAGTGCTCGACTATGCCCCAAGATTCTTACTATACGAAAGATATTTCAAACCTATTGCCTTAATGAGAAAAGTAGAAATATTAAAAGGTAAACCCCATGTAGTGGTGTGTTGCGCACCCAAATACGATTATGGAGAAAAAGCCCTAAATCAGGTGCAAGGCAGCAACCATATTAGTTATTTTGGTGCCCCTCATGAAATAAGACTTACCACTAACACTCCTTTGAATTACATCCTTAATAAAACTCCGTTTTATTTAACCCGCAATTTATATTTTTCACTTAATTATGGAACCCCTTTAGAAGCCCCACTGGGAAGTACTTGTGATGAATTCTTACAAAAAACAAAAATTTATTGGCGAACTTGGGTCAAGCGAAGTTCCATTCCTTCTCTTTATCAAGAGGAAGTAATCAGATCGGCCTTGGCCCTAAAACTCCATCAATACGAAGACACTGGGGCCATTATTGCGGCAGGAACAACTTCTTTGCCAGAAGCAAACGGTGCTGGACGTAATTGGGATTATCGTTATTGTTGGCCAAGAGATTCATACTATACTTTAAAAGCTTTCAATTTAATTTCTCATTTTTCTGAATTAGAAAGTTATGCCCATTTTGTGCATAATTTAGTTTCCTCAGATATTGATCATCTCCAGCCCGTTTATGCCATCGATGGAAACGCACAATTAAATGAGACAATCATAACTCTTGATGGTTATCTAAATAACAAACCGGTGCGTATTGGTAACGATGCCCGCAATCAAACTCAATTTGATGTCTATGGACAAATTTTGCTAGCACTTCTACCTTTATACAACGACCGAAGACTATCAGTTCGCGACGATAAACTTCCCACCACTATCATTTATCAAATCTTAAAAAAAATTGAAAAATGTTTTGATCAACCAGATTCTGGAATATGGGAATTTAGGAATTTATTATATCGTCATACTCACACTTATTTATTTCACTGGGCCGGTTGCAGTGCTGCCGAGCGAATTGCAGAAAATTATGGCGATAAAACCCTCAAGAAATATGCCCAAAAACTTAGAATTAAATCAGTTGAATATATTGAAAGATGCTATGATCCTGTTCGCAAATGCTACAAAGCTTCCATAGAAGGTGAACATTTAGATGCCAGTACGTTGCTTTTAATCACCATGAATTACCTAAAGCCCTATTCCCAAAAATCCCGTGATCACCTTGAAGCTATTTATCGTGAATTACAATCGCCTAATGGATTAATCTATCGGTATAAACATCAAGATGATTTTGGTAATACTGACTCATCTTTTTTAATGTGCTCATTTTGGTATATTGAAGCCTTGGCGGTCATGGGAAAAATCCAAGAAGCAAATGCCATGTTAAAAAAAGTGTTTGGGGGTATGAATAGCTTGAAACTTTTAAGCGAAGATGTAGAAGGAATTCAAATGTCACAGTGGGGAAATTTTCCCCAAACCTATAGTCATGTTGGCTTAATCAATGCAGTATTTAAAATAGAACAAGGAATGAACAAGCAACCTTTTCAAACTGTGGTTTCATCTTAAACCACCAAATATTAAATTGCCGGGATAAGTTGAGTAACACAATGAATGGCCCCACCGGAAGTTATAGAACTATCAGAATTAATTAATCTTACTTGTACGCCGGGCATGCCTTCTTGATAAATCTTTACTGCATTTTGATTCTCAGCAGAGGCTGCAGAAAAAGATGGCACTAACACTACATTGTTCACTATCAAAGAATTAGTATAAGTATACCAAGTACGTCCGTTGCTCCAACCTTTAACTCGTAAAATTTTATAATCATTTCCGCTGGGAGTTTTTAACTTTTTGAAATAATCATAAGCTTTTTGACAAGTAGATTTAAAGGGTTCATTTTCACTTTGAGCAATCAACACAGTCTCATCATTTAATAGTTTTACGAACATATCAATATGTCCGGTTCCATCGGCTGGATAGCTTGGGTATCCAGCATAATCCAAAGCATGAATGGTTTTAACATTAAAATATTCTTTAAGAAGATTATCGACCTCTTCTTGAGTTTTAGTTTCATTCCAATCATAAGTTACTTTAGTCATAAAAAGATTTCCATGACGATCAACCATTAAATTACCACCATCCAGAATTAAATTCATGGCAAATACTTCAATATTTTGCTTATGAGAAATACAAGTAGGAATCTGGTCATCATAGCGGCGATAAGAAAAATGCCTATAAATTGAATCAACAATCCCTAGGCTGTTAGTCGACTCAGTTATACCAAAGGGTCCATAATCGCGCATCCATACAGTATTTAATGGGCATGCGAGTTTGATATACTTGTCCGCAGGGACATTGGGAATTGAATCCGGTCCAGCTACCACCCAAATTTCCGCATTACCTTCCATAGAAGCAAATTTGGCGATCTCGGTTAGCATAGACGAGTACCCACTCCAGCCCATGGCCACGGCTTTCGCTTTTTCATATTCTGCCACCAATCGAAATGATTCAGGTGGAGGAGAAGGAATCATAAAATGTTTAGGATTTAAACCATCGCTTTTTTCCCTGCTAGGATCAATCCAATTAGGTAGTGGTTCAACTGAAAGAGCAGTATTAATATATGCATACGTTAAAATAATTAAGCTTAAAAATGATTTACTAAAAAAAGTCATTTTTTCCTCCGTAGATAGAACAATATCGTATAACAAAACCAATGAAATGTTTACTTAAAACTCATATCTGACCAATATATGTAAGTATTTTTTAAAATTATTTAGTCTATATTACTGATAATTATCAATGTAGAAATTTTTATTATTAACGTACCGTAGAAATATAACATGATTAAAAATAATTCATGTCACTCAAGGAGGAAATAATGAACAACGTAACTAAAACCACTTTAATCTTATCACTCACTTTAATTTTTTCTTTTCTCTTAAAATTCAATTGCTCATACGCAAATGATACTCGCAACATTTTTAATGGGAAAAAATATGACATACTTTTAAAAATGGAAGAAATGAAAGTCGAAGTAACTTTTGTTTGTCACGACAATAATTTGGATTACTCATATGTTAGTAAGATCATGGGATCCGAGGAGTTAATTTTTGACAATAAAAATTACAATATTTTAGATGAATATGATGTTTATATGGGTTATGGCGAATCACGAAATTTGATGGGGACGCTGAGTGAACCAGCTAGTATTGACAACGAAGAACTGGTCACTTACGAAGATAGAAATAAATGTTTTAACTCAAACTTCCATATATTCACTGCACGAAAAAACCTTCTCATAAAACCTATTGACGAAATTAATTTTCACATAGCTATCAAAAAATTCCGTTGTAAATATAATAAGGAAGGTGAAGGAATTTTAGTTACTCCTAATAAACCGCAAGAGGTTATTTTCTTTATATCTAATGAGCAAAACAAAGTGTTAAATGAACAAAAAACTATGCTTACATTAAACCACAACACTTGCGTCAACTTGAAATCATTTTTGGGGGATACCATCCATGTTATAGGCGACGTCATGATCGCAATAGTGGCAGTACCGCTTGTCTTTTTGATTGTGCTTCTTGGTGGATGGGGCGGTTGTTAAAAATAAATATAACCAGTAACATTTGCCAGATGTACTTTCATTAAACAAAAAACATCTGGCAATTTTCATTTTCCACTGAACTGATTTAAAAACCCTTTCACCAGTTTGACATAGATTTCTCTTTTTTCATTTAGTTTCATACGCTTTGGTGCTTCAAGGGCATACGAATGTTCTACATTAAAAACCTCGTTAAAATAATTTTTAAGCGCCCCTACATTCATCGACACAGCATCACCGGGAGCATTTAAAATATACACTACTTCATTTGATTTCGAGATAGAATATAATGGTTGCGGATATGTTCCACTGGCTGACTTAAGCGCAAACTCAACAGGTATCTCAGTAAAAGCCCTTTTAATTAAATCATCATTGTTATTTTTTGTTCTTATAGCTAAAAATTTATCCTGACTAACAATCTCATGTAAATCCATGACCATGTCAATTTTTTCTCCTGTAACGGATTTTTTTACCATTTTTGCAATTTTCCCTTCCTTGCCCTTCACCCAGGTATCTTGTAGATCAATCTTATTATTCATAGCACGTTTGTAATTTCTAAGTCCTCCCGGATTTAGCGCAGGAAAAAACACAAAATCATAAGTATTTCGAAGCTTGCTATCAAAAACCAAGTGCTCAATTAACTCGAGTGATACCTCTACACCAATAGCTTCATTACCATGAACGCCTGCCGTAATTACGACTTTTTTTCGCTCAGAAGCTCCGGTCCCAGGCATGTCGATACGGTAAATAGGTTCACCGTCGTAGTATCCTAAAATTTTGGTTTGAAGTTGGTTTCGATATTTATATTTAAGATCTTGAATTTTTTTAAAAGCTTGATCGAGATTAATACGATAATCATACTCAAAAGGTGTTTTTAAAATATCTCTCAAACAACTCGAAAAGCCATTCTCTTTGGCCCACGATAATCCAATCCACCAGTTTAATAAAACTATAAAAATTACAAACTTCATACTAATTAGGATATCAGTCCAATAGCTTCTTGGATTATATTGTTTGATCTTTCCAGCGACATAGAATCTACAATTATCCTTAAAATCGAAGTTTCCGTTTTGGAAATTCTAAACAAAACAAAGGCATGGTCGGGAAAATATACTTTTATAGAAGTTTGACCAAATTTTTTTATTTCAAAATTTTTATAATTTTTCTTTATAGATTCTTCAAGTTTTTTAAAAACGTTCTTATTAATTTTAATATTCTTATTCACCGTAAAATAGCTTGGATAAGATTTCATAATCTCACTGAGTTTTTTATTTCGAGATACAATTAGTCCAAGTATTTCAAAGAGCGTAAGAATACCATCACGTCCAGAGCTTGGCGGAATAATACCCCCACCGCATGATCCTTCTCCTCCGACATGCGCGCCGATCTCCTGGATTTTTTCCATGACATTGGCTTCCCCTACATCAGTTTCAATAAAATGCGCATTATATTTTTTAGCAACATCATAAACCACTTGTGAAGTCGCACAACTGGTAACCACACTTCCTTTTCCCAACCTGATTTTTTTCAAAATACTGTCTACTACCAGCGCAAGAATATAATGACCGGAAATAAAATGGCCATTTGGAAGAATGATCTCAACGCGATCGCCATCACAATCCCAGCCAACCCCTAGATGAGCCTGATGCTTTCTAATTATAGGCCCCAAATGCTTAAGTGCTTCTTTGGTGGGTTCAACTTGGTGTCCAAAAACTCCCAGATCCATATTCAATTCGACCGTTTCAATTCCTATGGCCTTAAATATTTTTTTAATAACTACAATCATGGCGCCGCCGTTGGGATCGACCACGATCTTTAACTTAGCTTTTCTGATTTTATTAACAATTTTAGATCCTAAATGGTCTAGCACGTAATCGATATAATCATCAGAAAAAGTAATTTCTTCTTTGTCTTTATCTTTGTTATCTTGTCCTAGATGAAAATGTTCAATTACTTCTCCCATATATTCTTGTTTCAAAATCCTACCATCTTTCCAAAAAAACTTAAGCCCATTCCAATCAGGTTCGTTATGACTGGCGGTAATGATAACACCTCCATCACAATGCTGATTTTTTACTTCAAATTGTAAAAGAGGGGTCGTAGCAATATCTATATTGTAAATATGACATTTGGCTTTCTCTAATCCCTTTATTACCGCTTTAATTAAAAGTTTTCCAGAAGGTCTGGTGTCCCGACCAAGAGCTACTTTTGGCGTTTGCTTGATTTTCTTTCCAAGCCAGAGACCATAAGAGTACGCATAAGCTTCAGCGATCTCTTCGGTCAAATCCATGCCAAAGATTCCTCTAATACCCGAAACTGATTCAACAAAACCTTTACTGGGGTTAAATCTTTTTATAGAAAATATTTCAGCAAAACTGGCAAACTTGGAGGGAACTTGTCCATATGTACCAAGAATTTGCTCAGGCACAACAGCTGCTCTCATTAGCGCCATGGCCTGAGAGACTTTGTCAAAAGGAGTTCGCTCTATCTGACTTTTATGCATTTTGATGGCCTTCATCTTATTTTGAATCACTTTTTTGGAAAGGCCAACTACTGTATTAAATTCTCCTGGTGAAAAAAGAGACCAGGGAGTTTCAAAATGCCATAGCTCCATAATATTGACTTTGTCTTTCTGGTACTCCTTAAGCGCACTCATGATTATTTCCGTACTTTGCCTATGAGTCGGATGGTGATCTTCCCTGGGAGCCAGAAAAATAATATCCGGTTTTTTCTTTTTGAGTATATTTAAAATAGTCTTAATATCTGGTTTGCTTATTTTACCCTTATCATAAAAAGAAAGTGCTAAACATGTGCAAGTGACACCAAGTTGTTTGGCTTCATTTTTAGCTTCCGTTATTCTTTGCTTTATTTTTTCAGCTTTAGTAAGTCCCGGAATAAAAGCCCGATGCCCCTCTGTCATCACAATAATTTCAACTTTATTATTTTGTGCCAACAAAGTGATCGTCCCTCCTGCACTGATAGAACTGTCATCAGGATGGGGAGAAAAAATCATAATATTTTTATTTTTAGGCAAAGACTGTTCATCATAGATAGTAAAGTCACAGAAGGTTTTATCGTTATAACCGGTATTTTTAAGTCCTGTAGCAGCCATCTCATCAACAATGACCGTAACATTTGCATGGGTTTGTAAAATTGAAGCTGGAAATTTGGTTGAGACCGGATCATTAAATAATCTACTGATCGCTTCCGCCTTATGCGGACCACTGGCCAAAAGAATAATTTGCTTGGCCTTCATAATCGTACCTATTCCCATCGTAATAGCGGATTTGGGAATTTCTTTTTGATTGGAAAAGTTATGAAGATTATTTTCTATGGTATCTTGAGACAAAGATGTTATATGAGTTTTAGTATTAAACAAAGTTCCTGGTTCGTTAAATCCTATATGCCCATTAATTCCAATTCCCAGTACTGCTAAATCAATACCACCTGCTTTTTCGATTTCACTCTCATATTTTTCACACTCTTTTTTAGTATTGCGAGCAAGTCCATTGGGAATAAAACAATTTTCTTTTAAAATATTGACCTTTGAAAAAAGCCTGTTATGCATAAAAAAAGCATAACTACCCCAATGATCGTGAGATAAACCTAGGTACTCATCTAAATTAAACACAGTCACTTTGGAAAAATCTAGCAAGTCCTTCTTATAAGCAAGTACCAGTTCTTTATACATATTAATTGGAGTATCACCAGTAGGCAGGGCAAGAACCGGATTCTTCCTTTTATTTATTTCATTAATCACCATATGAGATGCGGTTTTGGACATTTCAAAATAATCTTTTACAATTACTAACTGCATGAACTATTCCTTCTTTTCATTAAAACATTTAACTTCATTTTATACTAAGACAGATGACTTTTGCTTTTGAAAAATATTGAATATCTTGATTCCTTGCATTTTAGTCAACTATTCACGCATAAAAAAGGTCTTAAATACTTTTCAATATTTAAGACCCTTGATACGTCTAATTGAAATATATTATTAATCGCCCCAGCCACCTGGATAATAAGAACACCGTTTTCCAGTATCTGGGATCTTGATAGTCTCTTCGACTTTACTGTTACAAACGACTTCTACTTTAGCAGTCGGACCAAATTGAGATGGATGTCCTTTATATCTATAATATGGACGTCCATCGTCCATCACCCCACCACCTACATTTGGCGATCTTCCATTAGTTCTTATACTACAGTGGGCATATTTTTTATTCACCAATACGGCCGTATTTCCTTCTTTATTCATTTTCCAAACAAACCCTACCATTTGACTGCAACTTTTCCCATCATCATCTGATATTTGATGAGGACTAGGTGTGGAAACTGTCGGAGCAGAGGTTGCAGCGCTACTTGATGAAGACTTCTTCTCTTCTTTATTATCTTTTTTGTCTTTATAAACAAAATACCCAACTCCCAAAACTGCCAGAATACCCGCAACAAATACTCCGGTTTGGAGATTCCATCCGAAATCTATACTATAAGCACGAGGAATTAAAAAATTCCCAATAACTTGAAACATGCTAGTAGTCTTTGATCCATGTGAAAGGACTTGATTAAGTGTTTCCATTAGCTGATAGACACTGGTAATTTTAGATAGATCGATAGAAAAATTATTAATTATAATCTTTTTTTGATTCCAATTTTTTTCATCAAAAACAACTTTATTTTCACCGACTTGAAGTTGATAAGTGCCTTCTTTTACCTTAACCATTTCAGGAAGCTCCTTAATCTTCCCCTGCTTTAAGATATCTTGATAAACTTTTTGACTATCCTTATCCAGACTCTCCAAAAACAATAAAGGATTATTCCTCATGTTATTGTAGCTGGAAACCATCTCACTTAGTGGTCTTAAAGCCTGTCCGGTAACTCCAGTAGCCGCAAAAACTATCTGGCTATATATTAAGGTAAATACAGTAACCATCGTCACCATAATATTTCTCATTGATCCCCCCTTACACATGTCTTGGCATTATAGCTGTAATGATTTGCTCTTAATTAATCACCCCAGCCACCTGGATAATAAGAGCAACGCTTACCAGTGTCTGGAATGTTAACTTTATATTTAACCGAACCACTGCAACTGACCTCTACGGTTGCAGGAGCTTGAAAGCTACTTGGACTTGTATAATGTCTACAAAAAGGTCTACCATCGCCATCATCTAGGTTTTTACATTGATCAGGATTTCTTCCATTAACGATTGCTTTACACCCATTATCCGCTTTATTCATAACTACAGCCAAATGACCTTGTTTGTTCATCTTCCACACAAATCCTTCAACGTCGCTGCATGATTTAGCGTTAGGATCTGAAGCCGTAGCGGTCCCTGTAGGATTAGCTGCATCTGCTGATGAGCCATCACATAACCCTTGAGCTTTGTAGATTTTACCTCCACCACCGTGTTGTTTTGTACCTACATAAACATAGCCACCAGAAACTGCAAGACCCCAACTCTCGGTTTCATCAAATACTTTTTTCTCTACCCAATTCGAATCTCCTCCACAGGAAACAAGCAGCGATGCTCCACCGCCCTGTCCCTTCCACTGTTTTGTGGTTATCGCAATTAAATCATTACCAGCACCTATTATGTTACTAACGTGACTTTTTCCTGGAACAGCGTGAACTTGAGTAAAACTACTCCCATCATATTTCCAAATGCCAGAAGAACCTGCAGCGTGTGCCCCTGCACTGGTAAGATACAATAAACCTTTATGAACACTTCCTCTAAACATTCTGGCCGGGGTGCTTGATTTATCCCATGTTTGTCCATCAGTTGATTTAAGCATAAAAGTATTATTTTGATCAGTGACATAAAACGCATAAACATGATCACCATAAGAAACCAGTTCTCTTATATACTCAACTTTCTTTCCCCCATCATAGACCTTTTCCCAAGATGAACCATCTTTTGATCTGTAAATATAACTTGGTTTGGTGTTCTCATTGGGGTTAGCACTTGCTGCGTAAATATAACCTTTATGTACCGCCAAAGCACATCCAACTGGTGCACCACCATCATGAACCTTTTGCCAATTATTGCCATCAGTGGTTTTATAAATCAAACCATCACTTTCGGTATTGGCTATCAAGGATCCATTAAACTGTCTTAAAGCACATACCGATTCTTTAACTGTAAATCCTGGACTTACTGGTGCAAGCGGCTCTACCTTGTAAATCATCTGCTTCTTACCATAACCAAAGGATCCAGCATAAAGCTGACCTTTAAACTCTTCAATGGCAAAAAAACCATGATCTTGAGAAGCTCCTAACTCCGAAATGGAAAAAGTTTTTCCCGCGACGCCTCCCCCTGCTGTTGATGGACCTACACTTAAATTTGAATTAGTGCTAGAACTTGATTTTTTATCATCTTTGTTATTTTTATAAATCATATAACCAACACTCAAGGCAGCCAGTAGACCTGCTCCAATCAACGCTTTATTTGAAGTCAACCAAGAAGTTGAATCCAACACCCCTGCTACCGCTGGGGTAAAAAAGAAATCCCTGATTTGCTCAAAAAAACTTACCGTTTTTTCCTTACCAGAGAGCACTTCTCCCAAAGTCTCCATTAATTGATTCATGTTTGATATTTTAGATAAGGCGATCGCAAAAGCATTTACGATAATAATTCGTTTATTCCAATTCTTCTCATCAAAAATAACCCGGTCTTCTCCAGCTATCAGCTGATAAACTCCTTCTTTGATCTTGGTGATCTCCGGAAGCTCCAAGATCTTTCCTTTTTTTAAAATATCCCGATAAAGTCGCCCATCATGGCTGTCCATATTTTTAGTAATCGATATCGGATCAGTTCTCATACTATTGTAAATAAGAACCATCTCCGACAAAGGCCTTATTTCCTGTTTAAAATTCACCGCCCAAGTAACTTGATTGTAAATAAGTGAAAAGAGCGCAACGATGGTTAGAATATATCTTTTCATAGGTTCCCCCTTAAATTTCATTACCTTACTATTATGGGGCTTCATAAAAAACTTTGCACTCAAATATTTTTCTTTTTTTATAGAAACATCAAAAAAGCCTCTTTTTGATAGCTTAGATCTAATATAAGTAGCCAAAAAAAATTCAATTTTCCCAAAACCTGCCTAGTAAGTTAGCCACCTAGTAGCTAACCATTGGAACTTTATGCAAATATTATTTTATCAATTTAGTTGGTTTTTTGAGATAACAAACGCAGCAATCCATCTAGGATAGTCATAGGATGAGGAGGGCAACCTGGAATGTAGAGATCTACTGGAATAATGGAATCAAGGCCATTAGTCGTTTCTTCATGACCTGAAAAAACTCCTCCAGAAATCGCACAAGCTCCAGTAGCAATAACAATTCTAGGACCTGGAACTGCTTCATATGTTTTCTTAAGTGCCAATTCCATATTTTTAGAAACTGGACCGGTTACTAGGATACCATCTGCATGTCTTGGAGATGCAACAATTTGAATACCAAAACGAGATAAATCAAAAAATAATGTTCCCAGGACGTTGGTGTCCGCTTCACAAGCGTTACATCCAGCAGCACTTATTTGTCTAAGCTTCAAAGATCTTCCATAGAGTCTTAACATTTCTTTTTTGAGTGATTCAGCTTTTTTTAATTCATAATGATTATCTGTTGATATAACCAAATCACTTCGCGAAGATGTGGCAAGCCGATAATCATTAGAAAAAGCAATCGCCTTACTAGGACAAGCTTGCGTACATTCTAAACAGAACAAACATTTTCCCAGATCAATAGATGGCCGATGATTTTGATAGGTGATAGCACTTGTCGGGCAAACCTTTGCGCACTCTGAGCATCCAGATGTCGTACATAAATTCATATCAACAAGCGGTTTGCCCCTGAATCTTTCTGGCAACTGTACTGGTTTATTTGGATATGCGGAAGTTCTTTTCTTTTGTTTTAGTCGTTCTCTTAATACATCTAACATTTTAAATTACTCCCCATTTTAAAGATCATGACCGCAATATGATAAGTTAAAGCTTTTATTGCATAGTGGGAAATCCGATATTTCCTGATTTCTTAAACTCAAGGCTAAAGCGGTCCAATTATGAAAGGATGGATCAATCACTTTATAATTAGCAAAAACGCCAGTCTCATTAGTGATTGCCACATGGCAAATTTCCCCGCGCCAACCTTCCACTAAGGAAACTGCTAAACTATCGTTTTCCAAAGGACCTGGCTTTATTGTTCTAAGTGGTGAAGCATTTTTAAGTTTTGCCAATGCACTCTTTATAAATGCATAAGAATTTTTCATTTCCAGCCATCTCAATTGGGCCCTAGCAAAGACATCACCAGAATCACAAACCGCAATTGGTAAATCCTTATAGAGTTCTCCATGATCGAAATTTTTTCTAACATCCTGATTAAGCCCAGTGGCCCGTGCTACCATCCCGACAAATCCCAGATCACGTGATTCCTTCGGGGTAATCACGCCAGTGCCTTCAAACCGGTTTAAGACCATATTAGAATGCCACAATACATTGATTGCCCCTTTGGTATCTCTAAATATATTATCCAGCTTCAATTCCAATTCTTTTATTTGGTCGAGACTTAGATCAAATGACACCCCACCCGGTTTCATCATGCCTCTACCAAAGCGACTACCACATATAAATGCTGACATATTTAAATAATCACCACGGATACGGCCACAATAAGAAAGGGTTGGTAAAAAACCAACATCCCCGGCTAAAGCCCCTAGATCACCAGTATGATTAGCCATGCGTTCAAGTTCAAGCATAATGGCCCGAAGTAAATTTTCTCTTTCACCTACTACCGTATTAGACAAAGACTCAATATTTTTACAATATGCCCAGGTATGTCCGATACTAGTATCACCCGCGAGTGTTTCCATATAATAAATAGTTCGTAGCGAAGGACCACTAATTAATTTTTTTTCAATCCCGCGATGCTGATAACCAAGAGATATCTCTAGATGGTGAACTGTCTCTCCATGGCACTGGAACCTGAAATGCCCAGGTTCAATTACACCCGCATGAACTGGACCGACTGCTACCTCGTGGGATTCTGATCCCTCAATTCTAAAAAAATTAGTATCACCAATTAGATCTTTGATATATCTAACTGGCTTAGGCCAAGGATGATTTTCGGGAACAATCTGATGAGTTTCCAGAATTTCCCTTTCAAACATATGTGCAGCTGGATAGGAGGAAGTCAGGGATTGATAATGATGCGTATCGATTGGAGTTTTAAATATATCAAGCTCACCTTTTTCATCATCTGAACAAACTACATATAAATGTCTATCGACGGGATGAAAGAAAAGAGCGGATAACCTTTTTTCATTTTTCACTAATTCATTTTTTAAAGCTCCCAAAGGAAGCATTTGAATTTGAGAAAGTTTTGTTTTAAAAATCATAGCTATTTAACTCCGTTTACAACATTCGATGCTTTGATAATAAAGCTCCACAACGATTCCGGCATAAAAACACCCAGACAGGTTATAATGGTAATTAAAAGAATAACCAATACATATTCCACCAGTTTAGCTTTTTCAAAAGCAGTGTTCTTCGTTTTACCAAAAGACATACTGATTGCCTGTTTTAACACACCAATAAAAACAATACTGGTTCCCACCAAAAAAACCACTAGATATAACCAGGAATGTTTAACAACTGCTGCTTTGATCAGTTGAAGTTCACTCATAAAAATAGAAAAAGGCGCCATCCCAATCAAGGCCAGTAGTCCCACCAGTAACCCCACTCCCCAGACTGGGCTAACTTTTATCGTACTGATTATATTTTTCATGTCATGAGTTTCATAAATTTGTCCAATTCGACCGGCAGAAAAAAATGAAAGCGTTTTACTTATCGAGTGATTGAGCGAGTGAAAAAGTGCCACATTAGTGCCAAAACCACCCAGACCAAGGCCAAGCGCAATGATCCCCATATGCTCAACGCTACTGTACGCAAGCAATCTTTTCAAATCAGTTTGGAAAAAAATAAACACTGCTGCCAGCATAATAGAAATTGCCCCCATGATCCCCACAAACTGCAAGGCAAACCCAGACTGATTTGTGGCAGCTTCAATAACTGGCACAAAGCGGGCAATACAGTAAATTCCGGTATTAATCATGAAGCCAGAAAAAAATGCTGACACTGGCGAAGGTGCTTGACTATGAGCATCTGGTAACCAGGTGTGCATAGGAGCAAGACCGGATTTGGTTCCATATCCCACAAATATAAAAATAAAGGCAATTTTTAAAAGGGAAGTATCCAAATGGTTGGCATACGTTTTAAGAGTGGTCCATAACAGCACATCTTTGATACTAGGGTCAAAGTTATGAGTGGACGCTGCCAACAAAATAGTTCCAATGAGAGCAAATGCCACCCCTAGCGAACAGATGATGAGATATTTCCACATGGCTTCCAATGATTTTTTATTCTGATGAAGAGCTATCAAAAAAGTAGTGAACACGGTTGTTGCTTCCAATCCTACCCAAATTAAAACCACATGGTTTGATAAAAGTACCAGCATAACTGCACTCATAGAAAGTAGCCATAACATGGAAAATGTACCAAGTGATGAATCACTCAAATCACTTTTCTTAAAATAAATTAACGAATACAACGAACTCATCCAAAAAACCAAAATCATCATAAAGAGATAATAGGCAGAAAGATGATCAAGGAATAACCAATTAGATAAAGAATAAATGATTTGATTGGAACTAACCATAGTATAGGTTAAATAAAATGCTATACCAAGAGTTAAGGTAACCCCTATCAACATCCACTCCAAAGTCCTTGGTATCCATTTGGAAAAGAGTGCAAATAATATAGGGATTAAAATTAAAAGTGGAAGCAACATTGATTCATGCATAGTTATTAACCTTTTAACGAGTCAAGTTTATCGATATCTGTATGGGTGAAGGTTTTATTTATTTTTTCAAGCGAAAGAACCATAACGGAAACTGCTGCCAAAACATCCAACAAAATAGCCATTTCCACAATGATTGGGAAATGTGCTGCCATCGTGATACCCAAAATAAATATACCGTTTTCAAAAATCATAAAACTGATAATTTGGTTGATAGCTTTTCTTCTGGTGATAGTGAGAAAGAATCCTACAATTATAATAAAAATAGGAGTCATAAACTCATAGGAAATTCGAGAAGCAATTAACAGAAATAAAGCTCCCAAAAGTGGTGCCAAGGCTAAAGAAATATAGGGTTTCTCTTCTTTAGTGGCTTTAATTTTTTTGGCCATATTATTTAATAGCCTAGGGAAGATAATGGCTTTTAATAAAAGTATGATTACACCCAAGAAGACCATTTCGATATTCAGCCGCAAGATAGGAATCAAGCTAATCAAAACTCCCTGATAAGCTAAAATTTTTATATAAGAGCGCACCCGACTTACACCTAAAATCCAAAAATTTAAAAAAATAAGAAGGATCATTATTATTTGATCAAACTGCATAAATTTACCTCATTAAAAACAGGGAAAGGATTGATAAGGCAAAGATGGCAAGCAGAACCTGGGGAATTCTAATTAATTTAAACCTTGCCATGGTGGATTCCACAATGCCAACTAATATTGAAATCAGAAAAATGCCCAGTACATTGCTCCATATGGATGAAATGGGAAATAGTATATGAGCAAGCAATGAAGACCAAATCCACAATTTTAATGAACTGGCATATTGAATTAATCCAAAATCAAAACTGCCATGATCCAGTACCATTACTTCGTGAATCATGGTTAACTCCAGATGTGTATTGGGGTCATCAAATGGAATGCGGCAGTTTTCAAGTAAGAGTATGACAAACCAGACAAAAGATATCAAACCAAGTGTTGGGCCATAATGTATCCAATGATAGGTGGATATTTTTCCAAAAACATTCGCTAAGGAAAGACTCTGGGTCAAGTAAACTAAAGCAATCAAACCAGTAAAGATTACGATCTCGGCAAAAATTGCGTAGAGCACCTCTCTCGCTGCTCCCATACCTTCAAAAGCAGATCCAGTATCTAGCGCAGCTACAATAGTGAAAAAACGCATCAATCCTAACAGGTACATAACCAGTATAATATCCCCCTTAAAACTGATCACTGACAGGGGAAGAAATAACAATATAATTAATGCAGCTGAAATATTAATAATCGGACCTACGCGAAAGACCCAAGTGGTGGTTTTACTATATACAAAATCTTTTTTAAAGAGTTTAAAAAGATCAAAATATAGCTGGGTGAAAGGCACTCCTACTCTCCCTGCAAAAAAAGCCTTCGTCTGATTAATAAAACCCAGTAACAAAGGAGATAGGACCAACGCTAAAATTACAGATATCACATCCCACTCCTAGTTAATAAGTTTATTGATAGCATAATGACCAAGGTAATTATAATGTAAAACATATAAAGGTTGAGGTTTCCGTACTGAATTTTTAACAACTTAAACATATGGCCTTTAAAAAAATAGTAAAGTGGATAATATAACTTCTGAGCAAAAGTATCCGAGGTTCTAGTATTTAATCCCGCATTCTTTAATGGAAAATATGTTGAGGGTTGATCCATCGTTTTTTTAGTTCTTAAAACAAAATAAAAAATATCCACTAAGGTGTCTACAAAAGACGATGCAGTATACTGCATGGTCGCTTGAGGCCTTATGTATCCACAGTCCCATGTAACCGTCGTTTGGTAAGATCTGCGTTTGACAATCATACTTCTGGTGCTTGCAATCAAGGTTATGAATGCAATCAACAGCAGATAGACATATGTCATCGTGCCAAACATTTCTCCCATTGGCGCAAAAGTCTTTCTCACCACTTCAATGGGAAAAAACAAGGCTACTGGTGCTTCAAGAAAAGACAAAGTCAAACTGGGGAAAACTCCAATAATCACACAAAATAAACTCAAAACAATCATAGGATAGACAATTAATGCTGGCGATTCCTTGATCTCGTGATTAAATTTATACCTAGGCTCACCAAGAAAAATAATACTGAAAGCTTTAGTAAAACAAAGCGCTGCTAAACCACCTATCGTTACCAAAGCCAATATGGCGATAATGGGTATTATAATTGCGGTATTATCAAAATCACCCGCTACTATTTCTCTAAATGATCCCATATAAATAAATAGCTCACTTATAAAACCGTTAAACGGTGGTAACCCACATATAGAAATCGAGCCTATAAAAAAAGTAAAACCAGTAAGTGGCATACGCTTTAAGACCCCTCCCAACTCATCAATACGATGCGTGTGAGTTGCAAAAATCACAGAACCCGCTCCCAAAAAGAGTAACCCTTTAAAAAAAGCATGATTTAAAATATGTAAAAAGGCTCCAGCGAATCCAAGTACTCCGAGCGTTGGAGATTGAGTGTTTAGTCCAACTACTCCAAGACCGACTCCTAATAAAATAATCCCAATATTTTCTACACTACTATAGGCTAGCAATCTCTTAATATCATGTTGTGCTAGGGCAAATAAAATTCCAATAATTCCAGAAAGAGCACCGAAAATAACCAAAACAATTCCAATCGATAATTCAGGGACTCCGATTAATAATATGGTTCTTAATATTCCGTATATCCCTGTTTTAATCATAACTCCTGACATAATGGCAGAAACATGTGCAGGTGCTGCAGGATGGGCTTCCGGTAGCCAAATGTGAAAAGGAATCATTCCCGCCTTGGTACCAAATCCAATCAAAGCTAGAATAAAACAAATAGTGGTTCTGCTCTTGTCAAAGCTGATGGCAATATCTCCAAAATCTGAAGACAAAGCTCCATCCGCTGCCATGAAAAAAAAGACAAACAAACAAGCGGTTCCTAGATGAGTAAGCGACATATAAAGCCATCCTGTCCACTTTGTGAGACTTTTTTCACTCTCAAACATCACGAGAAAAAAAGAAGTTAGTGCCATCAGTTCCCAAGCAAACAAAAACATAATAATATTTTTAGCACAGATCACCAGAACCATACTCATAACAAATAAATTAAAGAAAAATGCAATAGACCCCAGATTCCGTTGATTAGCATAATTTTTTAAGTAAGAAAGACCATAGAATGAAGCAAGTATAGTCAAAATAAAAATCGGTAGAAGAAAAAAAGCTGATAATAAATCGATTTCCAGACTTAAAGAACCATTAAACAACTGCCAGGGGATATTGATTACACTTATTGTTTTACCTGCTAAAACTTGAATAACCGGTATCAATCCTACAATTGAACCACCAATTGGACCAAACGTTCGAATAAGATCAACCTTGATGCCTTTTTGGTTCCCTGTAAAAAGAGATAAAATACCAAAAACTAAAAACGCAAAAATAGCGATTAGAACAAAGTTCATAAAAATCCCTTTAGGTATAAAATTTTTGAGGGGGAATCAGTTGTTAAAATAAGATATGCATCGTAAAAAACAAGGACTTGTATTTCAAAAACTTATCAATACCCAGCTCAACGCGCAGCGCGCGAGCTGGGCAAAGTCTGTAAAAAGATACTTATATTATTTCTTTAAATTTTTTTTAGATGTTTTTTTCTTTTTAGCTTGTTTTTTGGCTTTTGCTTTATTGGTGGATTTCTTTTTAGCCTTGGTATCTATAGCAGCCTTTTTCTTTTTTTTGGCAGAAAGTTTAGCTATCTTTTTAGCGGCTTGCTTTTTCTTTTTAGGCGCTACGGTCGCCGCTTTTTTTTCTTCTTTTATAACCGGCTCAGCCATCGCAGCTTTTTCT
>Ga0208958_1000375_pt1 | contig 54437 bp, 88 predicted proteins | sample RifOxyB1_FD_184032 | JGI IMG/M metagenome (GOLD analysis project Ga0208958, IMG submission 184032) | Soil microbial communities from Rifle, Colorado - Rifle Oxygen_injection B1 (SPAdes) | ecosystem: Environmental > Terrestrial > Deep subsurface > Rock core/Sediment | place: Rifle, Colorado...
CATCCGCAATCGGATCCGCTGAGAGGTCAACTTCCGTCGTCCCGTACAAGACCCGGATCCGCTTCTTCCGATGCGGCTCCCGCTCAGAACGGGTGAGCATGTACTTCACGGTGTAGGTCATCTCACAGGCCCCCTCTGTACCCCTGCATCCTTCGAACGACAGGTCGAATCGCGAGATCCCACATCAGCGCAGACACCATGACCCCCGCGACGACCGCCGGCGGAATCCAGATCGGGGACACCACCCACCAGACGGACCACGCGATCACCCCCGCGATGCGGAAGGCGACGAACAGAAGAGTCAGCACCAAGCAGAAGATGAAACTCACGAGCGCAAGCAACTGATCGAAACGCATGTCTACCTCCCTTACGAAAAGTTATTGCGCCTCTCCCTTGCTCCCCGGGTGAGGCTAGGTACAGGGTGACGAGCCCGCGTCACACCGGAGTTCCGATCGGGACGCTCCCCGACCGTTCCTCCCGCTGGGCTCGTAGACAGGCTCTCCCTGGCGCGCTAGAATCCGGCAGGCTCACGCGTTGACCGCTTTCGACGTACCGCGTGAACCAGAGCATGCGCAGGAGCCGCCCCCGCGCCCGCGTGACGACACGCACCGCCTCGTGCTCTTCCCCGGTTCGGGGACGCGTCGTCATCAGAAGAGCGGTCCGTGGCGCATACCTCACCTGCCTGTGTGAGTGACAGGAGAGTAGCAGCGCCGCGGCGAGCATGCGAAGCCAAAAGAGCACTCGATCAACCTTCCAGGATACGAACCCAAAGGTATGCAAAATACCTATTTCTCGGGGCGGTCCAGATCGACCGGTCCCTCCGCAGGAATGAAATCCGACTCCTTCGCCAAAAGTAGACTCATAAGAAGTAAGCTCTGCACCTTCGCTTTGCCGACGCTGTGCCCGCTTGGCGCGTGTGCAGGCTCCGCTGTCGGCTCCGCTGTCGGCTCCGCTGTCGGCTCCGCTGTCGGCTCCGCTGTCGGCTCCGCTGTCGGCTCCGCTGTCGGCTCCACCAGCGTCATACTATACCTCTGCCTCTGCCTGCACGCCTCCCGATACGAGACCATGTCCGTGAACTCAGCATCCCCTGTCTCCCGCCTCTTGAACAGGTTCGCAGGCAAGAACGCCGTGAAGATCAGCACAGGCTGCATACGGTGCACCCCGTCCTCTCCCCTTACGTCCCGATCCTGGTAGATGTCCCGCTTGACCGCCAGCGGGAGGCCATGCGCCCTACGATACTGGAGTTCTCTGCTCGTCATTTGGTCTCCATTTGGTCTCCATAGATTGGAAGCGCCGCCGTAGCTGCCGATTGTAACCTCACAAGGAGAGTGCGGTGCTTCCTGAAAAGGAGTATCTCAGATGTTGATACTGAAGTCAAGAAGATTTTTTAAGAAATGATTTCAAAAACGATCGTCGTCTACCTTATCGTTTTCTGTCGGAAACAGGGTGATCAGCATCCCCTCCCCCGACATCCGCCAGTCGAGGACCACCCCAGGATCGAGCCTGACGGACAAGGACCCACCTTCGTTCACCCAAGCACATCCCATCCTGCCCCCGGAACCCTTCTCCCCTTTTGGCTTGACTTTCAGAATGTAATCAGGCTTTCGTGACATACTCTATCCTCAACCAGCTCTCAATGCTCTGCAGCGTTCTATCCCTCCCCCGCACCTCTTCCGGAGTCCGTGCGCGCCGCTGAACCTTCTTAATATCAAGCTCCCTTCGCCGCGCGTATCCCCTCAAACATTGCGGGCAGAACGCGCGCCCCGAAACGAAGCCCCACCCCCGCGCCTGCTGCTCACGCGCGAATTCCCAGATGTCGGCACGCCCCGGGGGTTCTTGGACGACGCGGGCACACTTGCAACACTGGAGGTTGATCACGACACCTTCCCGTAGCACGCCGTCCCCGCCCCCACGTGGCACGTCTCCTCCGGGTCGATGCACGTGTTCCCGCATGGCAGTCCCGTCACGCAGACGGGCTTGCACCCGCAGGACTCGTCCGGACAGCACTCGTTGTCCACTACCCCGTCGCAATCCTCGTCGTAGCTATTGCAGAACTCCGGAGCGCCGGGATATGCCTCGTCATTCTGATCGTCGCAGTCCCCGTCTGAAATTTCGAAACCGTCGCCATCCCCATCGACCTCGCACTGCGCGATCGAACAGAGCAGTGCTACCGAACCCACCGTGAGTAAGGTGTAGATCAGGATCGTGTACGTGCGCCGTGTCATACTTGCTCCTTTTGTCCAAGATTCCGCCTCGAGTTTCTCCGTGCGCAACCGAGTCGCGTCCTACGGAGCCACCTCGCGGCGAGCGCAACTCTGTCCCTCACGCGCTGGTCTTGCCTCAGTAGCTGTTGTAAGGCAACAGGTAGACGGCAGGCTCCCCTCCGTCTGGGAGCACTCCCCGGAACTCGGCAGCGGCATCCTCGATTGCCTTCAACGGTACGACCAGTCCTTTGGTACTACGGATGCATGTAGCACGCCCGAAGGACACCCCGATCAGGTACGAATCCGCATCCCCCAGGTGAGTGTCACTGTCTGGTGCCCGGGAGATCAGGGACAGCCTCCCTACGTGCAAGCTATCAGTGTCTACCTTCTCCCACGGCGTCTTTGCGGCATCTCGCGCAAAGCGCTGCGAGTGCGTCCCGACCTTCCGACCGCACACAGGGCAGAAAGTAACCCCGGCCACCACATGTTCGCAGTTCGGGACGTCCTCTTCTGTGTAAAACATCGCCAAGTCGACCGGCCTACCTACGACAAGGTTCACGTAGCAATCAAGACCCCTGTTTCACCCCATCCACCTCGACCAACAGCGCATGTTCCGGGCAGAACTCGTAACCTCGAGAATTGACGACCCACTTCCCGAGCTCCTCGACCTGTCCAGGTTCTGGCAGTAGCCTGGAAGGGGAGGAGAGTGCATCTCCGCCACGCTCGAGCCACTTCCCAAACTGCGGTTCTCGGAGCATGCACAGCAGGCTTAGCACGTCGTCTCGCTCCAACCCTTGCGCAGGACGAAGCGTAATCCCGATAGATTTCTGGCAGTCTTGGTAACAACACAATGCGACAGCACACAAAGACCCCAACTGCCGTCTGGAATACTGCAGGTATTGAGCCAACGAGTCTTTATGGACCCACTGAACCCCCCTGTAACACTCGCGATAATACTCCCTCCCTAACTCCAGCAGTTGCTTGGGTATCACGATTTCACCTCTTGATCCACTTCCGCCCATGGTGCAGGTCTCCATGGCTTTCTCCGCCTGCAGGGATAGCAGCCCAAGATCGGGACACTACTTTCTTGCCACCACCCAACCTCAATCGACGGGCAACACTGCCAACGCCTCCCCAACGTCGGCGGGTCAACTTCGATCGCCCAGTGTCCCGTCCATGCCTCGAGCCTCTCCGGCGTCAACTCAGTCACTGACCGAATATCGGGACACCTCGGGCAAGTGTATCTAACGCATCCAACTGTGTGCGAATCGTCGGGCACCGCCTCCAGAACGGTCCCGCACTCGCACATGATGGTGGGTTCCAACGTGCTTCCTCGCGATGCATAGCAGTCAAGCCTCACTCTCTTTCTCCTCCCTCAACAGATACTCTTTGACAGGTTTCCACCTCTCCCGCTGGATCCGCGCCCCCTGCTCGCACCCCAACAGGAAGGTAACCAAAATGAGCTCGTCAAGCGCATCACGCCCGTTTTCCCACGCATGACTCAACCCGGCCGCTGACAGCGCTTCCGCTGGGGGAGGGGACATCGGCACCGCAATGGGATACCCCGGACCTTCGTACTCAATGTCCCCCCTCCTACGCCGAAAGGTATAGGCACTCTTGAATGCTCTGCGCATAAACGCGCAAACGTCTTCAACTTCAAGAGTGCCGTCATCCTCTGGCCATTCCGACACGCCCCGCCCTACTACCTTTTGCATGCACCCTCCGACATTCGAATCGGTATCCCCTGTTCCACCCTCAACAAGAGATAGGGGCTACCACGACCCACTACGTACTCCCCCGCCTCATCCAGGACAAGCCGATGCGTGAGCAGCACCGGGTACCTGACCCCCCTCTTCTTCGCCCACTCCACTGCGGCAATCCGCCTCTCCGGAGTCGAAATATCCCAGGTAGACCATGTCTCGCCACCCTTCTCGATGAACTCAGCTTCCCAGCACTGACAATCCGCATCGGTGTAGCATCGGCCTGATGTTCCCATCGCGTAACCTCCTTGGTGCGCAAACACCGCTCGCCTGAAGACCCCCCTACTCTCCCCACTCAACGAACAAACCTCTGCTGTCACATCTATCTCTGTTTCTAAGAAGCGACGGAGGCGTGTAACCTCCCTCGCAGCATGCGCGTACAGATCTCGATCCCCCACGTCAACAGAGTAACCAAGGAGACGGCACAGCTCCTCACGCTCTGCGCCGTCCCTCGCAGGCCTCCGGCATGCCGGGCACCAGGTAGACCCGCATAGCTCGCCCATACCGGCCTCTTTACCTTCGCGCATGCTGACCCCCCTTACTGTGTCCCCGAACGGGTAACCGCTGCCGTCTCTTCCACAACGGCGCATCTGCCGTAAAATTATCAGCGCCACGAGACGGATACGACGGTGTGCTCACAACCGAAAGGAACTCCAACGCCCCCACGGCATCCAAGTCCCCCCTAACGCGGTCTGACACCAGCAAGACCACCTGACCGTCACTTGCTTTGCACGTCACGTCACCTTCCCCCCTCTGGCAAGCAGGTACCCTAGCGCGATCTGGGACGTCCCCAAGCTCAGGCACCAAGGCTTCCCGCCTTCCGCGCGCTCCCAGGTAAGGAAAACAGGGTACCCGGCGACCTCGAGCGTCCCCCGGTGCTTCTGCTCTCGAACCGACGCGACGACGAGATCACGCCCGTCTTCGTGCGTCAAGTGGAGCAAGACGTCTCCACTCGCCTTCAGGCCAACGGGAACCTTGCGAGACATGGACCAACCTCTCCACGTGAACGGCTTTACAGCCATCTGCCACCTACCCTCCTTCTCAAGACTGCTGCCACCTGCCGCGTCGCGTCCAACACGAAGTCGACGTAGCCGGTGCTACCGGTGCTACCGGTGCTACCGGTGCTACCGGTGCTACCCTTCCCCCGCTGAGCCTGCTCAACAAGCTTCTGCGCGAACAAGTGGTTCACCTCCATGGGCTCAATATAGACTCGATCGCCAGTGACGTTACCAACGTACTGCTGCGCCCGCACGGCGGCGACCGGACTGCTCGCGATGCCTGCCAGAAACGGTCCTGTATCCATCTGGCGCCACAGAAGCCACACCGGAAACCTCTCCCCGATGTCCACACCGTCCGGATCTCTACCCGCCTCCGGCAGGTTGAGGGCGTCCCTCAACGTGCGAAGTTCACCGTCAAAGTGTTCCGTAGCCTCTTCGAGAAACGAGCTGACCAGTGCTTTCACACGCTGGGCATCGTCTCGACTCAACCGTGCATCGACGAATTCTATCAGCTCTTGGTACCGCTGCTTCGCACTCACTTCGTTCCCTCCCTCTTAAATCGCCCGTCGCCCCCTCGCGCCGCACGGACGCGCCCGCGCGCTAACCTCCGATCGAGCACAACACGGGTCCACGCGTCGGCATCGGCATCGGCGGCAGACACGGGCACATTAGGCATCTCTGCACCCCTGTCAGGCGTACCACCTACCTTCGCCTTCAATTCACCAGCTCCTTCCTCTTCCTGCCGAACAGATTCACCACGTTGTCCGGCAATGGCTCCTCTCGCGCACCACCAACACCCTCGCACGTCACTCCCACCTGACGGATCAACCCCCAGGGAATCACCACCGCGTAGAGCTGGTCGAAGCTCAAGTTGCAGTGCAAGCCATCCTCCTCGCACTGCGGATTGGAACCCGCGAAATACTGCGCTTCGAAGCTGAAGAGAAGGAGCTCTCGCTCCGCTACGCTGCGAGGTATACCTGCGGCCTCGCGGTCCCCGGGAGTCCCCGTTAAGACCAGGTAAAAAGACATGTCGACGGATAGTATCGCGTCGACTACAACTTGAATTGGGTGCATCACTTCCTCAAGTAACTGTCAACTCGCATGTGGACATACCACCAAGCAAGCCGCGCCTCGTGCGCTACCACGCCTGAGACTCCTCCGACCGGGGCGCGGGACGCGAACCCCACCGGGGGCTTGATCAGCCCACCGTACCGGAACCAGATGCCGAGCCAGCGCTCCCAGAGCGCGTTTCTACGCATATTCACTCCTACCAATCCCCGTCCGAGATCTGAAGGTCGCAGTCTGCTGAAAGCGCCTCTAGTTGCCGTTGTGCTCGTCCGTACTTGCTATCATCATGCGAGCTACCCAGCAGCAGATGAAACCCTCCGGAGGCAGTGTAATACGACGCGTCAGGGAAATGACTTTTCGCATCTTGCAGATACTTTAACATTCCCTTTGCAATACGTTGGAATCTCTTGACGAACTCCGGATCCGCTTCCTCAAGCAATTCTAATGCCGTCTGTCCCCCCGCAATGGCCTTCAAACACTGCTGTTGATTCATTTGTCGAATTCTCCCCGCACGAAAATCATAATGCACCGCACAAGAACCTCCACGTCTGTCACGCACCGCACGTGGGTTCGGATCGCGTCGGAGAGATCTGGACACGTGCGAGACACCCACTCATCCAGGGAAAGGGGCGTGCGCACATCTGGAAGCGTACCTGTACCCTTCTCACGCTTTCGCATCACTCGCCTCCAGGAAGAGCACGCAACTCAGCCAAGTCGCGCGCAAACATCCTGCCGTACTCGCCCGTCGCGCCGCCTAGCGCAACATCTATCGATGCTATGATTTTCTCAAGACGCCGTTCCATCTCGCATGTATGCCACGCTCCCCCTGCGTTTTGTCGCGAACGCACACGTCTCCGCACACCCTCGCGTCATGTTTCCGAGAAAGACCTCGTGCGGTAGGCGCTCAGGCGCATCAAACATGTTCACCGCACGCCTCCGCCGGTACCGGTACCGGTACCGTAATCGCGTCCAAATTCAGCACCCCCAGATAGTCGAGCCACACGGTGATGTCGTCCCCGTCCCCGGCCACGTGCACGCGTACCAAGACAGGGAAACAGCACGCGTCGTCCTGCACGACATCGATGCGCTTCGCCGCCTCCGCGTCCAATTCTGGAAGTATTTCCTCGAGCCAATCTCGCGGCACATCCAGGTACTGCCTACACTCGTGCTCGAGCAGCCCCTGCAAACCCCCGGCACTCTCCACGAAGGTGACGGCAAGAACAGTGTGCCCCTCCCGCACCAGAACGTAATCAGCACTGATGCCCGCGTACTCACGTGCCGTCTCTACTGTGACATGTTCGTGCGCTTTGAATGCGCAGATTTTCAGAATGGCATTATGCGTGTTGTGCATTCGTGCTCCCCTTTGTCTGAACTGTTTCCAAATCGACCACTCTAAACACGTACTCCCGCGCCGTATCGACCGTGACAGGATCGTGCGATACGCACGCGAAGACCTTCAAAAGAGCGTTGTGCTTCATGTCGTTGTGCATGTTATGTATGCGTGCTCCTCAAAGTAGCCCCGACCGGACTCGAACCGGTACCTCACGTTGCTACGAGTGTGCTGTCCAGCGCACCGTTACAGGCCTGCAGTCCCATCCAGCGCTTTATACCACACGATCACACTTAATATCTGCTGTGCAAAAACAAAAGTCAATCTATTTTTTTAATATCAAGTTTATTTCTTTTCTGCTTCACTTCTCCTCCTGAGCATGCTAACATCTTACCGCCAACCTATCAATAAGGACTACACTACCATGACTCTCGCCGACCTCCAAGCCCTAACCGGCCTCGGACGCTCGTCCCTCCTGCGCCGAATCAAGCTCAAAACGCTACCCGCCACCGCGATCCTGAGCGACGGGACTACCGTTTCAACACTCGAGCCCACGCCCCCCGGCGCGTTCGTGCTCCAATACTTTGTTGACAACGCACAGGCATCCGCTGTCAAGCGCGAGCGAGCCCCGCGATCGAACTCAAACTGAAGGAGGCACACGTGGGTCGCGCTGAAGACATGGCTGCGCACGCTGGGCAACAACAAGCCACCGCTGAGAAAGCTACCTGCGAAAAGAAGGTATGCCTCTCTCAGATCCTTACCGAAATCGACAACGCCGACGCCTTAGCCCGTCTGGATATGTTTATTCAAGGCACACTCCCTTTTATCGCCTACTACGAGGGAATCGAGAGTCAGGTGGCAGAAAGGCTCCTCGAGGCTGTCGGGAAGGAATCCCCCTCCCGCCGCGTATTCTATCACAAAGACGTACTCTCCGAAGTGATCCTTTCCCCCCTATCGGTGAACGACGTCCTGGACCCCAACGAAGCGCGTCCGCGCATCGTGCGCGTCACATCAGGCCGCCTCCGGGGACTAGTAAACGAATCCGTATTCCTGTTTACGGGGTGCCGGAACAAACACAAGGTGCTGAACACCAACAAAAAGCCCCTTATGGCATCCGATGCGCTTCTCGGGGTCTGCCTCTCCCGGTCGTCGTCACCCGGCGTCAGAAACCTCACTAGGGTCCTGGATACGCCCTTCATCCTGCGATCTGGAGACGTAGTATCCACCCCTGGATACCACAAGCACCTCTGTGGCGTCTACCTCGTGCCGAACGTCACTCTTCCAGACATCCCTCCCCCTTCCAGGGAAGCAGCACTGGAGGCGTACGAGAGACTGGAAGACACCCTGTTCGGAGACACGGACTTCCTCCCAGAGTGCGCACACTACGGCAAGTCATTCCTGATGTCCGCGCTCCTGACCGCCGTGTCTGTCGAAGGATTGCTCTTCAAATCTCCCGTATACGCGATATCCGCCCAGCAACCCCAATCTGGAAAATCCACCCTGTGCCAGATCATAGGGCACGTGGCGACGGGGCGAGGCTTCCAGAAGAACACGATCCCGAACACTCAACGTGCGAAGGAGGCCGTCGAGGGCCTGAAAGTGGTTTACGAGGCCGCACTGGGATCCGACCAACTCTTCTTTTATCTCGACAACTGGCCCACAGGTTTGCCTTTCGGGGACGCAATCCTGGCAGGGGGCCTCACGGATACGGGCTCCCTGGTTCGAGAGTATGGGCAGAACAGCACTCTGCAATTCCGCGTCGACCGCCTCGTCTGGTTCATAAACGGGAACTCGTTCCGCCTGGCCCCCAATGCCGACATGGAGCGCCGCACGCTCGAGGTACGCGTTCGGGGACGCGCCGACAACACCTATCGCCTGGGAGACTCTGGGAGCGCACTGCAATACGTGTTGAACAATCGGCCTGCACTGCTCAGGGACTGCTTCACGATCATGCAGAGCTTCCTGAAGCTCAATCCTGAACTACCTAAACACACGCCGTTCGCGTCCTTCGAGCCGTGGGACAGGTACATCCGCGGCGTGTTCCTCTGGCTGAACAAGCCTGACCCACTGCTCGCATCCACGTTCGTGAAGCACCAGTACGCGGACACGCACGGGGCGCCTGCGTTAGCGTTCTTCAAGAACTGGTGGGTCGTGTGCGGCTGCAAGCCGTCTCCCGTGCTCCTCAAAGAACTCGTCGCGCAAGTCGACGACATGGCCGCGACAGACCGGGCTCACCTGATCGACTCGATCCACACAGCGTTCCCCAACGTCGTATCCCCGCGAAAAGAGATTGACGAAAGACATCTGGGGAATATTCTGCGAAGCTACGCAGGCCGGACGGACTGTATGTACCCGTTTCGGCTAGAAGTCTCTTCTGGCCCAGCGGCCAGGAACGGATCCAAGCGCTGGATACTATCTCTGGCCCCCGGAGCCAGGCCCGATGACGCACTACCTGACGGTTACACAGCCGTCAGACGGAAAGAAGAGAGTAACGATACAGCCTACTAGCTGTGCAGAAAGGCCACCAAGTGCATACGCACACGTACTCTGTGCTCTTCCGATGGGATATGAAAACAGACACTTACGTCGCTACTATCCCCAATGCAGAAAAAACAACCGCACTGCCTCCTGCGGATAAGCGTGTCGCGCAAGACACGGATGTAGAGGCACACTTCACGCTCCAGAGAGACGAAGAGAGCCTTAAAAAGGGTGATCTCTGCGTCTGGTATGCCGGGCAGATGCGCGTACGCCTGCCCCGCACCCTCCACGCTGGCCTCGACTACTCCGCCGCACTTGACGAAGATGGGATGCCCCTGCGCGTCTTCAGCACACAGTTCAGGATCGATCCGCAGTTGCTACCCGAAAGCGACCTACCCTCCCTAGCCCTAACGTTTTTTCAGGAATGGTGGATCGCCTGCGGACGCAAAGCCGTACCCGTGCTTCTTAAGGACCTCTTGGCGCCAACAACGGATCACGCCCAATTAATCGCGTCTCTTCACGACGCATTCCCTGGTGTCGTTACTCCGAGAAAAGGCATCGATGCGCGCCATCTAGGGAACATCCTGCGAGGTTACGCTGCTAAAAGCAGTAGCTCTGAGCACGAATACCCCTTTCGCTTGAAAACCACCGGTCCCGCTGCTCGAAGCGGAGCCAAGCGCTGGGTGTTGTCCATGCTCCACGAAGTTGAGCGTCACTGACACACTATGACAGACACCTACGCCGTCACCCTCGTCCACCGCGCCATGACACTCTGGACGCGTTATCCCGTCTTCTGGCCCAGTGCCGCCGCGGACGACACGCCCTTCGTCCAGGAGTTCTACCGCGCACTCTACGCTTACTCCCCTGACCGAAACTGCGCTGTCGACGCATTAGACCACGTGGCGCGCTCGCTTCTCTCTGCCTACGCCCACACAGGCACCGTAGACATCAACGAAGCCTGCTCACGCGCCGCCCAGGACAAGAACGCCGCCGCAAGCGTACACTGGGGTAGGTTAGCCCGCGCGCGCCCACCAGGAGCCTCTCAGCGCGCTTCACTGGACGTAGACGCACGAGACGTCGCGAGCAGGCTAGGTCTAGGAGAGAACCAGTGCCCGTCCTGCGGCGCCACTGACGACGCGATGAAATTCTACGCCTGGCGCGGCAAGAGCTGGTGGAAGCATCACCGCTGCGGCGCGTCCGGGCCGGCGGAAGCGATGGCGCGCATCGCCCTGGGGGGTAACGCGGCAGCAGACGCCTGGCTCGAGTCGCAGGGATTGATGCAGGAGGTATCTACCCCTCCGGCGGGGTGGCCGGGGGAGCAAGAGGAAGGCGCGGAGAGTCCGGAACCCGCACATGCGCCGCCGGAAGCCGCGTGGTACTCACAGGGGGAGATCCAGAAAATCTGGAATGCCTGCCCCGCGGTGAGCGCTCGATCCCGAGTCGGCTCGTGGCTCCGAGACGAGCGAAAGATCCCGCTCGAGTCCATCACTCCGCACGACGTCAGGGAAGCGCACCGACTACCGGGGGCGCGGAAGGGCATCGCCTCCCTGCTAGCCGCGTGCCCCGCCGCGGTGTTTCCGGTCCGTAATCTGGAAGGACACATCTACAACTTGCAGTTTCGCTTCGTGGAGCCTGTCGACAAGGTGACGCGTCGCTTCTACAACGGGGGCAACCCCGGCAGCACGGAGGACGCGGAGGGCTTCCCGTTCCTGCTGGGAACGCCCCCTGTGCCCCTGCAGGACGTCGCGGAGCGTGCGGACGTCCTCATAGTTACAGAAGGCGCCCCGGACACGCTGACGGTCCGCTCAGCGCTTCGGAGCGGTGGGCGCATCGCGACGACGGGACGCGGCGAAGTGGGGGGTATGGTACTCGGCGCACTGAACGCCGGAGACGTACCCAAACTCCTCGAGGTCCTCCCGCCTGAAATCTGGAATACGCGAGCAGTGCTCCTCATCCCGCACTGGGACCCCCTCCGAGGGGACGCTGACGGCACGTATCGCCTGGGGGTCCGGGAGACCGAATACCTCGCCAGCGCTTTGCGCGGGGTAGGGGCAGCGCCGCACGTGTGGCGCTGGGAGATCCTGCTGAAGTCCGTGTGCCCGAAGTTCGGGATCCTCACCCTGGAACGATCTGCGAGTCTTCTTGAACACGCTGACCTGAACGATGTGTTGTGCGCTGCGGGTATGCCTGCACTCCTGGACTTGATCGATGTCGAAGTTCGGCAGGCTCAGCGCGCCTTTTTGGGCCGAGAAGGCTAGGCATCTCTTACGTACCCAATCCCATTTACAACTTCAATGCCCGCATGGTCTACATCCCTGCCACGCGCAAAAATTTGAGTAAGAGCATGGTCCCGCATGGTCTCTGGTTCGCGATTTTTAGCAGACCATGCTGGCATTACCTCTGCATTTACAACCGGTTACCTTGTGTAAACAGTCATCCGCATGGTTAACATGGTCAGTTGCGGATGTCACGTATGCGCACACACATGATGCGCATATATAACACTATGTTACGTAGTCAAACAACCATTACAATACACTATACACTCTTATATACTATTTAGAGACTATGTAGACCATGCTGACTTGGATATGTTATTGAATTATAAAGGTTTTTTATGCCGGGTCCGTTGCTAAATAGTTGAAAGTAACCATGCTTCTGACAATGCTAATTAGACTAAACTGTCAACTCATGGTAAAGATAGAAGTATCCGGATTGGCGCTAGTAAAACCCTATCCGGAGATTCTGTCAGTTTTTAAAGTAGGTTCCGGTAACACTTGACCTTTATAGGGTAAATTGGGGGTAAAAGCATAATAAATACGAAGCTATTGAGAAGAAAAAGGAGTATATTTTCGTCTAGTAATTGTGCCTACTTTTGGTGAAACGGGTGTAAGGGGTGGAATGACCATGCGGCGAGCAAAGTAGCTGAATTCGCGGGGTATTTGGGCTCTCCGGCTGAGAAATTGAGGCGAATGGGGGGGTTTACGCGGGGGGATAGCTATGCTGTCCTAGCTACGTTGTGGACCATGCTCGGAGAGTAGATACATGTGGTTGCTGCCTGTGCAAATCCAGGTACCCATACATTTTCGTCGAAGCCGTTGCAGAATTCCGGAGCGCCGGGGTAGGCGGAGCTGGCTTAGTCTGGTGTGGCAATGGTCCCCCTCGAAGCGGACGTCCCAACTAGAGGTACCCCTCCGGTGATTTCCTCCCTGCCGGAGATGTCAGGGAGTGTGAGGCATTCTGTGGCCTGCGGTCTGAAAAGCTCCTCCAGACGCAAGTCTACTCGCGTGCATACTGCTGCCAGACTTCCGCCCATGTAGAACCACTTGGCCGACGGTCGCTCCGTTCGCAGGTAGGCGTTGCCGCCTCGGTGGGCTTCAATGAGGCGCTGTCCTTCCGCGTTCCTACTTGCTCGACGGGCGGCCATCTCGGACCGGTGGGCGTCACTGTGTTTTCGGTGGCTCACGATCACTCCCCTTCGACACCATCCGGTTCAACCATTCTGGTCACGCCGGGTAACCCCCACCAAACTGCGATCACGCAGTTGTTGTTTTTCTGGCGGTGGCTCGGCGTGGGTCATCCCCGGTCCTCCCTACCGACCCACAGCCCATCGTCCATCACCGGGCGTAGGGGACCGCCTCCCACAGGCTCATAGGTGAGCTGGCACCAATACCCGGTGCCGTATACGATCAGCACTGGGGTCGAAGTGTCAGTGCGCTTCCACACCGATCCGAAATCCGCACGGGTCGGGCATGGCTGCGATGCAGTCGTGGTGGGGCGTGAGGAGGCAGGGAGTGTCAGCATCTGCGTAAACTTTCGATTTCTTTGGTGAGTCTCTTGATTTCGCGAGACTGCACCCTAATTTTCCTTGACATTCCTGCTGCAGTCCACCGTGATAGCGATGGATGCAACTGCCCTGGTCCCGCAAGGCGATGCAATGCCTGTCGGAACAGGTGATACCACGCTTTCTTTGACTCCAGCAGGTCTGAGTCGAAGAAAACGTCGTTCTGTGCCCACTCGATTATGTCATCGAGCAGGACAAGATCGTCAGAAATTCTTTTCACCGTTGCTCCCTCCCCGGAGTGCCCGCCGGAGTGCCCGCCGGAGTGCCCGCCGGGGTCGGGTGTGGAAAGTCAGCCAACCAGGGTTGCAGCATTCGCCGCCGCCTCGGCCTGGCAATGCTCCATATACCGGGCTACTGCCACCGGAAGGCGGGTTGCAATGGTGCGAGTCTCAGCACCTGCGGTGAAGTCGAGCTCACGATCAGCCTCCCCGCGGCGAACCGTGCAGAATGCCTCATTCGACCGGGTGTGCAGATTGTGCCCGTCGTGGTGGCTCTCATCAATTTTTTTCGCCAGCAACAGGCCACTGGCGGTCAGGTAACCGCGCCCGTAGATCGTGACCTCCCACCTGCGGTTACTCCACTGACTCGCGCCAGTGCAGATCTTCACGACCCGGCACACTTCGCCGGCGTCGTCGGAAAGGACTACCCCAACCGGGATCGGGGCCAGAAGGGTGGCTATGTGCTCGCGGAGGGCGATGACAGAAGACTTACGTGCCTGGATGTGGGCTTCGAGCTGGTCAATGATGGATGACATACCGAGTCTCCTTTTTTGTTTGCGTTTCGCCGGAGTTTCACCGGCTCTTCAGCGGGGTCGCTTCGCGGAGCCCCGGACGCCCGAGGGCCTAGTAAGAGCATGCTCTTGAAAAGAGGATCTCTCCGTCAGGAATAGAGACGAACTCAGGATCTCCAGGCGACTCGAAGCACCCGTTGGCGTCAACGATGCGCTTCTGCCAGCCTACACCGGTATGGCGCACCTCGTGACGGTGGATGCCTCCCGTGGCGCGAGGGTCGCCGCCGACCTGATGGGTGTATCCGGATACTGCGTAAGTGTTCCAATGACGCTTCTGGACTCTCATCGTCGTCTCCTCAAGTTCGGGGTTAGTCACATTAGTAAGTTTCCAATACTATGCCGGAATAGAGTACAAATGTCAACAATATTTTTTAAGATTTTGTACCTTATCCCGGCAGGCCCCTTACTGCTTTGCGCAAGGAGGTTGACTACGGGAGAGAGACGTGCTACAAGCAAGATGCGGTTCTTACTTAGACAAGCTAGCGCTTTACCAGAGCGTTAGCTTGTTTCCTCCCCCAGGTATAGGGTAGCTCACGTCGTCAGCACCCTCATCCTTTCCAACCCCACGTCCGCCAGCGCCCCCGCCACCGCGAATCCTCCCCCGAACGGCTCCCAGACTTCCAGTCCCCCGTCTCCCCTCCGGAACCCTGTCCGCAGTACGTGCGTCTGGTAGATCGCTCCCAGGCAGCACTCCGCAGGCTCTCCCGTCCCCCGCTGAGCGGGTACCAATGCGGGCTCCGGTCTCCCCCCGCAGTGCGGCACGACGGCCCACAGATCCCCCGTCGGTGGCGTCAATGTCATCCCGTCCCTGCGTCGCTCGAGGGACCACCGGAGCAATTGCGCCCGGTGAGCGTCAACGACGTACTTGTACCCAGTCTCATCCCCCTTCAGAGCGAGCTCCTTGACCGGCTTGTCCCTCCACTTGGGGCGCGCGTCGTTGCCCCTCCAGCGGGCAAGGTAGGTCCTCCTGAACCACCGTGACCCGCGAGGCGGCTTGACCACCCGCACGTGGTCCGCGAAGTCAAGGGCGGGCTGCCAGGCCTCCCCGTCGGCGTGCACGACGCACCAGCTAGCCCCTGTTCCGAGCAGGAGCGCCAGCAGCTCCTTCCACGGGTCCTGCCAGAGGTACGCCACCGCGACGTCGGCGTCTCGGCCGTCGGGTTCGCCGCGACGAACCACGGCTAGGATGCGCACGTGCCCGTCGGCGCCGAGCCACTGGTCGGCGCCGCAACATACTGGTGAGCGATTATTGCCCGCGAGCACCGTCGTCTTACCGGTGTCCAGCCATTCTAACCCCTCAGACAGGTCGAAGTGCCCCATGCGGACGGGATACTCTACCTCCGCGTGGTACCCTAGCGCTTCCGGAGGCACGATGGCCATGACGAGCCCGTCCCCGTCGTCTGGGGACCGCCCGTAGCGCTTCTTGTAGTCGGACTTCTGCTCGAGCTTTCGGACGAAGCTGCCCCCTCGTTGCGCGTCGACCCATCTCCGGTCCGTGATGTCCTCTTCCAGCTCCGGGGGCGGGTCCAGGATGCGCACAGTTTTGAGGCACTCGGCCGCGACCGCGTATAATTCGGTGATGGTGTCGTAGTAGGCGGTGGGGTCGCGGGGGGTCTTGTTGTAGACGATGTCGAATACCCTGAACTCCGAGAAGAGAGAGAGTAGCTCGGGTGTGCGACGGAGTATATCGGCGGGACCGCCCCCGTACCCGCCGGAGGTATCCACGCGAACGTGGATGCGTGTGACTCCTAGCGCGGCAAGTTCCCGGCAGGTATCAGCCACGTTGGTGGCGCACTCGACGTTGCCCCCTACGTCCATCGGGAAGCGGCGGCGCCATGCGGGGTAGACGACGTCGCCCAAGCGGACGTAGAGGGTGGAGAGGTCTTCGCCGTCGCGCTGGGCGTCCAGGCCGAGGGAGGCGAAGGTGACGTCGCCGGGCCAGAGGGGGTCTAGCTGCATACTTGCTCATTCGGGTTGGATAGTGAGCCGTCCTGTGACACGCGAAACACGAGCGTCGAAGTGTAGGCCTCTATGATGCATTTTGGGTGTGATCCACACTTTGGGCAGCGTCTCATTGATACGCCAGCGCTATTACTCCAGACGCGATCACAGAGGCAGGCGCGGGAGCCAGACCGTATCTCTCGACTAGCATCGTAGTGAGCAGGAGTGCGCCTATGCCCACTGCAGGGTTGCGCGAGGTGTCGAACAGGTCTCGTGATGCGATGTCGGTGATGTCCCCACGCGAGGGGGAGGTCTCCCAGGTTTCGGTGGCCATCGCGGGGGCGAGTTGGGAGGCCTGGAGTGTCTCGAAGATCTTTTGAGCGCGGGATGTGCGCGGGCGTGACCTACCATTATTGATGTCGCCGTCCGCGAAGAGTTCGCAGCCTTCTCCGGTTATGACGGCGTAGCGCATGATGTTCCCGTTCCGGCACGTGAGCTTTGTTACCACGCACGTGTGGTCTTCCTTAAAGTGTGTGTCTACCTTCACGGGGATGCGCAAGCGCTGCGGTTCGCCACCGGGCACCCTTTGCGCAGTAGTAAAGTGGATGAGAAGGGTGTTGCCGTTGAGGATCCCTTCTCCTATCAAGTCTACTGATGGCGCATCCAACATTTGCGCTGCACAGTAAACGCGAAGAGACAAAACTCTGGGAGCGAAACCAGCGATGCAAGGCGCATCGTACCTATCACGAACTTCAGAGAGGTCCGGCAAGTCTTCTTTGCACGCGTCTAATATCCACTTCGTGAGATCCATTATGGCTCCTGCTTGCTACCGCACATGCAAGGCGTTATCTGCCGTAAGTGCGTGTCCAATTCTTTGAGAGTGTTACAGCGCGTTTCCAGGCGCTCCGCACTCACGTATAAATCCTTACTCTCAGTAACACCTGTCGTGAAAGTCTTATACGCAGCACGTCCTATTCTGGAGAACGCTTTCTCTAACTCTTGTTCCGTCCTTTCGATGTGTTCCTTGAGTATGCCGAGTACGGCAGATCGCCGCAGTAGGGCGTCATCTGGTGGGAATAATTTTGTAACAAAAGTATCGGTTGTACCAATCATTTCTTTACCTCAAGAAGTTGGGTGCTTACGACGACGTTTCCCCGTCTCCGCGCACGTCTCCCTTCTCAGACATCCGCATGATCGCGTGTGCCCCCAGTGCCTCCGCGCGATCTTCACTTTTTCACCGCAGTCGCACCGTGCTGTTACTGGATTCCCTCTCCCGTCCCCCACCACAGTTAGCCGCTCGTGCGCCCTTCCGGTGAAGTCTTTCCGCCGCAGCTCGCACCCGCAGCTCACCCTCTCCCCCCAGACGTCGCGGTTGAAGGTGACGCGCTTCCCGCAGTCGCACCGGGCGCGGACGCGGTAGCCGTCCAGCTCTATGACGGTCAGGTGAGCGTGGCGGTCACGTACGTTCATACTGTGCCTCCGTATACGGCACGCAAGGCATCGTCTGCGATCCCCGCGTCACGAGGGACGCCGTAGTGGGCGAAGAGTAGCTCTACTAGAGCGATGCGGCATGAGGGGGGTATGGCGGGGGGAGATACTACCAGCGCAGCGATGGAGTGGAGTGCTTCCAGAACAGCGTTATCCACCCGAAGGGTGCTTACCCCCATACGAGGGTGGTTCTTGAGCGCGGTGAGGAGATCTTGAGCTGTGTCTCGCCGCGTTTGAGCAGAGGACATCCTCCCCACCCCCACGATCAACTCCGCCAGTAGGAACACCTGCCCGCTCAAACGATCCGCCCGGGAGTGCAGAGGCGCAAGAACTGCATCGAGATTAGTCCCTAAAGGCTGGGTGTGCACCGCCAGCCCCATCTTGGCATAGATCGCGTCCAGGGCGGAGCGGGCGGCGCTCTCTTTGTCGGAGAGAAGGCACAGGATGTCAGATCTGCGTAGTACGTCGTCCACAGTTATTTCGCTCCCAGTTTGAATGCCCGACACAAGGTAGTCTGCACCCAGTTGAACCTGCCGGCAGCCGCGAACCACTCTCGACGGCGCCCGTCCGGCCACCTGACAGATATCGTGCCGTGCTCCACCTGCACGACGGCGTGGGTAGCCCCGTGCTCCCACTTCTCCGGAGTGTGCAGATCCGCGAGGTACTCCCGCACCATCGGGCGGTCGTACATGTGCACGTGTGCCTGCTGTGCTTCGAACAGGTCTTCGTCGTTGAACCCCCATTTCAGGCACGACGCCGCGAGCTGGGAGTAGGTAGGCGGGTGCCTGTACTTTCGCGGCATGCTGAGCCTGCGGTCGCGGTAGGTCTGCCTGAACTGAGCGCGCTGTTGCTGGCGTGTCATGGGTGTCCCCAGAGTAGGATTAAGCAAACGCAGAGAGCCATGGAAGGGTAGAGGAGCGCCAACGTGGGGTTAAGCTCCCACCCAGCATCCTGGTCACGCTTCCGAGCACGCGCGCCGAAGCTGGACAGGTACCACAGCGCGTAGAGTAGGCGCACAGAAAGGAACGCGAGTGCCGCGAGAGTGATAGCGGTCATGCTGTCCCCCTGCAGGCCAGGAGAGCACCCAAGGCCTGGCGTTCTTCAGTGGTGTCGCGGCGGGTGTCCTGAATCCGTGCGCGCAAGGCCGACTCGTCGAGATCGAAGCAGTGCGGGGCGCAGTCGTGGGATACCGGGTATGGACGCGCCCACTCGAACATGGCCAACGTGCCGTCTGTATACAAGAATGTGTAGTCTTTCACGAGGCCTCCTCTCTGTGCGCTAAGAGCGCTTTCAAAGCCATTTCGTCTTCGGAGACGTCGCGTCCCTCCCGCGTCCCATTCGCGATCCTGGTGCGTACGGCATCTTCGTTGCAGCGAAATGTGTTGCTGGGGTATGCCCTCCTTGCTGGGAACGAAAATGTGTAGAAGGTTCCCAGAGTTCGGTACTCTGCCACATCGCCCCTCACGCCGACGAACTTGATCCACGGTTCCATCACGCTCCCCTCGGTATCTGAAAAGCCATCCCACCCCTTTTTGCTGCCTCGAACCTCGCCGGCGGACAGAAGCACCGGCTCGACGTTTGCGCCGGCGCCCTTCCCAGCACCCGGAACGAGAACTCCTCGTCCGGCTCCCAGATTGCCCCCGGCAACCACGGCAACTCGAAGGTGTCCCGGTCCGGATCGTGCCTGTCCACCCTCCGGCACCCCTTTAGCTTGCCCATCACGTAGTCCCGCCGGACCGCGCCCTTGATCACCTCGCGCCCGCTCAGGACGTTCGGGTGCCACAGGCAGCTCAATTCCAGATTCGCCACCTGGGGCTCTGCCTTGCACCGGTGGTACCACCCCGTTCGGCGCTTCGGATTCGCTAACATGACGATCACTCCCTGCCCGCCTGACAGCCAGGACTGGATCGGGGACCTGAACTGCTCGAGGATGCCCTCGGACTCGTCCATGATCACTAACTGCCGCGGGGCGTGCATACCCTGCAATCGCTCCCCTCCCGTCCCGTGCGCGTCCCCCGTCACCGCGACCCTGATGTAGTGCTTCTCGCTCTCTCCGTCGCGAGGGCCGCGTATGCTCTCAGTCATCACCTTGCCCGGGAGACCCTTTCCGGACCGGAGGATCTTGATCTCCTTCAGGACCTGATCGACCACTTGCGTCTTCCCCGGCGCGACCAGGGAGATCACGCAGGGGGCGAAGCAGTCGAAGAAGTGAGAGGCGATAGCAGCCACACAGTTTGTTTTGCCGGTGCTGTGCCCACCTGGCACCCTGAACTCATTCCGTATGACGCGAGTGGGGTCATACTTTCGTAAATTCTCCGCCGTTATCTCGCCGCTTTCGTACCGATCCCGCTCGTCTTGCGCTCGCATAGCGTCTAAATACGCGTCTACTACCTCTGCTTGCCCCGGGTGGGCGTGCCCCGGTCTCTCGCAGCACGTGCAGTTCTTTGCGCCACGCCACATCCCGATTCCGAGACGCTCCGCAATGTACCGGTGCGGGTCCCAGCGGTACGGCGCCCACACGTCTTTAGCGGCCTCCCTCTCTACTCGACTCATTACGGGAGACAGAAGGGAGGATAAGGGGGCGGGGCGGCGGTCAACGGGTGCCCTCGGGCGCGGGAGGGTGACAATCACTCTCCCTCCAGCTCTTCGACCTCGCGCGCCCACGCTAGCCGGAGCTGCGCGCTCTTGTCGTCGGGTAGCTCTGAGAGAGCCATCTCGAGGAATCTTACGGCGGAGTCACGCTGCTTCACTGGGACCATATTTCCTAGTGCGAGCTGTTCCCTGGCGTCCAGGCCCAGCGCGGTGCGCATGATTTGTTGCGCGTTTCGGTACACGAGAGCCATGGATTGGGAAGGGAATACCAGACTAGGGCGCTCGTCTACCTCTTCCCAGTCTTCTAAGCGCTTCACGTCGCGCATGACGAGAGCCTGGATGCGCGCGGCACCCTGGACGTCTGCCCGCGTGATGCGAGTAATCTTGGCGCGCTCCCTGTCCCAGAGTACGGGGAGGACTCCCTTGGACGACTCGATATCCCATGCCTTGACGCGTGCTGCCCACTTGTGCCGGGCGGAGTCGAGCTCGAGCTGACGCAAGTTGACGGACATCTCCGGATAACTCTTCTTCAGCAGGCGCTCTAACTTCGCGAGAGATCTTCCCGGACCCAGGGCAAGGTAGACGACGAAGCGCCCGCGCGGCTCCGTGTTCACGCACGCGATCTCCTCCGGCGTGGGGTCCCACACCCCCCGGGGAGCCGCTTCCATCCGCTGCTGGATGTCTTGGAGCAGCGGCGCCGTCATTGCCCCGCCCTCTGCTGCAACAGCACGAAGCGCTGCACGCTCAGTGGCAGGACTCCGGATTCCCACCGCCGTATCGACGCAGGGTGGACCTTCACCCGCGCCGCGAACTCCTTCACGGGCTCGCTACCCCGCAAGGCGGCGAGGTCGCTCCCCGGGATGACGGTCACGGCCTTCGAGTAGCGGCAGGTACTCTTGCCGTCTCGGACGTCGAGGCGTCCGGCCAGCGCGCGGGAGAGCCTGTTGTACTCCACGCCCTTTGACGTCTTGAAGGAGTCGGTGAGGACGCTTCTTAAGACGGGGAGGGGGTCCCCCAGATAGTGAGCATCCTCGAGCAGGTTCAAGGTCAATGCCGCGGCGCGGTCCAGCGTGTTCGCCCCGTGCAGTGCGATCAGCACGTGCAGGGACGGGTCGCTGGACCCCTCCGGCAGGTGAGACAAAGAAGTCTGGATAGCCTGCACCGGGTCGGCCAAGAGGGGGATGACGTGCTGCTCGAGGGACTCGAGCAGAGGTTTTCTTGCGATTCGCATTTAAAAAATGCCTCCTGATAAAACACTATCAGGATTTTTAAGGTTTGTCACTACGAATTTTGACCGACCGACTGCCGTTACTTCTCAGCCGGAGGCATCGGTGTGAAGAAGCGGGTTTCTTCCATTTCCAGGACTCGAAGTCTCGCGGTCAGCTCCTTCTTCTCCGCTTCTCGTGTTGCTGCTCTCCGCTTCGACAGAACAGTTTGGTACTCTTCCGGCACAGGCACGCCGAATTTTTCCGCGGCGGTCAAAATTGCTTCGCTGGGTACCTTCGAGAAACGTTCAGAGATCATCCTTCGGACTTTCGCAAGAGCATCTTCTTCGGATGTGCAGGGAACGACAGTGGTGTTACCTTCGCTTCCGTCTCGGTACCGGTTGAGATTCCACTCCATGCGCCCATTCGCCACAGTCAAGGTGAGCGCGGAGAGGTCGTCCTCGCTCAAAACAAGGATCCGAAAAGTATCCACATGCTCATAGGCGAAGTAGGTGATTTCACCGTTAAGGTACTGTTCCAGTTGAAGGAAGCATAGTTTCGTAGTGGTGTCCATTGCTTCTCCTTTCAGGGGTGCTCAGCCAGCACACGCTACAGGTACTGCGCACGGTACCAGCGCCGCGCGAGCAGTCGGGTCCCCCTCCAGCACTTCTATCCTCGCGCGCAGTTTCCTCAGCTCATCTTCCCGCGCAGCCAGCCTTCCGGCGACGAGGGCAGCTTTGTACTCTTCCGGCACGGGTACGCCGAACTTTTCCGCGGCGGTCAAGATCTCTTCGGAGGGTCGCTCGCAGAAGTGCGCGGCGATCATGCCTTTGAGTGTCTCTACGGCTTCCGCTTCACTGGCGCAGGGGGCAACGGTCGTGTTATGACCGCTTCCGTCCCGGTAGTGGTTGAGGCGCCACTCCAAGTTACCTTCCGTCGTGCCGTAGAGAGTGAGGAGCTTCAGGGCGCGCTTGTCGTCCGAGCACTGGAAGTCTTTTCTCGTCATGATGCGGAATTGCCCGTAGTCCTCTGTGACGAGGTGCGTGATCGCGTTGTCGAGGTACATCTCGAGCACGCGCGTCTGCCGCAGCGGGCGGAACTTGGCGAGCTTGGCGTCGCGCTCCTTCTCCAGAGCGGCCACTTCTGCGTGGAGGGCCTTCTTCTGCGCAGCCAGCTCGGTGATGCGCTCCTCGAGCTTCGTGATGCTGGCGTGCTGCCGAACGGCAGGAGGGGAGGCGAAGACGCGGTCGACGCAGAAGGGATCGGAGGAACCCCCTTCTTCAAAGAGGGAGCGAACGACGTGTCCGCCATGAAAAGAGGTGATGATGGTGACTTCGATTCCGTCTTCCAGAAACATAGTATCTTCTCCAGAGTTAGGGACCCTTCACCCACGGTAGGGGTAAGAGGATCTCAAGGAACTTTTTCGCATGCTCGCGGTGCGCAAGCCAGCGTGCCTCTCTCTCTTCCGCGGGCAACGGCGCGATGTCAGGCCGTTTCATGAAGGCATCGCGGATAGCTTCTTCCGGGAGTAATTCTTGCAGCCGATTCAAAGTGCTCACTGTGTTACCCTTCAAGGTTTGTCAAAGGCGCCAACAACAGCTCTCAGCGCCAATTCGCGCGCGAAGTAGCTGATAACGGAACCCGCATTGCTCCGCGCCCACTGGGAAGTCAGTGCGCGAGTTAGAACTCCCCGGCGTTTCGCGAGGGTGTCGAGACCTTTCACGTAAGCGTAGCATCGCAGCTCCCGCATGCACCGCTGGCGAACTTCGGTTGCGCTCAAGTATCGCCCGTGAAGGGTAGTTATGCCTAGCACGCTTAGCATTCCCACTCCATGTGATAAGTCACCTTGTCCCCCTCAACGCGTATTGTCGTGTCCACTTTGACGTCGTACCCGTCCAGCTCGTAATACCCGCAAACATCTTCAGGCGACGGGGTCCCGCCACACTCCGCGAGGGGCACGGTGACGTCTGCGGCGCCGGCGTCCGCCTCGAATTCGAGGCGGTGGTCCATTCCCTTTGCTCCCCAGAACTCGAAAGGACCGATACCGTTGTCAACGATGCGGCCAGTTGCCGCGGTAGTGAAGGCGTCAGAGGCGAGGTCTTCGATGTAAAGCATGGTGCGCTCCAAAGAGAGTTTAGGCTACTTTTTAAGATTGTGTGCTAAAAAGGAAAATTTGTCAACTTTTTTGTTGATAATTTTTAAGATTTCGCGTACTTCTTACAGAAGGGAGCCCGGCACTGAGCCTCCTTAATGATCGAGTTTTCGAGTTTCACTGTTTAATGATCGAGTTTCACTGTTTGCACACTGGAGTACCTTTTGCTCACCCCCCGCCCTTACCAGACCCGCATCCTCGATCAACTCCGCCGCTGGAAGCGCGTCTCCAATCTCTCCGACCCCGGCACGGGCAAGACCTTCGAGACCGGTCTCTACCTTCTCGACCAGGGCGAGCATCCCGTCATCCTTGCCGCTCCGGACACGGTGATCCCGGACTGGTGCGAGATGTTTCGCGATACCTGGCCGGATCATAACTGGGTAGACTGTCGGTCAGGAAAAAAGGGGGTCAAAGAGCTACTAAAGCTGCTTGGGGGTACTACCCCTGCCGGGAGGCACATCTTCGCGACTACCTCTGACTTGCTTCGCTCGAAGCTCGAGATCCGAGGGGAGGCCCACTCCCGCGTCGATTGGGCCACCATCAACCGCTTGCGGGGCCTGGCACTCGTGGTCGACGAGTGCCACCTCGTCACCCGTCCTGAGTCGACGCGAGGTCGTGTGCTCCGCGCTCTGGCGGGACGGTGTGACGTGGTGGCGGCACTGACGGGAACGCCGATCGGGCGGGACAAGCACGCCCGTGCGTGGGGGCACACGCAGTTGGTCGCGCCGTGGATCCTAGACCACTATGGAGTCAGGGACTACCGAGGCTTCAAGATCCGGTACTGCGAGTGTGAGGACACATCGGGGCGCGTCGTCCCCGGTGGACCGATCGTCAGGTGGGTGGACGAAGAGCGCGTCAAGAGGGAGCTTCTCGAGCCGCAGGCCGCGTACACGGCGTACGTCTCGAAGGCGGAGGCGCTTCCAGACCTCCCCCCGCAGATCTTCTATCGGAGGTACACCAGCCTGCGGGGGGAGCCGAAGCGCATCTACGACCAGATGGAGAAGGAGCTGCGGGTCGTGCTCGCAGACACCGTCCTCAAGACCCCGGGCGTCGCGGTCGCCATGGCGCGGTGCCTCGAGATCGCGTCTGGGTGGGTCGAAGGTCGCGTGGTGCACTTGGGTAAGATGGAATTGCTGCGCGACTGTTTAGAGGAGTTCGGAGACGAGCCGAAGTCCTTGTGGTGCACGCGGACGCGGACGCTGCTGTCTGCGGCGCTGGTGGCGGCTGGAAGGAGTCCGGAGGAGGCGATGCGGCAGGTGGCGGGGGTGCCGGCGGTGGGCACCACAAACACTGAGGAGAGGGAGGAGGGGGAGTTAGGCACCTCTGTAGACGCCTCTTCCCCAGAGTACCGCCAGGTGATCCGCGACGCGTGGCGCGCGGGGGTGGGTATCCTGCACGGGGCTACGTCTTCGGCGGGGAGGGAACGGATTCTTGCGGATTGGAAGGAGGGGAGAATCCGCACGTGCGTCCTGCACCCCAACGTTGGTGGAGCGGGGCTGAACCTCCAGCACGTGGCGCTGTCGATGTACGTCGAGCAGTGCCCCGGGTCGATACAGCGCACGCAGTCACTGGCGCGTCATCACAGGTCGGGGCAGACGAGGCCGGTGGTGACGGTGGACCTGCTGGTGGAGGGGACGATCGAAGGGAGAGTGCTGAAGGCGCATGAGGGGGAGAGGGAGGGGGAGGTGGAGCTGATGGAGTATTTCAGGGGGGAGTAAGTATTACATACCTCACGAACGGGCGGGCAGGAGAGTTACTTATGGACAGGCAGGATGTACGACGACATGTTTCCGAGTACATCGTTCCGGTTGACGACTTGAAATGGAAGACCGTCGACGATTACACCCTGAACACCCCGCTCGGTACTCACACGTGTCGGGCTGATGTGCTGGATTCGAGGCAGTACGTCATTTTGAAGCCGGGGGAGGATGAGCGACTCGAGAGGTTGCAGGTGGGGCTTTTTTGCGACTGGGTGATCGAGACGGGTGGCGTCATCCTCGCGGCGCAGTTGAAGTATATTCTGGAAGTTCTCGAGATGTCGCATGCCGCTCTACCCGCCCAGGGACAAACCTGTCCCGATGAGCAGAGTTCGCGCAAGCTTGCGTCCCTGTTCAAGAGGATGGTAGGTACTGAACCTTAAAAAATACCCTTGACAAATATCTCTTTCTCAGTTACAGTACGGGAAACTGCAACTGAGGAGTAATCATGTTCGAGCTTGACATTCAGAAGGATTGGGAGACGATCGGAGATGCGGAGCGTTTTGCGGCCTGGCTCGTGGAGGCCGTTGCCATAGCGGAAGAGATGGGTGTAGACATCTAATTTAAAGGAGACAGCTATGCCGACGTCGAAGCTTACGGGACAAGAGATACGTGCTCTGCGAGAGGTATACACGCGTTCCCAGCGTGCGAAAGGATGCCCGCGTGTCACGATGGTCAATCTGGCGAAATTGGAACCGTTGGAGACGCTGGAACCGTTGGAGGTGCTGTGGGCTGAGCCTGCGCCGGAGCCGAAGTCCTCGCGTTACTCTCTCCGGACTGCGATGCGTCGTCCGTACCTGTTCTACGGTTCTATGCTGACCGGTGCGGTTCTTGCCTGGATTCTCTGGTGGGTCCTGAACGTGCCGGCGGGGGCGATGGTTACGTTGGACTGAGGGGGTATCCCTTAGACAGTACCCCTCGAAGGGCAAAACCAATGGCACTACAAAAGCTATCAGATGGCCGCTATCAAACCGATGATAGTCGGTACCAAGTGACGGTTGAACCTGCCGGCTCGAATCACGGTGCCGTGACCGTTGAGGACACGCAAGGCGCATCTTTGACTGGCGTCGACGGAAAGCCTGCCTCAAAGATCTGCCGATGTGGGGGGTTGGCGGGAGCGCGGTTGCTCATTCATCGCGCGACGGGACCACATGAATACGTGCCTCCGCGATACGATGAGGAGTATGCCGCGGGCGTGGAATGGTTGGATACGTTAACTTGAGCTACCTGCTGAAGATCCGTCTGGCCTGCCGGGAATTTTGTACAGGGTATGCCTCTCGTGCGGCTATGTTCAGGCAGTCACGCGTCGTCACAAAAAAGAGAAGGTGTGACTGCTTCATGGCCGCATAACCCCCGCCACCACAGCCGCCAGGCTAACGTCATTCCCCAGCGGCCCCGTCAGGATCCCATCATGGGGTCCTGGCAGGATCACGTAACTCACCCCGAAATACTCCGCCCATGATCGCACCGACGGCTCCTGCATGTACTGGTCGCCGCCGAACCCCACCACCTTAACTGTCACCCCCTCGAGAACATCCGACCCCACCGGCGGGCGCAGGAACATCTCGAGCGAGGCGCGCCAGGGCTCAACGTTATCGATCGCCGACAGGATCTCGTCGTCGGCCGGGTACACCGCGCCCGTCCAGCGATCGGTGAAGAAGATCTCCTGGTACTCGCTCAGGTCGGGCTGCTGGCAGAGCATGCCCTCGTTCCCGACGGTGACCATGCTTCCCAGCGCGAGCAACGTCTTGGGTTTGTAAAGTGCGGGCGCGATGACGTCTCTCGGCTCCGACGGTGCGACGAAGACGGCGGACCCTGCTCGGTTGGCCAGGCCCTCGACTGCCTGAGCCTCGAGCAGGACTACCAGCCCTCCCATGGAGTGCGCGACAATGGTGATCTGGGGTGTCTCTATCTGAGCGTGGGTCTTGACCGCCAGCAAGACTGCGTCCAGATCGACGCGGTAGTCTTCCAGGCCCGTCTCGCCGAGCTCGCCTGCCCATCCGGTTCTTCCGTGGCCGCGAGCGTCCGGTGCGTAAAACCTGCACACGTCAGGGTAGAGCTCGAGCAGTTGCTCGCCCAACGGTAAGCAAGCATCTGAATCATGAGCCATCCCGTGCACGCATACGACCGCGTGGCGCCCTTCGCAGGAGCGGCTCGAGAGGTAGGGTACCGCGACAGAGCCCCAGTCGGTGGGAACGGAGAGAACTCCGTCGGAGGGGAGCGCGACGTCTTGGCCTGAAGTGAGGCGGGGGTCCTCGTGAACGGGGGAAATGAGTGCGAACATGAGAGCGAGTGTGCTTAGCATCTTGAGTACCTTTCTGTAGTGGCCCGTGATTGGGCATACCTACCTATCGGTACTCTGTGAGGGGAACTTGAGAGGAAATGTGCACTCACTTAGTGAGGGTAGTATCTATTCGTAGCTTTGTGCAACCAGTGGTAAAGCAGAGAGCTGTGATACGCTCTGTCGATCCTAGTATCCTCCTTCGCCACAGGAGATTGCGCCCGCAATTCGGACACCGACAGACCCCTGACTTCACGCCCTTCTCATCGAATGCGCAAGTATAGCTCTGGGCAGCAATTTCGCTCCATGCTCGGTTGAAGTCTACGCTGTTCATATTCATACCCTGGAGTTAGTGTGCTTCATTCAGCAGTGTCCAGCATGATGTATAACGTCGCCGAGATCATATCGGCGAAGGATCGTTCCGTCTCCGACATCTTTCGCTCAGGCGCTTCCATCTTCTCCCGGATCGCATCCGCCTCCGGTTCGTCACCCTTGCCCGCCGCTATGGCGAGGTGCAGTTGATAGAGTAATCGAAGATACTCTATCATCGCCTGCGATTCGTGCGGCGGTATCCCAAGGCCGCGGTCTACGGGTAACTGCGCTCCGCATGCGCATACGACGGTCTCGCCGCGAGCGATGGACTGGCCGGAGTAGCGGCACGAGGGGATCGTGTAGCTGGCGATGACGGCTTTGGTGGCCGGGTGCACCGGGGGGAGGATGTTATAGTTTACGAGAAAATCAAGCATGTTTACTCCTTGAAAGCCTACTAGTCGTGAGCAGTATCAGCGATTGCTTTTGTAACTGTTGGCTGCGCCTACTGCATCGCCTCCCTCAGATACCTCGGGCACATCGGCCCATTCAAGATCTCCATGCACGACGAATCATACACGTACGTCACCCCTTTATCCTCCTTACTCCTGCAGACCCTCCCACACATCTGCACGAAGGTCTGCGCAGTCTTCCAGTTCAGCCATTTCCTGCCCATCGCCTCGTTCCGTTCCAGGATCGCCTTCACCCGCACGTCCCCGATGTAGGGCACGGGGGCCTTTACGATCGCCTGCCAGGTGGTGATGAGCCCGTCGATCCCCTCGTGCAGTCCGGGACCCACCAGGACCTTATCCGCGCCCAGTCTCCCGCTCAGGAAGTGCTCGATCACTGCGTCCCGGTCCGAGCCGATGGGGAGGCGGATGACGCGGTCTGATGCCAGTCCCTGGCATACCTTCTCGCTCAGCGCGTGGCTCACGGTATGAATGATGCCCGCCTCCCCCGCGTGATGGCCCATGTCGTCGCGGAGCGCCTTCATGACGCGCGGGAACGCTTGATCCTGGTACTTCCGACTCATCTTCCCGCACCAGCGTCCTACGATGGGGCGGTTCTCTTTGGGGAAGGTGTGGTCCGCGTCGATCATCTCCCACGATCGCTTCGAGAGGCCGAGCTCCGCCAGTAGCATCGTGGGCTCCAGGATGGTGGCCGACACGATCACGACGCGGTCTCCCCTGTCTGTTATCAGGCTCCCTACCGGAGAGAGCTTTGTCGGCGTGAGCAAGAGGCCGTCCCTACTCCAGGACTCGACGAACCCCAGGTCCAGCGGCGGGCGTGCAGGCGCGTCGTCCTCAAACTCCTCACCGCATCCATACACCCAGGGGAGAGTGCGGATCTTTCGGACGACGCGCTTCGCGTTTCCGTAGAGGTCCTGCGCGCCGCGTTCCGCCGCGAGTAGCAGGTCATTCAGTGCCGTGTCGCGCTGCACGTCGAGCTGCCAGATGTCCTCCTGAGAGAGGGAGATCTCGATCATGCCCCCCACGGCCTCGATCGCCCGGTGACCCTCATCCAAGAACAGCCCGTGGCGGGGGGAGAACGCGCGTCTCTGGTGCACGATGGAGGCGTGGTTGTGCACCACGAGGGGGGAAGCCAGAGCCTCGTCTACGGCGCGGTAGTACGGGCATCCGGGGTGCCTCTTGTGCTCGTCCGGGTCGTCTCGTGCGACGGGGCAGGCGTAGTTCGAGACGCCCTTCATGATCTTTACGTCCCCGTATGAAGCGAGCTGGTCTTGCAGCGCGCGCTGGGGGGTGGCGATGTAAGATGTGTCGGGCCAAGAGCGCGCTAATGCGATCTCGATCAAGCTCTTCCCGGCACCTGGGGGGGCTTGAAGTAGCAGCACCTCCGCGTCGGAGGCGGCTAGCTGGTCCAGGATCTCGATCTGCTGCGGACGGGGGGTGAGGCCGCCGAGGTGGGGGGTCCAGTCAGTCATGAGGCACCGAAGTGAGAATTGAGATGACGGCGCGGATCTCGACTGCTTGGTGCAGGAGGGTGCTCCCCAGCGTCGTCAGGCCAAGGGAGCAAGCAGCTAGCTTGAGGGCGGAGAGGGTGTCCGCGATGTTGGTTAAGCGCGCAACGGATCGGTCAATTTTTGCTTGAGTGGTCATTTCATTTGATACCAGTAGAGGAGGATGTTCAACCCAAAGGCTAAAAAGCCTACGAAGGGCCATAGGTTGACGAGGGGGCAGTCACGGACTATGCTTGGAGCTGTCCTCTCGGAAAGAAGGTCATGGTGGTACTTGTGCACAAGTGCTCCCAATAGAAAGTAGTTTTGTCAGCGCTGTCAGGTGGCATGCACGCATCTTAGAACGGAATTTCGCTATCTGTAAGTTCGACTGAGGACATCGTTGCGTCTGGGTCTGCGAAGCACTCTGTTTCGAAACCCCACGACCCAGTCAGGTTACCGTAACTCGCTGGGTATTTCGCTACTTGCCGGATCTCGACGCTTTCTTCGTCGTTTGCGCGAGCTTGAAGGCGATCGTGAAGGGAGATCGCTTCCTTCCAGGTAGCAACCGTTCCTCTCAGCTCGCTGTGCTTCCCAAGGATCTCATCCCTCCCACCGCGTCGGGGGGTACAGACGTATACGCGGAAGCGGTCGGCGATTGTACTGGGTGGGACCCTGTCCCGTGCCGGGTCGGCAAAGGTGCAACCGGACTTCACGGTGATCTTGCAGTCGCCGTATTCCCCGATCAAATAGCCGGTCCCGATGTCGAAGCATCCGAGCTGCCGACGCACGAATGCGCGAGCCTTCGGAAGTGTTGGATACTTGCGGACCTTGTTGGTGCCGTCGGTCGTTGTCATGCGAAGTTCGATCATGTGTGCCCCATCTAGTACCTATTTTTTAAGATTGTGTACCCTTTCCTGCCTTTTGTCAATAATTATCTGTTGACAAATTTCGAATCATATTTTAAGATTGAGTACAGTTTAACTCTTTGGAGGGAAAAAGCAATGGAAAACAACGTAAGCCTGGTTCGCAGCGACGAACTCTCACAGGGTGTCTCGGTAGCCTTCTGGGTACTCGAAGTTCTCCGAGACATTCGTCGCCTAGCGGAAACGGACCGTCCGGTGACGCAGTACCTGCGTCGGCTGGACCTTAACGAGTCGCATGAGCGCCTCCAGGCGTGGATGTCATGAGGGTACAGCAGGCCGGCGTTTGGGTAGTTCGGGACGGGAAGCCTTTTCGCTTCATGGTGGGGTACGAACCCTTCCACTCGGAAACAGAAGTGCGGACGGAGATCCGGAAGGCAAGGGAGGCGATCGCACTGCTTCAGACGGCGATCGAGAACATGGAACGGCTCTTGTCGGAGGATAGGGACGAGTGAACCTTCAAATCCAAGGCGTGCTGCCTGCCGAAGCACGCCAGGAGGCATGCAAGATGTTTGACTTCAGGAAGCTACTGTCCCCAGAGGCCCGCTGCCGCCTCCGTCATTTCCACCAAGAGCAACTTTACTTCTCTGCTTTGACTGACGCGGAGTTGCGGGAGCGCGCCGTATACTACCTGGGAAACTGCCAGCGCGACGGGTTAGCCTCCTACCAACCCGGGGAGCCCGTCTACGACGCTTCGATGCGCCACACGATACTCCCTGAGCTAATCGCGCGTCTGGACCCGAACAGGGAACGTCCAGTGCGTTTGAGCGGGGAGGAGCTGGCGAGTGCGCTCACGGATGTTCCGAGTACGTGGGTCGTGGAGAGGGAGGGGGTGTGTTGGCGAGCGGAAGAGCTTCGGATTGAAGAGGGTAGAGTGCGAGGGGCTTCGGAAAGAGAGAAGTGGCTGATACTGTGGGCCGTGCGGTGGAGAGATCCTTATGCGTAGATTCAGCGAGGGGGACTACCGGATACTTCTCCACATTCGGCAGGAGGGGGGTGTATGGGTGGGCGGGGAGGGTATCACCCATTGCGCAGCAAATCGCCTTCTCGAGTGGGGACTCGTTCAGTACCGGAGGCCCTCAGAGTTGCTGCTGACGAGCAAGGGTACAGAGCTACTACTGAGCGCCCGAAAGGCGGCAATAGAGCACATGAGGAGCATGTTATGATCGCCAAGAAATTACGCGCGCTTCCGGACTTCCACTCGAGTGCGTCCCTCTACTCGCTGGACATTCCCTACCCGCCGAGTAACTACCGCCCGGACATGGCGCCGATCGATTACGTGGTCGCCTGCGCTCCCGCTGCAATCGGGTTAGGTGGGGATGACAGCGTGATTCTTCTTCCAGCTACGGAGACGGGAGAAATCCGGAACTGCAACGACCTGCCCGGGAGCTGGGTGGAGAGCGCCGAGGAAGCGTTCAGAAGGCATGGTTATGTCACCGAGTGAATACTATCGCACCCGTTATCCCGGTGAGTCCTGGACGCCAGCGATCATCGCAGAGGACGTCACTGAGACGTGCAGGCGCCTTGGGTGGTCGCCGGAGAGGGTGAGGGAGCATCCGGCGGAGGCGGAGAGTGAGGCGGTCGAAATTTGGCTGCACTTGGAAGAAGTGGCGGAAATGACGGGGGACATCCCGGTGGAGGAGTGGTGAGAAGTATTCTATAACGCGTGTGGTATCGCCTGTGCGTGCTCTGGTGGCGGCGAAGGCACAAAAAGGCGGATAGCCCTTATCAGTACGTTGTGACCTATGTGGATAATTTGGGAAAGGCATCGCCAGAAGTCCCGACCGTCCCCTGCGGTACGGTCGTTGCGGGAAAGGATGTCAAGCTAACCATTTCCGGCGTTCCAGCAGATGCCAACCGTATCAAAATCTACCGCAAGATCCCGAAAGGAGCCAAGTGGTGAAAATAGACGATCTCCTGCGTACCTTCGCTGAGGCGTCTCCCGCACTATATTGTCCGCAGTCGACTTGCATACCAAGGTTCCTACTGAGGGACGTGTCAAGTTGACTGTTTCTGGTGTTCCTGAAGACGTGGAATGCATCAAAGTCTTTCGTACGAGAGGGTTCCCCCCGCGATGTATCAAGAAAGGACGATTGTGAAATTAGAGGATCTTCGTCACATCTTCGCTGAGGCATCCCCCGGCATCCATCAGGCGCGTGAAGCGCATCGCGTCTCTGACGAGCAGCTCGAGAAACGACATGAGGCTCTGGACAAGCTCTCGAAGCCCTTCGTGCTGGCTCTCCGCAGACGCCTGTGGCGCACGTACAAGATCGATGCCTCTGTCCAGGTTCTGCATTCTCGATCTTACGCGGAGACGGTACCTTGGATCGAGTTGGTCTGGAAAGGACGGGCGGGCAAAGTTGTCATGGACATCCCGAGCTACTGCACGACGCAGGAAGGGCTGGATGTCTGGGTGGGGGCGTTCGTTCGGGCGGTGGGGGAGATGGAGAAACTCTCCACGTATGTGGAAGTAAAAAGCATAAGGATCGTGATATGAACCAACAGTTAATGAAATGGCCGGGAGGGAAAAGACAGCTCCTCCCTGAAATCATAGCCCGGCTGCCTTTTACCTGGAACACCTACTACGAGCCCTTCGTGGGTGGTGCGAGCGTGTTCTTCGATCTCTGCAAGAGAGAGTTGGTAACACCCTCTGCGGTCATCTCAGACAGTAACGCAGATCTGATCTCTCTTTACACGATCGTGCGAGAGTCCCCAGAGACTGTGATCGCCCGCGTCTCTGTGCTGGCCGAAGAGATTTCTGAGGAGCGCTACTACGCGGTGCGCTCAAAGTTCAACGCGGAACGTGACGCCCCATCTGCTCAACGCGCCGCGTGGTTCCTCTATTTGAACCATCTGGCCTTCAACGGCATCTATCGGGTGAACAGGAAGGGAGAGTTCAACGCCCCCTACTGCCACCCGGAGAAGTACGGAGGCGGTGGGTCGAGAAAGCACTCCGCTGCGGAGATTGTCCGCCCTGATGTCGTTCGAAAAGCCTCCGCGCTTCTGTCGAAGGCGACGATACGTTGCGCGGACTTTCGAACCGTGCTCGAGACTGTGAAGGCCGGAGACTTCGTCTACCTGGACCCGCCCTACTGGCCCCGGAACGTGACGTCGAATTTCACGGCGTATGCAGGGACTTTCGGCCCGGAAGAGCAGGGAGCGCTCGCCGGGTGCGCGATGGATCTCGAGGCGCGCGGGGTCCAGTGGATGCTGTCGAACTCTGATGTCTGGTCGGTCCGGGAATTGTATAAAAGGTTCCGGATCGAGACGGTGATGGCGCGGAGGGGGATTAACTGCAAGGCAGGGGGGAGGGGGAAGGTGGCGGAAGTGCTGGTGAGGAACTATTGACTATGCGAAGTAGAATCTACCAGCACATCGCTGCGCACCCAGGATGCCGACGTTGTGACGCACTGTTACTATCCCACTGGGTGGTTCAGTATCTTGGAACCAGGTCGTCAACACACTTTCTCGGAGAGTGATCGGGAATGGGCTCGAGTTTCGCTGGATAGGATAAAATTGTAGTTGACTTTTTAATACTAGGTAGAGTAAACTCAACTTTTGAAGGGAAGCTGCAACGCGCAACAATTCGAACCTTGGAGGCCCTATGCACTACCGCATCTCGATGGGATACTGACTTAACGCAATCGCAGGTTTGACGAGGGGGACGTTTCTTTTTGTTACTTAACGCTACTAGAGGTGAAAAATGGCAGACGTATCGTTGATGATCCCCGGGCAAACCGGGGTCGTCGAATTCGATGAAGACAACATCTCTTCACAGGGGGTGCAGACCGTCGAGAACATCCCCAGTTCCACGCGCATTCCGCGCGTCCTTCTCCTGACTACGAATTCTGGACTCCATGCCACCGCGGGATTCGCTCCCGGTACGTGGGCGTTGGGCGGGAAGATTCCCCGACCGATCACGAGTGACCCCGAAGCTCCGTTCCTGTTCGTGGTATCGGCGATCCGGCACCTGCAGGTTCGGCAGAACCCCTTCGACGCCCCCGTCGACAAAAGCAAGGTTCTCTGTGCGGGGTTCTGGGACGCTGAAAAAGGCAATTTCAGCGCTATCGTCCCGGGAGGTATTCAGTCTCCATCCAACCAGGGGTTGCTCGCCCGGACGGAAAAGAAGCCTATCAAGGGCTCGAAGAAGATGGAGGACGTCCTGTCCGGGTGGGAGTTCCCAGAAGACTGTGAGCCTACCACTGACTGTGCACGATGTCTCTACGGGCCAGGACGCAACCCGAAGGCTCGTCCCGGTGATCGCGGGTTCTTGCCAAAGAACTTCAAAGCCGTCACGAAGGAAGGGATCGTACTCGAGTGCGCCGTACCGGACGACCTCCGGAAACCCGGGAAGACGGACTGCGCAGTGACGATCGCAGTGATCGGGCACATCGCGGTGCCTGGGTACGACGGTGCGCCGTCGGAGTGGCTTCCGGGTAAGCTGGTCTTCAAGTCGACCGGGTTCGCGGCGGGTCAAGCTCTTGACAACCTGATCAAGAGCTGGGTTCGTGACACCACCAAGGCGCCGTGGAGCTACATGGTACTGGTAGGGTCGTCTGCGAAAACAAACGCAGGCGGTGTCAGCTACCGAGCCGTCGAGTTCCTCGGCCCGCACAAGGCCAAAGACACGACGGGCAAGGAGCGACCCGTTTCAACACCGGGGCCGAAGGCGGAGGCGGCAGGGAAGACGAACGTGCAGGCTATGGCGCGGGCGCTGGCGGAAGGGCTCGAGGATGCGGACTGGATCGGCGGGCTCGAAGATGATGACGGAACGGAGCGGCCGCTGGACGAGGACGCGCGGGAGATGGCGGGAAGTGTGGAGGAGCCTGCGGATCAGGCGTACTGAGGTTACCAACCATCAACGAACCGTCCGGCATCAGGTGAGCCGGAAGTCCCGACCTAGCCCAATCGGGCGGGTGACTCGATTCATCCCAGTCCCCGGCTATGTCCCGTGAAACGGGAAGTGAGTTCGTACACACGACGCGTCCCTCGCATGAAATCAGGAACTGAACGCGTCGCTGGGGATCAGGGTTTATTTTTCGGCAGGGAGCGCTCCCGACTCCCCACTGACGAAACATCGGGAGGGCGGGTGGCACCGCGCGCTTTTTATAGACCTTTGGAGCAAAGCAGCCAAACCGAAGGATGCTGGCAAGAGCATCCTTTGACCCAGCGGGGGAGGCCGCGTGCCTGACAGCGGGATTTTACTACTCAGGGAGCGCTAATCTAGCCCCGGTAGTGGCTTCGTCGGGATCTTAATTCGCCTGCGGAGTAATCGGTCGATCTGGACCGCCCCGGGAAACAGGTATTTCGCATACCTTTGGGTATGTAGAGAGAAGCAGGATTCCAGATGGACGACATGCACATTCGCGACGCTCTGCAAGCTTTCAAGCGGTCTGCGGAAGTTGGGGTCGAGGAAATAGAACGGAACCGCTGTAGAGTCGAGAACGGGTGGCTCGTGCTCCAGAAGAGTGGGAAGCCGCACACGGCTTCTGACGGCGTAGAATACGCCCCGCTCGATCCGATCGTGTACTTCGACGAGTTTTTCGCCAGAGTCGTGGCGAAGTCGATCGAGGGGTCGGTGGTGACGGTGAGAGAGTATTTGGAGGGGTGATGCCCTCGATACCTCCTGATCGCTTTTCAAAGTAATCTAGTGCGCAGGCAGGGGAGCGCTTCCGACTCCCTGGCTCCAGAACATCGGGAGGGCGGGTGGCACCGCACGCCCTGAATATCTCTCGGGGCAAAGCAACCAGACCAGGAATGTGTTGGTGCACATCCTGACCCAGCGGGGGAGGCCGCGCGCCAGACAGCGGGATTTATTATCTATAACTCGAGGTGCGCGTACGTGAACCACCACCACATCAAGCAGGCACTCTCCCTTCTTGGCTTCGACCCTCTCCCGTCTCCAGATCGCGCCGGCATGCTCGATCAACTCGACGTCGCCGCGCGGTCCGTCGGGTACGACGTTTCCTGGTACCTGACTTCAGACGCCACTTTCCACCGTGGTTACGTGCTGGGGTCGCTCGGTTGCGCTCTCCTGGACGGCGTCGCGGGGTACGAGGGGGAGCACGTGGCCGCTTACCGTGACGGGTACCGGTTGGGCCTGGCGAGTCGGGAGCGCCTCAGCCCCCCCTCTCATCGCGATGTCACGCGGGGGGCACCGCTGCCTCTCTCGGATACTACTCCCGATCGACGCGTAGCGCAGCCCATGGTGTTCGGTCGCGGCGCTGATGGGTTCTTCGTTCCCGTCGGGCACGCGGTCCACGTGCTGAGCGAGCGCGTGGATGTGCACGGGAACGCCTACCTGCTCGCGGAGTGGGGAGGATTCCTCATGCTGGTGGGGGAGCCCGAGCGGAAGCTCGCGCCCGTCGCGGGGTTCGAGAGAGACGTCGACCGCGCGGAGATCCTGCGCGAGTGGTTCGAGGGGCCGGATCCTGGCATCTGGGAGGAGGACGCCGTGCTGCACGCCCGTCTGCTTGAGCTGGTGCCCACGGCGGGGAAGCGAGACGTGCAGACCGCACGCACGGCGTACGGTCGGCGCAAGGATGACCAGGCTCTCGGTTGGGTGCAGGCCAGAGTGTACGCTATGAAGGAATGGCGTAAGACCGATACATCGCTGTCTTTTACGGATCGTTTCGCGTCCCTGCCCGAACTGACCCGCTTGTCGTGCGCGTGCGCGAGGGGCATGTGACGGAAGACGCTGCATACCTGGCAGGATACTCCCTCTGCCGCACCGCGGACGAGTGGCGCGCGTGTCTCCGTGATGCGCAGGACGCCGCGGAGGTAGCGGAAGACTACGAGACGCGTCCTGCGCCGGATATGTACTCGCACGAGAAGAGCCCGCTCCGTCCCGAGCAGGGAGCGCTCATTTGCGGTATTTCCCTCGCGTGGAGGGCGGGGGGCGCACTGCGCTCCTGCTACGTCGGATTCCGCCACGACCCGCGCTGGCAAGTTGGGTCGCAACCGGACGCGGAGGAGGTGCTCGAGGCGTACAGGGAGTGGTGCAGGAAACGAGAGAAGATCTACCTATTAGACCGATGGCGTGGTCTTCGCATTTGTCACAACATGCGAATGGAGGACTCCCAGAACCTCCGGGAACAGATTCCCTGGCCGCTGCAGGGGCAGCGCCACGACACGATGCCCGCCTATCGCATCACGTCTCGTGGTGTCGGGATCCGGGAAGTGATCGGCTTGAAGTCCTTGCGCAACAAGTGGCTCCCGGGGCGGGGATACGCGGATCAGAAGGACGAACTGGACGCGTGGCTCAAAGGTAAGGGCTACAAGGCGGGGCGCGACATCTGGCGCGCGCCGATAGAGCTGGCAGGCAAGTACGGGGCCGGTGACACGTGCTCGAACCTCGAGCTCTGGGAGCTGGTGAAGCCCGAGCTGTTCCGCCCGCACGACGGCGGGCTCGGCTGGTGGTGGCAGCGCGGGCACTTCGAGATCAAGGGGGAGCAACCCCTCGCTGACCTGTACGAGCTGGAGATCGAGACGTGCGCGCAGGCGGTCCTGATGGGGCACGCTGGGAGCCGCTTCGACTTCGCGAAGGCCGAGAAGCGCGCGGCACAGGCTCAGGCACTGCGAGACGCGTGCGACGCGTGGGTGCGTGACCACCTACCTGCCGATGCTGGGTGGATATCTAAGGGGAAGGAGTTCAACGCTGGTTCCACTCAGCACGTCCAGCGCCTCTTTTTCGGGGACGGAGGAGAGCACGCGGGCTTCGGGCTCGAGGTGTCCGCCGAGCACATGAGCCAGAAGTTTCAGGAAATGAGCGCGGCGCAGCAGGAGGCAGCGCTGGCCGATCCGGTCAAGAAGATCCACTACGCGGCGCTGGACGTCGCTGCGATGGATCACTACGCCAGGGAGTATCCGGAGCATGGGGACATCATCTTCATGATCGGCGTGCGGCGCAAGATGATGACGGTGCTCACGTGGGCGCAGAAGGTACCGGATCGTTACGCTGTGCGCGCGTGTCCGGATCCGTGGTGGGACGCGACAGACCCGGATCGACCGTCGGTGGATTTGATATTCCATCAGATCGGCACGGTTCAGACGATGCCGGGGCGCATGAGCAGCTCGGACTACAATGGGCAGAACGTGAGCGCCGACAAGGTACTGCAGATCAAGGGGAGGGCAATGGCGCTGCTGTCCGCGCACATGGACGTGGATGCCTTTGGCGCGCTATCGCGTCTCCTGGAACCTCGGGCGGACGGGAGCGTCGATCTGGGGATTCGGTGCCTGTTTCTGACGCGGGAGGGTAGCGCGGGAGCCCCGATCGACATGTCCCAGATCGAGGTGCGAGGGTTCGCCGGCCTGACGAAGAACAAGATGCTCTGCGAAGGGTACGGTGTTCCGCCGACGCAGGAACAAGTGGCCGCGGAACTTGGCCTCCTGCGGGCAGTCGGAGAAGGTAGGCTGACGACTGAGGAGTACCTGGCGCAGTGCGTGCTGGACCCCCTCCGGCACTGGCGCGGTGTCCCGATCGACGCGCACAGCCTGGTGGCGTCCATGACGCTGGATGACGCCGACGTCCGCAAGATGCTGGGGGTCGACGTCTCGCGCGAAGTCTTCGACGACGTATTGCAGCTCGTGGCGTCTGATGAAGAGCGTGCCGCGCTCCTGTCCCTGATGATGCTGGGGGACGTGGAGGTGGACCAGGACCAGGACGCGGCCGCAGTCGCCGTAACACACGCGAGGAAGGGGACGTCTCCAGCGGGGGCGTTGGTTCGGGAGATGCCCATTGAGGCGATTCGAGACGCTGTTCGCGGTTTAGACCCTCAGCGTGTAGGGTCCGTCGAAGCATTCGTAGACATGCTCGTGAAGCTTCGAAAAGGCAAGAAGAGCATCACGTTCGGCATCATGTACGGCATGGGTGCCGCGAAGCTCGCTCGGAGCCTGGGAATGACGTATCTCGAGGCGCGCGACTTCCTGGACAAGAAGTATTTCGCGCGCTTCCCAGAGGCGAAGACGATCCCGAAAGACATCGAGCGAGCGATCATCCGGCGCGCTAATGCGGGCAACGACTGGGTAGGGTGGATGCGGAACCCGAGCGGGCGCAAGTTTACCTTCCGCGTCGAGTGGCAGCACTACCCGTCCGATCCGAAGTGCTCGGCGTGCGGGAAGCTCCCGGACAGGACGCGCTTCCGCCCGTGCGACAAGTGCCACCTGTCCGCCGTCGGGGCGTACGTGGCGGTGAACAGGTTCATCCAGGGGTACGCGGCGGCGCTCTACAAGGTGGGGTATGTGCGGGCGAACCAGCTCCTGGGGATGCGCACCTTCGGGGGAGGTGCCGTGCACCCGGTCACGCGACGACCGACGCAGAAGAGTTTCGGGGAGCGGGCGATCCACGACGAGACGATTTTCATGCTCCGGAAGGAGATCGACACCCCGCTCACGGATTACTGCCTGCGGAGCGCGATGACTCTGATGACGGGGGTGGGTGTGCCGCTCGAGACGAGCTCGGAGAGGTACGAGAGAGAGTGGGGGAGGAAGAGGAGCGTGAAGTTTACGAGGTTTGAAGTAGCGTGAGGTGCTCTCCAGAGCTGATTCAATACTTGAGGAAAGGATGTTCAATGTCCGACAGAACTAACGTCACCATTGTTGCCGACAGTCGCAACGTTGCCACCGGTGACCGCATTACTACCTTTCTCCTCTCAAACCTTATGGCGGTTGAGTTGATCGACCTCCGGACGCACCGGGCTACCTCGTGGTCGGTGCGCTCGAGCCGGACGATGCCCCCGGACGAGTTGCGGCAGTCGTGCTGTGACACTCCCAACGGCCCGGACGCGTGGTACACTCCAGGGGAGGGAAAGATGGGGAGGGGAGATATTCTAAAGAGCGATACCTTTCCTTTTCTGTGGAAGGAAGCGGCCGGGAGTGCAGCATCGTTTCACGCTGTGTTCTGCCAGTACGGTGCCCACACCGAACTCGCCAATATGCTCCTCCTACCCTTCCTGCGCTACTCGGCCGTGGTTACGACTACGGAGTGGGGCGGGTTCTTCGCTCAGCGTGCAGTGCTGGACGATGAGAAGCACGGTCCGCGGCGGGACGTGCGCTTGCGGGTTCTGGAGATGCGGAAGCAGTACGAGGCATCGGCACCCGTACTTCTCACCCCAGGAGAGTGGCACCTTCCTTTTGTGACGCGGACGGAGCGTGCGGGCTCGAGCGCGGAGGACTGTGTCAAGCTCAGCGTCGCCCGTTGCGCGCGAGCGTCAACAGGCAAGGAAGGCGCGGGGGGCGCCGGCCTCTACGACTGGCTCCTTCGGCAGACACCGATGCATACCGGGCCGCTAGAGCACGCGGCGGAGGCTGCGCCATTCTCCGGGAGATTCGGAAACCTAGTCGGGTGGCGTAGCGTGCGGAAGGGTATCCCCGGGGAGGCGAACGGGGACTACACCAAGAAGATCGAGGTGGTCTACGTCGCCGGTCCGTTTCGCGCCGCTACAGGATGGGGCATCGAGCAGAACGTGCGTAGGGCAGAGCAGGTGGCGCTCGAGGTGGCGCGGCGGGGGTACACGTACCTGTGCCCGCACATGAACTCGAGGTACTTCCACGGGGAGGGGAGCGAAGCCTACTGGCTCGAGGTGACACGGAAGCTCATGCGGCGCAGCGATGCGCTGGTGCTCGTTGAGGGATGGGAAGAGAGCCGTGGAACACTAGGGGAGATCAAGGAGGCGAAATGGCTGGGGATGCCGGTGTTCGAGAGGGTGGAAGACTTGCCTTGTATTAACAATCAGAGAGGTTGAGATGCTCATCTGCTTAGAAGGAATCGATGCCTGCGGGAAGGACACGCAGGCTCAACAACTGGTCGACGCCCTTCCTGGGGCGGAAACGCTGCACTTTCCGGTCTATGACTCTGTGACCGGCAAGGTACTGCGAGAGATAATGCAGGGGGAGGAGATCCACCCGCTGCTCTTCCAAGCTCTCATGACCCTGAACCGCCTGGAGGCTCTCCCCCTCCTGCGCAAGCCAGGTACACTGGTGCTCAACCGGTACTGGCAATCCGGAGTCGCCTACGGGGCTGCAGACGGCTTAGACCCAGAGTGGCTCGAGGCGCTCCACAGTGTGTTGCCCGTCCCGGACCTGTGCATGCTGATCGACGTCCCGGCCGAGGTGAGCATGCTCAGGCGCTCATCGCGGGACGACGCTTACGAGACGGCGGAGCGCGTTACGCTTGCTCGGCAGCACTACTTGGACTTATGGGCAAGGCATCGGGCGGATCCGGGGTGGTACGTGGTCGACGGGACGCAGAGTGTGGAAGATGTTCACCAGCAGATCGTGGAGCTGGTAGGAGACAAGGTATGATCGTCCTGGGCAAGAACGGCGAACCCTTCGCTACTATCACGCAGCCATTCCGGTCCGCGAAATTTCCACTTTCTGGTAAAGTGACGGCGGACTATCAAGGGTTCCACCGTGGAGACGCGGTCGCAGCCCTTCCCAGTTCTACAAAAGACGGGATTGTCCGGGTCATACTGATTCGTGTGCATGCGACGGACGAAGAGTTGGTGCGGGATCCGAAGCCCCTCGTAGTCGACGGGTGGGTCGCGGGGAAGCCCAGTGCGGCGCTTGAGCACGTGTATGACGACATCATTGCCGCGTCGAAAGAGTTGAACGCTTGTCTCAAAGAGGAGAAGCGGCGTGGCTGAGTCAACCGCTACCACAGCGCTCATGCGAGATCTCCGGAAGGTCGAGTGCCACGTTCAGAAGCTGGCGGGGTCGTTTTACCAGACGGGGGTCCCGGATCTCTACGTGCTGAATGCGCGGGGCAGGCACGTCTGGATCGAGATGAAGTACGCCGTACGCAAGCCCTCAGACGTGATCGGTTGGCTCACTCTCTTCGGTAGTCGCGGACGTGCGTTACAGGATGAGTTCACCCGCGCCGTGTGCGAGCGGGACCCGCTAGGGGCGTGCGTCGTGGTGGCTCACCCGGAGCTGTGGGCGCTCTACCAGCCGATAGACAGGCCGAAGTACAAATTGTGCGTGACGGGGCGGGATGCCGTCCTAGAATGGATATTGCGTGGATAAGCTTGACGACATCAACGGTCTCCTTGACAGCATCGGTGCACCTGAGCACGAACATAAGCACGAGTACGACGTCGCGATCATCGACGGGGGCGGCATCGTCCACCCATGCTTCGCGATCGTCCGGAAGGACGATGCCCTGCCCGACGACGCTTTGATCCGTGAGGTGTGCTCACTGTTTTGGGGAACGGTGGATCCTTACTTGGATGACGGCGCTGAGTGCGTTATTGCCTGGGACCCGAAGGACAACCGAGACTACCGCGCGGCCATCCTCCCCTGCTACAAGCACGGGAGGGGAGCACGGGATCCGCTTCTCAGGGGGAGCATGATCGAGATCTTCAAGCAGGCGCGGGCCAAGGGATACAGGCAGGTGATCGTACCGGGCTACGAGGCGGACGACGCGATCGCGTCCCTGGTTCGGGAGATGCGCGCGACGAGGCGAGTCCTGATCGTGTCTGAGGATCGTGACTTGCATCAGCTCGTGGGGGACAACGTCAGGCAGGCTCACCCCCGAGCGGGTATCACATGCGACGAGGCCGTCATCGAGACGCGGTCCGAACATTCTGCGGAAGACCACACGGCGCGGAAGGCAATCAAGGGGGACACGGGGGACAATGTGCGCGGTTTGCCTGGAGTGGGAGAAAAGAAGGCAGATGCGATCTTGGTTGTATACCCGGATTTCGTGGACGACTGCCAGGGAGGGGTGGTAGAGTGGAACAGACTGCCCGCTGACATCCTGAAGGCGCTGATAGGGGCGGGCCAATTGATGGTCCATCCGGTGCGAAGCAAGGCGGATAAGAGGGTGTGCCGGGAGGTAGACGCGCTCGTGGTGGTGAGGGACGCGGTGAGGGAGACGTATAGGCTGGTGGCGCTGGAAGACGGGCTGGGGGTATGACGGCCACAGGCGGTACTACATAAGACCGTCTTAATTCACCACAGTCCAGATCCCCCTCCAGAAGTGTGCAACGTGCGCCCGCCCTCTCTTGAAGTCGCGGTACCGCTGGTGTGCTCATGTCTTCCGAGCAGAGCGAGAGCCTGTGCGTCGAGTGCTTCGCTATGGAGAGGTGGACGTGCGCGTTCTGCGGGAAGGCTATGGTATGGCTCGAGGCAGATGACATCATACCAGAGAGGACGAAATGAGCTTACGAAGATTATTAGCGAAAGCAGAGGTAGAGAAGCAGCGCCTGGCGGAAGGTATCACCGCTGAGACCGTCGGGTCCGTCGCCGAGCTCCTGACCGAGGTGATCGGCGCGATCCGAGGCATGCTCGACAAGCGCAAGCGCCCGGTGTGGTCGATGGGATACGCGAATGACCATCGAACTATCCAGATCGACTCGGAAGGAACGGCGTGGTATCTGGATGAAAATTGCAAGTGGCAGAAGCTGCCGGGTGTGCCGGAGGAGTGAGGTTGCCTGTTGGCACGATGGATCACAAATTGTTTACCGCGTTGCTTTATATCTCAGCAATAATGTGACCTACGCCACGATGATGCTCGCACAAAGGGGAGGAAGGCTGCCGATGCCGGCGATTGAATTAGCACAAGCCAGTGACATCGTAGATATCCACGATCTCGAGACATCCATTTGGGGCCACGAAGTTTCCTCTCGTTACGATATCGCGGCAGCCGTCCGTTACGGGTGGGTGTACGTCGCGCGAGATGAGCATATCGTTGGCGTCGTGTTCGGCTTGATCACACGTGACGACGCGATCTTCGTCGAAGATCTGGTAGTGGCGGAGTCTGTCAGGGGGCAAGGCGTGGGGAGGAGCCTTCTCCGTGCGCTTGCGAGTCATGGACGTCTTGAAGCGTTCGTGGACGTGGGCAACGAGCCGTCCATCCGGATGTGCCGGGCATGCGGACTTCAGATCGTTGAGACGCTCGATGATCCGTACCAAGTACAACCCGGGTGGCGCATGTACCTGATGCGCCAAGTAAAGAGAGCATGACGTTCCTACCCTCCCACATTCAGATCGCCCTCGCGGAGCTCGGTTATCGCGAGACCGCCCCCAACGTGACGAAGTATACCGCTGCATACGACGCACACGGCACATATTCCTACCAGGGGCAGGCCTGGTGCGCGATCTTCGCCTGGTGGTGCCTGCAGGAGGCGGGAGTTACCCTGCCCGTCATGCAGTACGGTGCTTACCCAGGCGCCGCGTCTGTGCGGTACCTTCTGGCGGGGTGTGAGGCTCAAGGGTGGCCCGTAACCGTGCCGGAGCCTGGTGACCTGTTTTTCCTGGACCATCACGTGGGCTTCGTAGTACGGGTGATTGGGGAGTTGATCGTGACGGTGGAGGGGAACACGAGTGGGCCTACTCCAGCATCGGAATGGGTCTATGTTCACACGAGGAAGATTGTCGATTGCCTTGGGTTTGCGAGGGTGCCGCGATACTTGAAGTAACCCCGGTTATCGATTACCCCGTGCGCGGGCTGTGCGTGCTTCCCTACGGGGGAGACCATCCGCGCGGGTGTCCCAATTTTGGGAAGTGCGACATGTGCCCACCTTGTGCCCCCAAGTTCGATGTAGTGTATCACTCGACGAAGTGCTTCGCTGTGGTGAACGAGTTTGACCTAGCCGCGCATAGGGAAAAGATGCGAGCGGCGCATCCCGCATGGAGTGAGCGACAGCTTGTCAATTGCCTCTATTGGCAAGGTACGGCGCGGAAGAAACTTCGGGAACTCGTGCGTGCTTTTCTGCTCGAGCACCCCGATTACCGCGCGGAAGAAACTCCGGAGGCGATGGGGGTCAACGTGACCGCAACGCTTCGCGCGGTGGGAATAGAGCTGGAGTGGCCTCCTGTTCAGATCGTTCGACAGGTTGCGCTGTGCGCGGTACCCCTCACCTGATGTGACGTATCCTATACGTTGTTTCAGGTACCTTCATCGCGTACACATCTTTCCAAGCCAAAGACGAGTTGTAAGCATTGTTCGCATACTCGATCTTGTAAGAGCACTCCGCAGCCACTCCAATCCCTGCGTAGAAGTTCGGGGTTTTCTGGTAGCAAGTCGGTTCCGGCAGCACGACTCCGGTTGTGACGCACGTGTACGGGGGAGCGCATGTGTCTAGTGACTGTGGGCAAGCTGAGCCCACACAATCACACGAAGTCAGCAAGTAGTGATTCAGCCTCTCCGGGTCACGCGTGTACTCCAAAATTGCGTAGGTGACGCGTTCCGTATAGACGGTACCGTCCGAGTCGGACACGATCTTAGTGTACTCTTCGTCGCATGCGATCGGTGCGTCGGGAGACGTGGCATCGTCGTCGTCTGACTCATTACACGCCGTGATAGCAAACAACAGTAGGACGCTACATCTTAGTAGCATACACTTCTCCCCATGTTAGCTCGGTGTGATTCCCGCTCGGGTAGTCCACTCGATAGCTGCAGCGAATTGCTACTCCTATCCCTGGGTAGAAGTACGGCACCCCTTGATAGCACGCTGGTTCTGGGAGGGGGACTCCCGCCACAGTGCACGTGTAGGGAGGGGCGCACTCGTTGGTGGAATAGGGGCACGCCGTCCCCGCGCAGTCGCACGCCGTTACCAGGTAATGATTCGTGCGGGACGGGTCGTCCGTGTCTTCCAGCACCGCGTAAGTGACCGTCTCCATATACGCGAGGGACCCGTTTTCGCTGAAGACGCTCTTGGTGTACGACTCGTCGCAGGGAACCCCCTCAGCGCGCACACTTGCGCAAACCAGGAACATTGCCAGAAGTGCTACTCTCATACTCACCTCAACTCGCCAACGTCTGCTGCCCTGCCACCGGGATGACCGGTTGAACCACCAGCGCCGCCGCCGCGTCGCTCGATGCCTGGTACGCCAACCAGAGCATCCCGTTCCTCGTCTGCGCTATGCTCAGGTGCGTGTAGTGGAAAGCGAGAGCGCCGCCGCCCGTATAGATCGGTATCCGCAACTGGTGGTATCCGGCGCTCAGCGGGACGAGAGACGCCCCGCTGTCGTTTATCGCGACGGGGGACGCGACAATGTCGATGGACTGGTTCAGGTAGTGGACCTCCCCCACCACGTGCGCGTCCCCGTGCTCGCTGACCCATACGCACCCCTCCTGCCCTGCGTTCAGGACCGTGGCACTGTACCCGGTCAGCCCCAGCGTGCTCTTGGTGGCGAACATCGTCGAACTCGCGACTCCCGTGGTCGTCGCGTAGACGTATCCGCGTCGGATATCCTGCCAGAAGCGGGCGCGGGTGACGCCCGCCGCCCCAAAGGTGTAGCCGCTCCCGGCGTTAGTGACCCACGATGCCCCGTACGTGTCACTGTACACCAGGCGGACGTCTGCGAGTCCGGTGACGTTCGTCGCCACTAGGATCCGGTGATTCTGCAAGACGATGGCGCCGTTTTCCTCCGCAGACCAGGCTGGGTTCGTTGCGTGGGGGTCCCAGACTGCTACGGCAGCTCCCGGCCAGGTGGCTCCCTGGTCTGTGGACTCCTTGAAGTAGAGCACGGTCCCGTCTGTGTAGTAGCACTGCAACTTGTACCCGAATGCGCCGTTAGGGTAGGGTACCTGAATGATCGCGGGCCATTGTGCCGTGGCGTCGACGGTGACTTCCGCACCCACTGCCAGAGAAACCGGGTTGAACGTCCGCGTATAGACCCCCGCCCCGTTCCGCGAGTACGCGACGATGAGCCCGTTCCCATCCAGGGTGTCGTTCCATGTGACGTCTACTCCGGTATAGTTGTCGGCCGCAGCTCCCGCCACCAGGTTCGCGTAGTCGATGACCAGTGCTCCCGTACCCGTTGATATCGGGATGGCTCGAGGTTGCAGCACCACAGGTCGTGCACAAGGCTCCTTCGCGTACGCCACCCCTTGGCGCCGTCTGTCGACGATGGTCATCACCCCGCCGGTCCGGTACACGTCGGCCAGGATTACATCGTTCACTCCCGCTTCCCGTGTGCGGGCCAGGAGTGCGAAGGTAGGTACCTGCCGAACGTGTTCGTCCCTGCTCGCGACTGCGGGGGGAGTTCGGTAGTCTCCCGCGATCGTGAAGGGGATGCTCCCCACCGTTACAGGCGCTGCTGCGGTCAGCGTTGCCGTCGTACCAGACAGGATGGTCGCGAGTTCGTAGACTCCTGCCCCCAAACCACTGTCAAATGCGCCGAGTGCGGCTTCATCCGCGGCAGCTATTCGGATGTACGTCCCGTGAACTCCCCCCTCCGCGTAGGAGCTGTACCGTGCGAATGCCGTGCCGGTGCCGACCAGGTTCACATCGGAGGAGAATGCCAATGTTCCCGGCTCGTACGCCGTAAACCCAGCCCGCAGGACAAGGGTGTACCACGTCGCCGTGTCTGGCACGGTGAGTAGCAGCGCCCATGGGGACGTCAGCGTGTAGGGGCGGTGCTGGTTCGAGATCTGGAGTACGCGCCCTTCTGCGGTTACGGCGCACTGCGTTCCGGATGTCGCCGTCCCGTAGACCAGGCACCCGGGGTTCAAGGGGTCCTCACTGACGAGCCAGTCCGCCTCGAGGAACCCGTTCGGGCGGTGGTTGATCAAGAGGCCTGTCTTGCGGAACTCCCCTAACAGTGCCAAACGTGCGTCTTCGTCCTGCTGGTACTGATCCCACGCCAGCTCGTCGAAGCCGAGGCGCAGGTAGCTGCTCGTGCTTGCCTTGTGCTTCAATCCCTTGCTCACTGCGGTAGTCATCAGCTTCTCTCCAGCACTTTTCGAATTATTGGCGGAGTCGCCGCCGCGTAGGGGTACGCTCCCACCACCGTCGTCAATACCACGTGCGTGGCGTCCGGCACCCCGGCCACCGTACACGCTTCAGAGGACACATTGTCGAAGCTGCGCAGCTTGACGCTGTCTCCCAATGCGAAGCCCTTGCTGGCCTCCACAGCCACCGAAACCGCTGCCCCCGGCGCGATCACAGCCGTCGCGGCCGTTATCAGGCATGCGTAGTATTGCCGCTCTTCCACCGAGACCGGTAAGAAATAAAGGACGATCAGGTGCGCCAGCGCAGTCAGGGATCGGATCACGCTCCCCCAGGCGAATTCGACGTAGATGTCTCCCAGGTCGCTGACCAGGTCAAGCCAGATCTCCGGGGGGAAGGTGACGTCAAGGATCCACTCGGCCGGCGTCATCTCCGAGACCACGTACACGCGATCCGTCGCGCATAAGCGTCTTAGCTCGCACTCGAGGCCCCGCTGCGTCGCCCGGATCGGCAGGGTGTCAAACCTGTGGTCGAGCCACGCACGTAACTCGTCCGGACGCTCCGACCCGGACGGGAAGAACAGCCTCTCCGCCGCGAGCTGCCGGAGGTATGGCCTAAAAGACTGGTCACTCAGGTACCTGCGAACGGAGAAGTTCTCGATGTCGTATCGGGACCCAGATACGAAGGGGAGGACTACGAGCGCTTGCATTCCCAGGCCGAGGGTGGCCGGTAGCTGTGAGTAGAGGCACCGGTTCACGACAGCACCGTTTACGGACAAGAGGACCCAATCCCCTGTCACCCGCAACTGTATGTCGTGCGGCTCATACGCGTTGACGGGCCACACTCCGCGCCCAGACGTCGTCCCGCCGTACCCTATCCGCCACCCGAGTGCGGCGGTGCCGTAACGGTGCAACCCCGCGCAGAGGAACTTCACCCCGTCGTCGAGCGCCAGGTAGAGTCCAGCGGCGTTACCGGGTAGGAAGGTGGGTACGTCGAGCACCGTGACGTTGGCCTCGATCGCCGTCTCGACTTCGGTGGGGCGCGTCGCGAGCGTCGTGAAGTAGTACCCCACCCCTAGACTCGCGTCTAGCCGCAGCCTCCCGCGTACGACCGAGGGAACCACCGGCCCGACGTTCGTCCAGATGGTCGGGTCCGGGACAGCGGCTCCGGATATCTCCGCGGAATCCACCTCGATCCTGTCGCACCCGCGCAACTTGCGCAGCTCTTCGTACTGATCCTGAGCGCACCTCGCCACCCCCACCTGCGTCATCAGAATGCCACGCATCACCGCGTTGTAGTCGGGCTGGAGAGGACCGGGGAGGGCGTACCGAACGCGCTCCACCTGCTCATAGGGGGCGGTGAGCGTGTTCAGGCCAACCTCGTACCAGCGAACGCGTCCGGTGGCGATGGCCGCGCCTGCCAGCATCCCGATCCTGAAGTAAGGTACCGCCGCATCTTCGGGGGCGAGAAGGTAGGGCAGCTCCGCCACCAGCACGCCGTCCACGTGCAGCGTCCACCGCCCCGTACCACGCTTGCGCAGGCGCAGGACGTTGGATCGTCCCGGGGGCACGGGAGAGACGGGTACTTCCCAGTTGATCGTCACGGCAAAGTTCGCCGGGTCCACCCAGCGCGTTATTGGTCCCAGAACCAGCGCGATCGCGCGCGCTCCGTCCCCCATCGCGATGCCGAACGCGTCGGTCAGGCGGCTGATGTCGACTTGGATCTCCACGTCATCTGCAGCGCGCGAGGTGGGCAGGCGATCAGACGCGAAGAAGGGGACGGTGATCCACGCGTTCGCGAAGTCCCACCCGTCCGTCCCGAGCGTGATGGCGCCCCCCGTCGGTGTTGGCACCGAGTGCGCGTCAGAGCTGGCGTAGAGGTAGTTGCGATCCATCAATACACCTGTGCCAGATCGTCACCATACGCGTAGCCGGTCTGCGTGTCCGTCAACACTAATCTTCCCAGTTTCGGAAAGACGGTCACCACCACGTCGTTCGCGGGCAGGAAGGTCGGCAGGTCGACGTTGGCGATCTCCGCGTCTTCGGTGACCCGCTCCAACAAGTCAGACTCCGGAACGTCCGCCCCCTCCACCCAGTATCGCAGGTCGAGGTAACCCGCCAGCGCGCTCGCGATCCTGGCCCACATGGCGCGGAAGCGCGCCTGCCTCGCCGCTGCAGTCTCGCCCGCCGGCCCGGAGGCGAACGTCACGATGGCGCTCACTTCTACGGAGGTGAGCGTGATGTTCGTGAACAGAAACGTCATCCCGGGGGAGGACATGCCCGCCAAGAACAGGGCCAGGTCGCTCTTCTCGTCCGCGGTCAGAGCGCCTAGAGACGTGCTGAGCGCCGCGAGGGATATTGTGCTGAGGAGAGACGTACTGTTCAGAGATAGGCGCAGGCACCTGGGGTTGAACTGCGCGCTGAGTGCCTCGAGCGCCTTGATCGGTGTCTTTACCAGAGCTTCTGGCGCGTGCGCCACGGCATACTTGACCGCGAAGTCGTCCTGAGAATCCTGCCCCCCTGTCGCGGGCAGAGGGTTGAACACGCGCTTCACCCCCCGGATGGGCGTAACCAATCCGAGCGCCGTCATTCGAGCGACGTTACCGCGCGCGCCCCCAGTCGTGCACTCGCACCAAGCCTTGTCGAGCAGGGACAGGTCCGTTCCCTCCCCAGCCATGATCGGGTTGGCCGTCCCCGTCGTCACGGCGGCCAGCGTCTGGAAGACGACGCCGCCCTGGTAGTTCACCAGGGAGTCCTGTGGCACGGTGGCTTGGAACAGCACCATCACGGTCCTACCGGCGGCGATGTCGGCCACGTAGGACGCGAAGTGCGTCAGGATGGGGGTCTCAACCGTACCAGCACCTATGCCGGCTACGGTGCGGTACTCGTACTCCGTGCTGCCTATGATCGTGAACACGTCCCCCACCTGCCACCCAGAGTACCCCGTCACAGATATGACGTAGGGGGGAGCCAGGTCGACGACGCTCGTCACGACGGCTGTTTCCGGCACGAACACCGTGTACGCGTGCGCTCGCAGGAGCGTACCTCTCGCGCGACTGGCCTCCTCCGCCAGGTCATCGAGGTACGCGCCGGAGGATGCTTTGAGGAATGTACGCCGGTAGGCTTCTTCCAGGTCGGCTTGAAGGTTCGCGGCCCCTGCCGCTATGGCGTCGGCTATGGCCGTGGACACTGCGTCCGGTCCGAAGTAGGTCAGGTCGGGTGTCGCGGCGATTAGCCGCACGACGGCTTGCTGCAGTAGTTGCGATCGGTCCAGTAGCTCCATCAGACCCTCACGTCGGTTCCGTCGATTGCGTGCAGTACGATCGACGCCGTAACGGTGGCGTCTCCATCCGAGGTGACCGAGACGTCGGCGGAAGATACGCGCCTGTCCTGCTCGTAGATCCCACGCAGTCTCTCCGACAGGATAGATAGCATCACTTCTTCCGGAAGGTCGTCGTCGACTCCGGCTGACGCGTCTGCTTCGTACTGGCGTAAGTGCGCACCCTGCAAGAGGCAGTCCGTCCCCTGCACTGTAGCATAGTCGCCGTCAGAATTCACTATCGGAGGATACTGCGGATCCCTTCCCAGCGCTTCGGACCCCACGTGGGATCCAAAAACCGGCAAACCGTCGATCTCCTGCGCTCCCCACGAGCGGACGCGCGGGATGCCGACCTCCTGCCCCGGGATCAGCAGCTCATCCGTCGTCCGCCTGTTCAGGCGGACGACGTCTTGCCATGTGACACCGTACTGCTGCTCGATCGACGCGGGTGTGTCGCGAGGCGTCGTGGTGTGTACCACGGTGGTTCGGATGTCGGGGGGTCTCCCTCCCAGCGTTCCTCCCGCTTCGAGGAAGGCGCGCCCTTCCTCGTTGCTCATTCCGTAGAACCGGCACGCGACCTGTTGGAAGGCCAGTGCGTCGATCAGCTCCCACAGGGACTGCGTCTGCGCGAAGGTGTCTAGGGCGGGGTCGGACACGTCGCGCGACCAGTCCAGGTCTGACACGGTAGTGGCGGGGGCGTGCGCGTTCGCAGCCAGGTCGTCTGCGATGCCCTTCAGGTCCGCGATCGCCTGTCCCGCCGTTCCGAGCATCTGGGAGAGACCCACGTCTGCGGCGGAGAGCGTACCGGCCATCAGCGCCGTGGCAGAGGATACCTGCCCGGCGACGGCTGCGATGGACTCGGCGAGCGCAGATACCCCCATCTCCCCCAGGTCTCCGATAGCGGAGATCAGGGCAGTGGTCGTGGTACTGGAGATCACAGAGTTGACGCGCTGCCAGACGGGCAAGACGTCCATCAGGAAGGCCAGGAACTTGTCGACTTGAGCGCCTCCGCGAACCGGTTCCGCGTACGCCTGGAAGGAGATCTGGTACTGGTCGACCCCTACGGCACCGCCACCTCGAGCATTGAAGGTGGAGCTGTAGGTGAGCTTCCCGATCCGGTGGACATGTGGGGCGTTAAAATCGTATACGTTGCAGTAGGTTACGTCGCGGTCTGGGTCAAAATTCTCCAGTTTCTGACGCAGGACGTTCCCTATCGAGATGCTTGTCGGTCCGATCGCGCCCTTCCGCATCACGGCGGCTATGCCGTCCTTCGTGACCGCACTAAAAAGTGCGAACACCTCGTTCTCCCAGCGGCGCCTGCGCTCTATCCCTGTTCCAGATGTCAATCCCAGCGTCTTCGCCGAGTAGGCGAACGTGCCGCGGATCGTGCAGTTCCACGGTCCCTCCCCGGCCTTGACGTGCGTAGCGCCTCCGACGGTGCGCTGCACGTCGTCCGACGACGCGACGTTCCAAACGATGGAGTTTGGCGCCACTGCGAGGGGATGGAGGAGGACGGGGACAGGGATGGCAACGTCGCGTCCGTAGTGGGTTATGGTCCGGAGGACACCCATCTCGAAGAGGATAGGGAGGTCGAATGCCATCAGATGCTCCTCAATGCTACGCCCGCCCCGAAAAACACACTACCCGGCTGCGTCCCGTCTGACACCCACCGGAGCCCCAACCGCAGCCAGTCCCCCGCGCCGTCGACTCCCGACCATGCCGCCGGGGTTGACCAGGTGACGAACGCAGAACCTGCACCTGCAGAGCGTTTGCCGCTTACTTGGAGAGTCGCAGTGTCAGTCGTTTTAGACGCAAGACCAGTGAAGAGTGCCTTTATTTCGGCGTCTGACGTTGCTCCGGCGTCGTCGATGTCCAGGATTTGGAGCGCCGTGGACGCGATATCATAACCCGCGCCCCATGTCGGGTAAATCTCGCCATCAATCGGCGTGCCCATTCCGCGATCATCATAGTATAGCACCCGGAGTTGGTTCGTACCCCCTACACTATTGCCGCAGTAGTAGCCTGCGGACATGCCCGTGGTATCTGGTAGCCCGCCTGTGCCCTGATTCGAAACTCCGAGCGTCCATCCACCGATAGGAGGAGTTGCGCTGAAAGTCGCGTTCTGCCAGCCCCACACGTACCCCCGGGAGTCGATCATAATTCGAAACCAGACACCGTTAGCCGCCGTCGCAGGAGTCACAGTCAACATCGGCCCGGTCACGCCTGCGTTGTTTTGCGTCCCGCAAAGGACGTTGGCACCCGAACGCTGAAAAAATGAACGAATGAATTTACCAGTGTCTGCAATACCATGGATCATGATCCCGGAAACATCACCCACCGCCGCGCAGTTCGTCGCGAGTCGAGCTGTGA